>LFIK01000056.1_pt1 | contig 66370 bp, 55 predicted proteins | sample 643401 | NCBI WGS metagenome assembly LFIK01 (sample SAMN03777447, study PRJNA286221) | soda lake metagenome | biome: soda lake; feature: Kulunda steppe; material: water; isolation source: sample T5-Br brine of Lake Tanatar-5 | place: Russia: Kulunda steppe | collected 2010-07
GGCCCTCCTGACGACTCGGAGGGCGAAAGCGAGAATGAGAACGGCACCGACGAGAAACCGGGAAACGGCCCTCCTGACGACTCGGAGGGCGAAAGCGAGAATGAGAACGGCACCGACGAGAAACCGGGAAACGGCCCTCCTGACGACTTGGAGGTCCCCGGCAAACCTTGATGTCACCGGATAGCGCCTTGGCGCGATCATGAAACCTGCGACCGCGAGGCGGTGACGCGTGTCACCGCCTCGTCGATGGGAGTGCACATCAAGGGCGCTGCCGGTGCCGGGAGAGCGCGGTCATGGCCGGGGGCATTCGGTCATGGCGCTGCGGATGCCGCGTCCCTGTCGCGCCACGCTGCCCGGAAGCCGAAGCGATGCCGCTCGGCGTCCACGCATGATGCGCCGCAAGCGTCAGGAGCAAGGCGGGCGCGGGCCGGGGTGCGGGTGTGATCGCTGGTCGGGGCGGCAGGATTCGAACCTACGACCTACGGTACCCAAAACCGTCGCGCTACCAGGCTGCGCCACGCCCCGACGGCGGTCGGTCTAGCGTGGTTCGCGCGCCGATGGAAGCGGCAATCGCGGCGCTCACTCACAGGGCCAGACGGCACGCTCCGGGTCGATGGCGGGGTGGCGCATCTCGCTGCCCTCGGCGATGCCGAGCGCTTCTGCCATCCCGCCGTTGATCTCGAGCACGAACTGCACCGCATCGCCGCCTGGAATGGGTGTCTCGTCAAGCGGTTGCGCGCGGTGATGGATGCGAGAGATGCGCCCGTCGGCGCCGGCGAACAGCATGTCGAGCTCGATCAGCGTGTTGCGCATCCAGAACGCCACGCTCTGCGGGCGGTCATAGACGAACAGCATGCCGGCCCAGCGCGGCAGGCTTTCGCGAAACATCAGCCCTCGCGCGCGTGTTTCGGCGTCGTCGGCAAGCTCGACCGCGAAGCGCGCCGTGCCCCAGTCACCGCGCAGATCCAGCGCCCCTTCGCGGCACATCGCCGTCGCCGCGCTGACCGAGAGCGCGAGCACGGACGCCGCAAGCAGCATGATGAGTCGCATGCGCCTCATTGCTGCTGCGCGCCGCGGTCCCACGGCACCACGATCACCGCCATGCGCCCGCGCTCGCCTTCGACGATCTGCAGCGCCACGGCCTCACCGGCGAGCAGCTCCGAGAACCCGCAGCGGCGCAGCACCTCGGCGTGGACGAAAATGTCGTGCGCGCAGCCGAAGACGTTGCAGAAGCCGAAGCCGCGCGCCTTGTCGAACCACTTGACGCGCGCGGGCTCGAGCGGCAGGTCCTCGCGCAGCGGGACCGCCACGGGGGCCGCCGCGGGGTCTGCGCCAGGGGCCAGGGCCAGCACCTCGACCGCCTGAAGCCCGCGCAAACCCTGCTGCAACAGCACGTCGATCTCGGTGTTTTCGCTCACGCAGGCCAGCCCCGCCGCGCGCAACGCGTTGGCATGCAACAGGACATCGGGGCCGCCTTCCTCAAGCACGATGAACCCGTAGCCGCGGGAGCGATCGAACCACTTGACCCGGCCGCGGGCGCGGCGGCTTTCCTCCGGCTGTTCCATCATCACTGCCCCGCCGCTTTTCGCATCCGCGTATCGGATGTTTACATATTTCTGAATAATTTTACATATTGTCAACAAAGTGATGTTGGCAAGCGGATCCGTTCCCGGCGTCGCAGCGGGGGCGCTCATGGGTTGAGCCTCTGCACCGACCAGGGCGCTTGCGGGTCCGTCCGGCGCCAGCGGAACCGATCGTGCAGGCGGAACGCACCATCGGCCCAGAACTCGATCTCCACCGGCGTGATCCGGTAACCGCCCCAGAACGGCGGGCGCGGCGGGTTGGACCCGTGCCGGGCGGTCTGGCGGGCGACCTCGGCCATCAGCGTGCCGCGGCTTTCGAGCGGCTGCGACTGGCGCGACGCCCACGCCCCCAGCCGCGACTTGAGCGAGCGCGAGGCATAATAGGCGTCGGCCTCGGGGCCGTCCTCGCGCTGCACGGGGCCGCGCACACGCAGCTGACGACGCAGCGATTTCCAGTGCAGCACCACCGCGGCGGTGCCCGAGGCGTCGATCTCGGCCGCCTTGACGCTGTTGTAGTTGGTGTAGAACACGACGCTGCCGGCGGCGATCTCCTTCAGCAGCACCATCCGCACATTCGGCATGCCCTGCGGATCGACCGTCGCCAGCGCCATGGCGTTGGGGTCGTTGACTTCGGATCCTTCGGCGTCGGCAAGCCAGCGCCGCGCGATCTCGAACGGGTCCTCACCGGCGAAAATGCCTGTCCTGTCGGTCATTTGCTGCCTCTCCTGACTGTCCTTGTGGCCGCTTGATGCGCCGGGGGCTTTGGCCTAAACGATGGCGTGATCATAGCGCGGCGCAGGGACAGGGACATGTCAGACAAACTGATGAGCGGCAAGCGGGGCCTGATCATGGGCCTGGCCAACGACAAGTCGATCGCCTGGGGGATCGCCAAGGCGCTGGCCGCTCATGGCGCGGAACTTGCGTTCTCGTATCAGGGCGATGCGCTGAAAAAGCGCGTGGGCCCGCTTGCCGAAAGTCTGGGCACGCCGCACCTGTTCGAATGCGACGTGGCCGATGCCGGGTCGGTCGACGCGCTGTTCGCCGGGCTGCGCGATCTGTGGGGCGAGCTGGATTTCGTGGTCCACGCCATCGGCTTTTCCGACAAGTCCGAGCTGCGCGGGCGCTACGTCGACACCTCGCCCGAGAATTTCCGCATGACGATGGATATCTCGGTCTACAGCTTCACCGCCGTGTGCCAGCGCGCGGCGGCGATGATGCCCAATGGCGGCAGCCTGCTGACCATGACCTATTTCGGCGCCGAGCGCGTGATGCCGCATTACAACGTGATGGGCGTGGCCAAGGCCGCGCTCGAGGCATCGGTGATGTATCTGGCCGAGGATCTGGGCAAGGACGGCGTGCGCGTCAACGCCATCAGCGCAGGCCCCATCAAGACGCTGGCCGCAAGCGGCATCGGCGATTTCCGCTACATCATGAAATGGAACGAGCTGAACTCGCCGCTGCGCCGCAACGTCACGCAGGAGGAAGTCGGCAAGGCGGCGTTGTACCTGCTGTCCGATCTGGGCTCGGGCACCACGGGCGAAACGCTGCATGTCGACGCGGGCTATCACGTCGTCGGGATGAAGGCCGTGGACGCCCCCGACATCGCCACCGTCACCGCGCGCAAGGACGGCTGAGGTGAGCGCGGCGCATCTGATCGCGTTCAACCTGACGCTGCTGGCGGCGTTTCTCAGCCCCGGCCCGGCGATGCTCCATGCGCTGCGCAACACGCTGCGCGGCGGGCTCTGGGCGGGGGTGGCGACCGGAGTCGGGCTGGGCGCGGTCGCCGCCGGCTGGACGCTCGCGGCGCTGATGGGGCTGGGGGCGGTGTTCGCGCTGGTGCCCTGGGCTTACGGCGCGCTGAAAGCCGCGGGCGCGGGCTACCTGATCTGGCTCGCGGTGCAGATCTGGCGCGATGCCGGGGCGCCGCTGGCGCCCGTGCAGGCCGCGCCGGGGCGCGCCACGTTGCTGCGCGCGGCGGGCGGCGGGGCGCTGGTGAACCTCGCCAACCCGAAGTCGGTGCTGTTCGCGGGCTCGGTGCTGGTGGTGATCTTCCCCGCCGGGCTCGGCGGGGCCGAGGCCGCGCTCATCGTCGCCAACCACTTCGCGCTCGAGGTCGCGCTTTACACCGCGCTGGCGGTGCTGCTGTCGCGCCCGGCGGCGCAGGCGGCCTATCTGGGCGCGCGCCGCATGCTCGACCGCGCGGCCGCGGCGGTGCTGGGCGCGCTGGGGCTGCGGCTCGCCCTGCCCGACCACTGGATCACGCGCACATCGGAGGGGACCCCATGACCGACCGCCTGCCCCATGAAAAGGGCTTTCACATCAGCTGGGACCAGATCCACCGCGACAGCCGCGCGCTGGCGTGGCGGCTGGACGGCCACGGCCCCGACGGCGGCGCATGGCGCGCGGTGGTGGCGATCACCCGCGGCGGGCTGGCCCCGGCGATGATCATCAGCCGCGAGCTTGATATCCGCGTGGTCGACACGATCAGCGTCAAGTCCTACGACCACCAGACGCGCGCGGATGCGGTGGTGCTGAAGGCCCCGCAGGCCGACCTGATGGGCGAAGATGGCGCGGGGGTGCTGATCATCGACGATCTGGTCGACACCGGCAAGACGCTGGAGCTGGTCCGCAAGCGTTACCCGAAGGCGCATTTCGCCACCGTCTATGCCAAGCCGATGGGCCGCGAGATGGTGGACAGCTTCATCACCGAAGTCAGCCAGGACACATGGATCTTCTTCCCCTGGGACATGGCGCTGCAATATGTGGAGCCCTATCGCAACGGCTGACACCCTGCGCCGGGGCTGCCCCGCTCAGCGCACCGGGGCGCGCGGCGTCTCCCGCAGCGGGGTGAAATCGACGCAGAGCGCCGAGACCTCGGCCGCATCCAGCGCCGTGCGGCTGCTGCGGCAGAAGACACGCTCGTCGTCAAGACAGGCGCAATGCGTGCAGTCCCGGCAAGTGCCGAACACCGCCGCGCCGCGGCGCTCGGCCAGCGTCTCGGTCGCCTGCGACAACGCCTGCGCAAGGCCACGGCGGCGCTCGGGCGGCAGGGACTCGAGCACCGCCTCCAGCTCGGCCATCGGGTCTTCGGCCAGCATCGCGCGCCCGGCCTCGGTGAGCTCGATCAGCGCGCTGCGCCCGTCGCGGCTGTTGCTGCGCCGCTCCAGCAGCCCCATCGCCACCAGTGACTTGACCGTCTGCGAGGCCGTCCCGCGCGTGGTCGACTGATACTCGGAAAACGCCGAGGGCGTGCGCGAGAACCGGTTCGCGCGCGAAAAATACCGCAGCGCCGTCCACTGCGCCGCGCTCAGCCGCGCCGCGGCCGGGCCGCTTTGCCCCAGCCGGGCAAGATGCACAAGCTGTTCGACAAGCGTGGTGGATGCGGGCGCGTGTGACATGTGCAGGAGCTAAGCCCCGTCTGGTCGGTTGACAAGCCCCGGCCCCGGTAGTAGCGATTGCGAACTACTTGATATCGACTCGCTACCACTTGAGGGCCGCATGACCGACCGCGACCACCACACCAGCCGCTTCATCCGCCAGTCCATGGCGCGCGAGATGCTCGACGCGGATACCGAACACGCGCTGGCGCTGGCCTGGCGCGACCGGCGCGACGAGGCGGCGATGCACCGGCTGATCCGCGCCTACACGCGGCTCGCGGTGTCGATCGCCTCGCGGTTTCGCCGCTACGGCGTGCCGTTCGAGGATCTGGTCCAGCAGGGCAATCTGGGCCTGATGCGCGCGGCCGAGAAATACGACCCCGACAACGGGGCGCGGTTTTCGACCTACGCCACCTGGTGGGTGCGCGCGTCGATGCAGGAATACGTCATGCGCAACTGGTCGATGGTGCGCACCGGGACCAACGCCGCCCAGAAGAAGCTGTTCTTCCACCTGCGCCGCCTGCAGGCCCGCGCCGAGGATGACCTGCGCCGCGACGAAAGCATCGCCACCGCCGTCGCGCGCGAGCTCGACGTCCCCGAGGAGCAGGTCGAGATCATGCTGGGCCGCATGTCGGGGCCGGACCTGTCGCTCAACACGCCGCAGACCGACGGCGAGGAGGGGCGCGAGTGGGTGGACACCATCGAGGACGGCACCGCCGACACCGAAACCAGCGTGCTGGGCCGGATGGAGATGACCCGCCGCAGCAGCCTGCTGCGCGCTGCCGTGCGTGCCCTGCCCGAGCGCGAGCGGCGCATCGTCACGCGCCGGCATCTGGCCGACGAGCCCTCGACCCTGAATGAGCTTGGCGACGAGATGGGCATTTCCAAGGAACGCGTGCGCCAGCTTGAAGAGCGCGCGCTGGCGCGGGTCAGCGCCTCGGTGCTCGAGGGCAGCGGGGCGCCGCTGAACGCTTGACCTTCGCGCGCCCCCGTGTCAGCGCCTCGGGCGTGATGCGGCACGGGGGCAGGATGCGCGATCGGAACCGACAACGCTGGTATCGGATTGCGGCGGGCGCCTCGGCGCTGGTCGCGCTGGCGATTCTGGTCGGCACGCTGACCCCGCCCGAGGAGATGCCGCAGGACGTCCCCGGCAGCGACAAGCTGCACCATTTCATGGGTTTCGCCGCGCTGGCCTTTCCGATGGTCGCCTACCGTCCGCGGTCCGCGCTGTGGGTGGTGCCGGCGGCCGCCGCGTTCGGGGTGCTCATCGAACTCCTGCAGCCTTATTTCGGGCGCCACCGCGACGTCGGCGACATGATCGCCAACACCACCGGGGCGATGGCGGGCGCGGCGCTGGGAACGCTGTGCCACCATGCGTTTCTGCGGTGCCGCGCGCGGCCGCGCGGCTGAGGGCGCTACCCGTCGCGCGCGGCGTCGCCGAAGCCCCCGGCGGTGGGGGTGATGATGGTCACCGCCTCGCCTGGCTCCAGCACCGTCTGGTCGCAGGCGGCCAGCCGCTCCACCCGCCCGTCGCGGCGCCGGACCTCGGTCCGCCCCGGTTCGCCCGCACCGCCCCCGGCCACACCCTGCGGGGGCCGGTCGCGGTGCGAAGACAGGATCGCGCAGTCCATCCGCTCCAGAAACCGCAGCGTGCGCGTGGTGCCGTCGCCTGCGCGGAACGCACCCTGCCCGCCGCTGCCGGGGCGCAGCGCGAACTCTTCCAGCAGCACCGGAAAGCGCAGCTCCAGCACCTCGGGGTCGGTCAGGCGCGAATTGGTCATGTGCACATGCACGCCCGCGGTTCCGTCGAACCCGCGCCCGTCATTCATGCGCCCCGCCGGCGATCCCGAGCAGATGGTTTCGTAATACTGATACCGGTCATTGCCAAATGTCAGATTATTCATGGTTCCCTGGCTGTTTGACACCGATTCCAGCGCGCCGAATATCGCATTTGTGACATGTTGGCTGGTCTCGACATTGCCGGCGACCACCGCGCGCGGATATTCGGGCGCCAGCATCGAGCCTTTGGGAACAATGATCCGGATCGGCCGCAGGCAGCCCGCGTTCATGGGGATCGGCGCCTCGACCATCACCCGGAAGCAATAGAGCACCGCGGCGCGGGTGACCGGTTCGGGGGCGTTGAAGTTGTTCTCAAGCGCCTCGGAGGTGCCGGTGAAATCGACCTCGGCGGTGCGGTCCTTGTGGTTCACGCGAATCGCCACGCGGATCACCTGGCCGGTGTCGGTGGGGTAGTCGTAGCTGCAATCCTGCAACCGGCCGAGCAGGCGCCGGACCTCTTCGGCGGCGTTGTCCTGGACATGGCCCATATAGGCCTGCACGACATCAAGCCCGAATTCACCGACGATCCGGCGCAGTTCGGCCGCGCCACGCTCGCAGGCGGCCACCTGGGCCTTCAGATCGGCGACGTTCTGGTCGGGGTTGCGCGCCGGGTGCGGGTGATCGGTCAGCACCCGGCGAAGCGCTCCCTCGCGGAACCGGCCTTCGGCGACAAGGCGGAAATTGTCGATCAGCACGCCCTCCTCGTCCACGGTGGTGGCCAGCGGCGTCATCGACCCGGGCGCCGTGCCGCCGACATCGGCGTGGTGCCCGCGCGCGGCGACCCAGAACAGCACGCGCGCGCCGTCATCGTCAAAGACCGGCGAGACCACCGTGATATCCGGCAGATGCGTGCCGCCATTGTAGGGCGCGTTGAGCGCGAACACGTCGCCCGGCCGCGGGTCGCGGTTCAGCCGGATCACGGTTTCCACGCTGCGATCCATCGAGCCCAGATGCACCGGCATGTGCGGGGCGTTGGCCACCAGCGCGCCAGCGGCATCGAACACCGCGCAGGAGAAATCGAGCCGTTCCTTGATGTTGACCGAATGCGCGGTGTTCTGCAGCGCAACACCCATCTGTTCGGCGATGTTCATGAACAGGTTGTTGAACACCTCGAGCAGGATCGGGTCGGCCTGCGTTGTGCCGATGGCGCGATCACGGCTGGCGGCCTCGTGGCGGGTCATCAGAAGCTGATCCTGCGCGGTGAGTTCCGCCGTCCAGCCGGGTTCGACCACCACGGTCTGGTTGGGCTCGATGATCAGCGCGGGGCCGCGCATCCGGTCGCCGGGGCGCAGCCCCTCGCGCCGGAACACCGCCGCGTCATGCCAGCGCCCGCCGGAAAACACCCGCCGGCGCTGATCGGAGGCGGCGTCGCGCGCGGGGGCGCCCTCGCTGCTGTCGTCGGGGGCCTCAGGGCGGGCCTCGGTGCCCTCGACCTCGACCGCCTCGACCACCACCACCGCCTCGGGGCTGGTGAAGCCGAATTGCGCCTTGTGCGCGGCCTCGAACGCGGTGCGGGCGGCGTCCAGATCGCCGTCGAACGGCACCTGCAGCGGCGTGTCGGTGCCGTCATAGCGCAGATGCAGCACATGCGCGGGGGTCCAGTCGGTCACCCCCTGCGCGGCCATTTCGGCGCGCACCTCGTCTTGCAGCGCGGCCAGCGCGTCGGCGACCCCTTGCGCGTTTTCGGACGCAAGCGCCTGCACCAGCCCCTGCTGCCGGCTGGCCGAGACGCGCGCGAGCCCGATCCCGTAGGCCGACAGCAGCCCCGACAGCGGGTGGATCAGCACCGCCCCCATGCCCAGCGCATCGGCCACCAGGCAGGCGTGCTGCCCGCCCGCGCCGCCGAAGCTGTTGAGCAGGTATTTCGTCACGTCATAGCCGCGCTGGACGCTGATCTTCTTGATGGCGCCGGCCATGTTCTCGACCGCGATCTGCAGGAAGCCTTCGGCCACCTCCTCGGGCGTCTTGCCCTCGGCCTCGGCGATCTCGGCGAAGCGCGCGGCGACCGTGTCGCGGTCCAGCGGCTGGTCCTGCGCGGGGCCGAAGATCGCCGGGAACAGGTCCGGCTGCAGCTTGCCCAGCATCACGTTGGCATCCGTCACCGTCAGCGGCCCGCCGCGGCGATAGGCGGCGGGGCCGGGGTCGGCACCCGCCGAATCGGGGCCGACGCGGAACCGCCCCGGCTGGGCATGCAGGATCGACCCGCCCCCCGCCGCCACCGTGTGGATGCGCATCATCGGCGCGCGGATGCGCACGCCCGCGACCTCGGTGTCGAAGGCGCGTTCATAGGCGCCCGCGCAATGCGCGACATCGGTGCTGGTCCCGCCCATGTCGAAGCCGATCACCCGGTCGAACCCTGCGGCCCGCGCGGTTTCGACCATGCCCACGACGCCGCCCGCGGGGCCGGACAGGATCGCGTCCTTGCCCTGGAACATCTCGGCCGCCGTCATCCCGCCCGAGGACATCATGAACTGCAGCGTCGGCCCCGCCTCACCCGCCGGCGTGGCGCCCAGCGCGTCGGCCACGCGCGCCACGTAGCGGCGCAGGATGGGCGAGAGATACGCGTCCACCACAGTGGTGTCGCCGCGCCCGACAAGCTTGATCAGCGGGCTGACCTCGTGGCTGACCGAGACCTGCCCGAAGCCCGCGCCGCGCACCAGTTCGGCCAGCGCGCGTTCATGCGCGGGGTTCACCCAGGCGTGCATCAGCACGATCGCCACCGCGTCGAGCCCGTCCGCGCGCAACTCGTCCAGCACCGGGCGCAGCGCCTCGGCGTCCAGCGGGGCCTCGACCGAGCCATCGGCGCGCAGGCGCTCATCGACCTCGATCACGCGCTCATACAGTTGCTCAGGCAGCACGATCTCCTTGGCGAAGATGTCGGGCCGGGCCTGATAGGCGATGCGCAGCGCGTCACGGAACCCGCGCGTGATCAGAAGCGCCGTGCGGTCGCCCTTGCGCTCCAGCAGCGCATTGGTGGCGACCGTGGTGCCCATCTTGACGGTGCCGATCCGCGACGGGTCCAGCCCGCCCAGCAGCCGAGCGATCCCTTCGATGGCGGCGTCGTCATAGGCGCCGGGGTTGTCAGAAAGCAGCTTCAGCGGGTGCAGCGCACCATCCGGCGCGCGGCCCACCACATCGGTGAAGGTGCCGCCGCGATCGATCCAGAAATCCCACCGCCCCGCTGCATCCGTCATCACCTGTCCCCCGGTTTTCGCGCCTTGCGCGCAACATCTACATAATTCGTTGACAAATTGCAGATGAAACGTCAACCTTCCTGTGACGCAGCGGCAAGATTGCGTCGGCCGCCCGGGGGCGCCGGGCTTCAGAACAGGGAGACATGGATCATGACGCTACACGCTCGCTCGCATCTGCTGGGGGTCGCGCTGGGGCTGGCCGCCGCCGGTCCGGCGCTGGCGCAGGGCCAGAACTGGGACATGCCCACGCCCTATGGCGACGGCATCTTCCACACGCAGAACATCATGCAGTTCGCCGACGAGCTGCGCGAGGCCACCGACGGCGCGCTGGACATCACCGTGCATTCGGCGAATTCGCTGTTCGGCCACGCCGAGATCCGCGACGTGGTCCGCCAGGGCGTGGTGCCCATCGGCGAGATCCTGCTGTCGCGGCTGGCCAATGAAAACCCGGCCTTCGGGGTGGATTCGATCCCGTTCCTGGCTGCCAGCTACGACGACGCCGCCGCGCTGTGGGAGGCCTCGCGCCCCACGATCGAGGAGCTTTTCGAGGCCGAGGGGCTGACCGTGCTGTTCTCGGTCCCGTGGCCGGGCCAGAGCCTGTTCCTGCGCCAGCCGGTCGAGGACCCGGCCGACATGGAGGGGCTGAGCTTCCGCGCCTACAATGTCGCCACCGAACGGCTGGCCGAACTGCTGGGCGCCACGCCCACGCAGGTCGAGGAAGGCGACATCCCCACCGCGTTCTCCACCGGCCGGGTTGAGGCGATGATCACCTCGCCCTCGACCGGGGCCAACGCGCAGGCGTGGGACTTCACCTCGCATTACATCGACACGCAGGCGTGGCTGCCCAAGAACATCGTGTTCGTGAACAGCTCGGCGCTGCAGGCGCTGAGCGAGGACGACCAGGCCGCGCTGATGGACGCCGCCGCCGCCGCCGAAGCCCGCGGCTGGGAAATGTCCATGGCCGAGACCGCCGAGAAGATCGCCGCGCTCGAAGCGGGCGGGATGGAGATCATGCAGCCTTCGGAGGCGCTGGCCGCGCGGCTGGCCGAGATCGGCGAGACCATGACCGCCGAATGGCTGGAAGAGGCCGGCGAGACCGGGCAGGCCATCATCGACGCGTTCAACGACCGCTGAGCGTGCGCGGGCGGGGTGCTGCGCCCTGCCCGCCATCCCCTGACATCGACGGAGGGCGCGCGCCATGCGCAAGGCTCTGGACACGCTCTACGGCGCGGCGCTGGCGGCCGCGTGCCTTGCCATGATCGCCATCGCCGCGCTGGTGCTGGTGCAGGTGACGGGACGGATGCTCGACCGCGCGCTGGTCTGGGCAGGGGCGTCGCGGCTGGGCATCGCGGTCCCGTCGCTGGCCGAGATCGGCGGCTTCCTGTTCGTGGCGTCGTCCACCCTGGCGCTGCCGGCGACGCTGCGCGCGGCGGGCCATGTGCGGGTGACACTGCTGCTGCGGCTCATGGGCCCCGTCGGCAACCGGGTGCTGAGCGCGCTGGTGCTGGCCGTGGCGCTGGGGCTGGCGGTGTTCGCCACCTGGCATATCGGGCTGCGGGCGCTGGACACCTGGACCATGGGGCGTGTCAGCTACGGGCTGATCCGTATCCCGCTGTGGGTCCCGCAGGCGGTGATGACCACCGGCTTCGTGGTCTTCTGCATCGCCCTGGCGGATGAACTGATCGCCGCGCTGCGCGGGCACGACCCCGCCTTCCGGGCCGAGGAGCGGCGCCGCGAAACCGAAGGAGCGCGCTGATGGACCTGACGCTCCTGTCGATCATCCTGGTGATCACGCTGTTCGGCTTCCTGCTGATGGGGCTGTGGGTGGGCTTCGCGCTGCTGGCCGTGGGGCTGGTGGCGATGGAGCTGGCCAGCCCCGCGCCGGCGGGCACGGTGCTGGCAACGCGGGTATGGGGCTCGCTGAACGTGTGGGACCTGACGGCGCTGCCGATGTTCATCTGGATGGGCGAGATCCTGTTCCGATCGCGCCTGTCATCGGACATGTTCACGGGGCTGTCGCCCTTCACCCGGCGGCTGCCGGGGGGGCTGTTGCACGTCAACATCCTGGGCTGCGCGCTCTTCGCCGCGGTGTCGGGGTCATCGGCGGCGACCACTGCCACGGTGGGCAAGATGTCGCTGCCCGAGCTGAAATCGCGCGGCTATGACGACCGCATGGCCATCGGCACGCTGGCGGGCGCGGGCACCTTCGGGTTCCTGATCCCGCCGTCGATCATCCTGATCGTCTATGGCGCCGCGGCGGATCAGAGCATCGCGCGGCTGTTTCTGGCGGGCGTGGTGCCGGGGCTGATGCTGGCGGCGATGTTCGCGGGCTACGTGATGGTCTGGTCGGCGATCAACCGCGCGTCGATGCCCGCGCCCCCGCCGCGCGTGCCGTGGCGCGAGAAGCTGCGCGCGCTGTCGCTGCTGCTGCCGACGGTGCTGCTGATCGTGGCGGTGATCGGGTCGATCTATGGCGGGCTCGCCTCGCCGACCGAGGCGGCGGTGGTGGGCGTCGTCGGCGCGCTGGCCATCGCGGGACTGACGGGCGGGCTGAGCCGGGCGAGCTTCGTCGACAGCCTGCGCGGCGCGGCGATCACCAGCTGCATGATCGCCTTCATCCTGGCGGGCGCGTCGTTCCTGACCGTGGCGATGGGCTTCACCGGCATCCCGCGGCTGCTGGCGGCGTGGATCGGCGAGCAGGGCTATTCGCAATTCGCGCTGCTGTCGGCGCTCTTGCTGTTCTTCATCGTGCTGGGCTTTTTCCTCGATGGCATTTCCATCGTGGTGCTGACCACCAGCGTGATCCTGCCCATGGTGCTGGCGGCGGGGATCGATCCGATCTGGTTCGGCATCTTTCTGGTGCTGGTGGTCGAGATGAGCCAGATCACCCCGCCGGTGGGGTTCAACCTGTTCGTGCTGCAATCGATCACCGGGCGCGGGATCTTCCAGATCGCCCGCTACGCGCTGCCCTTCTTTCTGATCCTGGTGCTTGCCACCGCCATCCTTGCCCTGTTTCCGGAGATCGCGCTATGGCTACCCGGCACGATGATGAGCCGCTGAGCCCCCCTGCCCGGCTGTCGGGCAGCGTCGGCCCGGTGGTGAGTTCCGCGCATCTGGCGCAATCCTCGCTGCCCGCGCTGTCCGAGGTCGAGTTCGCGCTGACCATGGCCGGCAACGCCTTTCAGCGCTGGATGGTGCGCTGCATGGCCGCCGCGGGTGGCCCGGCGATGTCGCCGCTCGAGGTGCTGATCCTGCATCTGGTCCACCACCGCGAGCGGCCCAAGACGCTGGCCGATATCTGCCTCGTGCTCAACATCGAGGACACGCATCTGGCCAACTACGCGATCCGCAAGCTGGTCGGGCACGGGCTGGTGCGGCAGGGCCGCGCGGGCAAGGAAAAGACCGTGACGGTGACGGAGGCGGGCGCGGCGCTCTGCACCCGCTACGCCGAGGTGCGCGAGGCCCTCGTCGTGCGCGCCGCGCGTCAACTGGGCCACGACCCCGCCGATATCAGCCGGGTCGCCGCGCTGCTGCGCACGCTGTCGGGAGCCTATGATCAGGCCGCCCGGGCAGCCGCCGCGCTGTGAGCGCGATCACCGGCGCGGGCGCGGCTACTGGTCCAGAAAGCTCCGCAGCTTGCGCGACCGCGAGGGGTGCTTGAGCTTGCGCAGGGCCTTGGCCTCGATCTGGCGGATGCGTTCGCGGGTAACGCTGAACTGCTGGCCGACCTCCTCGAGCGTGTGGTCGGTGTTCATCCCGATCCCGAAGCGCATGCGCAGCACCCGTTCCTCGCGCGGGGTGAGCGACGAGAGCACGCGCGTCGTCGTCTCCTTCAGGTTCTCCTGAATCGCCGAATCGAGCGGCAGCACCGCGTTCTTGTCCTCGATGAAATCGCCAAGCTGGCTGTCTTCCTCGTCGCCGATGGGGGTTTCGAGGCTGATCGGCTCCTTGGCGATCTTCATCACCTTGCGAACCTTGTCGAGCGGCATCTGCAGCTTGTCGGCCAGCTCCTCGGGGGTGGGCTCGCGGCCGATCTCGTGCAGCATCTGGCGCCCGGTGCGCACCAGCTTGTTGATCGTCTCGATCATGTGCACCGGAATGCGGATGGTGCGCGCCTGATCGGCGATCGAGCGGGTGATCGCCTGGCGGATCCACCAGGTCGCATAGGTGCTGAACTTGTAGCCGCGGCGGTATTCGAACTTGTCCACCGCCTTCATCAGGCCGATATTGCCTTCCTGAATGAGATCAAGGAATTGCAGCCCGCGGTTGGTGTATTTCTTGGCGATCGAGATCACCAGCCGCAGGTTGGCCTCGACCATCTCCTTCTTGGCTTGGCGCGCTTCCTTCTCGCCCTTCTGGACCTGCCCGACGATGCGGCGGAATTCGCTTATGTCGACGCCGACATACTGGCCGACCTGCGCCATGTCGCCGCGCAGCTCCTCGACCTTGTCGCGCGAGCGCTCCATCAGGCTCTGCCAGCCACGCCCCGACCGCGCGCCCATCCGGTCGCACCATGTCGGGTCAAGCTCGGAGCCGCGATAGGCGTCGATGAACTCGCGCCGGTTGATGCGCGCCTGATCCGCCAGCTTCACCATCGCGCTGTCGATGGACATGATGCGCTTGTTGATGCCGTAGATCTGATCGACCAGCGCCTCGATCCGGTTGTTGTGCAGATGCAGCGAGTTCACCAGCTCCACGATCTCGGCGCGCAGCTTCTGATAGGCCGCCTCCTCGCGCGACGAGAACTTGCCCTTCTCGTGCAGCGTGGCGGTCATCCGCAGGTCCTGCATGTCGGCGAGCTTGGCGTAATCGTCGGCGATCCGGTCCAGCGTCTCGAGCACCCGCGGCTTGAGCGCGGCTTCCATCGCGGCGAGCGACATGCTGGTCTGATCGTCCTCGTCATCGTCGTCGTCGTCGTTGCGGATCGGGTTGCCGTCGGCGTCAAGCTCGGGGCCGGCACTGGCGGCGGGCGCGGCGCTGCGGTCGGGCTTGGCGGCGGGCTTGGCGGCGGGCTTGGCGGCGGGCGCGGGCTCGACCCCGGCGGCGACGGGCAGCTCGGTGCTGTCATCCTCCATCGCGTTGCCGAAGGTCGCATCCAGGTCGATGACGTCGCGCAGCAGCACGTCCTCGTTCAGCAACTCGTCGCGCCAGATGGTGATCGCCTGGAACGTCAGCGGGCTTTCGCACAGCCCCGAGATCATCGTGTTGCGCCCGGCCTCGATCCGCTTGGCGATGGCGATCTCGCCCTCGCGCGACAACAGCTCGACCGACCCCATCTCGCGCAGATACATCCGCACCGGGTCGTCGGTGCGGTCGAGCTTCTCGCTCTCGCTCGACGCCACCACGACATCGCGCGAGCCCGAGCCCTCGGCGACGGCGGGCGTGGCCGCGCCCTCGTCGCCGTCCTCGGCCTCGTCGTCCTCGATCACGTTGATGCCCATTTCCGAGAGCATCGACATCACGTCCTCGATCTGCTCGGATGACACCTGGTCGGGCGGGAGCGCCTGGTTGAGCTGTTCATAGGTGATGAACCCCCGCTCCTTGGCCGCCGCGATCATCTTCTTGACCGAGGCCTGCGAGATGTCGAGCGCCGCGTCGGTGTCCTGATCGTCGGTTTTCGGGGCTTCAGTATCCTTGGCGGCCATGCATGCTCCTGCGCAAGACTGAGTCGGTCGGGCGGTGCCACGCGACACGCCGCAGCGAATCACGGCAGGCGCGCCACCGGTGGTCGTGGATGTAGGGGCGCGCGCAGCGGATTTCCAGCACCCGAGATGCATTCGCGGCAGGTTGTTGCACTTGACGACACCGGACGCCCCGAATCGGGCACGACTCAGCGTCTGGGCTTCACCCAGACTTGCGAATCGATCATCTGTTGCAACCTGCGCGAGAGCGCGTCGCGATCCTCGCCCAGATCGGTGCTGTCGTCGAGCTTCGAGCGTTCGGCACGGTGGCGCGCCTCGACCACCTGCCCCAGCCGCCAGGTCACCCCCTCGTCGGGCGCGTCGGTGATGTCCTGCATCGCCTCGCGGGTTTCGGCCTCGGCCCCGCGGCGCGCAGCGAGGCGAGCGAACTCCTCGCGCAGGCAGTTGCGCGCCTTGGCGGTGTCGGCGCGGTCGCGCACCGGGGGCGCGATGGCCACATGCGGCGTGCTCATCAGCGCCTCGAACGCCTCCGCCGCGCCGCTGCGCAGGGTAGCGGCCAGCGCGTCGGGGTCGGTTTCCTCGGCCCGCGCCAGCAGCAGCGCGCGCAGCGCGTCGTGGCGCGGATCATGCATGTCGGCGGCGTCGAGCGCGGCCTCGAACTCGGCCAGAAGCACCGGATGCGCGATCAGGATCGCCAGGATCATCGCCTCGTGCAGATGCTCGGCCACCTCCGCGCCCGCCCCGGCCACCAGCCACGAGCCGCGCGTGCCGGGCAGCGGGGCGGCCGGCGCCGCGCTCCGGCCCGGACGCCGGGGGCCGCCCCCGCGCGCCGGCGCGAACGCCGCGTCCTTCAGCGCGCGGATCTCGTCGCCGTAATGGCGGCGCAGATCGGCGTCGCCGATCCGCCCCAGCGCCGCGCGCAACCGCGCGTCCAGCGCCGCGCGGCGCTCGGGGCTGTCGAAGCGCTGCCCGGCGGTCTCGCGCTGCCACAGCAGGCGCGCAAGCGGGATCGCCCCGTCCAGCAGCTTGCGCATCGCCGCCGGGCCGCCCGCGCGCAGCAGGTCGTCGGGGTCCTGCCCCTGCGGCAGCAGCACGAAGCGCAGGGATTGCTCCGGGCCCAGCAGCGGCAGCGCCACGTCGATCAGCCGATACGCCGCGCGCAGCCCCGCCGCGTCGCCGTCGAGCGCCACCACCGGCTCGGGCGCCAGCCGCCACAGCAGGCGCAGCTGCTCCTCGGTGATCGCGGTGCCAAGCGGCGCAACCGCCGCGCCAAACCCCGCCGCCGACAACGCGATCACGTCCATGTAGCCCTCGGCCACGATCAGCGCGCCGCCATCGCGGCCCAGCGCGGCGCGCGCGGCGTCGGCGTTGTAAAGCGTGCGGCCCTTGTCGAAGAGCGGCGTTTCGGGCGAGTTCAGATACTTGGCGCGCGCCTTCGGGCTCAGCGCGCGGCCGCCGAAGGCAATGCAGCGCCCGCGCAGGTCGCGGATCGGGAACATCACACGGCCGCGAAAGCGGTCATAGGGCGCGCCGCCGTCGTCGGGACGCGCCGCCAGCCCGGCCTCCAGGATCAGATCCTCGGGCGCGCCGGCCTCGCGCAGATGCGTCCACAGCGCCTGGCGCGCATCGGGCGCGAAGCCCAGCGCGAATCGCTCGACGGTGTCGGCCGCCAGCCCGCGGCCCTGCAGATAGTCACGCGCCTGCGCCCCCGCGGCGGTGCCCAGCTGCAGCCGGTAGAACCGCGCCGCCGCGGCGCACAGCTGCGCCAGCTCGGCATGGCGGTCGGCCTTCTGCGCGGCGGCCGGGTCGCGCGCGGGCATCGCCATGCCGGCCTCGCGCGCCAGCAGCTCCACCGCCTCCAGAAAGCTCAGATTCTGGCTCTCGCGCAGGAAGGTCAGCGCGTCGCCCTTCGCGTGGCAGCCGAAGCAGTAATAGAAGCCCTTCTTGTCATCGACATGGAATGACGCGCTCTTTTCCTGATGGAACGGGCACGGCGCCCACATGTCCCCCTTGCCGGGCTTGGACTTGCGCATGTCCCAGGCCACCGTGCGCCCGATCACCGCCGCGATCGACACGCGGCTGCGCAACTCGTCCAGAAATCCGGGGGGCAGGCTCATGCGCGCGACTATCCGCCCCCCGTGCCGTCCTGTCCAGTGGGGAAACGGGCGCACAGAACCGTGATCGGAAGCGATGCGCAGCGGGGGCCGAGTGCGCTATCTTCCGCCCGAGTTGCACAACCGATGAGGTTCGTCATGATCCCCACCCGCCGCCGCTTCCTGTTCGCCGCGGGCGCCCTGGTGATGGGCGGCGCTGGCGCCGGGCTGGTTGCCACCCGCCAGTCCTCCGCCGCCGAAGGCCAGTTCCCCGTCACCCTGACCGAGGCCGAATGGCGCGACCGCCTGAGCCCGGCGCAATTCGCCGTGCTGCGCGAGCACGCCACCGAGCGCGCCTTCACCAACAGCCTGCGCGGCGAACGCTCGCCGCTGCTCGATGAGGACCGCCCCGGCACCTACAACTGCGCCGGCTGCGGCAACGCGCTCTACCGGTCCGAGACCAAATACGACAGCCGCACCGGCTGGCCGAGCTTCTGGCAGGAGATCGACGGCGCCGTGGGCACGCAGACCGACCGGCGCTTCTTCATGGTCCGGACCGAAGCGCACTGCGCCAATTGCGGCGGCCATCAGGGCCACATCTTCGAGGACGGCCCCGAACCCACCGGCCTGCGCCACTGCATCAACGGGCTGGCCATGACCTTCACCCCCGACGAAACCGGCATCGAAGAGGGCTTCCCGGTTCCGGCGTAAGGCGCGGAAAACCGGCGTCGGGGTTGACCGGCGCGGCGAAATCGCGTTGCTAGCGATAACATGCTTGCACGGGCACGGCCCTTGGTTGTGCCATCGCTACCGGAGGATGACGCCATGACCACACGCCTTGCCATCAACGGATTCGGTCGCATCGGACGGCTTGTCCTGCGCGCACTGGTCGAAACCGGGCGCGACGATCTCGAGATCGTGGCGATCAACGATCTCGGCCCCGTCGACAGCAACGCGCATCTGCTGCGCTTCGATTCGGTGCATGGCCGCTTCCCGGGCGCGGTGAAAGCGGCCGGCGACAGCATCGATGTGGGCCGCGGCCCCATCAAGGTCACCGCCGAACGCGACCCCGCCGCCCTGCCCTGGTCGGACATCGACATCGTTCTGGAATGCACCGGCATCTTCAAGGACGACAAGGCGCTCGCGCATCTGGAAAAGGCCGGCAAGGTGCTGGTCTCGGCCCCGTCCAAGGGGGCGGACAAGACCATCGTATACGGGGTGAACCACGCCACGCTGACCGATGCCGACCGCCACGTGTCGAACGCCTCGTGCACCACGAACTGCCTTGCCCCCGTGGCCAAGGCGCTGAACGACGCGGTGGGCATCACGCGCGGGTTCATGACCACGATCCACAGCTACACCGGCGACCAGCCGACGCTGGACACCATGCACAAGGACATGTACCGCGCCCGCGCCGCGGCGATGAGCATGATCCCCACCTCCACCGGCGCGGCGCGCGCGGTGGGGCTGGTGCTGCCCGAGCTTGCCGGCAGGCTCGACGGGGTGGCGATCCGGGTGCCCACGCCCAACGTGTCGGTGGTGGATTTCACCTTCGAGGCCGGGCGCGACACCGCGGTGGACGAGATCAACGCCGCCGTGCGTGCCGCCGCCGAAGGTCCGATGAAGGGCATCCTTGGCGTCACCGACCAGCCCAATGTCAGCCAGGACTTCAACCACGACCCGCATTCGAGCGTCTTTCACCTGTCCGAGACCAAGGTGCTGGAAAAGCGCATGGTCCGCGTGCTGAGCTGGTATGACAACGAATGGGGCTTCTCGTGCCGGATGCTCGACACCGCCGCGCTGATGGGCCGGCTGGGCTGAGGCTGGCGCCGCCGCTGGTCCCGCTCTTGGTGGGGCGCCCTCTCGTGGCGCCGCCATCATGGCCCGTTATGCCATCTCATCGCGTAACGTGGCCTCAGTCCGCGTAGACCGTCAGCCGCGGCAGCGCCGTCAACGACAGCCCCAGCGCGCGGAACGCGGGCAGCGACAGCGTGCTGCCGGCGCCCGGATCGCTGCCCGAGGGGCGCAGCTCGACCCGCACCGATGCACCGCCCGCGGCCTCGACCCGGCCCTGGCGGGGGCTGGTGACCAGCCCGGTGGTCATCCAGAACCCCGGTTCCGCCGGATCGCCGAGCGATGCGGTGGTCACGCCGAGGATCGCGCCGCCGGCCGCCGGTGCGGTGGCGGCGGCGCGTTCGGCCTCGGTCGTCCGGTCGAAGGCGTCGGCGGTGCGCGCGGGCGCGCCCCCGCGCGGCTCGGGGCGCGGCGAGTCCGCCTCGGCGGCGAACACGGCCACCTGCGGGTCCGCCGGGTCGGGCGCAGGCGCGGCGCGCTGCAGACCGGGAAGCCCCGCGCAGCCCGCCAGGGCGGTCAGCGCAGCGGGCAGGATCAGACTTCGAACATGACGCGACATGCCCGTCAGCCTAGGCGGTGGCGCCGCGCGCGGCAACCGTCTTGCGCGGATGCCCGCTTGCCGGATGCCCGCTTGCCGGATGCCCGCGCGATGGCTAGATCGGTGTCATGACCCAGCCGCTCATCGACCCCTTCGCCCGGCCCATCAGCTATCTGCGCGTTTCGGTGACGGATCGCTGCGATTTCCGCTGCGTCTACTGCATGGCCGAAAACATGACCTTCCTGCCGAAGAAGGAGCTGCTGACGCTCGAGGAACTCGACCGCATGTGCAGCACCTTCATCCGGCTGGGTGTGCAGAAGCTGCGCATCACCGGCGGCGAGCCGCTGGTGCGCAAGGGCATCATGACCTTTTTCGAGCGCATGGGCCGGCATCTGCGCAGCGGCGCGCTGCAGGAGCTGACGCTGACCACCAATGGCAGCCAGCTCACCCGATTTGCCGAGGATCTGGCGGCCTGCGGGGTGCGGCGGATCAACGTCTCGCTCGACACGCTCGACGACGCGAAATTCGCCGCCGTGACGCGCTGGGGGAAGCTGCCGCAAGTGCTCGCGGGGATCGAGGCCGCGCAGGCCGCCGGGCTGCGGGTCAAGATCAACGCCGTCGCGCTCAAGGGCTTCAACGAGGACGAGCTGTTCACCCTGCAGGGCTGGTGCGCGGCGCGCGACATGGACCTGACCTTCATCGAGGTCATGCCGATGGGCGATCTGGGCAACGAGGACCGGCTGGACCAGTACTGGCCGCTCAGGGATCTGCGCGCGCGGCTGGACGAGCGCTTCACGCTGGTCGACCTGGCCGAGCGCTCGGGCGGGCCCGCGCGCTATGTGCGGATCGAGGAGACCGGCCAGAAGATCGGCTTCATCACGCCGCTGACGCATAATTTCTGCGAAAGCTGCAACCGCGTGCGGCTGACCTGCACGGGCGAGCTTTACATGTGCCTTGGGCAGGAGGACATGGCCGACCTGCGCGCGCCGCTGCGCGCCTCGCCCGACGACGCGCCGCTGGAGGCCGCGATCCGCGCCGCCATCGCGCGCAAGCCCAAGGGCCATGATTTCGACTACTCGCGCCAGCGCGTGGAGGGTCAGGTCAGCCGCCACATGAGCCACACCGGCGGGTGAGCGAGGCGGGGCGGAATTTTCAGAGGCCCGGGCATTTTGTCCCTTGCAGCCCGGTGCCGGAGTTTGTAGATCACGCCTCACGAAACGGGCGGGCGTAGCTCAGGGGTAGAGCACAACCTTGCCAAGGTTGGGGTCGTGAGTTCGAATCTCATCGCCCGCTCCAGTTCTCGGACATCACCACGAAAACGGCGGCTCAAGCGGGCCGCCGTTTTCGGTTGTCATGGGCGGCGTCGGCGCGCGCAGCGCCGAAAAAGCGCCTGCGAGCCGCACTCCCACCCGCCCACCCCGTGCGCCTCGCAGGCGCCGCGCGCGCGGCGCGCGCCGGGGCGCAGCCTGCAGAGCGTCGGTGCGGCGGATGTGTCAGCGGCTCTCCGCCTTGTGTCCCGGGTGTGAGCAGATCGCGCGTGCGCCCGGTGCGCGGGCGCGGTATCTTCGCGCCATGATACATCGACGTTCCCTCATGCTTTCGGCGCTCAGCGCGCTCGCCGTCGCCCCGGCCCTGCCGGCACGGGCCGATGACCGCATCCCGCTCTCCGAGATCTCGCGCTTCTTCAACAGCTTCACCACGGCGCAGGGGGCGTTCACCCAGATCAACCCCGATGGGGGCATCACCACGGGCCGGCTTTACATCCACCGTCCCGGCCGCGTGCGGTTCGAATACGACCCGCCCGAGCGCAGCCTGGTGATGGCGTCGGGCGGGCAGGTGGCGATCTTCGACGCGCGGTCGAATCAGGGACCGAGCCAGTATCCCCTGCGCCGCACGCCGCTCAACCTGATCCTGGAGCGCGAGGTCGACCTGTCGCGCCGGCGGATGGTCGTCGATCACTTCGCCGAGGACGGCGCCACCGCCGTGGTCGCGCAGGATCCCGATCACCCCGAATACGGCACCATCCAGCTGATCTTCACCCCCAACCCGACCGAGTTGCGGCAGTGGATCATCACCGATGACAGCCGCGCCGAGACCACGGTGATCCTGCGCGACATGAGCTTCGGTGAGCCGCTGCGCGCGCGGTTGTTCAACATCACGGCCGAAACCGACGCCTGGCAGCGCTGAGCCGCCGCACGGGATGCGGCGCCGCGCCGCGCCCGATCGGTGCCACACTGCTGCCGCATCCCCGTGCGACACCGTCCCTGTGACACGGGGTGGAGGGAACGCCATGATCCGCCGGGTTCTGTGCCGCGCTGCGCTTGTCGCCGCGGCGGCGACGCTCGCCACAGCGGCGCAGGCCGATGCGCCGAGCTCGGGGCTCGTGGCGCTCGAAACCGGCGTTCTGGGCCAGGGATGGGAAGCGGTCGGCCGCATCGACATCGGCGCGCGCGGCTTCTGCACCGGGGCGCTGATCGCGCCCGATCTGGTGCTGACCGCGGCGCATTGCCTCTACGACCGCGACACCGGCGCGCGCCTCACCGACGCGGAGTTGCACTTCCGGGCCGGGTGGCGCAATGGCCGCGCCGCCGCGGAACGCAGTGTCCGCCGGTCGGCGGTGCATCCCGATTACCGGCACGGGGGACAGGTGAAATCGGCCACCGTGGCGCATGATCTTGCGCTGCTGCAGCTTGCGCATCCGATCCGGCAGGGATCGATCGCCCCCTTCGCGGTGCAGTCGGACCCGAGGCGCGGCGACGATGTCGGCGTGGTCTCCTACGCGCGCGGGCGCTCCGAGGTGCCGTCGCTCGAGGAACGCTGCCGGGTGCTGCAACGCGACCCCAACGGTGTCGTGATGCTCAGCTGTTCGGCCGATTTCGGCGCCTCGGGCGCGCCGGTCTTCGCGCTGCGCGACGGGCAGGTGCGGATCGTGTCGGTGATCTCGGCCAAGGCCGAGACCAACGGCCCCGCGGGCGCCGAGGCGGTGTCGCTCGGGGTTTCGCTGGGACCCAGGCTCGACGCGCTGCGCATGGCGCTGGCGGCGGGCGACACGCGCTTCATCCAGGTCGGCCCGCAAGATCGCGAGACGCCCCGGACCATGAGCGCCGGCGGCGGGGCGCGCTTCGTGCGGCCCTGAGCGGGCGCGATCAGCCGCCCAGCCGCAGCCGCGCCACCAGCGGCAGATGATCCGACGCCATGCGCGACAGCTCGGTGTCGTGGCGGGCGAGTTCCACCACCTCGGAGCGCTTGCAGCCGATGATCCGGTCCAGCGGCAGCACCGGCATATGCGCGGGAAAGCTGGGCACGGTCAGCGCCGAGCGCTTCACCGCCGACAGCCGTTTGCGCAGCGGCATCAGCGAGCACTTCGCCCCCAGCCGCCATTCGTTCAGGTCCCCCATCACGATGGTGGGGCGGTCGTCATCGGCGCCGATTTCCTCGGCCAGCCTCCGGGCCTGCTGCAGCCGTGACTGCTTCAGCAGCCCCAGATGCGCGCCGATCACCCGCAGCGGGTGCCCGGCCACGCGCAGATCGGCAACCAGCGCGCCGCGCGGCTCCAGCCCCGGCAGGGTGATGGGCAGCACGCGCTCGACCTCGGCGCCACGGAACAGCAGCAGGTTGCCATGCCAGCCATGCGCGGCGTGGCCCAGACGTTCGGGGAAGGGCACCGGCGCCAGACCCGTGCGCGCGTGCAGGGCCTGGAGGTCCAGCACCCCCGAGCGCGCGCCGAAGCGGCGATCGACCTCCTGCAGCGCGACCACATCGGCGCCCATCTCGCGGATGACCTCGATCGTGCGGGAGGGATCGCGCCGCATGTCGCGCCCGACCGCCTTGTGCAGGTTGTAGGAGCCGACGACCAGCTCGTGCGGCGCCAGATGAACCGCCTGCGCGGGCGGGATTTCCCGGGATGTCTGCTGCTGCATCGATGCTCGTGTCGTTCCTGTGCCTGTGCCTGTGCCTGTGCCTGTGCCTGTGCCTGTGCCTGTGCCTGTGCCTGTGCCTGTGCCTGTGCCTGTGCCTGTGCCCGCGATATGGGGCGCAGGCACGCGCGTTGCAAGCGCGGGTCAGCCGTCCTCGGCGTGGGCGCGCTCGAACTCGGTCACGTCATGGGCAAGCATCACCGCGAAGGGGCGCGTCTGGTCGAACGCCGCCAGGATGATCGCCAGCATCGAGGTCAGCGGCACCGCCAGGATCGCGCCCGGCACCCCCCAGAAGGTGGTCCAGAAGGCCAGCGCCGCCACCACCACGAAGGGCGACATGTTCACCGTGCGCCCGATCAGCTTGGGCTCCAGGTAGTTGCCCACCCACATCTGCGCGGTGGTCAGCAGCGCCAGCAGCGCCAGCGTGATCGGGATCGAGGCGAATTGCACCATCGCCAGGAACACCGGGAACGCCACCGCCAGCAGCGAGCCGAAATAGGGGATGTAGTTCAGCAGTGCGATGATCAGCGCCCAGAACAGCGCCGAATGCACCCCGAAGGCCAGCAGGATCACGTAGCAGATCACGCCGAGGATGATGTTGATCAGCGTCTTGATCGCCAGATACTCGCCGATGCGCGCGTTGATGTCGTTGAGCACGTCCATCAGCTTCTCGGCCTGGCGCTCGTCGGGCAGCGCCACCGCCAGCTTGCGGCGAAAGCCCCCGGCCTCGGCGGTCAGGAACAGCGCGTAGACCGCGGTGATGACCAGAAAGCCCACCGCCGCGCCGACCGAGCCCGCCAGCCCGCCGATCATGTCCGTCATGTCCAGCCGGCCGATGGTGGCTTCCTCGATCGCGCGCCAGTCGGGGTTGCCCTCGATCCCGAAGCGGCCCATCACGTTGGTGACAAGGCTTTCGAAATTCTCCTGATATTCAGGGGCGCGGGACATCATGTCGCGCGCGGTGATGATGATCACCCCGTTGAGCGCCGCCAGGATCAGCAGGAACCCCAGCAGCAGGATCGCCTTGCGCGCCAGCGCCGGAAGCCGCGCGGTGTGCGGCCAGCGGCCCAGGACCTCGGACGCCATCGAGATGATGTAGACCGACAGCACCGCCACCACGATCGGCATCAGCAGGCTGCGCCCGACCAGCAGCAGCCAGCCCAGCATGATCGCCAGCGCCAGCATCAGCACCGCGACGGTCAGGCTGCGGACGGGGTCGGTCTTGGCGGGCATCGCGGCAGGCTCCTTCCACGCTGACATCTGTTTCACACCGCGCGCGGTTTGGCAAACCCGGCGCAGGCAGCATCCGTCATTGCGGCAGCGCGCCGCGCATCAGCGCCTCGAGCCGCGCGGCCTGCGCGTCGATATCGTGCCGCGCAAGCGCCCGCGCGCGCCCCGCCGCGCCCATCGCGGCCAGCTCGGCCGGCGCGGTATCGGCGGCGGTGATGATGGCTTCGGCCAGCGCGTCGGCGTCGCCTGCGGGCACCAGCCAGCCGCACTCGGGGGTCAACAGCTCGGGGATGCCGGCAACCCAGGTCGAGATCACCGGACGGCCCGCCGCCATCGCCTCCATCATCGCCACGGGCAGCCCCTCGGCGAAGCTGGGCAGCGCCAGCACATGCGCGCGGGCAAGCGCCGCGCGCACGCCGGCCTCGTCCACCCAACCGGTGAGCGTGACATGCCCGCCCAGCCCCGCGCGCGCGACCGCCTCCTCGATCGCGCCGCGCAGCGGGCCGTCGCCGACCAGCGTCAGGTGCAGATCGGGGCGCGTGGCGACCGCCTTGCCCAGCGCCGCGATCAGCAGCAGCTGGCCTTTCTGCTCGCTCAGCCGCCCCGTGCACACCAGCCGCAGCGGCCCCGCGGGCAGCGGCGGGGCGTCGGCGAAGCGCGCAGGCTCGATCCCGCAATGGACCACGTGCAGGCGCGGCCAGTGCGCCACGCCCACCTGCCGGCACAGCTGGCTGCGCCCGTAGCTGCTGACCGCCACCGCAAAGCGCGCGCGGGCCAGCTTGAGGTCCAGCGCCAGCGCGCGGGGGCGGTCGAACTCTTCGGGGCCGTGGACGGTCACGCTGTAGCCCGGCGCGCCCAGCGCGTGGGCCAGCATGGCGACCGTGGCCGAATTGGTGCCGAAATGCGCGTGGATGTGCGCGATGCCCTGCGCCGCCGCCCAGCGCGCGACCCATGCGGCCTCGGCCAGATAGATCATGTGGCGCAGCCGCGCGCCGCCTTCGGCCCGCGCGCCGCAGCGCCACGCCAGCGCCAGCGCGCGCGCGAAGCGGGACGGCGTGCGGGCAAGCGTAGCGAGGGCCGCACCGACGAGCGCCCCGGCGCCACGCTCCAGCACATGCGTGGTGCGGTGGTCCTCGTCGATGTCCTGCGCCTCGATCAGCCGCGCGCGGTCCGAGCGCATGGCGATGCGCGCCACCGTCAGCCCGCGCCGCTCCAGCGCCTGCACCTCACGCCGGATGAAGCTGTGCGACGGCGACGGGTAGGTGTTGACAAGGCAGGCAATCTTCAGGGCGGCTGTCACGGGCGGGGGCACAGTCCTCTGGGCGGGATCGCACCATCATAGGGCGGTTTCGCCCGCGCGGGCAAGCGCCGGGGCGGATCAGCGCGGCGCGGGGTCGATCCGTCCGGCATGGCCCGTCAGCAGCGCGTGGCCCTGCGCCTGCGCGCGCGCGATCAGCGCGCGGCGGGTGGCGGTTGCGGCCTGCGCATCGAGGTCCCAGTCGGTGGACCAGCCGGGCTCGGCCAGTTGCAACGCGCCCAGATGCACGATGTCCCCCGCCGCCAGCACGCCCAGCGCCGGAAACGCCCAGGCCAGATGTCCGGGCGTGTGGCCCGGCGCGGCCACCGCCTCTGCGCCGTCCAGCACCGCGCCGGGGGCCACGGCATCGATCCGCCCGGCATAGGGGGCGAGCGCGGCGCGCGCCTCGCGCGCGATGGGCGCAAGTGCGTGCGGCAGGTCGTCCGCGCGCCAGAACGCGAGTTCCCCGGCGCCCACGGCGACGCGCGCGCGCGCAAAGGCCGCGTCGCCCTTGGGCGTGAGCAGCCCGCCGCAATGATCGCCGTGCAGATGCGTCAGCCAGATGCGCGTGATCTGCGCGGGTGCGACGCCGGCATCGGCCAGCGCGCCGACCAGCGCGCCGAACCCCGCCCCCATCAGCGCGCCGCCGCCGGTGTCCACCAGCCCCGGCCCGTCCTCGGTGCGGATCAGGTAGCACCAGACCGGGAGCTCGACCTGCGCGGGCAACGTGTCCGCACCCAGGAGCGCGGCGGCGCCGGCCGGATCGCGGCGCGCGCCGTCGATCATGCGCGGATCGAAGGGGAACGCGCCGTCGCGGATGGGCCGGACCGCGCTCATCCGCCCTGCCCTGCCCGCTCGGTTGCCACCCGCTCGGCGGCCACCCGCGCGGCGCGGGCGCGCGCGATCCAGCCCGGCGGCGGGGCGGCCGCGCGCGCGGCGCGGGCCTGCGCGGTCAGCTCGGCCTCGGCCGCGGGCAGATCGATCGCCGTCAGCCGCCCATCGGCCACGATCTGCCGCCCCGCCACCCAGACGCCGCGCACCGCCGGTGCCGACCATCGTCCGAACGCCAGCGCGCAAAGCGTGGCCGGCTCATCGTCCAGCCGGTCACCGGCCAGCGCGTCCAGCGACAGCGCGACGATGTCCGCATCCGCCCCCGCCACCAGCCCGGGCGCGGGCTGCCCGTCCAGCGCCACGCGCCCGTCGCGGAACGCCGCGCGCATCGCCGTCGCGCGCGACAGCCCCTGGCCGGCAAAGCCGCGCGGACCCAGCAGCGCCGCGGTCAGCCGCAACTCGGCCAGCATGTCGGCGTCATCGGCCAGCGCCATCCCGTCCAGCCCCAGCCCCAGCCGCAGCCCACCCGCCGCCAGCGCCGCCCCGTCCGCGATCCCCGAACCCAGCCGCAGGTTGGAACTGGTGTTGAGCGTCAGCGTCGCCCCCACCTGCGCCAGCGCGGCGATCTCGTCCGCGCGCAGCATCACCCCATGCGCCACCGTCAGCCGGTCGTTCAGCAACCCCGCCTGCGCGAAAAGCATGTGCGCCCCCTGCGGGTGCTGCGCGTCCATCCATGCCCGCTGCGCCGCGGTTTCCAGCAGATGCACATGCACGCGCCGCCCCGCGCGCGCCGCGGCATCGCCCACGGCGGCGAGCCCGTCCCCGGACAGCCATTGCGGGCCGGGGGGGCCGTATTGGGTGACGATCCCGTCCCCGTCGATGGCGCGCGCGACTTCGGCCACGGCGGCGATCTGCTCGGCCACCGGGGGCTGGGCCTGCGCGGCCCGAAGCGCCTGCCAGTCGCCGGGGGGCAGCGCGGCGCGCACCGCCGCGCCGCCATCATAGCCGGCAAGGTTGCGGTCGATCACCGGCACCACGAAGCCCAGCCGCAGCCCGACATCGCGCGCGGCGCGGGCGACGGCGCGGGCCTCGGCCACCATGTCGGGCGATTGCGGCAGGTGGTTGTGCACCACCGCCGTCACCCCCGAAAGCGCCATCTGCCCGAACGCCACCGCTGCGGTCAGATACGGGTCCACCCCCGGCGCGCGCCACAGATCCCACAGCCACGCCTCGAGCGGGCCATCGGGCGCGCCCACGGCCAGGGGCCGGAGCCCGCGCCCGTGGTCATGCGCGTTCACCAGCCCCGGCACCAGCAGGTGATCGCCCGCCGCCGGCGCGTCCTCCACCGCCGCGATCCGCGCGCCGTCCAGCACCAGCCGCCCGCCGGTGCGCGGCAGCGCGGCCCAGGGCTGCGCCCAGAGCGCGGCGGCCGGCAGCGTCGCGCTCACAGCCCCAGCAGGCGCGCCAGATTGCCGCCCTCGATCGCCGCGCGGTGCTCGGGATTGTCCACGGCCTTGGCGATCTTCAGCCGCTCCATCTCGAAATCGCTGCCGGGCCAGTCGGTGCCCATGATGATCTTGTCGGGGCCGAGGTCGCGATAGGCCATGCGCACCTCGATCAACTGCGTGGACGAGGTCTCGAGATAGATGTTCGGCGTGCGCCCGGCCACGAGGATCGCCTCGCCCACGTTCCACACGGTGCCCATATGCGCGATCAGCGTGGGCACGCCGGGGTGGTGCCTGGCGATTTCCTCGATCCCCAGCGGGTGGATGAAGGCATCGTCGAGCGCGTTGAACAGCACGATCATCCCGCGCTCGGCGCAGACCTCGAACACCGGGTCGAGCAGGCCGCGATCGACGATGTGGTAGCCGTGCAGCACCGGGTGCAGCTTGAGCCCCTTGAAGCCGTGCCGGTCGTGGTCGCGCCGGATCTGGTCGGCGGCGTCGGCGTCGCGCGCGTTGACCTGGCCGAAGGGGATGATCCGGTCGGGGTATTTCGCGCCGATGGACGCGGTGTAATCATTGTCGATCATCTGCCCCAGCGAGCAGCCCACCGCCATGTCCACCCCGGCGGCGTCCATGTCGCGCAGCATCATCTCGACCGAATAGGTCTCGGCGGTCAGGTAGTCCGAATTCTGCCCGGCCTCCCAGACATTGTTGTAGGCATCGATGATCATTCCGTCGTGTCTCCTTGAGCGGGTTCGGGGTTGTGGCACGCCGCGAGCGCGCCCTGCGGCGTGATGCCGAGCGTCGGCGGGTCGGTCGCGCAGCGCCCAAGCGCGCGCGGGCAGCGGCTGCGGAACGGGCAGCCCGCCGGTGGGGCGATCTGGCTGGGCAGGTCCGCCAGCGGCGCGGCGGCGGCGGCGCGGATGGTGGCGCGGGCGCGCGCGACATCGGGCACCGGCTGGCTGGCCAGCAGCATCCGCGTGTAGGGATGCGCGGGCGCATGCGTGACCTGCGCCGCGGTGCCCAGTTCGACCACCTGCCCGAAATACATCACCGCGATCCGGTCGGCGATCGCCGCGACCATGCCCAGATCGTGGCTGATGAACGCCAGCGTCAGCCCCCGCGCGCGCTTGAGGTCCTGCAACAGGTTCACAACCTGCGCCTGCACCGACACGTCGAGTGCGGATATGGGTTCGTCCGCGACGATCAGCTCGGGTCCCGCGGCCAGCGCGCGGGCGATGGCGATGCGCTGGCGCTGCCCGCCCGAAAACGCCGCCGGGCGGCGGCTCAGCGCATCGGCGTCCAGCCCCACATCGGCCATCAGCGCGCGGGCGCGCGCCGGACGCTCGGCCCGCGGCACGCCGACATGGCCCAGCACCGAGCCGAGGATCGTGCCGATGCTCTGGCGAGGGTTGAGCGATCCGTAAGGGTCCTGAAACACCATCTGCAACCGCGGACGCAGCCGGCGCAGCGCGCGCGGACGCAGCGCGCACAGATCGGTGCCGTCGAACAGGATGTGCCCCTGCGAGGGTTCGACCAGCCGCAGCATGGCGCGGCCCAGCGTCGTCTTGCCCGAACCGGATTCGCCGACGATGGCCAGCGTCTCGCCGCGGTGCAGCTCCAGCGTGGTGGGGGCAAGCGCGGTGATCTCGGCGCGGCGCAGCCCGGCGCGGACCGGGTAGCGCACGCCGAGGTCCTGCACGGACAGAAGCGGCGCGCTCATGGCCCGCCCCCCACCGGGTGCCAGCACGCCGCGCGGCCCGGCCCCATCGGCTCGAGCGCCGGGCGGTGGGTGCGGCAGCGCTCGGTCGCGCTGGCGCAGCGCGGGGCATAGGCGCAGCCCGGCGGGCGCGCGCCCAGCCCGGGCGGCGCACCGGGGATCGACGCCAGCCGCCCCGAGGCGTCCGGGGCAGGCGAGGCCGCGGCGATCAGGTCGCGCGTGTAGGGGTGGCGGGGCCGCGCAAACAACGCCTCGACCGGCGCGGTCTCGACAATCCGGCCGGCATAGATCACCGCCACCCGGTCGGCGACCCCGGCGACCACGCCCAGATCATGCGTGATCAGGATCATCCCCATCCGCCGGTCGGCCACCAGCCGCGTCAGCAGGCCCAGGATCTGCGCCTGGATGGTCACGTCCAGCGCGGTGGTGGGTTCATCGGCGATCAGCAGCGCCGGGTCGCAGGCCAGCGCCAGCGCGATCATCGCCCGCTGGCGCTGCCCGCCCGACAGCTCGTGCGGATAGAGCCGCGCGCGGCGGGCCGGTTCGGGCAGGCCGACCTCGGCCAGCAGCTCGACCGCGCGGGCGCGCGCGGCGCGCCAGCCGGCGGTGCCGTGCACGACGATCGCCTCGGCGATCTGGTCGCCGACGGTTTCGCACGGGTTCAGCGCCGCCGAAGCGTCCTGGAACACCATCGCCACCCCCTGCCCGCGCAGCGCGCGCAGCTGCGCCGGGCGCATCGACAGCACGTCGCGCCCCGACAGCGTGATGCGCCCGCCCAGCGCGGCGGCGGGGCCTTCGTTGAGCCGCGCCAGCGCCATCGCGCTCGCCGACTTGCCCGAGCCGGATTCGCCCACGATGGCCAGCACCTCGCCGGCGGCAAGCTCGAACGACACGTCGGCCACCGCCGCCAGCCGCCGCCCCGGCGGGCCGAAGGCGACCGACAGCGCCTCGACACTGAGCAGCGGCGCGCTCATCGGCCCGGCTCCCGGCGCAGGCGCGGATCGGCCCAGCGATAGGTCAGGTCGGTGACCAGATTGACCAGCACATAGAGCACCGCCAGCGCCAGCGCCGCACCCTGCGCCACCGCATAGTCCCGCGTCTGGATGGCGTCGATCATCATCCGCCCGATGCCGGGATAGCCGAACACCACCTCGGCCACCACCGACCCGCCCAGCATGGCGCCGAACTGCAGCCCGATCACCGTCAGGATCCCCAGCGCGGCGTTGCGCAGCATGTGACGAAAGAAGATGCGCCGCCGCGGCACGCCCTTCATCCGCGCGGTCAGCACGAAATCGCGCGCGCCGGCGTCCAGCATGCTCGACCGCGCCAGCCGCATCAGGATGCCCGCGCTGGTCAGCCCCACGGTCAGCGCCGGCAGCGTCAGATGCGCCAGCCACGGCCCGATCAACTCGGGGCGGCGCTGGATCACCGCGTCGATCAGCACGAAATTGGTCGTCGCCCGATAGTCCAGCGCCGACGGCATCCGCCCGAAGGCCGGCAGCCACCCCAGCCAGAGCGAGAACACCACGATCATCACGATCCCGAACCAGAACCACGGCACCGAAAACAGCGTCATCGCCAGCACGCGCATGCCCACATCCAGCACCGTGCCCGGCCGCGCCGCCGCCGCCAGCCCCATGCCCAGCCCCGCGATCAGCATCACCAGAAGCGACGCCACGGCAAGCTCGATCGTCACCGGCAGCGTCTGCCACACCATCGACGACACCGACCGACCGGTCAGGAACGACCGCCCCAGATCCAGCCGCAGCAGATCGCCCATGTAGATCAGATACTGCCGCCACAGCGGCTGATCGAGGCCCAGCTGCGCGATCAGCTGCTCGCGCAGCCCCGCAGTGGCGAATTGCGAGGTCAGCACATCCACCGCCGAGCCCGGCAGCGCGCGCAGCGCAATGAACACCAGCGTTGCCACGAAGAACAGCGTGACCGGCAGAAAGGCAAGCCGGCGCAGGATCTCGGCGCTCATGTCAGGCCTCCGGGACGGGTGCGTTCATCGGCCAGCTGGTCGCCGCAGAACGACACCGCCAGCGCGAAGACCGCGATCAGCAGCCCCGGCAGCAGCGCCTGTTCGGGGGCAAGGAAGATCAGTTCCTGCCCCTCGCGGACCATGAAGCCCAGATCGGGCGCAGGCGGGCGCACGCCCAGGCCCAGATAGGACAACGCCGCCGCCGTCAGCGCCGCCAGCGCCACGACCGAGGTCGCCTGCACCATCAGCGGCCGCACGATGTTCGGCAGCACCTCGGCCACCATGATGCGCAGCGGCGCGTAGCCCACCGCGCGCGCGGCCAGAACATAGTCGCGCGCAGCCTCGCCCGCCGCCAGCGCGCGCGCCAGCCGCGCAAAGATCGGAAACTGCGACAGCGCCACCGCGATCGTCAGGTTGAGCATCGACGGACCCAGCGCCGCCAGCACCAGGATCGCGGCCAGGATGATCGGAAACGACATGAACACATCCACCGCGCGCATCAGCGCCCAGTCGATCCGCCCGCCCTGGACGCCCGAGACCACGCCATAGGCGCCGCCCACGAGCAGCGCCAGCCCCACCGCGCCCAGCGACACGAAGATCATCGGCCGCAGCCCGTAAAGCAGCCGCGAGAGCTGGTCGCGGCCCAGACTGTCGGTGCCCATCGGGTGGCCCTCGGACCACAGCGGGAGCAGTGGCGCGTTGGCCGAGGCGACCGGGTTGAACGGCGCCAGCGCCGGCGCGAGCACCGCCAGCACGATGCACAGCGTCACCACCGCCCAGGGCAGCGCGCGCAGCACGCCCAGCACCGCGCCCAGCACCGCGCCCAGCACCGCGCCCGGCAGCCAGCGCGCGACCGGGCGCCCAGCTGCGTCTTGCGGTGCGTCTTCGTGTGTCCGCTGCGTCATCACCACCCCCGGGGTTGCACGATGCAGGCCGCGCGGCGCGGGCCGCGCGGCCTGCGCGCCGGCTCAGCCGGTGAACCGCGCGCCTTCGAGGAAGGTGCGGTAGGTGCCCAGCGCGTTGGCGTTCACGCCCTCGAGGTCGGTGGACACCGACACCGGCAGGAAGGTGTTCACCACCGCCGCGATCGGCATCATCTCGTCGGCCATGAAGGTGTTGATCTCGACGAACATCTGCCCGCGCGCCTCGGGGTCGGATTCGGCGTTGGCGGCGGCGATCATCTCGTCAAGCTGCGCCTGTTCGGGCAAATCGCTCTGCGCGGTGATGCTGTCGGCACCGGCGGTGCCGGTCATGAACAGCGGCGACCAGCGGCCATCGGGGTCGGGGAAGAAGGCCGAGCGCTGCAGGAACGCCAGCTCATGCGCCTCGCGGTCGAAGAGCCGCGCGTTGAAGGTGCCGCCATCCAGATAGTCGGTGGTGACCTGCAGCCCGATGCCGTTCAGGCTGCGCTCGACGACCTGCCCCAGCCGCGGCCAGAAACCGCTGTTTTCCGAGATCAGGTTGAGCTCGGCGCCGACCGCGCCGGCCTCCTCCAGCAGCGCGCGCGCGGCGTCGGGGTCGTAGACCGAATGGCGCAGGTGATCGGGGTCGAAGCCCTGCTCGGCGGCGGGGTTGATATAGCCCGGCACCTCGGCCTTGCCGAAGAACACCTCGCGCACGATCGCCTCGCGGTCGATGCCGAGGTTGATCGCCCGGCGCACCCGGATATCGCCCAGCACGCCGGCCGAGACGTTCATCGCCAGCATGGCCGAGATGAACGCTGCCGATTGTTCGATGCGGATCGCGTCCATCGCTTCCAGCCGGTCGATGTTCGAATGCGGGATCAGGTTGGTGATGTTCAGATCTCCCGACGCCAGCGACGTCATCTGCGCCACCGGTTCGGGGATCACCTGCAACACCAGCCGCCCGACCTCGGGGGTGCCCTTGTAGAACCCGTCGAAGGCTTCGAGCACAAGGCGTTCATTGGGCGTCACGCTGGCGATCCGGTAGGGCCCGCAGGAGGCCAGGTTCGGCCCCACCTCGCGGCCGAATTCGTCCAGCGCGGCGGGCGAGATCAGGATCATGTCGGGCCGCGACAGCCGGCCCAGGATCGCCGCGTCGGGCTGGGCCAGGTTGATGCGGAAGGTCATGTCGTCCACCACATCGAAGCCCAGCACGTTCGACCCGCCCAGATTGTCCAGCGCGAAGGACAGATCGGGGCGGGTGGGGTCGTCCTCGTCCTTCATGCGGTCGAAGCTGCGCTTGACGGCGGCGGCGTCGATGGGCGTGCCATCGTGAAAGGTCAGCCCCGCACGGATGGTGAAGTCGTAGGTCAGCCCGTCGTCCGAGATGTCCCAGCTTTCGGCGATCGCCGGTTGCGGCAGGGGGTTGTCGAAATCCATATGCGTCAGCCCGCGCCCGATGCAGTCCATCGCGTGCACCGTGTCGCCGAAGCCGACCCAGGTGTGAGGTTCGAAATTGCCGGCGAGTTCGGGCAGCGCGAAGACCATGGTGCGCACGCCCTCCTGCGCCTCGATCCGCCACGGAAAGGCGGCGGCGAGCCCCGACAGCGCAAGCATCTGCCCGAAGCGGCGGCGGCTGATCGCGCCGGTCGGCGGGTTGAAGGTGCGCGCGCCGGTGGGCGTGCTGTGAGCGTGCGCGCCGGTGGGCGTGCTGAGGGCGTGCGCGCCGGTGGGCGCGGTCAGGCGGGTATCCTGTGTCATGGGTGCATTCCCTGTTGCTGGTTGCGAAGGAGGAAGGAACGGGATCGTGACGGTCCTCTGTCGGGCCGTTTCTGCGCGCGCGCCGCCTGGGCGCACCCGCGTTTGCGGGCCGCGCGGGCCCGTGTCACCGCCGCGCCCGTGGGGCGGGCGGAAGTGGATTGCGGCAGGGGCGGGAGCGCCGGGGTCATACCGTCTCTCCCAGAAGGCTGACATGCGCCGACACGATCCGCCAGCCCTGCGGCGTGCGCAACAGCGTCTTGGTCTCGCGGCCCGGGCGGGCGTGGCCCGCGCGCTGGTATTCGGTGTTGGCGGTGGCGAAATCGCGCCCGTAGGTGGTGATGACCGTGTTCATCAGCCGCCGCCGGAACGCACCGGTGCGCCGCGCGCGCCGAAACGCGGAAATCGCGTCCCAGCCATACAGGTTCTCGCCCACGCCGTAGCGGGTGGTCTCGGGGGCGTTCAGGAACAGCTCTTCCAGCACCGGCACGTCGTTGGCGGTCAGCGCGGCCTCGTAGCGGTCAAAGACGGCGCGGACCTCGGCCACGACATCGGGCAGGTTGACGGGATAGGGCTCAGGCATTGGATGGCTCCGGTGGCGCAGGCTCCGGGAGGGCGGGCGGCACCGTGAAGCCTGCGCCTTCCAGCCGCGCGGCGGCGGCAAGGGCGCCGGCCTCGGCGCCAGCGCGCGCGATGATCTGCACGCCCACCGGCAGGCCGCTGTCAGCGCCGCGCCGGGCAACCACGGCGATGGGCAGCCCCGAAGGCGTCAGCGGCTGGGTGAACATGCCGATTCCCAGCCGGATCGGCAGGTCGCCCCCCGCGACGCGGTGTGTTTCGGTTCCCAGCGGAAAGGCGGGGCACGGCGTCGCGGGTGCGAGCAGGACGTCGACCCCGTCCAGCGCCGCGGCCAGCTGCGCGCACAGCCTCCGGCGCAACGCCTGCGCGCGGCCGACCCAGACGGCAGGGACCAGCGCACCCGCGCGCAGCCGGTCGCGCACCAGCGGGCCGAAGCGGTCGGGATGCGCGGCAAGCGCGGCCAGATGCGCCTGCCCGCCCTCGGCGGTGGTCAGGATGAAGGCGGCGGCGCGGGCTTCTTCGGCCAGTGGCAGGTCGCGCGTGGCGGTCGCGCCCAGCACCTGCGCGGCGTCTTCGAGCGCGGCGGCGGCGTCGGGGTGCAGCGGCGCGGCGAACCACCCGCCCAGCCGCGCGGCGCGCAGCGTGTCGGGGGCGGGCGTGGCGGCGCGCGGGCGCTGCACCGGGTCGTCGGGGTCCATGCCGCGCAACGCCCCAAGCGCCAGCGCCAGATCGCCCGCGCCGCGCGCGAACACCCCCACATGATCCAGGCTGCGCACGAACGGCACCACGCCGCTGCGCGAGACCAGCCCGTAAGTCGGCTTCAGCCCCGCCACGCCGCACAACGCCGCCGGCACGCGGACCGAGCCGTTGGTGTCCGTGCCCAGCGCCAGCGGCACCGCCCCCGCCGCCACCAGCGCCGCCGACCCCGAGGACGACCCCCCGGGCGAGCGCGCCGGGTCATGCGGGTTGCGGCAGTCGCCGTCATGCGCGTTCTCGCCCGAGAACCCGTAGGCGAGTTCGTCCATGTTGGTCGAAGCCACGAGGATCGCGCCCGCCGCCTCGAGCGCGCGGATCGCGAAGGCATCGCGCGGCGCGGGCGGGGTGGCCTCGGTGGCGCGGCTGCCGGCGCGGGTCACGCGGCCGGCGACATCGAACAGGTTCTTGACCGCGAAGGGGACGCCCGCCAGCGGCCCCGGATCACGCCCGGCCGCACGCGCGCGCTCCAGCGCCTCGGCGCGCTTGAGCGCGCGGTCGGCGTGCAGCTCGGTGACCGCGTTCAACGCGCCGCAGGCGTCGATGGCAGCCAGCGCCCGGCCCACCGACCCCGTGGCGCTGAGCGACCCGTCGCGCACCTGCCGGGCGATTTCGGCGGCGCCGAGGGGGGCGCTCGGGGGGCTGCTCATGGCGCGCCCTCCGGCGGTGCGTCAGCCACGAAGACCGGGGCGGGCTCGGTCGCGTCGATCCCCGGAACCGCGGCCAGCAGCGCGGCAAAGCCCGCGGTCCGGCGCAGGTTCTCGGCCACCGCGTCCAGCTCGGCGTCGGGCACCGAAAGGCCGACCGCGGGCGCGGCGGCGCGGATATGCGCATGGGCGTCGAAGCCGGGCGGCGGGGGCAGGAAGGTGCGCATGCTCACCTCCCCGCCGCATAGGTGATGCGGCGCGGGTCGGCGGCGGCCACCAGCACCGGCGCGCCGCCCTCGGCCAGCACGCGGTGCCCGGCGATGGACACCCCGCCCGCGTCGAACTCATGGTCCGGCCACAGGTGCAGCGCGTGCCCCAGCGCGGCGAGCCCGTCGCGCACCGCAGGCGCGATCCGTCCCTCGACCGCCAGACGCATGGGAAAGGCCGGGTGCGGGTGGAACGAGCCGGGATGCGCAAAGGTTGCCACCCGCGGCGCCTCGGCCGCCTGCTGGGGGGTGAGCCCGTAGCACGCCATTTCCACGAAGGCCTGCAGCATCGCCTGCACGATCATGTCGCCGCCCGGACAGCCCAGCGCCAGCGCCTCGGCGGTGCTGTCGTTCCAGGCGATGGCCGGGGCGGGCGTCAGCCGCGGGCGCTTGCCGGGCGCGAGCGCGGCGGGGTGATCCGGGTCCAGCCGGCTCTGCACCCCGCGCGGCGAGACGAAGAAGCCCAGCTCGGGCGCGATGGGCGCGCCGTCGATGGTGTCGCTGGGCATGGCCGAGAACAGGTTTCCGGCCGCGTCGGCGGCGGCGACATAGGTGGTGTCGCACCGCCCCTGTCCCGGCGCCGCCGCCCCTGCCGCGCCGGGCAGCGCGCGGGCCGGGTCGATCCGGGCGCGCAGGCGGGCCAGATGCGCGGGGTCCAGCAGCGCCTCGGTCGTGGTGGTGGCGAAGCGGGGGTCGGTATAGGCGTGTTCGCGCTCGGCGAAGCCCTGCTTGAGCGCCTCGGCCACCAGATGCAGCTGCGCGACCGACCCGCGCGGCACCGCCGCCAGGTCCAGCCCGTCCAGGATGCCCAGCGCCTGCAGCAGCACCGGCCCCTGCCCCACCATCGACGGGGTCGCCACCTGCCAGTCGCCGAAGCCCACCCGCGGCGCGGCGTAGGGCGGGCTGGCATAGCCGGCCAGATCGTCGCGCGTGAGCCAGCCGCCGGTGGCGCGGTGAAACGCGATCAGCTCGCGCGCGATCTCGCCTTCGTAGAACAGTGCGCGCGCCGCGGCGATCCCCGCCTCGCGCCCGCCCGCGTCGCAGGCGGCGAGCCGTGCGAGGGTGCGCGCCAGCACCGGCTGGCGCAGCACCTCGCCCGCGCGCGGGGGGCGGCCCTGCGGCCAGTAGACCGCGCGCGAGCTGTCATAGCCCGCAAAGCCGTTGCCCAGCAGCGCGTAGGCGGTGGCGCTGCGCGGGTCCAGCACCATGCCGCCGCGCGCCTGATCGATGGCCGGTGCCAGCACATCGGCCAGCCGCCACGTCCCGAAACGCGCCAGCGCGGTGCACCACGCGTCGAACGCCGCCGGCACCACGCCGGGGGGCGAGCCCAGCGGCATCTCGCCGCCGTGACGCTCCAGAAACCGCGCCAGCGTGACCTCGTGCCCCCAGGGGCCGACCCCGTCGATGGCCCAGATATCGGCGCTGCCGGCGGTGCGCAGCAGGATCGGCGCCACGCCGCCAAGGTTGCACATATCCGCCTGCACCACGTTCGAGGCCAGCCCCCCCGCGACGCCCGCGTCGATGGCGGTGCCGCCGCGGGCCATCACTTCGGCCATGATCTGCGCGACCACGGGGTGCCCGGCCGAGACCACGAAATCGCGCCCCACGATGGTCGGGCGCATCGATTCGGGCGGCGGAAAGATCGCCGGCGTGGGCGAGCCTGCGTTGCGCATGCCGCCGGTCTGATCCTCGCCCGGTGCGATCTCGGGGCGGTGGTCCATGTGCGCGCCCTCGGTCATGCCAGCAGATACCCCGCATCGACGGGCAGCGTGGCCCCGGTGACGGCGGAAAAGCCCGGTGTGCAGAGCGACAGCGCCACGCGGGCGACCTCGTCGGGGCCGATGATGCGCCGCGCCGCGCCGGTGCGCGCCAGATCGTCCCACACCGCCGCGACATCGCGCCCGGTGGCGCGCGCGATGCCGGCGGCGACCTCGCGCAGCATGGGCGTGTCGACATTGCCGGGGGCGAGCGCGTTGACGCGGATGTGGTGCGGGACCAGCTCGGCGGCGGCGGCTTCGACCAGCCCGCGCAGCCCGGCCTTGGACGCGCAATAGGCCGAGGCATTGGCCTCGCCGCGCAGCCCGGCGGCCGAGGACAGGAACACCATCGCGCCGCCAGCCCCGCGCGCGATCATGCTGCGCGCAAACGCCGCGGCGACATGCGCGGCGCCGTCCAGATTGACCGCCATCACACGCCGCCAGCGGGCGAAATCGGTCTCGGCGATGGGCATGGTGTCGACCACGCCCGCCGCATAGACCACCGCATCGACCCCGCCCGCGCCCTCGGCGAACGCCGCCACGGCGTCCGCGTCGGTCACATCCAGCGCCGATACCCCCGCGCCCGGCGCCCGGTCGGCGCCCAGCACCGCCCAGCCCGCCCCGGCAAAGGCGGCCACGCAGGCGCCGCCGATGCCGCCCCCTGCCCCGATGATCACCGCACGCTGCGCCACGCTCACGCCCCCTTCGCCATTGCGCGCAGCCGCTCGGCGATCAGCGCGGCATTGGGCACCACCGCGCGTTCAAGGCTCAGCGCCGCCGGGATCGGCACATCGGGCACCGCCAGCCGCGCGGTCTGGCGCAGCGCGCCGTGGCCCAGCGCCTCGATCACCCGCAGGGTCAGTTCCGCCGACAGCCCGAAGCTGAGGTAATCCTCGTCCACCACCAGCAGCCGCCCCGTGCGCGCCGCGCTCTCGGCCACCGTGGCGGTGTCCAGCGGCACCACGCTGCGCAGGTCGATCACCTCGACCGAGACCCCCTCGCCGGCAAGCTCCTCGGCGGCGGCGAGCGCATGTTCGACCGTGGCCGACAGCGTGGCCAGCGTCACGTCGCTCCCTTCGCGGACGACAGCGGCCTGCCCGATGGGCAGCGTGTAGGCCTCGGCCGGCACGTCGGGGTGGTGGCGGAAATCGCGGCCCTTCTGCAACAGCAGCGCCTTGTGTTCGATGAACACCACCGGATCGTCGCTGCGCAGCGCCGCCGCCATCAGCCCCTTGTGGTCATGCGGGTTGCACGGCGCCACCACCTTGAACCCCGGCAGATGCGCGAACAGCCCCCACAGGCATTGCGAGTGCTGCGCCGCCGAGCCGATGCAGCCGCCCGCGGTCTTGAACACGATCGGCATGCGCTGGCGCCCGCCCGACATGTAGGGGATCTTGGCGGCGGCGTTATACATCTGCTCCAGGCAGACGCCCACGAAATCGACGAACATGATCTCGATCAGCGGGCGCATGCCGGCCTGCGCCAGCCCGACCCCCATGCCGGTGAAGCCCATCTCGGCAATCGGCGCATCCAGCACGCGGTCGCGGCCGAAACGCTCCTGCAGGCCGCGCGTGGTGCCGAACACGCCGCCCGCGCGGCCGATATCCTCGCCCACGCAGACGATGGCGGGGTCGCGCTCCATCTCCAGCGCGATCGCCTCGGCGATGGTGGCGGGCAGCGGCATCGCCAGACGATCGTTGATGCGGTCGTTGATGCGGTCGTTGATGCGGTCGGGGGCGCTCATGCGGGGGCCTCCTCGGTGAAGCGGTAGCGCAGGGCTTCGGCGGGGTCGGGCATATCCATCTCCAGAACCTCGGCCAGCAGCGCCTTCATCGCGGCCTTTTCCTCGGCGGCGATGGCGTCGAGCGCGGCGGGATCGGCACCCCCCGCCTCGAGCCGCGCGCGGTAGAGCGTGATCGGGTCGAAACTGTCGCGCAGCCGCTGGCGTTCGGCCCGCGGGCGGTAGCCTTCGGGGTCGCCTTCGAAATGTCCGCGAAAGCGGTGGCAGGTGGCCTCGACGATCACCGGCCCGCACCCGTCGCGGGCATGGGCCATCGCCGTGGCGAAGCTGTCGGCGACGGCGTCCACATCGGTGCCGTCCACATGCAGCCCGCGCGCGCCATAGGCCGCCGCGCGTTCGGCCACGGTGTCGGTGGGCGAGACCTCGGAGAACTGCACCGAGATCGCCAGCGCGTTGTTTTCGACCAGCACCACCATCGGCAGCTTGCGCGCCGCGGCCATCACCATCGCCTCGTGGAACCCGCCGGTGTGCGACCCGCCATCGCCCGTCACCCCCACCGCGACCGCCGACTCGCCGCGCATCGCGAACGCGTGCGCATAGCCCAACGCCACGGGAAGCGAGGCACCGACGATCCCGGTGGCCGAGAAGTTGGTGTCCGGGTCGAACGGGTGCATGTGCCCGCCGCGCCCGCGGCACAGCCCGCCCTCGCGCTCGCAGATCTCGGCCAGCAGCGCGCGGCGGTCGACCCCCTTGGCCAGCGCGTGAAAATGGTTGCGGTGGGTGGACACGACCGCGTCCTCGGGGCGCAGGGCCTCGGCCATGCCGGCGCCGATGGCCTCCTGCCCCAGCCCGACATGCAACTCGCCGTGGATCGCCTTGCGGCGCAGCGCATCAAGACACGCCTCGTCAAAGGCGCGCATGGCAAGCATGCGGCGGAAGCGGGTCTGCTGCACCGTGTCGCTCATTCGAAAAGCTCCTCAAGCTCGAAGACGGAGCCGCCGGGTTCGCGGCAATAGGCCGAGCGGCCTTCGGCGAAGCGCACCACCTCGCCCAGCATCTCGGCGCCCGCAGCGCAGGCGGCGGCGAGCGCGGCGTCGAGATCCGCCACCGCAAAGGCCACATGCGCAGGCGGCACCGCCGCGGGGGCAGGCACCTGCGGCGAGGCGATCAGCTCAAGCGCCGGACCACCGCCCGACGCCTGAAGCTGCGCCAGCCGCGCGCGGGCGCCGGGCACGCCGGTCATCTGCGCGAATGCGGTGCCCAGATCAGTGGGCGGCAGCGCCAGGGTGTAGCCGAAGGCCGCGCCGTAGAACGCCACCGACGCCTCCAGATCGGCGACGCTCAGCGATGCGTGCAACAGGCGGGCGGTAGCGAGCATGATCGGTTCCCCTGGGCTGCCGGCCCCGCGAGACGGGTGACTCGGTCAGATTGGATACAATAATCCTTGCAGCCGGTTTCGTGATTGTCAATCGTGGTTCTTGATGGCAAAGTCGCCTCAAGCGAAACGACTTTCGCCGGCGCTCGTTGCGCGCGGTCTTGTGCACGGATTTCAGGCATTGATGACTCAGACCGACCCCGCCCCCCACGCCCATGCCCCCCCCGGGGCACGCTGCCGCCGCGGCCCCGCGTGAGACCTGCACCCATTCCCGCCGCGTCCGAGCGCGCGGCCGACGCGCCGGGCCAGAGCGCGCAGGCGCAGGCTTACGCCTATATCCTGGGCGAGATCCGGGCCGGCCGGCTGCCCGGCGGCACGCATGTGGTGGCCGAGCGCATCGCGCAGGCGCTGGGGATCAGCCGCATGCCGGTGCGCGAGGCGATCCGGCAGTTGTCGAGCGAAGGCTTCATGACCATCCGCTCGAATCGCGGCGCGGTGGTCACGTCGCTGGGCCGCGACGAAATCAACGAGCTTTACGAGATGCGCGCCGTGCTCGAAGGCCTCGCGATGCGCTCGGTCGCCACATCGATCGACGCGCAGGGGCTCGAGGAGGCCGAGATCGCGCTGCACCGGCTGGACCGCGCGCGCCAGGATGTGAACTGGTTCATCACCGCGCATGACCAGTTCCACGACGTGCTGCTGGGCTTCTGCCCGCGCCCGCGGCTGGTCACCGAGATCGAGCGCATCCGCCGCGCCGCCGAACCCTATCTGCGCCTGACGCTCAAGGTCAGCTCGACCGCCATGCAGAACACCACCGACGAGCACCGCGAGGTGCTGGAGCAGATCCGCAGCGGCGACCCGGACGTGGCCGAAGCGGGGATGCGCGCGCATATCCTGCGCATCGATGTCGGGGCGCTGGTTCCCGCCGTATCCTGAGCACGCCGGCCGCAAGGGGAATCTGGGGGGATCGGGCCGGGATCGGGCCGGGATCGGGGCGGGATCGGGGGCGGCGCCCTGTCCGGCCGGGGCGGCGCGCGCGGCTGCGTCGCACGCGATGCCGTGAACATGATTCGCCAATGCCGCGCGCGTGCCTTATTCTTGACGTGGTCGCACACCACGGTCTGCGCCAACGCGGTGCATGTGCACGGCCGCAATGACTGGACGGGTCTGCAGGATGGTCGATACCTCACGATTGGAGCGGTTGCTGCGACCGCGCGACAGGGCCGGGACACGGCGGACGGCGCGGGCATTGCCGGTCCGCCCCGGCGCGTCCGCGCCGCTGCGGCGCGTGCCCGACCGCGCGGATATCGCGGCGGCGTGGGACGATCTGTGCGCGGCGCAGCCCGCCAAGGCGCCGCCACGGGGCGCCATGACCAGCACCCTTGCGCGCGACCCGGCGGTGGAGCGCGCCTTCGACATGCTGCGCGCGCAGTTGCTGCAGGCGGCGCGCGCCGATGGCTGGCGCAGCCTTGCCGTCACCGCGCCGGATCGCGGCTGCGGCGCGTCCTTCGTCACCACCGCGCTGGCGCACAGCCTCGGGCGGCTGGCCTCGACGCAGACGGTGGTGCTTGACCTCGATCTCGAGGCGCCATCGCTTGCGGACGCTTTCGAACTGGAAGCACCGGGGCCGATCAGCGCGATGCTGGACGCCTCGGTGCCGCCGGGCGAGCACCTGCGCCGTCACGCCGGCACGCTGGCGCTGGGCCTGAGCACCCCCTGCGACCGTGGCGCCGCGGCGCTGTTTCAGAACGGCGGCTTCGCCGAGACGCTGTCGGAGGTCACGCTCGATTACGCGCCCGAGCTGGTGCTGTGCGATCTGCCCCCGCTGCTGAGCTCGGACGCGGCGGTGGCCGCGCTCGCCAACATCGACGCGGTGCTGATCGTGGCCGACGGCACGCGCACCCAGCCCGCCGACATGCGCGCCTGCGAGGCGCTTCTGCCCGAGCGCTGCCGCTTTCTGGGGGCGGTGCTCAACCGCGGCCAGGACGCACGGTTCAAGCGCTTCACGGGGCGCTGACGGCACGAGGAAGGGGAACCGGATGGGACCGATCGGATCAATCGAGGACCTTGTGGCGATGCTGCGCGCGCGCGCGCCGCTCATCTTCGTGATCGCCGCCGTCGGGATCATCGCCGCGATGGTGGCAGCATTCACGCAACAACGGGTCTATCAGGGCCAGGCGGTGATCCAGGTGCAGTCCCCGATGGTCACCGATACCGACACCGCGCGCGAATCGATGGCGCGGCGCATGCAGCAGATCGAGCAGCGCATCACCGCACGCGACACCATGCTCGACTTTGCGAACCGCTACGGGCTGTTTCCCGGGCTGGCCAGCAGCGACCGCGTTACCGCGATGCGCGAATCGATCAACCTGATCAGCATCGCCGCCCCGCGGGAGGGTTTCGGCTCCGATGGAACGATCTCGTCGATGATCGTGATGGCGCGCACCGATTCCGCCGACAGCGCCGCCGAGATCACAAACGAGCTCGCGGCGCGGATCATGGAGCTGGGAACCGAGGCGCGTTCGAGCCGGGTGGCCGAATCGCTCGATTTCTTCCGCGCCGAAGAAGCCCGCCTGACCACCGAACTGACCGCGATCGAGGACGACCTCGAAGCGTTTCGCATCGACAATGTCGACCGCCTGCCCGCGTCGCTCGAAAGCCGCGTGGGCGAGCTGTTCGAGCGCGAGGCCGTGCTGCGCTCGCTCAGGCGGGAAATCGCCGAGATGGAGAGCGATATCGCGGCGCTGCACGCCGGGCCGCAGAGCGTCATCGTCCAGCGCCGGCTGCGCGGGCTCGAAGACAGCCTGAGCGCGCTGCGCGCCGACGAGGAGGACGTCGCCGACGCGGTGGCCGAGCTGGACCCGATCGTGCGCGCCATGCCCGAGGTCGAGCGCCAGCTTGCAACGCTCGAACGCCGGCGCGACCAGCTGCGCGACCAGCTTCTGGCCACGTCACAGCGGCGCTCGGAAACCGAGCTCACCGCCCGGCTGGAGGCCGACCAGCGCGCCGAACGCTTCGACCTGATCGAATCCGCAACCGTGCCGGACCACCCGATCTCGCGCGGGCGGCGCAGCGTTGCCATGATGGGCGGGATCGCGGCGCTGGGGATGGCGTTCCTGACCGCCTTTGCGCTGGAGCTGTTCCGCCCCGTCTTGCGCACGCCGGGACAGGTCGAACGCGCGCTGGGCATGCGCCCGGTGCTCAGCGTGCCCGAAATCCGCAGCGCGGCGGTGCGCCGGCGCACCGCGCTGGGCTGGGTGGCGGGCATGGGTCTGGCGGCGCTGTCCATGCTGGCCGTGCTGCTGCACTTCCGAAGCTCCTGACAGGCGAAAGGCTCCGCGCGCAGGTCCATGCCCAACACCTTCGCCCATATCATGCTGCTGGTCTGGCCGGTCGTGGTGGTCTGGATGTTCCAGCGCCTGCCCCCCCAGCGCGCGCTGATCTGGGCGATCCTGGGCGGTTACATGCTGCTGCCGCAGGGGACCGAGTTCAACTTTCCCTTGGTCCCCGCGCTGAACAAGACGACCATCCCGGCGCTGACCGCGGCGCTGTGCTGTGTCATGATCGTGCGGATGCGCATCGCCCCCTGGCCCGAATCGGGCCTGGGCAAGGCGTTGCTGGCGCTGTTGGTGCTCAGCCCGGTGGTGACCACGCTCAACAACGCCGATCCGCTGATCTTCGACGCCGAAGAATACGGGCGGATGGTCCTCACGGGCCAGGCCCCCGAGGGCGCGGAAACGGTCCTGCCCGGCATGCGCAGCTACGACACGATCAGCTTCGTCGCGCTGCAGATGCTGCTCATCGTGCCGATGGTGCTGGCGCGGCAGCTGCTGGCAAGCACCGCCGCGTTGCGCGAGATCGTCATCGCGCTGGTGCTGGCCGGGCTGATCTATTCGGCGCCGATGCTGGTCGAGGCCGTGATGAGCCCGCAACTGCACACCTGGGTCTACGGCTTCTTCCAGCATGATTTCTCGCAGGCGATACGGCAGGGCGGGTGGCGGCCCTTCGTGTTCATGCCGCACGGGCTGTGGGTGGCGTTCTTCATGCTGATGAGCTTCGTCGCGGCGCTGGCGATGCTGCGCGCGGCGGACATCGACACGCGGCTGCGCGCGGCGCTGGTGGCGCTGTGGCTGGCGGGAATGATGGTGGTGACGCGCAGCCTCGGCGCGCAGATGATGGCGGTGGTGCTGCTGCCGCTGGTGCTGGTGCTGAGCACGCGCCTGCAACTGGGCATCGCGGCCTCGATCGGGGCTGCGTCGGTGGTCTATCCGCTGCTGCGCGGGCTGGACATCGTGCCGGTGTGGCGGTTCCACGGCATGGTCCGGCAGATCGACGAAGACCGCGCCGGCTCGTTCGCGTTCCGGCTGTATCACGAGGACATGCTGCTGGCCCGCGCGGCCGAGAAGCCGCTGTTCGGCTGGGGCACCTGGGGGCGCAACCAGATCCGCGACCCGCTCTCGGGCGAGATCACGAGCGTTTCGGACGGGCACTGGGTGATCGTCATCGGCTCGCAGGGCTGGCTGGGCTATATCGCCACCTTCGGGCTGCTGGCGCTGCCGCTGGTGCTGCTGTGGTGGTGCGCGCGGCGCCTGCCGGCGCAGTCGCTCAACCCGTGGATCGGCCCGCTGGCGCTGATCCTTGCGTTCAACCTGCTCGACCTGATCCCGAACGCCACGCTGATCCCGTTCACCTGGCTGCTGACCGGCGCGCTGCTGGGCCATGCCGAACTCATGCGCGCCGAGCTGGGCGCGCGCGCGCGCGCCGAGGCCGCCCGGGCGCATTCGTCCGCCCGACGCGGCCTGCTGCCCACTGCGCGGCTGGGCGGCGCGGCTGGCCCGGACGCGGAGCCCGCAACCGCACCCCGCCGCGCGCCAACGGGGCTGCGTCCAGGACGAGGGAGCCCGCATGTCTGACCCGCACCCCCACACCGCCGATCCGCTGGCCGATGCCGACGAGACCGCCATCGCCATCATCGGCATGGCCGCGCATCTGCCCGGCGCAGGCTCGGTCGCCGCGTTCTGGGACAACCTGCGCGCCGGGCGCAGCGCCATCCGGCGGCTGGACGAGGACGCGCTGATCGCGGCGGGCGAGGCGCCGCTGCGCCTGCGCCAGCCCAACTACGTGCCCGCCGCCGCGCCCCTGGACGGGTTCGACACCTTCGACGCCGAGTTCTTCGGCTTCTCGCCCAAGGATGCGGCGATCCTCGACCCCCAGCACCGCCAGTTCCTCGAAGTCGCGTGGGAGGCGTTCGAGGATGCCGGCCACCCGCCGCACGCGCTCGCCCTGCCCGTGGGGGTGTTCGCGGGCTGCGGGATGACCGGCTACTTCTTCAACAACCTGTGCACCAACCCCGCGCTGGTCGAGGATGTGGGCCTGTTCCTGCTGCGCCATACCGGCAACGACAAGGACTTCCTGTCCACGCGCGTGAGCCACATCTTCAACCTGCGCGGGCCGTCGGTGAACGTGCAGACGGCGTGCTCGACCTCGCTCGTGGCGGTGCATCAGGCGGTGCAGGCGCTGCTGAACGGCGAATGCGACATGGCGCTGGCGGGCGGGGTGACGGTCGAGCTGCCGCACGGGCGCGGGTATCTCTACAAGGAGAACGAGATCCTGTCGCCCGACGGCGAATGCCACGCCTTCGATCACCGCGCGCAGGGGACCGTGTTCGGCTCGGGCGCGGGGGCGGTGGTGCTGCGCCGGCTGGCCGATGCGCAGGCGGCGGGCGACCGGATCATCGCCGTGATCCGCGGCAGCGCGATCAACAACGACGGCGCCGCGAAGGCCGGGTATCTGGCGCCCAGCGTCGAAGGCCAGGCCGATGCGGTGGCCGCCGCGCATGCGGTGGCGGGCGTCAGCCCCGACAGCATCGGCTATGTCGAATGCCACGGCACCGGCACCTATCTGGGCGACCCGATCGAGGTTGCCGCCCTCACCGACGCCTTTCGCCGCGGCACCGACGGGCGCGGGTTCTGCCGGATCGGGTCGGTCAAGACCAATATCGGCCATCTGGACACCGCCGCCGGGGTGGCGAGCCTGATCAAGGCCGCCAAGGCGGTGGAGACCGGCGAGCTGCCGCCGAGCCTGGGCTTTGAGGCGCCCAACCCCGCCATCGACTTCGACGCCAGCCCGTTTGTGGTCAACGACCGGCTGACCCGCTGGGACGGCCCTGCCCCGCGCCGCGCCGGGGTGAACTCGCTGGGCGTGGGCGGGACCAACGCGCATGTGGTGCTCGAAGAGCCGCGCGCCGCCGCGCCCTCGGACGCGCCCGAGTGGCCGTTCCAGATCCTGCCGCTCTCGGCGCGGTCGGGCGCAGCGCTCGATGCGGCGGGCGCGCAGCTTGCCGCGCATCTGCGCGCCGCACCCGACACGCCGCTTGCCGATGTGGCCTGGACGCTCAAGGAAGGCCGCACCGCGTTCGAGCGGCGCCGCGTTCTGGTGGCCGACAGCGCTGAGGACGCCGCGCAGCTGCTCGAGGCCGCCGACCCGCGCCGGGTGCACACGCACACCGCGCTCGAGCGCCCCGATGTGGTGTTCATGTTCCCCGGCGGCGGCGCGCAATACGCCGGGATGGCGCGCGACCTCTATGACACCGAGCCCGTGTTCGCCGAGTGGATGGACCGCGGGCTGGAGGTGCTGGACGGGCTGAGCGCGCACGACATCCGCGCGCTGTGGCTGCCCGCGCCGGGCGCGGAACCCGCCGCCGATGCCGCGCTGCGCCGTCCGTCGCTGCAACTGCCGCTGATCATGATCACCGAATACGCGCTGGCGCAGATGTTCATGGGCTGGGGCGTGCGCCCCGCGGCGCTGATCGGCCATTCGATGGGCGAGAACACCGCCGCCGCGCTCGCGGGCGTGATGTCGTTTCAGGATTGCATCGCGCTGGTGCATCTGCGCGGCACGCTGTTCGACACGGTGCCCGCGGGCGGGATGCTGTCGGTGCCGCTGTCGGTGGATGCGCTCGCGCCCTTCATGGCGCACGATCTGGACATCGCCTCGGTCAACGCGCCGGAGCTGACGGTGGTCTCGGGGCCTGACGCGGCGCTCGATGCGCTGGCGGCGCGGCTGGGGACGGAGGGGATCGACACCCAGCGCATCGCCATCGACATCGCCGCGCACAGCCGGATGCTGGAGCCGATCCTGACCCGCTTCGGCGATTTCCTGCGCGGGATCGACCTGCACCCGCCGCAACTGCCGGTGATCTCGAACCGCACGGGCGCGGCGCTCGGCGCGGCCGAAGCCACCGACCCCGACTACTGGGTCGGCCATCTGCGCCACACCGTGCGCTTCGCCGACGGGATCGCCACGCTGGCCGAGGTCCCGAGCCGCGTCTATCTGGAAATGGGTCCGGGCCGGGCGCTGGCCTCGCTGGTGCGGATGGGCGGCGCGGTGCCGGGGCAGCAGGTGCTGTCGGTGCTGCGCCACCCCGAGGACCCGATCGCCGACGACCGCCACCATCTGGAGGTTCTCGCCCGGCTCTGGGCGCTGGGGGCCGATTTCGACTGGTCGCAGATCTGGGGCGCGGCGCGCCGTGCGAAGCTGTCGCTGCCGACCTATCCGTTCCAGCGCAGCCGCTATTTCATCGAACCCGGCACCCCCGCCAATGCCGCACCCGACAGCGCGCTGACCCGCCTGCCCGAGCTTGCCGACTGGGGCTTCACCCCGCGCTGGGTGCCCGCCGCGCCGGCCTGCGAGCTGGACGTGACGCGCGAGCTTGCCGCCGCGCCGCGCGAGAGCTGGCTCATCTTTGCCGATGACGCCGGCGTCGCCGACCCGGTGATCGCGCGGCTGCGCGCGGCGGGCCACGCGGTGGTCACCGTGCGCGCGGGGGACGCTTTCGTGCGGCGCGGTGCCGACGACTACCTCCTCGCCCCCGAGCGCGGGCGCGACGGCTACGACGCGCTGATCCAGACCCTGATCGCCGAGGGCCGCGCGCCCGGCCGAATCGCGCATTTCTGGCTGGTCACGCAGGCCGAGCGCTTCCGCCCCGGGTCCAGCTTCGTGCACCGCAATCTGGAGCAGGGGTTCCACGCGCTTCTGTTCCTGGGTCAGGCGCTGATGGCGGAATCGGTGCCGGTGCCGCTGCATCTGACGGTGGTGACCTCGGGCGCGGCGGCGCGCGGGGACGAGCCCCTGCCGCACCCCGAGAAAGCCGCCATCGCCGGGCCTGCCCGCGTGCTCCCGCGCGAGGCGCCGGGGATCACCTGCACGACGCTGGACATTGTGCCCGGCGGCGCCACGCTCACCGACCGGCTGCTGGAGGAGCTGCTCGCCACCCCCGGCAACCGCACCGCGCTTCTGCGCGGCGAACGGCGGTTCGAGGCCGCGCTGCGCCCCGCCCCCCTGCCCGACCCGCTGCCCGACATGCCGCGCGGCGCGCACTGGATCATCACCGGGGGTCTGGGCGGGATCGGCCTGCGGCTGGCCGAGGAACTGCTGCGCCGCCACGGCGCGCGCGTGACCCTGATCGCGCGCCGCCCGCTGCCCGACCGCGCCCGCGACGCCGCCGACACCCGCCGGCTGGCCGCGCTCGAGCGCCTGCGCGCGCTGGGCGAGGTCGAGCTCGCCTCGGCCGATGTCTGCAACGTCGCGCAGATGCGCGCCGCGCTCGATCAGGCCCGCGCGCGCTTCGGCGCGCCCCACGGGCTGATCCACGCCGCCGGGCGGATCGATGACGCGCCGATGATGGGCAAGCCGCTCTCGCGGATCGAGGATGTGATCGCGCCCAAGCTGCACGGGCTGCGGGTGATCGACGACTTGCTGCCCGATGGCACGCTGGACTGGCTGGTGGTGTTCTCGTCGACATCGGTGCACACCGCGCCGGCGGGACAGGTCGATTACGTCGCCGCCAACGCCTTCCTTGACGCCTTCGCGCGGTCGCGCGCCGGGGGCCGGACGCGGGTGCGCGCCATCGGCTGGGGGCTGTGGTCCGAGATCGGCATGGGCGCCGAGGCGCTGCGCGCACGCCTTGGCACCCCGCCCGAGCCCGTGCCGCTGCCCGGCACCGTGCCGCTGTGGGCCACCACCGGCACCGACGCGCAGGGCAACCGCGTGCTGGAGGCGCGCATCGACGCCGCGCACTGGCTGGTCGATGAGCACCGCACCGCCCGGGGCACCGCGCTCCTGCCCGGCACCGGGATGCTGGAGCTGGCGGCACTGAGCCTTGCCGCGCAGGGCGATCTGCCGCCGTTCGAGCTGCGTGATCTGCATTTCTTCCGCGCGACCGAGGTGCCCGACGGCGCCGCGCGCATCCTCCGCGCCACGCTGGAGCCCAGCGACGAGGGGTTCGAGCTGACGCTGAGCGCCGACGCCACCGCCGGCGGGCGCGCAGGCCATGTGCTGATCGCGCAGGCGCGGCTGGCGCTGGGGGGCGTCCCCGCGCCCGACCGGATCGACCCCGCCGCGATCGAGGCGCGCTGCCCGCAGGCGCAGCACGGCCCCGCCCTGCACAGCCCGCAGGCCGCGCATATGCGCTTCGGCCCGCGCTGGCAGGTGCTGGAGCGCATGGCGCTGGGCACCGGCGAGGGGCTGGCGCATCTGGCGCTGCCGGACGCCGCCGCCGGGGACCTCGCGCAGGGCCATGTGCTGCACCCGGCGCTGATGGACATCGCCACCGGCTGGGCGATGGCGCTGATCCCGGGCTATGCCGGGCGGCATCTGTGGGTGCCGCTGTCCTACGGCTCGGTGCGCGTGCACCGCCCCCTGCCCGCGCGCATCGTCAGCCATGTCCGCCTGCGCCCCGGCAGTGCCGAGGGCTTCGCCGAATTCGACGTGACGCTCGCCACCCCCGACGGCGCGGTCTGCGCCGAGGTCGCGCGCTTCGCCATCAAGCGGCTGGAGGCGGGGTTCGAGGCCGGCCCCATCCACCCGTCGGAAATGACCTTCGACACGCCCGCCCCGACCACGCTCTCGCCCGCCGAGGCGCGGCTGCGCGCGATGCAGGGGCTTGGCATCACCGCCGACGAGGGCGCCGAGGCGTTCCTGCGCGCGCTGAACAGCGATCACCCGCAGCTTGTGGTGTCCTCGATCCCGCCCAGCGCGCTGATCGCCGAGGCCGAGGCCGACGCCGACCCGCAGGGCGCGGACGCGCAAAGCTTCGAGCGCCCGCAGCTTGACGGCGACCACGTGCCCCCGCGCAACGAGATCGAGCGCGTTCTGGCGGGCTTCTGGGAGGACCTGCTGGGCGTGCGCGGCATCGGGGTCGAGGACAGCTTCTTCGATCTCGGCGGGCACTCGCTGATCGCGGTGCGGCTGTTCGCGCGCATCAAGAAGGCGTTTGCGGTGGAGTTCCCGATCTCGGTGCTGTTCCAGGCGCCCACCATCGCCGCCTGCGCCGCGATGATCGCTGACGCCACCGGGATCGACCCCGACGCCGACCAGGCGCCCGACACCGCCAGCCCCGCCGCCCCCGCGCGCCCGCGCTTCACGCATCTGGTGGCGATGCACGAGGGCACCCCCGGCGCGCAGCGGCCGTTCTTTCTGGTGGCGGGGATGTTCGGCAACGTGCTCAACCTGCGCCATCTGGCGCAGCTTCTGGGCCGCGACCGGCCCTTCTACGGGCTGCAGGCGCGCGGGCTGATGGGCGGGGCCGACCCGCACGAGCGGATCGAGGATGCGGCGCGCGACATCATCGCCGAGATGCGCGCGGTCCAGCCGCAGGGGCCGTATCTGCTGGGCGGGTTCTCGGGCGGCGGGATCACCGCGTGGGAGATCGGCCAGCAGCTGCGCGCGGAGGGTGACGACGTGGCGCTGCTGGTGCTGCTCGATACGCCGTTGCCGCAGCGGCCGGCCATCGGCCGCGCCGACAAGACGCTGATCAAGCTTGCCGAATTCCGCCAGAAGGGGCCGGGCTACGCGCTGGAGTGGTGGCGCGCGCGGCGGGCGTGGGCCGAGCATCTGCGCGCCGGGGCTGCCGCCGACAGCGCGGATGCCTTCCACAACGCGGCCATCGAAGCCGCTTTCCGCCACGCCGTCGCGCGCTACCGGGTGCAGCGCTGGGACGGCAACGCGGTGCTGTTCCGCCCGCCGCTGGAGCGGCGCTGGAAGATCACCGGCGGGCGCTGGGTGGACCGCCACCGCGAGATCGTCCTGCCCGACAACGACTGGACCCGCTTCGCCCCCGCCCTGCGCGTGTTCGAGGTTCCGGGCGATCACGACAGCATGGTGCTGGAACCCAATGTGCGCGTGCTGGGCGGCGAGCTTGCGCGCCTGATCGACGAGGCCGAGGCCGCCGCGCCCCGCCCGGCCCAGGCCGCGGAGTAAACCCATGCCCGGACGCGTCCTGACCGTCATCCTGAACTACCGCACCGCCGAGATGACGCTGCGTGCCACCCGCGCCGCACTGCGCGCGATGGACGGGGTCGCGGGCGAGGTGATCGTGGTCGACAACGCCAGCGGCGACGGCTCCGAGGCACGGCTGCGCGCGGCGCTGGAGGGCACTCCGGGCGTGCGGGTGATCCAGGCGGGCCACAATGGCGGCTTCGGGGCAGGCAACAATGTCGGCATCCGCGCCGGGCTCGCGGCCACCCCGCGCCCCGATCACGTGTATCTGCTGAACTCGGACGCCTTCCCCGAGCCCGGCACCATCGCCGCGCTGCGCGATCACCTGGACGCGCATCCGCGCGCGGGCATGGTCGGAAGCCACGTCTACGGCACCGACGGGGCGACGCATGTCACCGCGTTCCGGTTCCCGTCGGCGCGCTCGGAGTTCGAGACCGCGGCATGCACCGGGCCGATCAGTCGTCTCCTTCGGCGCCATATCGTTGCACCACCCCCTCCGAAAAGCACCACAGCGGTGGACTGGCTGTCGGGGTGCAGCCTCATGCTGCGCGCGCGGATGCTCGACCGGATCGGGCTGTTTGACGAAGGCTTCTTCCTGTATTTCGAGGAAACCGACCTGTGCCGCCGCGCGGCCGCCGATGGCTGGGAGCGGGTCTATCTGCCGCAGGTGGGGGTCGAGCATGTGGGATCTCTCAGCACCGGCATGGGCGCGTGGGCGCGCACCCCCGGCTACTGGTTCGACAGCCGCTGGCGCTATTTCGCCAAGCATCACGGGCGCGCGGGCGCGGTGCTGTCGACGCTGGCGCATCTGGCAGGCGGGGTGCTGTGGCGGCTGCGCTGCGCCATTCAACGCCGCACCGACGTCGGAACGCCGCATTTTCTCCGCGATCTGGTGCGACACATGCTGACCGGAGCGCCGCGCCCGGACCCGCACCGTCGGGACTCGGCGCCGCGGCAGACATCTTCTGGCTGAGGACCCTTTTCATGCCCCGTTTTTCCGCCGTTCTCGTTGGTGACGACCCGCTGCTGGTGCACTGCGCCGAAATCCTGCTTGCGCGCGGGCACGGGCTGGCGGCGGTCGTCACCGCCGATGCCGCGATCACCGACTGGGCCGCCGCGCAGGGCGCGGACGTTGTCGCCCCCGGCGAGGGGCTGGCCGAGCGGCTGCGCGCGACCCGTTTCGACTGGCTGTTCAACATCGCCGGGCTGCGGATGATCGACGCCGACACGCTGGCGCTGCCCGCGCGCGGAGCGGTCAATTTCCACGACGGCCCGCTGCCCGCGCGGCGCGGGCTCAACGCGCCGGTCTGGGCACTGCTCGAGGGCGCGACGTCCCACGCCGTCACCTGGCACCGGATCACGCCGCGCGTCGATGCCGGCGACATCCTGATCGAGGCGCCGGTCAGGATCGCCCCCGGCGACACCGCGCTGCGGCTGAACACCAACTGCATGGTCGCCGGGATCGACAGCTTCGGACGGCTGCTGGACGCGATCGAGGCCGACGCGCTTGCCCCGCGCCCCCAGCCCACGGACGCGCCCAGCACGCTGCACCGCGCCACCGACCGCCCGCCCCTTGCCGGGTGTCTGGAGTTCACCGCCCCGGCCGAGGCGGTCGCGCGGCAGGTCCGCGCGCTCGATCACGGGCCGCACTGGAATCCGCTGACGCTGCCCAAGCTGGTGCTCGGCGGGCAGGCGGTCTGCGTGCGCGGCGCCGACGCGCGGGACGGCACCGGCGCGCCCGGCACGGTGCTGGAACTGGGGCCGGATGCGCTCACCATCGCCTGCGGCGACGGCGCAGTGGTGCTGTCGGGGCTGACCGACCCGAACGGCGCGCCGCTCGACCCCACCGACCTGATCGCGCGCGGCGACGTGCTGCCCCCGCCCGACCCCGCGCTGACCGACGCCCTCGCCGAGGCTGCCCCGCATGAGCGCCAGTGGCGCGATTCCCTGCACGCTGTGCGCCCGCCGGCGCTGCCGGGGATGACCGCCGAGCCCGGCGCACAAACCGAACTCCTGCCGCTGTCGCTGCCTGCGCTGCCACGCGCGCAGCTCGGCGCAATGCTCGCCGCGGTGCTGCTGCGGCTGGGCACGCTGGCGCCGGTGTCGCTCGCGGCCGAGCTGGACGGCGCCGACCCCGGCGACCCGCTTTTCGCGCCCTGGGGGCCGGTGACACTGGACCCGCAGCAGAGCCTGGGCGCAGCGGAAGCCGCCATCGCGGCCGGGATCGCCCGCCCCGGCTGGCCGCGCGACCTGATCGCGCGCGACCCGCGTCTCGGGGTCGGCACCCAACCCGCGATTGCCCTGACGCGCAACGCGCCGCTGCCCGGTGCCGCGCTGACGCTGATCGCCGATGGCCCGCGGCTGGCCCATGACCCCGCGCGCGTCCCCGCCGCCACCGCGCGCGACATCGCCGCGCGGCTGGCGCATCTGGCCGCCCACGCCGCCCCCGACACCGCGCTTGCCGATCAGGACACCACCCCGCCCGACGCCCGCGCCGCCGCCGCCGCGGCGCAGGACGACACCGCGCGCCCCTATGACCGCGTCTGCATCCACGAGGCCTTCGCCGCGCAGGCCGCCCGCACCCCCGACGCCCCCGCGCTGGTGTTCGAGGGCGTGACCCTCAGCTACGCCGAGCTTGACGCCCGCGCCAACCGCGCCGCGCATGTGCTGCGCGACATGGGCGTCGGCCCTGACCAGCCGGTGGCGCTGTGCACCCGGCGCGGCCCGGCGATGATGGTGGGCGCGCTCGCGATCCTCAAGGCCGGGGGCGCCTATGTGCCGATGGACCCGGCCTATCCGCCCGAGCGGCTGGCGCATTACCTGTCCGACAGCGGCGCGCGGGTGATCGTGACCGAACACGCAGCCCTTGACGCGCTGCCTGCGCATGACGCGCAGCTTCTGCAACTGGACACCGACACCCGGCTGCAGAGCGCCCCCGCCACCGCGCCGGACAACCGCGCGCGCGCGGACACGCTGGCCTATGTGATCTACACCTCGGGCTCGACCGGCCTGCCGAAGGGGGTGATGATCGAGCACGGCAATGTCGCCAACTTCTTCGCCGGAATGGATGACCGCATCGCGCATGACCCGCCGGGGGTGTGGCTGGCGGTCACCTCGCTGAACTTCGACATCTCGGTGCTGGAGCTCTTCTGGACGCTCGCGCGCGGGTTCAAGGTCGTGCTGATGGGCGATGACGACCGGCTGGCGACCTCGAACGCACCGGTGGTGGCATCCGATCAGGGGATGGCGTTCAGCCTGTTCTACTGGGGCAATGATGACGGGCCGGGACGGCAGAAATACCGCCTGCTGCTGGAGGGTGCGCGCTTCGCCGACACGCACGGCTTCTGCGCGGTCTGGACGCCCGAACGCCACTTCCACGCCTTCGGCGGCCCCTATCCCAACCCGGCGGTGACCGGCGCGGCGGTGGCGGCGGTGACCAGCAACATCGCCGTGCGCGCGGGCTCCTGCGTGGCGCCCCTGCACCATCCGATCCGCATCGCCGAGGAGTGGGCGGTGATCGACAACCTGACCAACGGGCGCACCGGCATGGGGATCGCGAGCGGCTGGCATCCGGTGGATTTCGTGCTGCGGCCCGAAAACCGCCCCCCGAACAACAAGCGGGCGATGTTCGACACCATCGACACGCTGCGCCGGCTCTGGCGCGGCGAGGAGGTGGCGTTCGACAAGGGCGACGGCGAGCCGGTGCCCGTGCGCACCCTGCCCCGCCCGGTGTCGGACGACCTGCCGCTGTGGATCACCACCGCCGGCAACCCCGACACCTGGCGCGAGGCCGGCGCGCTGGGGGCCAATGTGCTGACCCACCTGCTGGGCCAGAGCATCGACGAGGTCGCCGAGAAGATCACCCTCTACCACGCCGCGCTGCGCGAGGCCGGGCGCGACCCGGCCGATCACACCGTCACGCTGATGCTGCACAGCTTCGTCGCCCGCGACCGCGAGCACGCGCGCAACGTGGCGCGCAAGCCGATGCAGGACTATCTGCGCGCCGCCGCCGGGCTGGTGAAGCAATACGCCTGGGCGTTTCCCGCCTTCAAGCGCCCGCAGGGCGCGCGCTCGCCGATGGAGATCGACCTGTCCACGCTGAGCGAGGACGAGGTCGCGGGCATCCTCGATTACGCCTTCAACCGCTATTTCGAGGAGTCGGGGCTGTTCGGCACGGTCGAGGATTGCCTTGCGCGGGTGGCGCAGCTCAAGGCCATCGGCGTGGGCGAGATCGCCTGCCTGATCGACTACGGCATCGCGCCCGAAACGGTGCTCGAAGGGCTGTATCCGCTGGCCGAGGTGGTGCGCCGCGCCAATGCCGGCGCCGCGCCTGCGCCGGACGACTTCTCGCTCGCCGCGCAGATCATCCGCCACGAGGTCACGCATCTGCAATGCACCCCGTCGATGGCGCGGATGCTGATGGGCGACGACGTGGCGCGCGCGGCGCTGGCGCGCGTGCCGCATCTGCTCATCGGCGGCGAGCCCCTGCCGGGGGCGCTGGCGGCCGAGCTTGCGGGGCTGCGCGACGCGCCGGTGGAAAACATGTATGGGCCGACCGAGACCACGATCTGGTCCTCCACCGGCCCCACGCGCGGCGGCGAGGGCATCCAGCCGCTGGGCCGCGCCATCGCCAACACGCAGCTTTACGTGCTGGACGCGGCGATGCAGCCCGCCCCCGACGGCGTGGCGGGTGAGCTGTGGATCGGCGGCGACGGCGTGGCGCGCGGCTACTGGCAGCGCGCCGAACTGACGGCCGAACGCTTCCGCCCCAACCCGTTCGGCGCGGGCAGGATCTACCGCACCGGCGATCTGGTCCGGCGCGAGGCCGACGGCACGCTCGCCTGTCTGGGCCGCGCCGATCACCAGATCAAGCTGCGCGGCCACCGGATCGAACCGGGCGAGATCGAGGCCGCGCTTGACGCGCAGCCCGGCGTCACCGGCGCGGTGGTGCTGGCGCGCGAGGATACGCCCGGCGACCTGCGGCTGGTGGCTTACGTGACCGGCGCGCCCGCGGGCGATCTGCGCGCCGCGCTTGCCGCGCGGCTGCCGGGACACATGGTGCCCGCGCATGTGGTGCCGCTGGACGCGTTTCCGCAGACGCCCAACCGCAAGATCGACCGCGCCGCGCTGCCCGCGCCGGGCGCGCGGGCTCCGATGCGCGCGACCCCTCCGCCCGCTACCGCGCCGACGCTTCAGGGCGACACGCTTGCGCGGATCGCGCAGGTCTGGTCGGACGTTCTGGGCGTGGACGGGATCGCGCCGGGGGACAATTTCTTCGACCTTGGCGGGCATTCGCTGCTGGCGGTGCAGGCGCACCGCACCCTGCGCGCCGAGCTCGGGCTGACGGGGCTGTCGATCACCGACATCTTCCGCTTCCCGGTGCTGCGCGATCTGGCGGGGCATGTGGACGGCAAGCTGCGCCCGCAGCCGCCCGCGCCCGGGCCAGCACCGGCTGGCCCCACCCCTGCCACGCCACCCGCCGCCGGCACCGACCGCGACGCCGCAATGGCGCGGCGGCGCGCGATGCGGGCGCGGCGGATGGCGCGCACATGAGCAGCCGCGCCGCCGGTGTGATCGCCGAGGATGCCGTCGCGGCGCTGTTCTCGGTCCCGGTGGCGGTCGGGCAGGCCGATCCGCGCCGCCCGCAACCGCCGCTCTGGCCCATCGAAGCGGCGGCGATGGCCGCGGCCCGCACCGCGCGGCGGCGCGAATTCGCGGCCGGGCGCGCAGCGGCGCGCGCCGCGCTCGGCAAGCTGGGGCGCGCGCCGGTGGCGCTGCCGATGGCGCAGGACCGCGCACCGGTCTGGCCCGCGGGCGTGCTTGGCGCCATCACCCACACCGCCGAGCGCGCGGTGGCGGTGGTGGCCCGCACCGACAGCCTGCGCGGGCTGGGGCTGGACATGGAACCCGCCGCGCCGCTGGAGCCGGCGCTGTGGCCCGAGATCGCCACGCCGGCCGAACTGCGCTGGCTCGACCGCCACCCCGCGCCCGAGCGTGGCCTGCGCGCCCGCGCGCTCTTCGCCGCCAAGGAGGCGGCGTTCAAGGCCCACTACCCCGTCACCCGCGCGCTGCATGGCTTCGACGCGCTGGAGCTGACGCTGCGGCCCGACGGCGGTTTCACCGCACGGGTGGTCGGCGCGCTGCAGGGCCTCGCACCGAGGCTCGCACCGGGCACCGAGATCCGCGGCCGGGTGCGGTTGGATACGCACACGATCCTTGCGGCCGCCGAGCTGCCCTCATGAGCGAACCGCCCATGACATTCCGCGCCGGCACCCGCGATATCACGGTCAACATCCCCGACCGCGCCGCGCTGGAGGCCGAGGTCACCGCGCGGCTGCGCGCCGGGCGGGGGTTTGCGCTGGCGACGCTGAACCTGGACCATCTGGCGAAGCTGGGGCGCGATCCGGGCTTCGGATCGGTCTATGCGGCGCAGGATCTGGTGGTGGCCGACGGCAACCCGGTGGTGTGGTTGTCGCGGCTGGCGGCGCGGCCGGTGGCGCTGGTGCCGGGGTCGGACATGGTGATCCCGCTGGCGCAATGGGCGGCAGCAGCAGGGGCGCCGGTGGCGCTGGTGGGCAGCACCGACGCGGTGCTGGCCCGCGCCCGCGCCGCGATCGAGGCCGCGGCGCCGGGGGTCACCATCGCCGCCACCATCGCCCCGCCCATGGGCTTCGACCCCGACGGCCCCGAGGGCGACGCGGTGCTGGACGCGCTGCAAGCCTCGGGCGCTCGGCTGTGCCTGCTCGCGCTGGGCGCGCCGCGGCAGGAGGCGCTGGCCGCGCGCGGGCGGCGGCGCGCGCCGGAGCTGGGCTTCGCCTCGATCGGCGCGGGGCTGGATTTTCTGGCCGGCGCGCAGCGGCGCGCACCGCGGCTGGTGCGGATGCTGGCGCTGGAATGGCTGTGGCGGATGCTGGGCAACCCGCGGCGCCTGGCGCTGCGCTACGCGCGCTGCGCGGCGTTGCTGCCGCGGCTGACGCTGGACGCGTGGCGGCTGCGCCGCGACCACGCCGCGGCCGTGCGCGCGGGCTGAGCCCGCGCACGGCGCGCCTGTCACCGCGCTGCAGGACCGCGGCGCAACACCCTGATCGCGCGGCATAATGCCCCGCGCGGGCGCGCGGTCGCCTGAATTCAAATCGCTTTGGGAAACATGCTCTTGACTCGGGCATGTGCGCTGTGGCCAAGCTAGGCAACGGTGTCGGTCGGCATGGGCAACGCAGCCCCGAGGGCCGACATAATCGTGTCCAAACAGGAGGATTCACCATGAACAAGACACTTCTCGGCGGTGTCGCCGCCGTCGGCGCGCTGCTCGGCGGTGCTGCGGTCGCGCAGGATCAGCAGTTCTTTTCCATCGGCACGGGCGGCGTGACCGGGGTCTACTATCCCGCCGGCGGCGCGATCTGCCGGCTGGTCAATGCCGGGCGCTCGGAGCACGGGCTGCGCTGCGGGGTTGAATCCACCGGCGGGTCCATCTTCAACATCAACGCGCTGCGCTCGGGCGAGCTGGAATTCGGCATCGCGCAGTCGGACTGGCAGTATCACGCCTTCAACGGCACCTCGCGCTTCGAGGAGGACGGCCCGTTCGAGGATCTGCGCGCCGTCTTCTCGCTGCACCCCGAACCGTTCACCGTGGTCGCCCGCGCCGATGCCGGCATCACCAGCTTCGACGAGCTCGAAGGGCTGCGCGTCAACATCGGCAACCCCGGTTCGGGCCAGCGCGGCACCATGGAAGTGGTGATGGACGCGATGGGCTGGGACATGGACACCTTCTCGGTGGTGACCGAACTCCAGGCCGGTGAGCAGGCGCAGGCGCTGTGCGACAACAACATCGACGCCATCGTCTACACGGTCGGCCACCCCTCGGGCGCGATCCAGGAGGCCACGACCGCCTGCGACACCGTGCTGATCAACGTCGACAACGACGTGATCCGCGCGCTGGTCGAGGACCGCGACTATTACCGCATGGCGACCATCCCCGGCGGCATGTATCGCGGCACCGACGAGGACATCACCACCTTCGGCGTGGGCGCGACCTTCGTGACCTCGGCCGCCGTGCCCACGGAAATGGTCTACGAGGTGACCAAGGCGGTGATGGAAGGCCTCGACAGCTTCCGCGAGCTGCACCCCGCGCTCGGGGTTCTGGTTGCCGAGGAAATGGTCAGCGACGGGCTGTCGGCCCCGCTGCATGACGGCGCCGCGCAGTTCTTCGAAGAAGCGGGCATGATGGACTGATCCAGCCATGCATGGGGCGGGCCGGCGACGGCCCGCCCTTTTACGACGCCCGCCGCGGAGGCGTGATCCGCGGCACCTCAACAACAACAACCAGCGAAGATGACGGGGGTTTCATGGCAGACCAGGGCCGCAAATTCAGCGATTCCGAGCTCCAGGACCTCGTCGCCAGCACCGATTCCGGCGCGCGCATGCCGCGCAACCGGGCGGTGGCGCTGCTGATCTCGGGCGTCGCGCTGACCTGGTCGCTGTTCCAGCTGTGGATCGCCGCGCCGCAATTCACGCTGGCGCCGCAGATCCCGGGGCTGAGCATCATCGGCTCGGAACAGACCCGCCCCATGCACCTGACCTTCGCGGTGTTCCTCGCCTTCCTCGCCTATCCCGCGTTCAAATCCTCGCCGCGCGACCGGATTCCGCTGGTGGACTGGGTGCTGGCCTTTGCCGCCGCCGGGTCGGCGTTCTATGTGTTCTGGGCCGCGCGCGAGATCTCGCGGACCGCGCGCGAAGGGCGGCTGATCCGCTGGGATGTGGACTGGAACATCCTCGGCTGGCAGATCGACGCGATCTTCCCGCAGGTGATCATCGGCTGCGTCGGGCTGGTGCTGCTGCTCGAAGCCTCGCGCCGCGCGCTGGGGCCGGCGCTGACCGTGGTCGGCGGGGTGTTCCTGGCCTATTCGTATTTCGGCACCGGCTGGCTGATCCCGTCGCTGATCGAACATGGCGGGCGGTCGTTCAACGGCATCATCAACACGCAGTGGTATGACACCAATGTCGGGGTGTTCGGCATCCCGCTGGGGGTGTCCACGGCCTTTGTGTTCCTGTTCGTGCTGTTCGGATCGCTGCTGGACAAGGCCGGGGCCGGCAACTACTTCATCAAGCTCGCGTTTGCCGGGCTTGGCCATCTGCGCGGCGGGCCGGCCAAGGCGGCGGTCGTGGGCTCGGGGATGACGGGGCTGATCTCGGGCTCGTCGATCGCCAATGTGGTGACCACCGGGACCTTCACCATCCCGCTGATGAAGCGCGTGGGCTTTTCCAGCGAAAAGGCCGGCGCGGTCGAGGTGGGCTCCTCGGTCAACGGTCAGATCATGCCCCCGGTGATGGGCGCGGCGGCGTTCCTGATGGTGGAATTCGTCGGCATCTCGTATCTGGAGGTGATCAAGCACGCCTTCATCCCGGCGGTGATCTCCTACATCGCGCTGATCTACATCGTGCATCTGGAAGCGCTGAAATCGGGGATGAAGGCGCTCGGCCCCTCGCGCAGCCTGTTGCAGATGTTCCTGAAGATCTTCCTGGGCTTCGCGGTCACGGGGGCGGCGTTCTGGGCCATCGTCGCCGGGATGGGCGCGCTGCGCGCCGCCATGCCGGCGCTGTCCGAGCCGGTGGGGATCGGCGCGCTGGTCGCGGTCTATCTGGGCGCGATCTGGGTCGCCGCAAAACGCCCCGATCTGGAGATGGACGACCCCAACGCCAAGGACATCAAGCTGCCGGTGATGGCGCAGGTCTTCCCCACGGGCATCCATTTCCTGCTGCCGATCTTCGTGCTGATCTGGTTCCTGATGATCGAGCGGCAGTCGCCGTCGCGCTCGGCCTTCTTCGCGGTGGTGATGATGCTGCTGATCATCGTCACGCAGCGGCCCTTGAAAGCGCTGTTCCGGCAATCGGGCGACCTGCCGGGACAGTTCCGCGCCGGGTTCTCGGACCTGACCGAGGGGCTGATCGCCGGCGCGCGCAACATGATCGGCATCGGTGTGGCCACCGCCGCCGCGGGCATCATCGTCGGCACCGTCACCCGCACGCCCATCGGCACCGAACTCGCCGGCCTGGTCGAATACCTCGCGCTCGGCAACCTGTTCCTGATGCTGGTGCTGGTGGGGCTGTTCTCGCTCATCCTCGGGCTGGGGCTGCCGACCACGGCGAACTACATCGTGGTGTCATCGCTGATGGCGTCGGTGGTGGTCTCGCTCGGCGCGCAGGAAGGGCTGATCGTGTCGCTGATCGCGGCGCATCTGTTCGTGTTCTACTTCGGGATCATGGCGGATGTGACGCCCCCGGTGGGGCTGGCGAGCTTCGCCGCCGCCGCGGTGTCGGGGGGCGATCCGATCCGCACCGGGTTCCAGGCATTCTTCTACAGCCTGCGCACGGTCGCGCTGCCGTTCCTGTTCATCTACAACCCGGCGCTGATCCTTTATGGCATCGATCTGGGCACCACCGCCGGGCTGATCGAGGCGGCGGTCGTCTTCGTCACCGCCACCTTCGCGATGCTGCTGTTCGCCGCGGCGACGCAGGGCTACTTCCTCGCCCCGTCCTACAGGATCGAATCCGCCGCGCTGCTGCTGATCGCGTTCACCATGTTCGTGCCGAACTTCTGGATGGACCGCGTGCAGCCCCCCTTCGCCGAGATCCCGCCGACCGAGTTCGAGGAGGCGATGGACGGGCTCAGTCCCGGCGAGACGCTGCGCTTCGTGGTCGCCGGGCCGGACTTCACCACCGGCGCGGACACGCAGGTGACGCTGGTCTACGAGGCCGAGACCGAGGCCACGGGCGCCGAACGCATCGACGATATCGCCTTCCTGCTCATGCCCGAGGGCGACCGCATGCTGATGGACGAGCCCTTCATGTCGCCCTTCGACGACGATCTGATGCGCTTCGACTTCTACGACCCAGACAACCCGGTCGAGATCGCCTCGGTGCAGGTTCCCGTAGACCGCCTGCCGGCCGAGCTGTTCTACATCCCGGCGCTGTTGCTGCTGGGCGTGGTGATCCTGTTCCAGCGCCGGCGGCAGACGCAACCGGCCTTCTGACACCAGCACGAAAGGGGTGCCGCCATGGGAAAGACAGTGCTTTTGCCCGTTGATCTGGCGGCGCCGCACACATGGCAGAAGCCGCTGGCCGAGGCGCTGCTGATGGTGCAGGGCGGCGGCGTGCTGCACGTGGCGACCGTGCTGCCCGATTTCGGGATGAGCATGGTCGGCGCGTTCTTCCAGCAGGGGTTCGAACAGACCGCGCTGCACCAGATCGGGCAGAACCTGCAGGGCTGGGTGGCACAGCACGTCCCCGGCGCGGTCGAGGTGCACCCCCATGTGCTGCACGGCAAGATCTATGACGAGATCCTGCGCGCCGCCGACAAGCTGTCGGTCGACGTGATCGTGATGGGCTCGCACCGCCCCGAGGCGCGCGACTACCTGCTCGGCTCGAACGCCGCGCGCGTGGTGCGCCACGCGCCGCAATCGGTGTTCGTCGTGCGCTGAGCGGCATGCCGCAGGCGGGCGGATTTTCCCGCCCGGCCCCATTGCGTCAGGCGCCGCGCATCCATAGCCTCGGCCACCCTGCCACTGGCGGCAGGACCCGCCCGCGCGCGGGGTGCGGGACACACCTGCCCTTGCGCGCCGACGAAACCGACGCATGGAGCGACCGGACCGTCGCGCTTCCGGTGCCCGTGCCTCAGCCCGAGGGAGACACCGAATGCGATTCAGACCCCTGCTTGCAGGAACGAGCCTCGCCATCGCCGCCACCCATGCCAGCGCCGACGAGCCGCACCCCCTGGTGCCGCTCGCCCCCGATGCCGAGATCAGCGAAAGCGATTTCCTCGATTACAACGAACTGACCTTCCCCGCTGCGCCGTTCGTGGATGGCGAGCCCACCGAGGTGCTGGAGAAACAGGGCGCGCATCTGCGCCAGGAATACCGGATCGAGGGGACCGAGGTCGCCACGGTCCGGCTCTACCAGAGCTATCTGGACTATTTCGAGAGCCAGGGCTTCGAGGTCGTGTTCCACGGCATGGGCGATGAACTGACCGATGGCAGCGCGCGCAGCATGCTCCGCGACGGGCTGGACGCGCCTGCAGCCCGGCGCGCGGACGGGTACGGCTATATCCTGGCGCGCTCGCCGTCGGCCGATCACGTGGTCGCGCTGAGCTTCTATGACCGCCGCCGCGACCGCCGGATTCAGGTGGACGTGGTCGAGATTCAGGAGATGGAGACCTTCGAGCTCACCCCCAGCGCGCCCGAGCCAGAACCCGAAGCGGCGGTCGAGGAAGAGTTCATCCCCAGCACCCAGGACGCCGCCGAGCTGGAAAGCGGGCTGGTCGAGGACGGCCGCGTGGTGGTCGACGCGATCCTGTTCGCCTTCGACAGCGACGAGATCAAACCCGAATCGGCGGATGCGCTGGAGACCGTGGCCGAGTTGATGGAGGCCAACACCAATCTCGACCTGCTGGTGGTGGGCCACACCGATGGCGTCGGCAGCTTCGACTACAACCTGCGGCTGTCGCTCGATCGGGCAACATCGGTGGTGGCGTGGTTGAACACCGAACACGGCATCGACCAGAACCGACTGCGCCCTGCCGGCGCCGGCCCGATGTCGCCCATCACCACCAACCGCAGCGAGGACGGCCGCGCCCAGAACCGCCGCGTCGAACTGGTCGAGATCATCGACTGAACCGGGACCGGAGGCGCTCCCGCCCCCTGCCCCGCCGCACGTTCCGTGCGCCGCCGCAGGGGTTGGGGGTGGCAGGCGCCCGCGCTGCGCGCGGGCGCCTGCCCGGCC
>LFIK01000057.1_pt1 | contig 64689 bp, 45 predicted proteins | sample 643401 | NCBI WGS metagenome assembly LFIK01 (sample SAMN03777447, study PRJNA286221) | soda lake metagenome | biome: soda lake; feature: Kulunda steppe; material: water; isolation source: sample T5-Br brine of Lake Tanatar-5 | place: Russia: Kulunda steppe | collected 2010-07
ACCGAGAGCCTGCAGGAGATCTACGCCAAACCCGCCGATCTGGTGCGCCGTGACCGCAAGCAGCGCCTCTATGGTCCGGTCGATCTGCTGAACGCCATTCTTGCCGAGGGCGAGAAGGGGCTGTCGCTGCAACGCTACAAGGGTCTGGGCGAGATGAACCCCGATCAGCTGTGGGAAACCACGCTCGACCCCGAGGCGCGGACGCTGTTGCAGGTCAAGATCGACGATCTGGCCGAGGCCGACGACATCTTCACAAAGCTGATGGGCGATGTGGTCGAGCCACGACGCGACTTCATCCAGCGCAACGCGCTGAGCGTGGAGAATCTCGACGCCTGACGTTTGGTCATCCGGGCCACGTTGCCCCGCGCTTGGGCAACGGGCGAGTTTTTCCTTGCCCGGTTGCACGAAATCGCTGACAGTTCCTGCATCCACCGACAGAGTGGGGAAGATAAGTGCAGGGAGAATGCATGTCGGGAAGCGGCCAGGCCGTCTTGCAGGTGCAGGACCTGAAGACAGTTTTCGCGACACGCGCGGGCGATATTCATGCCGTGAATTCAGTCAGTTTCGCGCTTGCCCCCGGGGAATTGCTGGGTGTGGTGGGCGAATCCGGCTCGGGCAAGTCAGTCACCATGATGTCGCTGATCGGGTTGTTGCCCATGCCCCCGGCCGAGGTGCGGCAGGGGCGTGTGGAGTTTGGCGGCAAGGATCTGCTGAAGCTGGGCAAGCGTGAGCTTCAGGCGCTGCGCGGGCGTGATATCGGATTCGTGTTTCAGGATCCGATGACCTCGCTCAACCCGGTCTTCACGGTGGGCTTTCAGATCATGGAGCCGCTGCGCAAGCATATGGGCCTGGACCGGCGGGCGGCGCGCAAGCGGGCGCAGGAATTGCTCGAGCTTGTGGGGATTCCGGATGCCGAACGGCGGTTGCGCGATTTCCCGCACCAGTTCTCGGGCGGGATGCGGCAGCGGGTGATGATCGCCATCGCGCTGGCCTGCGACCCCAAGGTGCTGATCGCCGATGAGCCGACTACCGCGCTCGACGTGACCATCCAGGCGCAGATCCTCGAGCTGGTGAAGGAGTTGCGCCAGAAACTGGGCATGGCGATCATCTGGATCACGCATGATCTGGGCGTGATCGCGGGCATCGCCGACCGGGTGATGGTCATGTATGGCGGGCAGGTGGTCGAGTATGGCCCGGTGCGCGAGGTGTTTGCGAACCCGGCGCATCCTTACACGCGCGCGCTGATGACCACGATCCCCTCGGTTCGCGGCGAACGCGCCGAAAAGCTGAATGTCATCGAGGGGCAACCGCCGATGCTGTCGCAGCATCCCACCGCCTGCCCCTTTCGCGCCCGCTGCCCGCAGGCGTTCGACCGTTGCGCACGCGAAAACCCGGGCCGCTACACAGTTGCGCCCGAGCATGACGCGGCCTGCTTCTGGGACCACAAGACCGGGGGCGAGCGGCATGTCTGAGCGCAAGAAACTGGTCGAGGTGCGCGACCTGAAGATGTATTTCCCCATCCATTCCGGCGTGCTGCGTCGGCACAGCGGCGACGTGAAGGCCGTGGACGGGGTGAGCTTCGATATCTACGAGGGCGAGACGCTGGGCGTGGTGGGCGAGTCGGGCTGCGGCAAGTCCACCTGCGGGCGCGCGGTGCTTCGGCTCTATGACATCACGGGCGGCACCATCAAGATCGACGGGGTGGAGATCGGCGCAAAGAGCCAGCACGGGCTGCGCAAGATGCGCCCGACCATGCAAATGGTGTTCCAGGACCCTCAGGCCTGTCTGAACCCGCGCATGACCGTCGCGGGCATCATCGGCGAGCCGCTGGACGAACACACCAACTGGCCGAAGAACAAGAAGCTCGACCGGATCTACGAGTTGATGGACGCGGTCGGGCTGAACCGCAATTTCGCCAATCGCTACCCGCACGCCTTTTCCGGCGGGCAGCGCCAGCGCATCGGCATCGCGCGGGCGCTGGCGCTGAACCCCAAGTTCATCATCTGCGACGAACCTATCGCCGCGCTGGACGTGTCGATCCAGGCGCAGGTCGTCAATCTGCTGGAAAAGCTGCAAGATGAGTTCGGCCTGACCTACATGTTCATCAGCCATGACCTGTCGATGGTGCGGCACATCGCCGACCGGGTGGCGGTGATGTATCTGGGCAAGATCATCGAACTGGCCCCGCGCGACGCGCTCTATGGCACGCCGCTGCACCCCTATACCGAGGCATTGCTGTCGGCCGTGCCCGACCCCGACCCCAAGCTGGAATCCCGCGTCGAGCGGATCATCCTGCGCGGCGATGTCCCCTCGCCCGCGAACCCGCCCAAGGGCTGCAATTTCTGTACGCGCTGCCCCAAGGTCATGGAGATCTGCCGCGAGATCGACCCCGAATACCGCGAATTGAGACCGGGCCATTTCGTGGCCTGCCACCTGCATAACGAGACCGGGACAACCGGCGCCCCGAGGCGTGAGCATAACCAACAAGGAGAGGACGCATGACTAGAAAAACAGCCCTGCTGGGCACCGCCGCCGCCATCGTGCTGGCGCCCGCTGCCGCCATGGCCGAGCGCGAGCGCGGCTCGTCGGGCCATCTGAACATCATCTACTGGCAGGCCGTCTCGACGATGAACAGCTACCTGTCGGGCGGCACCAAGGAGATGAACGCCGCCTCGGTCGTGTGGGAGCCGCTGGCCCGCTTCGACCCCGAAGGCGAACTGACGCCCTGGCTGGTCGAAGAGATCCCGACGCTGGAGAATGGCGGCGTGTCCGAGGACCTGATGACCATCACCTGGGTCCTGAAAGAGGATCTGCTGTGGTCCGACGGCACCGATGTGACCGCCGAGGATGTGGTCTTCACCTATGAATACTGCACCCACCCCGAAGGCGGCTGCTCCTACCGCGACCGCTACGCCGGGATCGAAAGCGTCGAGGCCGTGGATGATCGCACCATCGTGATCACCTTCGAGGATGAGACGCCCAACCCTTATCTGCCCTTCGTTGGCGCGGGCTCGCCGATCATCCAGAAGGCCCAGTTCGAGGACTGCATGGGCGCGCGTGCCCCGGAATGCACCGAACAGAACTTCGCGCCGATCGGCACCGGCCCCTACGTGGTCACGAACTTCCGCCCCAATGACGTGATCGAGTTCGAGGCCAACCCCAACTACCGTGTCCCCACACAGCCCTATTTCCAGACCATCACCTGGGCCGGGGGCGGCGATGCAACCGGCGCCGCGCGCGCCGTGTTCCAGACCGGCGAGATGGACTACGCCTGGAACCTGCAGCTTGCCCCCGAGGTGATCGAGCAGATGGAAGCGGGCGGCATGGGCGAGTTGCTGGTCGATTTCGGCCCGCTGATGGAGCGGATCGAGATCAACTTCACCGACCCCTCGCCCGACCTTCCCGAAGGCGAGCGTTCGACCCGGATGCACCCGCACCCGATCCTGTCGGATATCCGCGTGCGCGAGGCGCTGAGCCGCGCCATCGACCGCGAGCTTCTGGTCGAGATCGGCTTCGGCGACATGGGCCAGCCCACCTGCAACTTCATCGTCGCGCCGCCGGCCATGGCCTCGACCAACAACGACGACTGCCTTGTGCAGGACAAGGACCGCGCCAACGAATTGCTGGACGAGGCCGGCTGGGAAATGGGCTCGGACGGCATCCGCACGAAGGATGGCGAGCGGCTGGAGTTGCTGTTCCAGACCTCGACCAACGCCGTGCGGCAGGATTTCCAGGCCATCATCCAGCAGGACTGGCGCGATATCGGGGTCGATGCACGTTTGCGCAACATCGACGCGGGCGTGTTCTTCGGCTCGGACCCGGGCAGCCCGGACACCTATCTGAAGTTCTACGCCGATGTTCAGATGTATGCCTCGCTCTTCGAGGGCACGGACCCGACCCCGCACCTGGAACAGCGCCGCTGCGGGCGAGAGCCCCAGCCCGACACCCAGTGGCAGGGCCAGAACATAAACCGCTACTGCAACGAGGAGTATGACGCACTCTGGGCCGAACTGAACCGCGAGCCCGATCCGGCGCGCCGTCAGGAACTGGTAATCGCGCTCAACGACATCTTCGTGCAGGACTACGCGCATATCCCGCTGGTCGCGCGCGGCCGTGTTTCGGCAGCCTCCACCACGCTTGGCGGTAATGTGATGAACGTCTGGGACAGCGAACACTGGAACCAGGCCGAGTGGTACCGCATCGAAGAGTAACACCCGACCGCCTGCCCCGCGCCCGCGCGCGGGGCAGGCCCCCTGCTTTCTGCACAGGCCCTGCCCATGCTCTCCTACACGCTGCGCCGACTGGCCTTTGCCGTCCCGACCGTGCTGGTCATCAGCCTGCTGGTGTTCCTGATGCTGGACATGGCCCCGGGCGACCCGACTGCCAGCCTGCCGCTGACCATCCCGCTTGAGGTGCGCGAACAGATCCGTCAGGCGCTGGGCCTGGGCGAGCCGGTGCTGGTGCGCTATTTCAAATGGTTGCACATGATGGCCGTGATCGAGCCGTCGCACATGATTGCCAATGCAACCGGCTGGAATATCGCGGTCGAGGGGCCGCGCATCCTGTCCTGGCAGACCCGCTCGCCGGTGGGCGACATCATCGTGCAGCGCATCCCGCAGACGCTGTGGGTCGTGGGGCTGGGCTATCTGTTCGGCATCCTCATCGCCGTGCCCATCGGGGTGGTCTCGGCCTACCGCCAGTATAGCTGGTTCGACCAGGCCGGGACCTTCGTGTCTATGGTCGGCTTCTCGGTGCCGACGTTCTTCACCGGCGTCGTGTTCATCCTGATCTTCTCGGTCTGGCTGGGCTGGTTCCCGTCCATGTATGACACCACACATGTCGTGCGCGACTGGGACAGCTTCCTCTTTCAGGTCCGGCAGATCGCCATGCCGGTCGCTGTGCTGGCGCTGTTCAACGCCAGCCAGATCAGCCGTTTCATGCGCGCCTCGATGCTTGACAACCTCAACCAGGACTATGTCCGCACCGCCCGCGCCAAGGGGCTAGGCGAAAAGACCGTGGTGCTCCTGCATGTGCTGCGCAATTCGATGATCCCGGTGGTCACGGTCATCGCCATCGGCATCCCGACCGTGTTCACCGGCGCCATCATCACCGAACAGATCTTCCGCGTGAACGGGCTCGGTGACGCCCTGATCCGCGCGATCTATGTCAGCGACTGGCCGATGGTGCAGACCATAACCTTCATTTTCGCGATCCTCATCGTGCTCTTCAACCTGATCGCCGATGTGCTCTACGGCATCCTCGACCCGCGGATCCGCTATGACTGACGCAGCCAAGCCCTTCTCGCCAGACGAGGCCTTCCGCCCGCCCCGCAACCAGTGGCTTGACGTCTGGGACCAGTTCAAGACCCACCGCGGCGCGCTGGCGGGCCTGGGCGTCTTTGTCGCGATCATCCTCTTCGTGCTGGTGGGCCCCTGGGTCTGGCAGGTCGACCCCGGCCAGATCGACATCCGCTCGCGCAACCAGGGCGCCAGCTGGGCGCATCCGCTGGGCACCGACCAACTGGGCCGCGACCTGCTGGCCCGGATGATGTATGGCGGCCGCATTTCGGTCGCGGTCGGGCTGACGGCAATGCTGCTGGGCCTCGTGATCGGCACGCTGATCGGCGTGCTGGCGGGCTATTTCAAGCCGCTCGACAGCCCGCTTATGCGCACCACCGACCTGTTCCTCGCCCTGCCGCTGCTGCCGCTGCTGCTGATCCTCGTGACGCTGTTCCGCGACACCCTGGCCCGAACCTTCGGCGAGGCGATCGGGGTATTCCTGCTCATATGCTTCGCCATTGCGATCACCAGCTGGATGCAGACCGCCCGCATCGTGCGCGGCGACGTGCTGGCGCTCAAGGAACGCGAGTTCGTCCTCGCCGCGCGCTCAATCGGCACCCCCTCGGCGCGGATCAACACGCGCCACATCCTGCCCAACGTGCTCTCGCCGATCATGGTCTCGGCCACGCTCGGCATCGCCAGCGCCATCATCACCGAATCGGCGCTCTCCTTCCTGGGCCTCGGCTTTCCGCCCGATTTCCCGACCTGGGGGCGCATCCTCTATGATGGCCGCGACTGGATCGAGCAGTACCCCGCCCGCGTGGTCTGGCCCGGCGTGCTGATCTCGCTCACGGTGCTCAGCGTGAACTATATCGGTGACGGGCTGCGCGACGCCCTCGACCCGCGCATCCGGGGGCGCTGAGCCGCTGCTTTCACCCTTGCCCAAATATCCCGAGGGGGAGGGCGCGGAATCTGCGCCCCCGCACCCACCGCAGAGCGGGGGCAGCGCCCCCCGATGCCTGACCCGATGATCCTCGACGCACCGCAGCACGAGGCCCTTACCCGGCTGCGCCGCACCCTGCACGCGCGCCCCGAACTTTCGGGGGAAGAGGGTGCGACCGCTGCCGTCCTGCGCGATCATCTTGCCGCCACCGCACCCGATCTGTGCCTGACCGGGCTGGGCGGGCACGGGCTGGCGCTGGGCTACGGGCAGGCGGGCAGCGGGCCGACCGTGATGTTTCGCGCCGAACTCGACGCGCTGCCCATCACCGAGGCGACCGGCGCGGCCCACGCCTCGACCCGCCCCGGCACCGCGCATCTGTGCGGTCATGACGGGCATATGGCGATCCTTGCAGGGCTGGCACGGCACCTCGCCGCGCACCGCCCGGCGCGCGGCCGCGCGGTGCTGCTCTTCCAGCCCGCCGAGGAGACGGGCGCGGGCGCGCGGGCCGTGCTCGCCGATCCGCGCTTTGCCGAGATCGCCCCCGACTGGGCCTTTGCGCTGCACAACATGCCCGGGCTGCCGCTTGGCCGCATCGCGGTCGCCCCCGGTCCGGCAAGCTGCGCCTCGCTAGGGCTGCATGTCCGCTGGCAGGGGCGTACCGCGCATGCGGCGCAACCCGAAACCGGGCTGTCGCCCGCCCCGGCGCTCGCGGCGCTACTGGCCGGGCTGCCTGCGGAAAGCGGGTCGCGAATGGCGACACTGTGCCATCTGTCGATGGGGGCGCGCGCCTTCGGGGTCGCGCCGGGTGCGGCCGAGGCGATGATGACCCTGCGATGCATCACCGATGCCGAGCTTGCCGCCTTCGAGGCCGAGACGCGCGCACGCATCCGCGCCACCGCGGGCGATCTGCGGGTCGAGATCACCCGCCACGATCATTTCCACGCCACGCAAAACGACCCCGAGGCCACTGCCCATGTCGTGCAGGCGGCGCGGTCGGCAGGGATCGCGAGGACGGATTTCACATTTCCAATGCGCCCGTCCGAGGATTTCGGCGCCTTCAGCGGGAAGACTCGCGCAGCGCTCTTTCTGCTCGGCGCGGGGTCGGACCACCCGGCGCTGCACGACCCGGAATATGATTTCCCTGATGCGCTGATCGCACCGGGCGTCGCGACCTTCGCGCAGCTATGCGCGCATTTGCTACCGGCGTCGACCGGCAGCGGTGCCTGAGCTGATCCGGCGCGCACAGGCGCAGGAAAGCGCCCGCTCGGGGTCCCCACCCGCCCGCCCATGACCCGCTCGCGGACGCTTGCCCCCGTTCAGGGAGCGATGCCTCAGCCTTCGCGCAGCGCATGGCTGAAGAATTCGCGCAGCGGCTGGATCAGGTAGGCGAGCGGGCTGTGCGCGCCGGTTTGGAAGAACAGCTCGACCGGCATGCCGGGTTTGAGCGCGGGCAACGCCGCATCGGTGTCCACCAGCCGCAGCTCGACGGCGTAATAGGACATCCCGGCCGCGGTATCGGTAAAGGCATCCGCCGAGACATGGGTGACGACCGCACCGACCCGAGGCAGCTGGCGCTGCTGCAGGCCGGGAAAGCGGACCTCGGCCTGTTGCCCCGGCGCGACCTGGCCGATCTCCTGCGGCGACAGCCGCGCCGAGAGCGATGCGGGCGGCGCCGCGGGGACGAGGTGCAGGGCCGGCTCGGCCGGTCGCAGCACCGCGCCCTTTCCGGCGACCGACAGACCGTGGACGCGGCCTGCTGTCGGGGCGCGCAGTTCCAGCCCGGAGATCTGGTCGCGCAGGCCGAGTAGCCGCTCGGTCAGTTCGGCTTGCTGCCGGGTCACGTCGCGCAGGGCCTCCAGCACCTCTTCACGCTCGGCAGCCTGCAGGGACAGGATCTGCTGAGCGATCTCGGCCTGGCGCTCGGCGGCCAGCGCGCGCTCGGCGACCAGCGCGCCGCGACGGCCTTCGAGCCGCGCATCCTCGCGCTCGAGCGCCTGAAGGCGGTCGGCCTGCGCCAACCCGCGGCCCAGCAGCTCGGCCTGAGTCTCGCGCTCGGCGGTGGTCAGGGCGATCTGGCGATCGACCGCCGCGATCTGGGCCGCGATACCAGCAATCTGCATGTCGATCTGGGCGCGGCGCTGGTCGAGCTGGGCGCGCAGCCCTGCGCGCGTCGCTTGCTGCGCCGCGAGCAGGGCCGATTCCGCCTCAATCCGGGCGGTGACGCGGCCCTGCAGCGCCGAGAGCCCCAGCGCCGCGAGATCGGGCGAGGTGGCGCGCACGCTGCCGTCGCGCCGCGCCAGCAGCCCGGCACGGCGGACCAGCAGCTCGATCATCTGCGCCTCGACCAGCCGCAGCTCGGCCCGCAGCCGCGTGTCGTCGAGGCGCAGCAGCAACGCGCCCGGCGCGACCTGCGCGCCCTCCTCGACATGCAGGGCCGCGATGCGCCCGCCCTCCGGGTGCTGGACGGAATAGAGCAGGCGCGCCGCTGCGACCTTGCCTGGTGCGATGACCGCGCCTTCGATCCGCGCCAGCGCCCCCCAGGACCCGAAGCCCAGCACCAGCACGGCCAGTGTCATGGCAGCACTGCGCAGATAGGGCCGCGCCGTGTAGCGGGCCGCTGCCGTCATGGCCCGAGGCTTGCGCAAGGCGGCTCCCACGCGAAGCGGATTGCCTGCACCTCGGTGTCGCGCCGTCGGGCGCGCGACACAGGCGAGGGGTCGACCCTGCCGAGGCTTGCCACCCCCCCGTGCGAAAGCCGCAGCACCCGGTCGCAAGCGGCTAGCAGCGCCGGATGGTGTGATGCAAGCAGGACCGCCGCGCCGCGCGCGCTGGCGGTGCGGATCGCAGCATCGAGAAAATGCAGCCCGTCAGCATCAAGGCTGGCCTCGGGTTCATCGAGGACCAGCAATACCGGGTCGCGATAAAGCGCACGCGCGAGTGCAATGCGCTGGAGCTGCCCGCCCGACAGCAACGGTTGCGCACCCGTAACCTGCGTATCGTAGCCGTCCGGCAGCGACAGGATCATCTCATGCGCGCCCGCGGCGCGGGCAGCGGCGACCACATCGGCGGCGCGGGAGCCGGCATCGAAGCGGGCAATGTTGTCGCGCAGCGTCCCGTCATAGAGGCAGGCGCGCTGTGGCAGAAAGCCCAGCGCCGCGGCAAGCTGGTCAGGCGGATACTGCGCCAGCCGCGCCCCGTCGAGGCGGATCTCGCCCGCCTGCGGTGGCCAGAGGCCGACCGCGGCGGCAGCGAGCGATGATTTTCCCGCCCCCGAAGGCCCCGCCACGCCAAGCACCTGACCGGGGCCAAACTCGAAGCTGATCTGGCGCAGCACCGGGCGCAGCGCACCGTCCGCAAGCGGGGCCGCGAGCGTCACCCCCTGCAGACTCAGTCGCGCCGCAGGGGCGGGGAGCCATCTCTGCGGTACAGGTCGCTGCGGCGCCGCGTTCAACGCCCGCAGCCGGTCCAGCGCATCCCGGGCCGCCTGCATCTGCGGCCATGCGCCCACAAGCTGGTCAAGCGGGGCAAGCGCGCGGCCAAGGATGATCGACGCTGCGATCATGCCACCCGCGGTCAACTGCCCCTGCAGCACCAGAAGCGCACCTGCCGCCAGAATCGCCGATTGAAGGAACAGCCGCAGAGCACGTGCAGCGGCCGCGAAGCCGCCTGCGAGGTCGCTGACCGCGAGTGCCGCGTCCAGCGCCGCGCCACGGGCGACCTGCCAGCGGGCGAGCACTCCCTCGCCCAGGCCCAGCGCCTGCATCTGCCCTGCGGCGCCTGCAATCTGCTGGGTACCCTGTCGGTCCGCAAGGGCCCGCGCATGGCTGGAGGCGACGCGCGCGCGGCTGTAATGGATGCTTGCCGCCCCAAGCGCGGCCAGAGAGAGCGCCGCAGCGCAGGCCAGCGCGCCAAGCCATGGGTGCAGCAACGCGATGATCGCGATGAAAAGCGGCACCCATGGGAAGTCGAACAGCGCCATGAAACCCGGCGTGGCCGAGACGTCTCGCAGCAGCGCGAGATCGGCAGGGGCGCTTGCGGCCTGCGGCGCGCCCGCCGGACCCGGCCGGGCCCGCAGGGCTGCGCGAAACAGCGGCCCGTCAAGGCGGTCCTGCACCTGCGCCCCGAGCCGCGCGCCGATGCGCGCGCGCGCGTGGTCTAGCAACCCGAAGACGAGGTAGAGAAACCCCGCAATGGTGAAAAGCGCTGTGAGTGTGGCCGCCGACCCGCTGGACAGGACGCGGTCATAGACCTGGAGCATGAAGACCGGACCCGTCAGCATCAGCAGGTTGGTGAAGATGCTGATCCCCCCGATCGCCCAGAGCAGCCGATGCTCGCCCTGCACGAGCAGGGGCGCGGGCGGCGCTCTGCGGGCCGAGCCGGGTCTTGCAGAGGTTGATCGCATCGCCATCCTGTCATCGAAATACGGGCGGGTCGGGAGAGGCCCATTTATGCAGCCTGGCGGTTGAAATGTGGTTAAGCGAACCGGACAGACGGTTGCGCGTCAAATCGCGCCGGGGCGGGAATTGCCGGTTGCCACGCGGCCTTGCCCCCCTATTTCCCGAAGCGCAGGCGGGAAAGCTGTCTCGCCCGGAAGACCTACTCCTCGTTCCCTCCTTTCGGGTGAAGCTTTTCCGCCTGCACCCTTGCCTTGTCTCGGGTTTTTCCCGATACTCCGCGCGTCAAGACAGAGGTTTCCCAATGCGCGCCCGCATCTACCGCCCGTCCCGCACGGCCATGCAATCCGGCACTGCCGGAACCCATCACTGGGTGCTGGAATTCTCGCCCGCGCAGGCGCGTCAGATCGACCCGCTGATGGGGTGGACAAGTTCCGGCGACATGGATGCGCAGGTGCGGTTGCGCTTCAAGGACCGTGCTGCGGCAGAAGCTTATGCCGAGGAGCATGGTATCGATGCCATCGTGATCACGCCCAAGACGCGCCGTCCGAACCTGCGCAAGGGCGGCTATGGCGACAATTTCGCGACCAACCGTCGGCAGGTCTGGACGCATTAGGGGCCGGAAAGACTGCCCGGCGCAACGCGGTGATCGCAGGGGCCCGAGTCCCACCCGAATGCATGCAGGTCGCAGGCGGGCGCCTACATCCCGGGTCGCCCGTGGCCTGGGCAACATGATCGCATTGGGGCGACCGCGCCGCGGGTCGAGCCTCTGGTGACGTGTTTGTGCCTTTATTCCGCCTTATGGTCGTCGCTAAAACACGGGATTACATGGGATAAGGTGTCGCTGCGGAAACAATTCTGCGGGGCTTCCCGAAACCTGCAGGCAGATGAAAATGGTCGATACGCGCAGGCTGGAGAAACTGATAGGCCCGTCCCGAACCCCGGCTGCAGAGCCGGGGGCGGAAGCGCCTGCCCCGGCGCATCCCGCGCGGCGGGCGCTGGCGCTGTCGGGCGCGCGCGAGCTGCGCCAGACCGGCCAGCGGCCCCGCCGCTCGCCCCAGCGCGACGCGGCCGTCGCGGCGCAATGGGACGCGCTGGAGACCTTTCACCCGGCTGAAATTGCGGACGCTGCGCGCGCACGCCTGAACCTTATGGCGCGTGACACCACGATCACGACCCGTTTCGACGTGCTGCGCACCCAGCTTCTGCAGGCATTCCGCAGCCGGGGGTTGGTCAGCCTTGGCGTTTCTGCACCGAAATCCGGGGTCGGTACCAGCCTCGTCGCCTCTGGGCTGTTTGCCAGCCTTGCCCGCCGCAGCGATGTGCGGGTGATCGCGCTCGACCTCAATCTCGCCGCGCCCGCACTGCATCAGTATTTCGAGATCGCCCCGATCCAGTCCAATGCCGATCTGCTTTCGGGACTGCTCGGGCCTGCGGACTGCCTGCAACGGCTGGGTGATACCGCGGCCGTCGCACCCGCGCTTCCTGCCGACGCGATCAGCGGCGCCGACTGCACAACCGAAGACATGGAACGACTGCTGGCGCGGTTGCACCGCGAGTATGCGCCCGACATCATCCTGTGCGACCTGCCACCGCTCTTGCAGGGCGATACGGCGATGAACCTCGGCATGGCGATCGACGCCATGCTGCTGGTGGCGGATACGGGGACGACCAGCGCTGCCGATATAAGCGCTTGCGAGCGTGTTCTTGCCGGACAGACGGAGTTCCTTGGCGTCGTCATGAACCAGTACCGGGGGTGGGTCACGCCATGACATCACCCCCGAGCATATAAAGGCCACTGCGCCATGGGTCCGATCCAGTCCATATCGGAGGTCATCGACTTTCTGTACCGGCGCGCGGGACCGATCGCGCTGGCGTCCGGGCTGGGCTTGTTGCTGGGCATCGCGCTGGCGCTGCTCGGTACGCCGACCTATCAGGCGACGACCGTTCTTTCGACCCGGGTGGACACGGTCTCGGACGAGGCGGTGCGCGCTGGCAGCGCTGCCCCGCAGTCGCGGCTGTTGCAACTGGTCGAACAGCGCCTGACCTCGCGCGAGAATCTGCTGCGGCTGGCTGACAGCCATGGCCTGTTCGAGGGGCAGCGCAGCCAGCATCGGGTCGATATGATGCGCGAGTCGATCACCCTGATCAGCCAGCCGGCGGTCAATATCGGCTTCGGCGCCGATGGGTCGCTGGCGTCCATCATCATCATGGCGCGCGCGAACAGCAGCGACAAAGCCGCCGCCATCGCCAATCAACTGGCCGACATGGTCATCACCGAAACTGGCGCGGGGCGCATGGCGCGTGCGCGCGAGACGCTCGACTTCCTGCGGGTCGAGCAGGAGCGGTTGCAGGGCGATCTGCGCGCGGTAGAGGCAGAAGCGCGGGAATTTGCGGCCGAAAACTTCGACGCGATGCCCTTCAACGCCACCGTCCGGCGCACTGAACAAGCAAGCCTCGTCGCCAGCATTCAGGAAACCCGGACGCAGATAAGCTCTATCGAGGCCGAGCTGGCTGCCAGCGGCACGCAGGCTGCCTCGCAGCGCCGCCAGGCGCAACTGCGCGAGTCGCTTTCGGCGCGGCGCGCCGAACTCGAACAGCTACAGACGGAGCGTGACGAGCTGACCCCGTATTTCCGCCGCGCCGCACAGGTCGAGCGCGACCTCGACGCGTTCGAGCTGGCCGAAGAGCGCCTGCGCGACCGATTGAGCGACATCGACGCGCAGATCGCCTCGGCCGAGGGCGCGCTGCGTCTGGAGGAAGATGCGCGCAGCACGGCGTTTGAAGTGCTCGAGCGCGCAGAGCCACCCGAATACCCCATCAGCCGCGCGCGCCGTGTCACAGCGATGCTCGGGCTGGTGGGCGGGGGGCTGCTGGGCCTCCTGGCGGCCTTTGGCTACGAGGTGCTGCGCCCCACGCTGCGCAGTGTTGGCCAACTGGAACGCGAGACCGGAATGCGCCCGGTTCTGGTGCTGCCTGCGCTGGTCAGCGACGCCGAGCGCCGCCGTGTGCGGCGCGGCTGGATTGCCGGCGTGGCGCTGCTGGCGCTGTCATTACTGGCCCTCCTGACCTTTTACGGAAGCTAGGCCGGGAGAGCAAAGCGATGCCCAACCTGATAGCCTATGCTGCCCTGTTGATCTGGCCGCTGGCGATCATCGTGATGTTCCGCAAGATGGCTCCAGAGCGCGCTTTCATCTGGGCGATCCTTGGCGGCTACTTGCTGCTGCCCGAAGCGACCGATTTCAACCCTCCGATGATCCCGGCGCTGGACAAGGTCACGATCCCGAATCTGACCGCCTATGTCGTCTGCGCGGTCATGCTGGGGATGCGGATCACGCTGGTCCCGCGCGACGGGCTGGCGCGGGTGCTGCTGGTGTTGATCTTTGCCGCCCCGTTCCTGGCGGCGCTGACCAACAGCGAGCCGATTACCTTCGGCACCACGCAGACCGGGCGCCTGACCATGATTATCGAGCACACCGGCGGAATTTCCGGCATGACCGGCTATGATGCCGTCGCCGCATTGGTCCGTCAGTTCTTGTTGCTGCTGCCGTTCATTCTTGCCCGCAATCTTCTGGCAAGCCCTGCCGCGATGACCGAGCTGCTGCGCGCGCTGGTCATTGCCGGGGTGATCTATTCCGTGCCGATGTTGTGGGAATTGCGCTTCAGCCCGCAACTGCACACCCATCTCTACGGTTTCTTCCAGCATGAATTCTCGCAGATGCTGCGGCAGGGCGGCTATCGGCCCATCGTTTTCATGCATCATGGGCTATGGCTGGCCTTTTTCATCATGGCCACGGCGGTCGCCTCACTGCATTTCGCCAAGCAGGCCGTCCCGCAGGACCGCATCAGACCGGTGATGGCGGCTGCCTGGCTCGCACTGATGGTGGTGTTCTCGCGCAGCATGGGGCCGCTCATGCTGTACCTTTCGCTTGTCCCGCTGATCCTGCTGGCAAGCACAATGACACAACTCCGGGTGGCGGCGGCCATGGGTGTGGTCGCGCTGACCTATCCGCTACTGCGCGGGGCAGAGCTGGTGCCGGTGGAGCGCTTCGTGTCCTGGGTCGCCGCGCGCAGCGCGGAACGCGCGAATTCGCTGGCGTTTCGCTTCGAAAACGAGGCGATGCTGCTGGAGCGCGCCTCGGAGAAGCCGTTCTTCGGCTGGGGAACCTGGGGGCGCAATCAGGTGCATGAGCCGATGTCGGGCGAGACCCTGACCATCTCGGACGGGATGTGGGTGATCGTGATCGGGCAATATGGCTGGGTCGGGTATCTGGGCACCTTCGGCCTGTTGTGCCTGCCGATTTTCGCCCTGTGGTGGCAGTATCGCGGCCAGCGGCGCGTGACGATCCCGCCGCAGGTGGGGGTGATGGCGCTGATTCTTGGGGCGAACCTGATCGACCTGCTGCCCAATGCGACGCTGGTGCCGCTGACCTGGTTGATCGCGGGGGCGCTTCTGGGTCATGCCGAAGCGGTTCGTGCCGCAAATCGCGCGGCACATGCGGGCGCGTTGCGCGACGGGTCGGCCCGCGCGGGGCTGCTGGCAGCGGCGCGGCTGGACACGACCGCATCCCCGCAATCACCGCGCGTGGAGAGGGCAGAGCCATGAGCGGGACAGACGAGGCCGATATCGCCATCATCGGCATGGCCGCGCATCTGCCCGGCGCGGCCTCTGTCGCGGCGTTCTGGGAGAACCTGCGCGCGGGTCGGTCCAGCATCCGGCAACTGGACGAGGCCGAATTGCTGGCGGCAGGCGAAAACGCCGCGCGGCTGCGCCACCCCAACTACGTGCCTTTTGCTGCCCCGCTCGACGGTTTTGCCGATTTCGACCCCGACGCCTTCGGCCTGTCGCCAAAGGATGCCGCGATCCTCGACCCGCAGCACCGGCAGTTCCTCGAAGTCGCGTGGGAAGCCTTCGAGAACGCAGGCCATCCGCCGCGCGGCTTTGCCGGGCCAGTGGGTGTGTTCGCGGGCTGCGGGATGGGCAGCTATTTCTTTCACAACATCTGCTCGAACCCCGATCTGGTTGCAGATGTCGGCCTGTTCCTGCTGCGCCATACCGGCAATGACAAGGATTTCCTGACCACGCGTGTCAGCCACATCTTCGACCTGCACGGGCCGTCGGTGAATGTGCAGACGGCGTGTTCCACCTCGCTGGTCGCGGTGCATTATGCCGTGCAGGCGCTGCTGACAGGCGAATGCGACATGGCGCTGGCGGGCGGGGTGACGGTCGAGTTGCCGCAAGGACGCGGCTACATCTTCCGCGAGAACGAGATCCTGTCGCCCGACGGCGAGTGCCACGCCTTCGACCACCGCGCGCAGGGAACCGTCTTCGGCTCGGGCGCGGGGGCGGTGGTGCTGCGGCGGCTTTCGGATGCGCTGGCCGATGGCGACCAGATCTTCGCGGTTATCAAGGGCTCGGCCATCAACAATGACGGCGCGCAGAAGGCAGGCTACCTCGCCCCGTCGGTCGAGGGGCAGGCCGCCGCGATTGCCGAGGCGCATCTGGTCGCGGGCACTCCCGCCGAGAGCATTTCCTACATCGAATGCCACGGCACCGGCACCGCGCTGGGCGACCCGATCGAGGTTGCGGCGCTGACCCAGGCCTTCAACACGGACAAGCGCGGTTTCTGCCGGATCGGGTCGGTCAAGACCAATATCGGCCATCTCGACACCGCCGCCGGGGTGGCGAGCCTGATCAAGGTCGCCCAGGCCCTGCATCACCGCGAATTGCCGCCCAGCCTGGGGTATGAGGCGCCGAACCCCGCCATCGACTTCGACGCCAGTCCGTTTCGCGTCAATGACCGCCTGACCCCCTGGCAGGCTGATGGCCCGCGCCGGGCGGGCGTGAACTCGCTGGGCGTGGGCGGGACCAATGCGCATGTCGTGGTCGAAGAGGCGCCGCCCGTGCCGCCTTCGGGCGAAAGCGACTGGCCGTTCCAGATCCTCACGGTCTCGGCTCGGACGAAAGGCGCGCTGAAGGACGCCAGCGCCAACCTTGCAGGGCATCTGCGCGAGCGCCCCGATCAGCCGCTGGCCGATGTGGCCTTCACGCTGAAAGAGGGGCGCATGGCACACCCGCATCGCCGCGTCGTCGTGGCCGAAAGCCATACCGAGGCGGCCGATCTGCTCGACGCCGATGCGCCGAACCGCGTCTTCACGCACACGGCCCTCGACAACCCCGACATCGCCTTCATGTTTCCCGGCGGGGGCGCGCAATATGCGGGCATGGCGCGCGATCTGTACGAGACCGAGCCGGTCTTTGCCGACTGGATGGATCGCGGGCTTGCCGCGCTGCAACCGAAGCTCGACTATGACCTGCGCGCGCTGTGGCTGCCCGAAGCCGGGCAGGAGGACGCGGCGCACGCGGCCCTGACCCGACCTTCGGCGCAACTGCCGCTGATCATGATCACCGAATATGCGCTGGCGCAGATGTTCATGGGCTGGGGGGTCAGCCCGTCAGTGCTGGTGGGCCATTCGATGGGCGAGAACACCGCCGCCTGTCTCGCGGGCGTCCTGTCGTTCGAGGATTGCATCGGGCTGGTACATCTGCGCGGGCAGTTGTTCGACACGGTGCCTGCGGGCGGGATGCTGTCGGTGCCGCTGTCGCTGGACGCGCTGAAACCCTACCTGGAGGACGACCACGACATCGCCGCGCTGAATGCGCCCGAACTCACCGCCGTTTCCGGCCCGCAAGCCGCGCTCGACCGGTTGGAGGCCGCGCTGCGCACCGATGACATCGCACCCCAGCGCATCGCCATCGACATCGCGGCGCATAGCCGGATGCTGGAGCCGATCCTGGCCGAGTTTCGCGCCTATCTGGCCGCCATCCCGCTTCGCGCGCCGCAGATCCCCGTCATCTCGAACCGCACTGGTGCGGAACTGACGGCAGAACAGGCCACCGACCCCGATTACTGGGTGGAGCACCTGCGTCACACGGTCCGATTCGCCGATTGTCTGAGCACCCTCGCCACCCGGCCCGCGCGAATCTACCTCGAGATGGGGCCGGGCAAGGCGTTGTCCTCGCTCGCGCGGATGCATGGCGCCGTGCCGGGCCAGCAGGTGCTTGCCGCCCTGCGCCACCCCGAGGAGGTGATTGCCGATGACCTCTATAATCTGGGCGTATTGGGCCGCATCTGGGCACTGGGCGGCAGTTTCGATTGGGGCCAGATCTGGGGCGAGGCACGGCGCCGCCGCGTCAGCCTGCCGACCTACCCGTTCCAGCGGTCGCGGTTCTTCATCGAGCCGGGCTCACCCGCGCAGGACGACGCCCCGGCGCTGACCCGCCTGCCCCAGATCACCGACTGGGGCACGCGGCTCGCGTGGAAACCCGCCTATGCGGATTGCGAGATCGACGTGACCCGGGATCTGGCGCAGATGGATGAGACCTGGCTCATCTTCGCCGATGAGGGCGGGGTCGCCGCCCCTGTCATCGCAGCGCTGCGGCAAGCAGGCGCGCGGGTGATCGAGGTGCGCGCGGGCGATACCTATGCGCGCAAGTCCGACACACTCTTCACCCTTGCCCCCGAGCATGGGCGCGAGGCATTCGCCCGGCTGCTTGCCGATCTGATCGCGGCGGGCATCGCGCCCACCCGCATCGCGCATTTCTGGCTTGTGACCGACCGCGAGCGTTTCCGCCCAGGCTCGAGCTTTGCGCATCGCAACCTCGAGCAGGGCTTTTATGCGCTGATGTTCCTCGCTCAGGCGATGCTGAGCGAGAGCCTGCCCCAACCCGTGCACCTGACCATCGTCACCAATGGCGCGCAGGCGCTGGATGCCGAGGCCCTGCAGCACCCCGAAAAGGCGATGATCGCAGGCCCCGCCCGCGTCGCCCCGCGCGAGATTGCGGGGCTGACCTGCGCGACGCTCGATATCGAGCCCGGCACCCCCGGCCTGACCAAGGCGCTTTTGGAAGAGCTTTGCGCCACGCCCGCCAACGGCACCGCGCTGATCCGTGAAGGCCGACGCTACGCGCAGACCCTGCGCCCTGCCCCGCTGCCCGACGCCCTGCCCGATCTGCCCGAGGGCGCGCATTGGATCATCACCGGCGGCTTCGGCGGCATGGGGCTAAGCCTGGCCGAGGCGCTGATCACCCGGTCGCGCGCGCGGGTCACGCTGGTCGCGCGCACGCCCCTGCCCCCGCCCGAGGAGCGCGAGGGCTGGGTCGCCCGACACGGCCCGCTCGACCCAACGTCGCGGCGCATCCTCGCGCTCGCGCGGCTTGAAGGGCTGGGCGGGCAGGTGCATGTCGCCTCTGCCGATGTGTGCAATATCGACGAGGTGCGCGCGGCGCTCGACGGGGCGCAGGCCGCGTTCGGCGCGCCTTACGGGCTGATCCACGCTGCAGGCGCGATCAATGACGCGCCGCTGCTGGCGAAATCCACTGGCGATGTCGAAGAAGTGGTTGCGCCCAAATTGCACGGGCTGCAGGTGCTCGACGCGGCTTTGCCCGATGGCACGGTGGAGGTGATGGTGCTCTGCGCCTCGACCTCGACCGTCACCGCGCCCGTCGGGCAGATCGACTATGTCGCGGCGAATGAATACCTCAACGCCTTTGCCCGATCGCGCCGGGGGGCCAGGACGCGGGTGCTGGCGCTGAACTGGGGCATCTGGGCCGAAACCGGCATGGCCGCCGAGGCGATGGCCAAGCGGCTGGGCACCGCGCCCGAGGCCCCGGCCCTGCCCTGCAACCAGCCCTTCTACGACACGATGGGATTTGATGCGCAGGGCAACCGCCGCCTGACCGCAGAGCTTCGCAGCACGGACTGGGTGGTGGACGAACACCGCACCCGCGACGGCACCGCGATCCTGCCGGGCACGGCCTATCTCGACCTGGCCGCGCAAGCGCTGCGCGCACAGGCCGAGGTCGGCCCCTTCACCCTTCGCGACCTCTATTTCTTCCGCGCCGTGTCCGTCCCAGAGGGGGGCGCCCGCGGACTGCGTGCAACGCTGAGTCGGACCGGCACAGGCTATGACTTCACCCTGCGCAGTGATGTGACGCAGGCGGGGCAACGGGGCCATGTTCTGAACGCGCAGGCGCAGGTCGAACTGACCCGCAGCCCGGCACCGGCGCCGATTGACCTTGACGCCATTGCCGCGCGCTGCGGCGATGTGACCGAAGGCGACGACCTTGCCTCGCCGCAAGAGGCGCATATGGCCTTCGGCGCGCGCTGGCGCGTCCTGCGCCGCATGGCACTGGGCGCAGGCGAGGGGTTGGCAGAACTTGCCCTTCCGCACCACGCCCGGCGCGATCTGGAGGCAGGCCATATCCTGCACCCGGCGCTCATGGACATCGCAACCGGCTGGGCGATGGCGCTGATCCCGGGCTATCGCGGGGCGCATCTGTGGGTGCCGGTCTCTTACGATGCGATCACGGTTTGGCACGATCTTCCGGCGCAAATCATCAGCCACGCGCAGCTGCGCCCCGAGGCCGAGCCTGGCTTTGCGAGCTTCGACGTCACGCTTGCCGCGCCCGACGGCACTGTTGTCGCCGAAATCACAAGCTTCACGATAAAACGGCTGACGGGCGACAGCCTGACCGAAGCCGCGCCGATCCGCGCTGCCGAGATCGAGCGCGACGACACCGCGCAGTCCTCCCCCCTCTCGCCCGCCGAGGAACGGCTGCGCGACATGCTGGCGCTGGGGATCACCCCGCCCGAGGGGGGCGAGGCTTTCCTGCGCGCATTGGGGGGCCGGGACAACCCGCTGATCGTCTCGTCCATCGCGCCTCAGGCACTGCTCGACCAGGTCGACGCCGAGGGGGCACGCAAGAGCAACGCGACCAGCTTCGCGCGGCCCGATCTGGGCACCGACTACATCGCGCCGCGCAACGATATCGAGCGCACGCTGACCGGCTTCTGGCAGGACTTGCTGGGGATCGAACAGATCGGCGTCGAGGATAATTTCTTCGACCTGGGCGGCCATTCGCTGATCGCGGTGCGGCTGTTTGCACAGGTAAAGAAGACCTATGGCATCGACTTCCCGATCTCGGTGCTGTTCGAGGCGCCGACCATCGCCGCCTGCGCCGCCATGCTGGCCGAACAGATAGATGAGAGCCCGGAGGATGAGGCAAGCGTCACCGATATTCGCCCGCGCCGCCGCTTCACCCATCTGGTCGCGATGCATGAGGGCGAAGGTGGGGGGAAACCCCCCTTTTTCCTTGTCGCGGGCATGTTCGGCAATGTCCTGAACCTGCGCCATCTTGCGATGCTGCTGGGCCGCGACCGGCCGTTCTACGGGCTGCAGGCGCGCGGGCTCTTCGGGGGCGAGGCCCCGCATGACTGCATCGCGGACGCGGCGCGCGATTACATCACCGAGTTGCGGCAGGTCCAGCCCAAGGGCCCTTACGCGCTGGGTGGCTTCTCGGGCGGCGGGATCACGGCCTATGAGATGGCACGCCAGCTTGAAGAGGCGGGCGAGCAGGTCGAGATCGTGGTGCTGCTCGACACCCCGCTGCCGGTGCGGCCGGACGTGACGCGCGCGGACAAGCTGCTGATCAAGATGGCGGAGTTCCGGCGCAAGGGGCCGGGCTATGCGCTGGAATGGTGGCGCGCGCGCCGTGACTGGGCAGATCAGCAGGCACAGGGGCCGGTCGCGGACAGCACCGACGCCTTCCACAATGCCGCGATCGAGGCTGCGTTCCGCCGCGCCGTGGCCGCCTATGAGGTGCAGCCATGGGACGGCAATCTGGTGCTGTTCCGCCCACCGCTCGACCGGTACTGGAAGGTCACGGGCGGGCGCTGGGTCAGCCGTCACCGCGAATTCGTCACCCCCGACAATGACTGGACGCGCTTCGCCCCGAATCTGCGCGTCTTCGAGGTGCCGGGCGATCACGACTCGATGGTGCTGGAACCCAATGTCCGCGTTCTCGCCGCGCGTTTGCAGAAGCTGCTGGACGCGCATCACCCCCTCGCGCGGAAGGCTGCCGAATGACCGCGACTGTCCTGACCGTCATCGTGAACTACCGCACTGCGGCGATGACCTTGCGCGCCGCCCGCGCGGCCGCGGAAGCGATGGAGGGGGTCTCAGGCGCGGTCACCGTTGTCGACAATGACAGCGGCGACGGCTCTTACGAGGTGCTGGTCGCGGGCTGCGCCGACCTGCCGCGCGTGCGCGTCCTGCAATCGGGGCATAATGGCGGCTTTGGCGCGGGCAACAATCACGCCATTCGCGCGGGGCTGCCGGACGGCACGCGCCCGGATTTCGTCTATCTGCTCAACTCGGACGCCTTCCCCGACCGCGACACCATCGCCCGGCTGCGCGATCAGATTCTCGCACAGCCGCAGGTGGGCTTTGCCGGCAGCCATGTGCGGGGCGAGGACGGGGAGACGCATGTCACCGCCTTCCGCTTCCCCTCGCTGTGGTCGGAGTTCGAATCCACGGCGCGCGCTGGACCGATCACAAGACTGCTGCGCCGACATGTCGTCGCCATGGGGCCGCTTCGGGTCACCCAGGCCGTCGACTGGTGCTCGGGCGCCAGCCTGATGCTGCGCATGGACGCGCTCGACGCCGTGGGCCTGTTCGACGAGAGTTTCTTTCTGTATTTCGAGGAAACCGACCTCTGTCACCGCATTCAGGCTGCGGGCTGGACCGGCCTGTTCTGCGCCGAGACAAGCGTGGTGCATCTGGGCTCGGTCTCGACCGGAATGAAGCACTGGGCCCGTGTTCCCGGCTACTGGTTCGATTCGCGCGCGCGGTATTTCCGCAAGCGCGGCGGGCGGCTCTATCTGGTTTCCGCGACGCTGTTCAAGCTGGCGGGTGCAGGGTTGTTCAGGCTGCGCCACATGATCGACCGCAAGGACGCGCGCGTCGCGCCATATTTTTTCCGCGATCTCGTGACACACACCTGGAAGCAGATGGCGCGCGGTAACGTGCGCACTGCCGAGAACGGCATGTCCGACCATGCAGGAGACCGCGCATGAGCGCCTATTCGACCCTCTTGATCGGGGACGAGGCCCTGATGGCCGAATGCGGCGCGCAGCTTCTGGCGCGCGGGCATCCGGTGGTTGCCGTGGTAACGGACAATCCGCGCATGATCGACTGGGCAGAGGCGCATGGCCTGCGCGTGGTGGCGCCCGGCGCGGGGCTCGCCGCCCGGCTGGAGGGGCTGCGCTTCGACTGGCTACTGAACATCGCCGGGTTGCGCCTGTTGCAACCCGAGTTGCTGGCCCTGCCCACGCGCGGGGCCGTGAATTTCCACGATGGACCGCTGCCACATCATGCCGGGCTGCACGCACCTGTCCGGGCACTGCTGGAGGGCGAGACCCGCCACGGCATCACCTGGCATCTGATGGATGAAGGGGTAAATAGCGGCGATATCCTGCTGCAGCGCGCCTATGACATCACCCCCGAGGATACGGCGCTGACCCTCAACGCCAAGAGCTTCGAGGCGGGTGTCGACTCCTTTGGCCTTTTGCTTGACATGCTGGGCAACGAACCGTTGCAGTCGCGTCCGCAAACGCCTGCCGCGCGCCGCCCGTTCCGGCGCGATGACCGCCCCGCCCATGCCGGGCATATCGACCCCGCGCGCCCCGCATCCGACGGCGCGCGGCTGGTGCGGGCACTGACCTTTGGTCCCTACTGGAACCCGCTGACCACGCCCAAGCTGATGCTTGGCGAACAGGTCATCGTCGTGGGTGCGGCACATGTAGTGGAAAAGAGCGGCCCGGCGGGACGCGTGCTGGCCGTCGATGCAGAGAGCGTCACCCTCGCCTGTGCAGAGGGGGCGCTAGTCTGCACCGGGCTGTTGTGCCAGCAGGGCCTGCCGGTGGCCCCTGACACGCTGGTCCGGGCAGGCGAGACTGTCACCCTGCCAGATGCCGCCTGCTTGGGCGCGCTGCTAGCCCTCGCGCAAGGTGAGAACGGCTGGCGCGATGCGCTGCGCGCAATGCAACCATCAAGCTGGCAAGGCGGGCGGGCGGAAAGCGCGGTCGCGCTGGAGTTTGCAGATACCGGACCTGCGGACCGCATCCTTGCCTTCGCACAGGCCATCGCCCCTCGCATGGGCCTGCGGAAATTCGCCATGGCCTATCAGAACGCAACCATCGCAGCGCATCACCGCGCAGCGCCCGCGCATGTCGCCGAATGGGTGCCCCTGCAGGTCGATCTGGACGCGCCCGAACCGCACGCCGCGATCACCGCGCAGCTTGACCGGGCCGGGCGCATCCCCGGCTTTGCGCGCGAGCTTGCCGCACGCGACCCGCGCCTCGGGCCTGTCACACCGCCGCCAGTGGCCATTTGCGACGGGGCCGAGGCATCGGAGGCCGCACTGGTGCTCGACCTTGCGGCGGGCTGCCTGCGCTACGACCCCGGCACCCTGGCCGATGCCGACGCCCTGGCCGCGCAGATAGCAGCAGCGACGCAGCAGGACACACCCCTGCCCGCCCCCGCGCCCATCGACACAGCGACACCCTACACCCGCCAGTGCATCCACCACGCCTTCGCGGCGCAGGTCCGCCGCACCCCAGACGCCATTGCGCTGAGCCATGAGGCGCAGAGCCTCAGCTATGCCGAGTTGAACGCCCGCGCCAACCGTGTGGCGCATCTGCTGATCAGCCTCGGGATAACGCCCGACACGCCGGTTGCGCTGTGCACCCGACGCGGGCCGAACATGCTGATCGGCGCGCTGGGCATCCTCAAGGCCGGGGGCGCCTATGTTCCGATGGACCCCGCCTATCCCGAGGCGCGGCTGGCGCATTTCCTGACCGACTCCGGCGCGCCGGTTCTGGTGACGGAAACCGGGTTGACCGACAGCCTGCCTGCGGAGCGCGCCCAGCGCGTTCTGCTCGACACCGATGCGCGGCTCGGCGCGCAGCCCGGGACCGACCCCGAGACGCAGGTCACACCCGACCATCTGGCCTATCTGATCTACACTTCGGGCTCGACCGGCCTGCCCAAGGGCGTGATGGTCGAGCATGGCAATGTCGCCAATTTCTTCGCCGGGATGGATGCGCATATCCGTCATGACCCGCCCGGCGTGTGGCTGGCGGTGACGTCGCTGAGCTTCGACATCTCGGTGCTGGAACTGTTCTGGACCCTCGCGCGCGGGTTCAAGGTGGTGCTGATGGGCGATGCAGAGCGCGCGCCGATCGCCAATGCCCCCATCCGGCGGTCCGAGACGGGCATGGAGTTCAGCCTCATGTATTGGGGCAATGACGACGGCGCCGGGCCGCAGAAATACCGCCTGCTGCTGGAGGGCGCGAAATTCGCCGACAGCCATGGCTTCTGCGCTGTCTGGACGCCCGAGCGGCACTTTCACGCCTTTGGCGGGCCGTTCCCCAACCCCGCCGTCTCGGGCGCGGCGGTGGCCGCTGTCACGCGCAACATCGCGGTGCGCGCGGGCTCTTGCGTGGTGCCGCTGCACCATCCCATCCGCATCGCCGAGGAATGGGCGGTGATCGACAACCTGACGGGCGGGCGCACCGGCATCGGCATCGCCTCTGGCTGGCATCCGGTCGATTTCATCCTGCGCCCCGAGAATCGCCCGCCGAACAACAAGGCGGCCATGTTCGAGACACTCGACACGGTGCGCCGCCTGTGGCGCGGCGAGGTGGTCGAGTTCGACAAGGGCGACGGGATGGTGCCCGTCCAGACCCTGCCACGCCCGGTGTCGAAGGAGTTGAACATCTGGCTGACCACCGCCGGCAACCCCGAGACATGGCGCGAGGCGGGGCGACTGGGCGCGCATGTGCTGACGCATCTCTTGGGCCAGTCGATTACCGAGGTGGGCGAGAAGATCGCCATCTACCACGACGCCCTGCGCGGCGCGGGCCATGATCCGGCGGATTTCACTGTCACGCTGATGCTGCACAGCTTCGTGGCCCGCGACCGCGATCATGCCCGCGAGGTCGCGCGCGGCCCGATGAAATCCTACCTGAAGGCCGCCGCCGCGCTGGTCAAGCAATATGCCTGGGCGTTCCCGGCCTTCAAGCGGCCTGCTGGCGCGAAGACCCCCATGGATATCGACCTATCGACCCTGTCAGAGGATGAGGTGGAGGGCATTCTCGACTATGCCTTCAACAGGTATTTCGAGGATTCGGGCCTCTTCGGCACGGTCGAGGACTGTCTGACGCGGGTCGATCAACTCAAGGCCATCGGCGTGACTGAAGTCGCCTGCCTGATCGACTACGGCATCGCGACCGAGCAGGTGCTCGAAGGCCTCTACCCGCTGGCCGAGGTGGTCGGCCGCGCGGGCCCCGGTCTGCACCTGGCCGAAGACGATTACTCGCTGGCCGCGCAGATCCATCGCCACGAGGTGACCCATCTGCAATGCACCCCCTCGATGGCGCGGATGCTGATGCTTGACGACGACGCGCGCGCAGCACTGGCGCGGGTGCCGAACATCCTGCTGGGCGGCGAGGCGCTTCCGGGGCCGCTCGCGGCCGAAATCGCAGCGCTGACCGGCCAGCCGGTACAGAACATGTATGGCCCGACCGAGACGACGATCTGGTCCTCGACCACGCCCTCGCAGGGTGGTTCCGGTGTCGTCGGCATCGGCCAGCCCATCGCCAACACGCAGCTGCATGTGCTGGACGAGTGCCTGACCCCCTGCGCCGTCGGGCAGGAGGGCGAGCTGTTGATCGGCGGCGACGGCGTGACGCGCGGCTACTGGAAACGCCCCGAACTGACCGCCGAGCGGTTCCTGCACGACCCCGCCGGCACGGGGCGGCTTTATCGCACGGGCGATCTCGTCCGTCGCAACCCAGCGGGCGGCATCGACTTTCTCGGGCGGGTGGATCATCAGGTCAAGATCCGCGGCCACCGGGTTGAACTGGGCGAGATCGAGGCCGTCCTCCAGGCGCAGCCGGGCATCGCGCAGGCCGTCGTCACCGCGCGCGAGGACCAGCCGGGCGACCTGCGGCTGGTGGCCTATTACACTGGCACGCCGCAAGACGATCTGCGCGCGGCGCTGGCGCGGGTCTTGCCCGCGCATCACCGCCCCGCACATCTGGTGCCGCTGGCGGCAATGCCCCTGACGCCGAACCGCAAGATCGATCGCAACGCCCTTCCGGCCCCCACCGTCGCCGACCGCCCCGAGGCGCCCGCGCCGACGGCGGGCCCTGTCGGCGACACGCAGGCAACCATTACGCAGATCTGGTGCGATGTCCTCGGCGTGCCGCAGGTTGGTGCGTCGGACAATTTCTTCGATCTTGGCGGGCATTCGCTTCTGGCCGTGCAGGCGCATCGCGCGATCCGCGCCGCGCTGGACCTGCCGGGTCTGTCGATCACCGATGTCTTCCGCTTCCCGGTTCTGGGCGATCTCGCGCGTCATCTCGACCGGCAGGTCCGCCCGCCGCCGCAGGCCGAAGTCACACCGCTCCACCCGCCCGCTTCCGGCGCGGCGGTCGAAACTCGCGCGCCCGAGAGCCGTAGCAGCATCATGGCACGACGTCGCGCCGCTCGCGCCCATAGAATGAGGTCCTGATGATCCAGCACAGTTTCGCTGATTTCCAATTCACCCGCCCACTGTTTTCCGACCGCGTGGCGCTTGCCTGGGCCGATCCGCGCGCACCGATGCCGCCGCTGATGGGCGATGAGGTTCTGTCGGTCGAGCAGGTCGCCCCGAAGCGCGCGCGCGAGTTCGGGGCCGGGCGCGCGGCCGCGCGCGCTGCGATGGACCTTCTCGGCCACGCGGCGCGCCCGATCCTGCAGGGCGATGATCGCGCGCCGGTCTGGCCGCAGGGCCTGGTGGGGTCGATCACCCACTCGGACCGCGACTGTCTGGCCGTGGTCACGGACGACCCCGAGATCCGGTCGCTGGGCCTTGATCTCGAACCGATGGTTGCGCTTGATCCGGCGCTCTGGCCCGAGATCTGCACCGACACAGAGCGCGAGTGGCTCGCGTCGCTGGGCCCGTCGCAACGGGGGAATTTCGCCAAGCTTGTGTTTTCCGCCAAGGAGGCCGTCTACAAGGCGCAGTATCCGCTGAGCAAGACGCTGATCGGGTTTCACGCGATCACGCTGAATTTCGACCTGGCGTCCAACAGCTTTACGGCCCGCTTCACGCGCGATGTCCCCGGCTTCGATGCCCGGCACCTGATCGACGGGCGATTCGCGTTCTTGTCGGGCAACCTCATCACCGGGGTCGAACTGCGCTGAGACAAACGGCCCGAACGGCCGGGCGCAGTTGCCTGACGGACGCAGTGCGCAACAAGGGATGGTGGGGTGGAGGTGGGTGCGCATCGACATCTGACCCATCTTCTACCGGGGGTGAGACATTTCGCGCATCGCCGCAAAACGGGTCGCAAGACGGGTCGGTTTTCTGCTATCTTATCATTATTGAATTCGAGGCAACTTGCGGTGGAATAAAGATCGGTCGAGCAGGCCGACACCCACCGCTCATGAACAGGACAACCGAGGGCACATGACAAAATTCCTTCTCGCCGCCGTCACCGCCATGCTTGTCATGCCGGTTCTGCCGACCCCTGCCAGCGCCAGCCCGATCGAGACCGCGTGTTTGCGCTCCGACCGCCCGCAGGCGACACGCGCACTTTGCCGTTGTATCGGGTCGGTCGCACAAAGCACGCTCACCCGTTCCGAGCAGCGCCGCGCCGCGCGCTTCTTCCGCGACCCGCAAATGGCGCAGGATATACGCATGTCCAAGAGTGATCGTGACAATGCATTCTGGACGCGCTACCGCGCCTTCGGTGCAGCAGCGGAACAGCGCTGCGCCATGTAATCAGAGCGATTGCGCGCGAGCGCAGGGGCGAGGGCCGCGATGCGGCCCCCGCCCGACAAATTCAATCGTGCGTATGCTCATGCGAATGGTCATGTGAATGACCATGGGAGTCACTGCGCTCCATATCGATCGGGATCGTGATCTCCATCTCGTCGTCATCCGCGAAAATCAGTGTCACCGCGATCTCGTCGCCTTGTTCGAACGGCGCAGTCAGGCCCATTAACATGATGTGATCGCCCCCGCGCGCAAGGCTGTATTCACCGCCCGCCGGTATGGCAAACCCCTCCTCGACCTCGATCATGCGCATCACGCCCGCATCGTCCTCGATATGGGTATGCAACTCGACCCGCTGCGCGGCGTCAGACCGGGCGGCGATCAGGCGGCGGTCTTCGGACCCGTGATTGGCAATGGTCATGAAGGCCGCGCCGGATTGCGCCATGCCATGCGCGGAGCGGGCGTAGGGGTCGATGATGTGGATGGTGTCGCCCGCCAAGGCGGGCAGCGGAAGGGTCACCGCCAGCGCTGCTGACAGAAAGAGGTTTTTCATGGTTTGGCGTCCTTGAGTGTGTGTTGTTCGGCCCCGCCGATCACTGGCCCGGAACGGGCCAGCGCCCGCGAGCGGGCCATGGGCGGGTGGGTGGGGCCCCGAGCGGGCGCTTTGTCCGGCATCAGGGCATCGTGTCAGGTTCAGCCGATGCGCGGCGGCGCGCGGGGCTGCGGCCAGCGCCACGCGTCAACATGTCCAGGATGCACACTGCCCGAGAGCATCACGCGCATGGAAACAGCGCGATATTCCGGGCCGTCTGCCACGTTTCCGGCTGGGACCGAAAGCGACAGGATGCAATCCGGGCAGGGCAACTGCTGCTCGACCGGGTTGCCCTGGGCGTCGAGGGTGATCCTCACCAGCCCGTCACCGGTGCAGATCACCAGCACATGCGCACCTGCCGCCTGATGCCGCGTCAGCGCATGGCTGACACTGGCGAGCGCGAGGCACAGCGCCAGCGCGACGGCAAGACAGGATCGGATGTGCGCAAACATGCTGTCAGTTTACCCGGTGCTAGCTGCCTGACCCAGCCCCTTCGACAGGGATGAGACGTTTGATCGCGGCCAGATGCGCTGGCGCTGCCCCGGCGGCATCGGCGGCCAGCGCGCGCGCCTCGTCCAGCAGCGCTTCGGGCGCGCAGACCCGGTCCACCAGCCCCCAGGCGCAGGCTTCCTCGGCACGCAACCGGACGCCGCCCATCAGCAGCATCTTGGCGCGCGCAGGCCCCACCAGCGCGGCCAGTCGTCCGGGGTCCGAGGGTTGTGGCAGAAAGCCCAGCCGCATCACCGGGTAGAAGATCTTCGCCCCCGGCACGGCAAGGCGCAGATCGCAAGCGAGCGCCATCCCGCAGGCCCCGCCCGCCAGCGTGCCGTTCAGCGCCGCGATGCTCAGCCCGTCGAAGGCCGCGATCCGCGCCGACAGATCCTCCCACAAGGGGGATTTCGCAAGCCCCGCCCGCGCCGCCTCGAGATCGGCCCCGGCGGAAAACACCTGCCCCGCGCCCGTGAGGATCAGGACCTGTGCATCACCGGCCTGCGCGCGATCCACCGCATCGATCAGCGCGGCGAGCATCTCGGCGGTCAGTGCATTGGCCTTGTCGGGCCGGTCGAGCGTCAGCGTCCAGACAGCACCCTCCGCATCGACGCGGATCATGCGCCAAGCCCCAGCCGCTTGCGGATCGTCTCGTCGCGCAGCGAGACTTCGCGCCCGACCCAGTCATCCGCATCGGCGCTGCACATCCACACCAGCGCCCGGGCAGGCCAGTCGGGCGGCACATGCGCCGACCAGTCAAGTTTGCTGACAGGGTTGAGGCCGCTATCGCGGATCGTGCGCTGCATGTCGGTCGCCACCGTGCCGGGCGACAGGCTCATGACCCGCACGCCGTGGCCGCGCGCCTCGATATCGGCGACGCGGGTCAGCATCCAGGCCGCGGATTTCGACGCGCAATAGGCCCCCCACCCCTCCAGCGGGTTATGGGCCGCGCCGGACCCCACGGTGATGATCGTGCCCCCGCCCTGCGCCCGCATAACCGGAAGTGCAGCGCGCAGCCCGTGGAACACACCCTTGAGGTTGATGTCGATCAGTTGGCCGAACGCGTCCGGGTCGGCCTCGGCCAGCGGCGCGATGGGCTCGATCACGCCCGCATTGTTGACCAGAACGTCCAGCCGTCCGAATTCCTCCTGCATCTGCGCAACAGCGCGCGCCACCGAGTCGAAATCGCTCACATCGCAGGGGATCGCCAGTGCGGCCGTCTCTTCAGCCAGCGCAGTCAATGCCTCGGTCGAGCGGGCCGCGATCCCGACCCGCGCACCGGCCCCGGTGAAGGCGCGCGCTGCCTCGGCCCCGACCCCCCGGCTTGCACCGGTGATCAGGACGGCCCGCCCGGCCAGAGTTCCCGCTTGCTCCATTGTCCTTGCCCCTCAGTAATCCCGCTCGAAGAACAGCCCGACACCGGCGCGGCCTTCACTGTCGATCCGCCCGCGTGCGGTCAGCGAAGAAGTCAGGTCGATATTGATCGACACTTCGCTGGCGCCCTGGGGACTGACCTCGACATCGGTGTAGATCTGTTCGGTCAGATAGCGGCCCAGTCGCACTGTCGTCTCGCCATCGGTGCCGGTGCGCACATCCAGATCGTCCAGCCCGACATTGCGGCGCAACCGTTCCAGCATCCCCTCACTGCGCCCCGACAGCGTGGCCAGAGACGAGGCGAGTTGTGCCGCCTGGAACAGCGAGAGCGATTCGAAGCCCCGCCCGAAGAGCAGCAGCGCCACGACCTCTTCCTCGGGCAGTTCCGGAGTCGATTCGAACAGGATCTCGGGCGCGGTCGCTGGCCCTTCGAGCACGATGCGCGCCGTCACCCCCTCGCGCTCGGTCGAGGCGACAAGCCGCACGAAGGGTACCAGATCGCCCTGCATGCTGGCAAAACCCTCGTTCAGCGTGAAGCGATTGCCCAGCAGGTCCAGACGCCCCCGAATCAACCCGAACTGGCCGATGGGGATGACATCCGCCGTGGTCCCGGTCAGCCGCAGGTCGCCACCCAGCTCGGCATCGAGGCCGCGTCCGCGGATGAAGATGCGATTGGGCGCATCGATGCGGATGTCGAGCGACGGGGGGAACCGCTCGCGGCCGTGGGTCTCGCCCGCGAAGATGCCCGCGCGGTCGCGCGTGGTGCGGGCAGCCGCGCTGTCACCGCTGTGGCGAAGGCCGGGCGGCACGTAGCCCCGGCTGGCCAGCCCCACGCGGGGAATGCGGATTTCGGTGCGGTCAAGTTGCAGATCGCCCGAGATGTTGGGGCCGCGCGTCAGGGCACCCCGGATCGCCACGCCACCGCTGACCTCGGTCTCGAAAAGCTGCGGATCGACGATCCGCAACGCATTGAGTTGCAACCGCAAATCGCCCTGCGGCTGGTCCTCCAGCCGGACATCGCCGCCAAGCGTGAAACTTCCGCCGGTCGCGGAATTGCCACGCGCCTCCAGCTCGGCGCGCCCGCCCGCGATCCGCGCCTGCAGCGCGATATCGGTCAGCCGCAGGTTCTGCTGGGGCGCGATCACGGTCAGGCCGGTCCCCTCGGCGCTGCCCTGCACCGATGACAACGCCAGCGGCCCGTTGACCGTCGCCTGAAAACTCACCGGTCCCTGCACCGAGCGCGGCTCGATCCGCGGGTTTATCAACGCCAGATCGGTGCGCCCCTGCACGCGCAGATTGGCTTGCAGATCATCACTGATCGTGCCCTCAAGCGACGCCTGCACCCCCGCTGGCCCCGAAGCCGAGAGGTCGAGTGCGTAGCCGTCGGCCTGCCCGCGCGCCGTGCCGCCCAGCGTCACCGGCCCGGTGATGCCCGGCACCAGCAACGCCAGATCCGCCAGCCGCCCGTCGATCTGCAGGCTGGGCCGCCCGTCAACCAACTGCCCCGAGACCGAGGCGTTGACCTGCGGACCGGACAGGTTCAGCCGCTCGAGCAGGATATCCTCGGGGCGCTGCAGCACGCTGGCGCTTAGCTCGTAGCGTCCTGCCAGCAGACTGTCGGCGACAGCATTGCCCAGCCGCAGCCCTTGCGCGGTGGCATCGAGCGTCGCGCGCCGGTCCGCACCCTCTTCGCGCACGCTCAGGCGACCGTCGATGGCGCCCGCATATTCGGGGCGCAGCGCCGACAGGGATGGCACGCGCAGATCGGCGTCGAGGCGCGAGGCCCCGGCCTCGAACCGGCCATCGGCGGTCAGTCGGACGGCAGCGTTGCGCAACTCAAGCGCCTGCAAATCCACTGCCTCACCATCGCGCCGGGCCGCGATGTCGAGCCGCGTCTCGCCACGCAGCAGGCGGTTGGCGTCGGGCTGGCCCACGGTCAGATCGCGCGCCAGCGCGTCCAGCCGCAGCCGCTCGGCCCCGATTTCGCCGCGCAGCGACACCCGCGCGTCCATCGCGCCACCGAAATCACCACCCAGCACCGACAGATCGGCAAAATCCAGTTGCCCGTCCAGATCGAGGGTTTCGCCCTCGACCCGCCCGGAAATGTCGGCGCTCAGCGTGCGCGCCGTGGCTTCGAGCCTGCGCAGTTCGATTGCGCCATCCGCGCCATGCGCATCGAGGCTGATGACACTGCGCCCCGAGAGCAGCGCGTCAAGCTCGGCCTGGTCCAGCGTCAGATCGCGGCCCGAGAGTTCGGCAGCGACCTGGAAGCGGTCACGCTCGGGGCCGAGCGTCGCATCGACCCGCGCCTGTACTGCGCCTGACAGCGGACGTCCCGCCAGCATGGACAGCCGCGCGACATTGCGGAAATCGGCCTGCGCGTTCAGATCGATTACCCCGTCATCCAGCCGCGCGCGGCCATTGAGCGCATAGTCGCGCCCCTCGAGTTGAAAGCCGGGCAGCAGCAGGGGCCGCCCCTCGCGCCACAAAAGCGCCAGCGAGCCGGTGACCGCGGGGCCCAGCGCCTCGCCCACCGCCTGGTCACGCGCCGACAGCCCCAGCGCCGAGAAGTCGATCAGCGCGTCGACCACGTCGATATCCTCACCGAAACCTTCGGTCGAGATACGCCCCAGCCCCTCGACGAACAGGCTTTCGACCTGAAAGTCGCCATTGTCGAATCCCAGCATGTCCAGCGACAGATCCCAGTCCTCGTTGACCGAGGCATCGAAGCCCAGGCGCAGTTCCGCCTGCTCGATGCTGGTGCCGCCCCCCGCGACCGGCAGCACGACGCGCGAGCCGTCGCGCGAGGCGATCTCGCCGCGCAGGTCGATGAATTCGGGCAGATTGTCGGCGCCCACGGCCAACGCCCCGCGCAGCGCCAGCTTGTCGGTGCGGATGTCGAGTTCGTCCAGCGACAGGCGGCCATCCTCGAAACGCTGCGCTTCGGTGCGCAGCCGCGATTCGGAGCCAAAGAAGGGGTGGAATTCAGGTTGCAGCAGCGGGCGCAGATCACCGCCCAGATCCAGCCGCACGGCCTGAGCGACGCCAGGCAGCGAGGTCTGCAACTGGAAGTCGCCGGTCACGCGATCAACCCCGTCGGTCGCCAGCCGGATATCGGCACCAAAAGTGTCGATCGGCCCCTCGCCCGTGATCTCGAGAGCGACCGAGGGCGCACCGGGAATATCGAGCAGGCTGACCGCCAGACCGCCGGGGTCTTCCTCGGCCTCGAGATGCAGGCGAAGCTCGCGGGTGAGGTTCGAGAACGACCCGTCTATGACAAACCGCCCGGCGACATCGTCCAGCCGCTCCACCTGCAGATCGGCGTTGCCTGCCCCGTCTGCAAGCCGCGCCCGGCCCGTCACTGCGGCGCGCAACTCCTGGCCCAGCAGCGCCTCGCCCAAGATCACCTCTTCGATGGCGAGGCTGCCGAGATCCACCGCGACCGGCAGTTCCGGCAACTCGATGCGCGGCGCGCGTACCAGTTCGTCGCGCGGCGGCGGGTCATCACCGACAGGCGGCCGGGTGATCGTGATCCGCCGGGCTGACAACTCGCCGATCTCGATGCGCCGTTGCAGCAGCGCCGAGCGGGTCCACTGCATCGCACCGCCCTCGATGGTCAGCCAGACGCCTTCATCATCGGCGATGGTCATCTCGGCAAAGGTCGCGCGCGACGACAGCGCGCCGCGGAACCCGCTGATCTGAACCTCGCGACCGCTATCCGACAGGCTTTCCTGCAGGGTGCGTGTCAGAAACCGCTCGTCGCTTTCACCGCGTCCCGGCAACAGCCGGTCGAGAAACTGCGCCGAGGCAGCCCCGGTCTGCAGCGCCAACGCCGCGCAGAGAAGCCATGCGAAAAACCCGAAGTGCCGCATCAGAATGCCTGCCCGATGCCAAGATACAACTGAAAGCCCCGCCCGGTATCGCCGTGGATCGGATAGCCGATATCGACCCGCAGCGGACCGACCGCCGTGTCATAGCGCAACCCGACCCCGGCCCCTGCGTGCCAGTCCGATGCGCCCGAGATCGGCCCTTCCGATACGCGCCCGGCATCGGCAAACGCCACCAGCCCGATGCTGTCAGTGGCGCGCACCCGCGCCTCGGCCGAGAGCGCGGCGAAACCGCGCCCGCCCGAGCGGACACCGCCCGGGCTGACACCCAGCGAGCGGAAGGGCTGGCCGCGCACGCTGCCGCTACCCCCGGAATAGAACAGGAAATCGCGCGGCGTGTTGTCGATCTCCGCGCCGAAGACGGCGCCAAGCTGCGCGCGCGCGGCCAGCACGACTCGCGCATCCTCGCCAAAGCCGCGATAGGCGCGCAGGTCCGAATAGATCCGCGCCCCACTATCGGCCCCGCCAATCCCGAGGAACGGTGTCGCCTCGCCCCGGGCGAAAAAGCCGCGCGTGGGCGCGGTGTCGCTATCGCGCCGGTCCCATTCGGCAAAGAGCGGCAACAGCAACAGCCGGTAGTCGCGCCGCGTCGCCAGGTTGGGGCCGAAATCGGCGCGCTCGACCAGCACGCCGACACCGCCGCCAAAGGTCAGCTCGTCGCTGAAGCGGTTTTCCAGCCCCGCATCCAGCCGCAGCCGCCGCGCGCGAAAGTCATCCTCGCGCTCGCTCTCGACCAGCGCACCGAGGTTGAGGGTTGTGTCGGGGGTCACTGTCGCGGGTCGCGCAAAGGTCGTGGCCAGCCGGTAATCGATCCCGCCGCTGCGCGCGCCCAGCCCGCCGATGCTGCCCTCGACCCGGAACCGCTCGGCCCCGCCGAAGAGGTTGCGATGCAGCCAGAAGCCGCTGAGCTTGCCGCCGCGTTCGGTGTCGTATTCGATGCTCGCGCCGATGCGGCGCAGCGGAGCCTCGACCACCGAGGCGCGGATGTCGAGCGTGCCGTCGGGGTTGGCCTCTTCCGCCTCGCGCAGCGCGACCGAGGCGAAGGTGCCGGTGCGCCGCAGCCGCTCGGCGGCGCGCTGCACGTCGCGCGGCGCGTAGACCTCGCCGCTCGGCAGCCCGGCAATCGCGACAATGCGCTCGGCCCGCGTGCGCCGCTGGCCATCTGGACGCAGTTCGCCGAAACGCAGGCGCGGGCCAGGGCGGATCTGCACGGCGACGTCCAACTCGCCCGGCGGGTGGCGGGCGGTGATCTCCTGCTCGACCGGCTCGGCCAGCGCGTGACCCGCCTCGCGCCAGCTTTCGACGGCAGCAGTCGCGGCATCGCGAATGACGGTGCTGCGCGCGGGTTCACCACGGGCAAAGCCCTCGGGCAGTTCCCCGTCCGCAGCAACGGGACCAAGCTGCGTCTGCCCGAAGACGAACGCCGGACCCGGGGCCAGCGTCACCACAATGTCACCGATCTGCGCGGGCGGATTGAGCGGCGAGATATCCGCCGCTTCGCGCCCGTCGATGCGCACCGAGATCTCGGGGCCGTAGAAGCCGGCCTCATAGAACAGGCCGATCAACTGGCCATATTCTGCACGCGCGATTGTGAACAGCTCTAGCGGGTCATCCACCCCTTCATCCCGCGCGCCCGCCAGCAAAGACGCGCGTTGCAGCGCGGTCTCGAGCGCGGAGTCGTCCCCCCGGAAGTCGAAGGTCAGGCTGTTGAAGGCGCTTGCAGGAGAGGTGCCAAGGCCGAGGAGCATGGCAGATATCGCCACAAACCCGAGCCGGGCGCTACTGCGCCCACGGGGACGGGAAAAGTCGTTCACACCCTGCATGACCATGACATTTGCAGATAGCGCATGCGGCTACAATCGGAAATAGCCTGCGCGTGACCCCTCTACTTGTGCGGGTGCCGTCACAGTGGTATCCGCCCCGCAGCGAACCTCATTTCGACCGGAGTGCCTGCCCGATGCCCAAGGACCATATCATCCGCGACATTTCGCTTGCGGAGTTCGGCCGCAAGGAAATCGCCATTGCCGAGACCGAAATGCCCGGCCTGATGGCACTGCGCGCGGAATACGGCGCGGCGCAACCACTCAAGGGTGCGCGGATCGCGGGCAGCCTGCACATGACGATCCAGACCGCCGTGCTGATCGAGACGCTGGTGGCGCTGGGCGCGGATGTGCGCTGGGCCTCGTGCAACATCTATTCGACGCAGGATCACGCGGCGGCCGCGATTGCCGAAGGCGGCACGCCGGTCTTTGCCGTCAAGGGCGAGACGCTCGAGGAATACTGGGCCTACACGGACCAGATCTTCCAGTTCCCCGACGGGGCGAACCTGATCCTCGATGATGGCGGGGACGCGACGCTTTACATCCTGATGGGCGCGCGGGTCGAGGCGGGCGAGACCGATCTGATCGCCGTGCCCACCAGCGAGGAAGAAGAGTGCCTGTTCGCCCAGATCCGCAAGCGGCTGGCAGAGACCCCCGGCTGGTTCACCAGGCAGCGCGACCTGATCCGCGGCGTGTCCGAGGAAACCACGACCGGCGTGCACCGCCTTTATGAATTGCACAAGAAGGGCCTGCTGCCCTTTCCGGCGATCAACGTCAATGACAGCGTCACCAAGTCGAAATTCGACAACAAGTATGGCTGCAAGGAATCGCTTGTGGACGGCATTCGCCGCGCGACCGACACGATGCTGGCGGGCAAGGTCGCCGTGGTCTGCGGCTATGGCGATGTGGGCAAGGGCTCGGCGGCCTCGCTCTCGGGCGCGGGTGCGCGTGTCGTCGTGACCGAGATCGACCCGATCTGTGCGCTGCAGGCCGCGATGGACGGCTATCAGGTGACGACGCTGGAGGATGTGGTCAAGACAGCCGATATCTTCATCACCACCACCGGCAACAAGGATGTCATCCGCCTCGAGCATATGCGTGAGATGAAGGATATGGCTATTGTCGGCAATATCGGCCATTTCGACAATGAAATTCAGGTGGCAGCGCTCAAGAACCACAAATGGACCAACATCAAGGACCAGGTGGACATGATCGAGATGCCTTCGGGCAACCGCATGATCCTGCTGAGCCAGGGGCGATTGCTGAACCTTGGCAATGCGACCGGGCATCCGAGTTTCGTGATGTCGGCGAGCTTTACCAATCAGGTGCTCGCGCAGATCGAGCTGTGGACGAAGGGCGCCGACTACGCGCCGGGCGTCTACATCCTGCCCAAGCATCTGGATGAGAAGGTCGCGCGGTTGCATCTTGAGCGCATCGGCGTGAAGCTGACCGAACTCGCCCCAGATCAGGCGGATTATATCGGCGTAAGCCCGCAGGGCCCCTTCAAGTCCGAGCATTACCGCTACTGATCCGCCATCCGCCTGATCGCCCCGGACGGCAGATCAGCCTGTGACCTGTGCGCACCGGGTCAAATGCGACCCCGCGCCGTGCCCACCCACCCTTGCGCTCCGAAGGCGCTGCGCGTGCGCGCCGCAGTCAGAAAGACGCGGCAGGCATTCCGGCTTCCCAACTGGCCGCAATTCCTGTATGGCCCCGCGCATCTGAGACGTGACGCTCTGACCCCGGCGTGATGCGCAAGGATTGGGGTCGGCGGCAATGGGGCCGCCATGCAACCCGGAAAGCCCAGAGGGCTGGCGCTTTCCATGAGGATACGCTGAGAATGTTCAACATCACCAAAAAATCGATCCAGTGGGGCGAAGAGACGCTGACACTGGAAACGGGCAAGGTTGCCCGTCAGGCTGACGGCTCGGTCATCGCCACGCTGGGCGACACCACGGTCATGGCCAATGTCACCTTCGCCAAGCAGGCAAAGCCCGGGCAGGACTTCTTCCCGCTGACCGTGCATTACCAGGAAAAGACCTATGCCGCGGGCAAGATCCCCGGTGGCTTCCTGAAGCGCGAGGCGCGCCCGTCGGACAAGGAAACGCTGACCTCGCGGCTGATCGACCGGCCCATCCGTCCGCTGTTCGTCGATGGCTTCAAGCATGAAGTGCTGGTCATGTGCACCGTGCTGAGCCACGATCTGGTCAATGAACCCGATGTGGTGGCGATGATCGCGGCCTCGGCGGCGCTGACGCTGTCGGGCGTGCCGTTCATGGGGCCGATCGGTGCGGCGCGCGTCGGTTTCGTCGATGGCGAATACGTGCTGAACCCCGAATGCCAGGACATGGAAAAGCTGCGCGAGAACCCCGAGCAGCGCCTTGATCTGATCGTCGCCGGCACGCGCGACGCGGTGATGATGGTCGAGTCCGAGGCCTATGAGCTGACCGAGGCCGAGATGCTGGGCGCGGTGAAATTCGCGCATGAAAGCTACCAGCCGGTGATCGACCTGATCATCGATCTCGCCGAAGATGCCGCGAAAGAGCCCTTCGACTTCCAGCCTACCGACTACTCGGACCTGCTGGCCGCCGTGAAGGCCGCGGGCGAGCCGCTGATGCGCGCCGCCTTTGCCCTGCGCGACAAGCAGGAGCGTGTGACCGCCATCTCTGCGGCGCGCGACGCCATCAAGGCCGCGCTGACCGAAGAGCAGCTGGCCGACGAGAACCTCGGCGCCGCGATCAAGAAGCTCGAAGCCTCGATCCTGCGCGGTGCCGTGGTGAATGGCGAGCCCCGTGTGGACGGGCGCGACACGACCACAGTGCGCCCCATCGTGGCCGAGACCAGCATGCTGCCGCGCACCCATGGCTCGGCGCTGTTCACGCGCGGCGAGACACAGGCGCTGTGTGTCACCACGCTGGGCACCGGCGATGACGAGCAATTCATCGACGCGCTGACCGGCACCTCGAAATCGGCCTTCCTGCTGCATTACAACTTCCCCCCCTATTCGGTGGGCGAAGTGGGCCGCGTCGGCCCTCCGGGACGGCGCGAAGTGGGCCACGGCAAGCTCGCCTGGCGCGCATTGCAAGCGGTGCTGCCTGCCGCGACCGATTTCCCCTACACGATCCGCGTCGTCTCCGAGATCACGGAATCGAACGGCTCGTCCTCCATGGCCTCGGTCTGTGGCGGGTCGCTGTCGATGATGGATGCGGGCGTGCCGCTGAAAGCCCCCGTTGCCGGTGTGGCCATGGGCCTGATCCTCGAAGATGATGGCCGTTTTGCGGTGCTGACCGACATTCTGGGCGACGAGGATCACCTCGGCGACATGGATTTCAAGGTTGCGGGCACCGAGGCGGGCATCACCTCGCTGCAGATGGACATCAAGGTCGCGGGGATCACCTTCGAGATCATGGAACAGGCACTCGCGCAGGCCAAGGACGGGCGGATGCATATCCTTGCCGAGATGTCCAAGGCCATCAGCGCGCCCTCCGGCTTCAGCCAGTATGCGCCCAAGATCGAGACCATGCAGGTCCCGACCGACAAGATCCGCGAAGTGATCGGCACGGGCGGCAAGGTCATCCGCGAGATCGTCGAAGTTTCGGGCGCCAAGGTCGATATCAACGACGATGGCATCATCAAGATCGCGTCCAACGACCAGGAGGCCATCAAGAAGGCGCATGACATGATCTACGCCATCGTGGCCGAGCCGGAGGTGGGTCAGATCTATACCGGCAAGGTCGTCAAACTGGTGGATTTCGGCGCCTTCGTGAACTTCTTCGGCAAGCGCGACGGGCTGGTGCATGTCTCCCAGATCGAGAACCGCCGCCTGAACCACCCCTCGGACGTGCTGAAAGAGGGGCAAGAGGTGAAGGTCAAACTGCTGGGCTTCGATGATCGCGGCAAGGTCCGGCTGGCCATGAAAATGGTCGATCAGGCGACCGGGCAGGAGATCACGGCGGAAAACGCCGACTGATCGCCCGATCACGCGAGATGAGGCAAGGCCCCGGCGCATCGCCGGGGCCTTGTGCGTTCTTGCCGCGCGGCGCCTGCTTGAGCCTGAATGTGGCTGCGCTAGACTTCCGCGTGTCACAACGCCCCGGACCGATGCCCATCATGCTGCCTGCCGCCCTGCCCCGCCGCCACACCCCGCAAGACGCGCGGCCCCGCGTATGACCGCGCTCGCGCTGGAACACATTCACAAGAGCTTTCCCAGCGCCGAAGGGCCGGTGCCCGTACTGCGTGGCGTGTCGATGACCCTCGCCCCCGGCACGGCGCACGCGCTGACCGGCGAGAGCGGCAGCGGCAAATCGACGCTCCTGCACATCGCGGCGGGGCTCGAGACTGCCGATGCGGGCGACGTGCGCGTCGCCGGAACCGCGCTTGGCGCGCTGGACGAGGCCGGACGCGCGGCGCTGCGGCGCGGTCGCGTCGGGCTTGTGTTTCAGCAGTTCAACCTGATCCCCTCGTTAAACGTCGCTGCCAATCTGGCGTTTCAGGCTCGTCTTGCCGGGCGGTATGATGCGGGCTTCGTCGCGCATCTGACCGCGCGGCTGGGGCTTGACGGGCTTGGCGCGCGCTACCCCGAACAGCTTTCCGGCGGGCAGGTGCAGCGCGTGGCGATCGGGCGTTGCCTTGCCGCGCGGCCCGAACTGGTGCTGGCCGACGAGCCGACGGGCAATCTGGACGAGGCGACGGGCGACCGCGTGCTCGACCTGATGCTGGAGCTGACCGCCGAGGCCGGGGCGGCGTTGCTGCTTGTCACCCACTCGCCGCGCCTCGCCGCGCGCTGCGACACGCGCCACCACCTGCGCGCCGGGCTTCTCGAGGATACGGCATGACGCGCGCCACCTTCGTAGCCTTCCTGTCGCATTGGTGGCGCAACAAGCTCCAACTGGCGATGCTGCTTGCGGGCCTCGCACTTGCGACTGCGCTCTGGTCGGGGGTGCAGGCGCTCAACACCGAGGCCCGCGCCGCCTACGCCACCGCCGAGGCGCTGCTCTCCGAGGACGGCGCGGCGCAGCTCGAGCACCCCTCGGGGCAAATGGCACAGGACCGCTTTGTCGAATTGCGCCGCGCTGGCTGGCTGGTGTCGCCCGTTCTGGAAGGGCGCGCCGATCTGGGTGAGACCCGCGTGACACTGATCGGCATCGAGCCGCTGACCGCGCCCCCCGGTGCAGGTCCCGCTCTGGCGGCTCAGGATCTGGAGGGCTTCGTCGCGGGCACGGGCTTCGCCCACCCCCAGACCCTGCGCGAAATCGGCACCAGCGCGCTCGACCTGCGGCCCAGCAACGCCGTGCCCGTGGGCAGCGTGCTGGTCGATATCGGCACCGCCCAGCGCCTGCTCGAGACCGACCGCATCAGCCATCTGACCGTCAACCCCGACCAGCCCGCCGGGCTGCGCCCGCTGAATGAGGTCGCGCCAGATCTGCGGCGCATCCCCCCGGGCGAGGGGGCCGAGCTGGGCGGGCTGACCGAATCCTTTCACCTCAACCTCACGGCCTTCGGGCTGCTGTCCTTCGCCGTGGGGCTGTTCATCGTGCACTCCGCCGTGGGCCTCGCCTTCGAGCAGCGCCGGGGCATGTTCCGCACCCTGCGCGCGCTGGGGCTGCCGCTGCGGGTGCTGACGCTGGCGCTGGTGGCCGAGATGCTGGTCTTCGCGCTGATTGCCGGGGCGGCGGGGCTGGTGCTGGGGCATGTGCTGGCCTCGCTGCTGATGCCGGATGTGGCGCTGACGCTGCGCGGGCTTTACGGCGCGCCGGTGCCGGGCGCATTGCAGTTCAACCCGCAATGGGCACTGGCAGGGCTGGGGATGACGCTCGCCGGGACGGCCATCGCGGGCGGGCAGGCGCTGTGGCGGCTGTGGCATCTGCCGGTGCTGGCCCCTGCCCGCCCGCGCGCCTGGGCGCAGGCCTCGCGGCGGGGCCTGCGGGTGCAGGCGGGCATCGCACTGGCGCTGGGGCTGGTGGCGCTGATCCTCGCCCTGCGCCCCGAGGGCGGGCTGGTCGCGGGCTTCGCGCTGCTGGCGGCGGCGCTGCTGGCGGCGGCGCTGGCCGTGCCCGTGTTGCTCAGCGCCATGCTTTCCGTGGCCGAGCGCCGCGCGCGTGGCCCGCTGGCGCAATGGTTCTGGGCCGACAGCCGCCAGAACCTGCCACGCCTGTCGCTGGCGCTGATGGCGCTGATGCTGGCGCTGGCGGCGAATATCGGCGTCGGCACAATGGTCGCGAGCTTCCGCGCGACCTTCATCGACTGGCTCGACCTGCGGCTGGTGGCCGAGGTCAATGTCCTGCCCGCCAATGCGGAAGAGGCCGCGCGGCTGGAGCCCTTCCTCGCCGCGCGCACCGACGCGGTGTTGCCCATGCTGCGCATCGACGCCACGCTGGAAGGGCAGCCCGGGCAGGTCTATGCCATGAAGGACCACGCCACCTTTCGCGACAACTGGCCGCTGATCGCGCCTGTGCCGCAGGTCTGGGACCGGCTGGCCGCCGGCGAGGGCGTATTGGTCAACGAGCAACTCTACCGCCGGGCGGGGCTGGACCCGGGCGCGGACAGGCTCGCCCTGCCGGGGCAGGACCCGCTGCCCGTGCTGGGTGCCTACCCCGATTACGGCAACCCGCTGGCGCAGGCGGTGATCGCGTTGCCCCGGTTCCAGGACGCCTATCCCGGCGCGCCCGTCCGGCAATTCGCCCTGCGCACGGATAACCCGCAAGCGCTGATCGCCGCGCTGCAGGACGAGTTCGGCCTGAGTGCCGCGCAGATCACCGATCAGGCGCAGGCGAAGGAGTTGTCCATGGCGATCTTCGAGCGGACCTTCGTCATCACCCGTGCGCTGAATGTGCTGACCCTGTCCGTGGCGGCGCTGGCACTCTTTGCCGCCCTGGTGACGCTGGCGGGGATGCGGCTCACGCAACTCGCGCCGCTCTGGGCGTTGGGGCTGACCCCGCGCCATCTGGCGGGGCTGGAATTGGCGCGCGCGCTGGTGCTCGGCGCGCTGACGCTGCTGCTCGCCCTGCCAGTGGGGCTGATGCTGGCGCAGGTGCTGCTGGCGGTTATCAATGTGCAGGCCTTTGGCTGGCGGCTGCCGTTGCAGGTGTTCCCGGGCGACTGGGCACGGCTGGCACTCTGGGCCGGGCTCGCCGTGCTGGCCGCGGCCAGCCTGCCCGCGCTGCGGCTGTGGCGCGACGGGCCAGCGCAACTCTTGAGGGTTTTCGCGCATGAACGCTAGAGCGATGGTCATCACACTGGCGAGCTTGCTGCTGGGCGCGCCCGATCCGGGCACTGCGCAAGGCTTCGCGGGGCTCGGCACCGATGCCGAGGGCTTCGCGGTCCCGCAGCGCGGCACCCCTCTGGCCTTTCCGAAGGATCATGGCGCGCATCCCGACTACCGGATCGAATGGTGGTATCTGACCGCCACGCTCGACGGCGCGGACGGGCAGGAATACGGCGTGCAATGGACGCTCTTCCGCTCGGCCCTGGCGCCCAGCGAGGCCGAAGGCTGGGACAGCCCGCAAGTCTGGATGGGCCATGCCGGGCTGACCACGGCAGAGGCGCATTTCAGCGCCGAGCGCTTCGCCCGTGGCGGCACGGGGCAGGCGGGGGTGACCATCGACCCCTTTGTCGCGCATATTGACGACTGGCACATGATCAGCCGCGCGGCGGAGGGCGCCAACGCCTATGACGCGCTCCGCGCTCACGCGCGCGGCGCGGATTTCAGCTTTGATCTCGACTTCGACGCCGAGGGCCCGCTGGTCAAGCACGGCGACGACGGCTATTCCATGAAGTCCGCCGAAGGCCAGGCGAGCTACTACTACTCGCAGCCCTTCTACCGAGTCACTGGCACACTGCATCTGCCTGACGGGCCGGTCGAGGTCACCGGGCAGGGCTGGCTCGACCGCGAATGGTCCAGCCAGCCGCTGGCCGAGGATCAGGCAGGCTGGGACTGGGTGTCGCTGAGCTTCGACGATGGTCACCGCATGATGGGCTTCCAGCTGCGCGGCACGCAGACCTTCACCGCAGGCACCTGGATCACGCCTTCGGGCGACCCGACCCCGCTGCCTGACGGCGCGCTGCGCTTCACCCCGCTCGCACACACGCAAATCGACGCGCGTCGCGTGCCGACAAGCTGGCGGATCGAGTGGCCCGAGGGCGAGCTCGATATCGAGACCGAGCCGCTGAACCCCCGCGCCTGGATGGACCTGTCCATCAGCTACTGGGAAGGCCCGCTGCGGTTTTCCGGCAGCCATTCCGGCCGCGGCTATCTGGAAATGACTGGATACTGATCACGCCGCGCTTCGCTGAGCCTGCGGCAGTCATGAGTATTTCGGGCAAGAAAATGCAGTCAAGGCCGCGCGGACCCGCCCGCATTTTCTTGCCGCAAATACTCGCAGGGGTGAATGCGCGCAACGCGCGCAGAGGGGGCGGCAGCCCCCAGCGACGCTGCCGCGACAGGGTGACGCCGCGTTGTGCGTGACAGCGCCCGGCCTGGCACTGTATCTCCAAGGCGCCCGTTCCGGAGGCGTCTCGGAGGACCCATGCCCTACCCCCATATGCTCGCGCCCCTCGATCTGGGTCATGTGACCCTGCCCAACCGGGTGCTGATGGGCTCGATGCATACTGGCCTCGAGGAACGCGGCGACTGGGGGCGCGTGGCCACCTATTATGCCGAGCGGGCCGCAGGCGGCGCAGGGCTGATCGTGACCGGCGGCATGGCCCCTAACCCCGAGGGCGGCGTGTTCCCGGGCGCGGCGGGGCTCTATGTCGATGCCGACATCGCCAATCACCGGCAGGTCACCGAGGCGGTTCATGCCGCAGGCGGGCGGATCGCGATGCAGATCCTGCATGCCGGGCGCTATGCCTACGGGCCCGATTGCGTCGCCCCCTCGGCGCTTAAATCACCCATCGCACCCTTTACCCCGCGCGCGCTGGACGAGGAGGGCATCGAGAAGCAGATCGCCGACATGGTCACCGCTGCCGAGCGCGCGCGCGCGGCGGGCTATGACGGCGTCGAGATCATGGGCTCCGAGGGGTATTTCATCAACCAGTTCCTCTGCGCGGCCACAAATCACCGCACCGACCGCTGGGGCGGCCACTACGCCAACCGCATGCGCCTGCCAGTCGAGATCATGCGCCGCACCCGGGCGGCACTGGGGCGCGATTTCCTTATCATATATCGCATCTCGCTGATCGATCTGGTCCCCGGCGGGCAAAGCTTCGACGAGGTCACGCGCCTTGCCCACGCGATGGAGGAGGCGGGCGCATCGATCCTCAACACCGGGATCGGCTGGCACGAGGCGCGGGTGCCGACCATCGCCACCTCGGTGCCGCGCGCGGGCTGGGCCTGGGTGACGCGCAAGCTGATGGGCAAGGTAGGCGTACCGCTGATCACCTCGAACCGGATCAACACGCCCGAAGTGGCCGAGGAACTGCTCGCGGGGGGCGCCGCCGACATGGTGTCGATGGCGCGGCCCTTTCTTGCTGACCCGGAATTCGTGGCCAAGGCGGCAAGTGGCCGTGCCGCCGAGATCGCGCCCTGCATCGCCTGCAACCAGGCTTGCCTCGACCACACGTTTCAGGGCAAGATTTCGTCCTGTCTGGTCAATCCGCGCGCCGGCTTCGAGACCGAGTTGAACTACCTGCCCACTGACGCGCCGCGCAAGATCGCAGTGGTCGGGGCTGGCCCCGCCGGGCTGATGGCGGCGCTGGTCGCCGACCGGCGCGGCCACGATGTCACACTGTTCGAGGCCGACAGCCGCATCGGCGGGCAGTTGAACATGGCCCGTGTGATCCCCGGCAAGGAAGAGTTCCACGGGCTTGTCGGCTGGTTCGAGGGCGAGGTCGCACGCTCGAACATTGCCGTGCAGCTCGACACCCGCGCCACGCCTGAGGCGCTGGGCAGGTTCGATGCGGTGATCATAGCCACAGGGGTTGCTCCGCGCGACCCGCAGATCCCCGGTCAGGACGCCCCGCATGTGCTGCGCTATACGGATGTTCTTCGCGGCGGCGCACCGGTGGGCGCGCGGGTGGTGGTGGTCGGCGCTGGTGGCATCGGCTTCGATGTCAGCGAATATCTGGTCCATGACGGGGACAGCGCGACCGAGGATCTGGCGCTCTGGCAGCGCGAATGGGGGGTGGCGGACCCCGATCAGGCGCCGGGCGGCCTGGCCGAAGGAGGCCCGCGACCGGCCCCGCCCGCGCGCGCCGTCACCCTTGTTCAGCGCAGCCGCGGCAAGCCCGGCAAGAAGCTGGGCAAGACGACCGGCTGGATCCACCGCGCGAGCCTCGCGGCGCGAGGGGTGAAGATGCTGGGCGGGATGGAGTATCGGCGTATTACTCCCGACGGGCTTGTGATCTTCCGCGACGGGCAGGAAGAGACGCTGCCCGCCGATACCATCGTGCTATGCACCGGGCAGGAGCCCGAGCGCGGCCTTGCCAACGCGCTCTCACAGACCGGCTGCGAGGTCCACATCATCGGCGGCGCGGATGTGGCCGCCGAACTCGACGCCAAGCGCGCCATCGATCAGGGCGCGCGGCTGGCGGCAGCATTGTAATCCCGAATTGCAGCCGCCCCTACAGCGCAGGGGCAAGCGCCCGCGAGGGTAGCATGGGCGGGCGGATCGGCTACGCTCGCGGGCGCTTTCATTCGCCCGGTAACGCGGCGGCCCGAACGTCCTAGATCTCGCGCGCTGTGCGGCGGGGTGCGACGGGCGCGCTCAGGCTCTCGGGCATGGTGAGACCCGCCACCTGCTCGGCGATGGGTTTGATCGAAAGCGGATGCGTCGTGCGCGCATAGGCGTCACGCGATTCGAAGCCGTGCCAGCGATCGCGGTGATACACTTCCAGCGCCGCGAAGCCTGCCTTGTAATCCATCTTCGGGCTGCCGGGCACCCAATAGCCCAGATAAACATAAGGAAGCCCCAGCTTGCGCGCCAGCGCCACATGATCGAGGATCATGTAGCTGCCCAGCGAGTCGCGCGCATGTGCGGGGTCGAAAAAGGAATAGACCAGACTCAACCCGTCATCGAGCACATCGGTCAGGCACACCGCCCGCAGATCGCCCTGCACCCGCCCGCCCGGGGTGCGATATTCGAGGATGCGTGTGCGCACTGGCGTTTCCTCGACCATCGCGGCGAATTCGAACACATCCATATCCGCCATGCCGCCATCGGCGTGGCGCGCATCCAGATAGCGGCGGAACAGGTCGAACTGATCCTCGGTCGCCCAGGAACTGGTGACATGCCGCTCGAGATGCGCATTGCGTCGCAGCATCCGCCGCTGCGAGCGTGATGGCGTGAAATCCGCCACCCGGATACGCGCTGACAGGCAGGCGCAGCACTCTGCGCAGGCGGGACGGTAAAGGACATTCTGCGACCGCCGGAAGCCCTGCTTCGAGAGCGTGTCGTTCATCGCCTCGGCCTGATCGCCCTGCAGTGCCGTGAACAGCTTGCGTTCCATCCGGCCCGGCAGGTACGGGCAGGGTTGCGGCGCAGTCACGTAGAACTGTGGAATCGTCGGCAGGCTGTGGCGCATGTCTCGGTCATTTGCTGACGCTTGGTCGTCAAAGGTAGCAAGGCTTTACACAAAGGCCAAGCCCTGTTGCGCGGTCAGTCCGGCGCCATGCGGTGCAACATCGTCGTGCCGATCAGCGTGTCGTTCAGCCCCTGCCGGTAGGGGGTCACGAGGATCATCACGATTGAAGCGATCTGCGCCGGGAAGACCAGCCATTGCCCGGCGTGGATGGTGCTGTAATAGAACGCCGTCAGCGCATCGGGCGCGCGCCCGTCCAGACCGCGCCATTTCAGTGCCGTGACCATCATGCCCAGCGTCGCGCCGTAGCGCGCCAGCATCACGGTACGATAGGCGATAGAGACCATGGCAAACAGCACTGGCAGGAAGAACGCCCCCAGAAACAGCGTCATGACCAGCGCCACGACGGTCAACACCAGCGTCACAACGACATCCAGCGCCCAGGCCAAGGCCCGCTTGAGCGGCACGTCATTGTAGAATTCTGGCTGGAACTCGGGGTCGGGCAGGGTCATTCCGTGAAATCCGCTGGCGTTGCGTCTGCCAGCGAAATAAGCCGTTCGGGCGCGATTGAAAAGACGTGGCGCGGGGTGCCCGCTGCCGCCCAGACCAGATCGAACTCCAGCAGCCGCGGGTCAATCCATGTCCGCGTCGGCGTCAGATGGCCGATCGGTGCGACACCGCCGATGGCAAAGCCTGTCACCGCACGCACCAGCGCGGCATCGGCGCGGCCCAGCGCCTCGCCCGCCAGCGCCGAGGCCTTGTCGGCGCTGACCCGGTTGCCGCCCGCTGTCAGGAACAGCCGCACCGCGCCCGATGCGGCACCCGCGAAGATGATCGACTTCACGATCTGGTCGAGTTCGCAGCCGCAGGCGGCCGCGGCGAGTTCCGCCGTGCGGCTTTCGCCGGGCTCGATGATCGTGTCGGGCAGCCCGGCCTCGGCCAGTGCGCGGGCAACACGGGCGCGCGACTTGCTCATCAGTCGAGCGCGTCCAGCACCTCGCCCAGCGTGCCGATCAACTGGTCGATATGCGCCTTCTCGATGATCAGCGGCGGCGACATGGCGATGATGTCGCCCGTGGTGCGGATCAGAACGCCCTTCTCATAGGCTTTCAGGAAGGCCGAGAAAGCCCGCTGCGTCGGCGCGCCGGCAATCGGCTCAAGCTCCACTGCGCCGATCAGCCCCATGTTGCGGATGTCGATGACATGGGGCTTGCCGCGCAGCGAATGCACGGCCTCCTCCCAATAGGGCGCAAGCTCGGCCGCGCGCGCGAAAAGCCCCTCCTCGCGATAGGTCTCGAGCGTCGCCAGCCCGGCGGCCGAGGCGATTGGGCTGCCCGAATAGGTGTAGCCGTGAAACAGCTCGATCAGATGTTCGGGGCCCTGCATGAACGCGTCATGGATCGCCGCCGAAGTCAGCACCGCACCCATGGGGATCACGCCATTGGTCAGCCCCTTGGCGCAGGTGATCATGTCGGGCAGCACATCGAAGTGATGTGCGGCAAAGGCGCTGCCCAGCCGCCCGAAGCCGGTGATCACCTCGTCGAAGATCAGCAGGATGCCATGTTTGGCGGTGATCTCGCGCAGCCGCTCCAGATAGCCCTTCGGCGGCAGCAGCACCCCGGTCGAGCCCGCGACCGGCTCGACGATCACGGCGGCGATCGTATCGGGGCCGTGCAGGGCGATGATTCGTTCCAGATCGTCGGCCAGATGCGCGCCGTGTTCGGGCTGTCCGCGTGTCCACTGGTTCTCGGGGATATGCGTGTGCGGCAGGTGGTCCACGCCCGACAGCATGGCGCCGAAATGGCGGCGGTTGTTGACGATGCCGCCGACCGAGATGCCGCCGAAATTGACCCCGTGATAGCCGCGCTCGCGCCCGATGAGCCGGGTACGTGCGCCGTCACCACGCGCCCGGTGATAGGCAATGGCGATCTTGAGCGCGGTCTCGACAGCTTCAGAGCCCGAATTGACGAAAAAGGCATGGTCGATGCCCTCGGGCGCCAGGTCCACCAGCCGGTTGGCCAGCTCGAACGCCTTTGGGTGCCCCATCTGGAAAGCGGGCGCATAGTCAAGCTCGGCGGCCTGTTTCTGGATCGCCTCGACGATCAGGGGCCTTTTGTGCCCCGCATTGCAGCACCACAGGCCCGCCGTGCCGTCCAGCACCTGCCGCCCGTCCGAGGTGGTGTAGAAGATCCCCTCGGCCTCGACCAGCATCCGCGGCGCGGCCTTGAACTGCCGGTTCGCCGTGAACGGCATCCAGAAGGCGCGCAGATCATTGGGGGTCGGTCGATCAAGAGCCATGGCGTATCTCCCTGCGGCATAATTTGATCAAATCATGCACCAGAACCATCACCAGATACAAGCCCAGCGACTGCCGGATGCCGCGCCGGGCCTCATTTTCTTGCCGGAAATACTCAGTTCAAACGACGCGCGGGGCTGCCGGTCAGAACATCCTGTCGGGCAACCAGAGCACCAGTTGCGGGAAACTGAACACCATCGCCACGGCCAGCATCTGCAACGCCACGAACGGGATCACGCCCTTGTAGATGTCGATGATCGTCACCCCCGGCGGCGCCACGCCCTTCAGATAGAACAGCGAAAAGCCCACAGGCGGGGTCAGAAACGAGGTTTGCAGCACCACTGCAAAGAGGACGATGAACCAGATCTGGTCGAAACCCAGCAACACCACGACAGGCGCCACAAGCGGCAACATGATCAGCGAAATCTCCAGCCAGTCGAGAAAGAAGCCGGCCAGGAAGGCGATGAACAGGATCGTCAGCACGATCCCCGACGGTCCGAAGGGCAGACCGCGCAGCAACTGGCTGATGAACTCGTCCCCGCCAAGCTGGCGCATCACGACGGCAAACATCGTGGCCCCCACGAAAATTCCGAAGATGAAGGCCGTCGTAAGCGTGGTCTTCATGCCGACATCCTTGAGCACCGCCCAGGTCAGCCGCCCGTTCAGCGCCGCGAGCAGCGTTGCGCCAAACGCCCCCACCCCCGAAGCCTCGGTCGGGGTGGCGATGCCCATGAAGATCGAGCCCAGAACCGCAAGGATCAGCAGGAGCGGCGGCAGGATCGCCCAGAGCGTGCTCAGCACCAGCCGCAACGTCACGGGCGGCAGGTCGGTCGGGGCGGGGGCCAGCTTGCGGAACAGAGTCGCCGCGCCGACGATGTAGATGATGTAGAAGCCCCCCAGCATCAGCCCCGGGATCAGCGCGCCCATGAACAGGTTGCCGACCGACACCGACATCTGGTCGGCCATGATGATCAGCATGATCGAAGGGGGGATCAGGATCCCCAGCGTGCCCGCCGAGGCCACCACCCCCGAGGCGAACCCCTTGTTGTATTTCTGCTCGAGCATGATCGGCATTGACAAGAGCGCAAGCAGCACCACCGAGGCGCCGACAATGCCCGTCGAGGCCGCCAGCAGGATCCCGATCAGCACCACGCCCAGCGCCAGCCCGCCCCGGAAACGCCCGAAAAGCTGGATGAAATTCGCCATCAGCTTCTCGGTGATGCCGGAGCGTTCCAGCATCAGGCCCATGAAGATGAACATGGGCAGCGCCACGAGGATCCAGTTCGACATCTGCGACCAGACCCGCTGCACGAAGATGTTGAAGATCCGCATGTCGGTCAGGAAGTAGGTATCCCAGCCGAAATTCTCGAAGCCGTAGATGGCGATGAAGCTGAAGGCCACCGAAATCCCCGCCAGCGCCCAGGCGACCGGGATGCCGGTAAAGATCAGGGCGATGAAGGACACCAGCATCGCGATGACAAGGATTTCATTGATTTCCAGCATGGAAGGTCTTGTCCCTTTGCGCAGGCCCTTGCGTCACGCACCCGGGCCGGAAGGCGGAATATGTCCTGCGATGCGCCTCAGCGCTCGCTCAAGGGTCGGGGGAAACGGAACAGGAAGGCGGTGACGCGCATCAGCCGCGCGAAGCTCGCCAGTGCGATCAGCGCGAAGGCCAGCACGATCACGCCCTTGATCGCCCAGCGATTGGTCAGCCCGCCGACATTGGACGACCGCTCGTTCAGCCGCCACGAGCGTTCGGTGAAGACATAGCCATAATCGATCATGATATAGCACAGCGGAAAGATGATCAGCAGGATCATCAGCATCTCGATCCAGGCGCGCACGGTCTTGCGGAAGGTCGAGGCCAGCACATCGACCCGCACATGGCTGTCCGACATGATTGCCGCCGCAATGCCCAGCATGAACCCCACGGAATAGAGGTGCCACTGCGTTTCCTCGGCCCAGACCGTATTGCCGCCGATGAAATGACGCATCGCGACCGTGCCCACGATGATCAGCATCAGGAACAGCCAGATCCAGTGGACAAAGCCGAAGAGGAACCCCAGTCCCTTCTCGATGATGTCCGAGGGCCGCGTGCGCGGAAAGGTCAGCCCTTCGGCCCGCGCTGCGGCGGCCTCTACCTGCTTGAGGTCGATTTCAACCTTGGGTTCGGTCGGCTTGGTCATGGGCAGATCCTCATGGGCAGATCCGGTATGCGTGGCCCCGTCGCGCCATTGGCGCGGCGGGGTCGGGAAATCCGGTCAGGCACGACGGCCCGGCGCGCAGGCGCGCGCCGGGCCGGGCCGGGCCGGGCGGGCTTATTCGCCCAGACGGGTCTGCCAGTCACGCGGCAGGTAACCGAATTCCTTCCAGCGGCGGTTCGTGGCCATGAAGTCGGTCATCGAGGTGTAGATCTCGTCGAACAGCGGATCATCGGCCCGACGACGCTCCATGACAACGTGATGCGCGTCGCGGAACGCCTGAATGAACTCATCCGAGTAGTTGCGCAGGTTGACGCCCTTTTCCTCAAGCTCCTGCAGGGTCGGGCCCTGCATCGCCTCGGCGCGGGCCAGCGCGAAGCTATTGCCCGCCATGCAGGCCAGTTCGATCAGCGCCTGATCCTGCTCGGACAGGCTGTTCCAGCTGTCCATGTTCACATAGAGTGCCTGGTTGGTCGAGGGCTGGTGCCAGCCGGGCATGTAGTAATACTGCGCCACCTGGTAGAAGCCCAGCTGCATGTCCGCCGAAGGCAGCGAGAATTCGGCCGCGTCGATCGCGCCGGTTTCCAGCGCCTGATAGATCTCGCCGCCCGGAATGACCGTCACCGACTTGCCCAGTTCCGACATGATCTCGCCGCCCAGCCCGGCGGCGCGGAAGCGCAGTCCGTCCAGATCCTCGACCGATTCCAGTTCGTTGCGGAACCAGCCGGCGCCCTCGGGGCTGATCGTGCCGCAGGGAATCATGTGGATGTTGAAGGGCTCATAGGCTTTCGCCATCAGCTCACGCCCGCCATGGAAATACATCCATGCGAGGTATTCGGCCGATTCCAGACCGAAGGGCAGCGCCCCGAACAGCGCGGCCGAGGGCAGCGTCCCAAGTTCGTAACCCATCCAGGAATAGGCGGCATCCACTGAACCGTCGCCCGTCGCCTCGAAGCCGGCGAAGGCGGGGATAACCGTCCCGGGCTCGGCGACGCGCAGGTCGATGCGGCCATCGGTTGCCGCGCGCAGTTGGTCGGCGACCCACGGCATGGCGTCGGCCAGCCCGGCAAGCGTGCTGGGAAAGCCCATCGGCACTTGCCAGCGAATGCGATCCTGTGCTGAAACAGCACCGGCAGCGAGGCTCGCTGCCAGCGCGGTCGTGATAAACAGTCGGTTCATGTGTTCCTCCGGTTGTTGGACCTTGGCCCTTTATTTTTCCACCTGCAACAGGTGTCGTGGGTCAGGACGGAAAGGCAGGCCGGAAACAACCTCTGGTCGTCACGCTGGCGTGCAACTCCTCCTCCCAGCCTCAGTGGTAAAATGAATTTACCAATTCACGCAAGTATAAAATGAGGCCGTTGGCGCTAACAGCCGAATTGGCGCACGGCCCCGGGCCTTGCCGCGCCGATTGACGCGGACCCGGCAAGCGGGCATCTCTGACGCATGAGCTTTCGCCCGCTGACCCGTTTTCCCCTGCCGCATGACGAGGACGCCGCCACTGACGCGCAGGCGCTCTTTCCCGGAATTGACGATGATCGGGCGCGGCTGATTGCGGGAACCGCCGGGTGCAGCCCCTATCTCGCGACGCTGCTGAAGCGCGAGCGGGACTGGATCGCGCAGGCGCTGGACGCGTCACCCGAGGATAGCCTGCGCGCCGAACTTGCAGCCCTCGACGATGTGGCACTCGGCGAACTGTCGGCGCGCCTGCGGCAGGCCAAGCGACGCATCGGGGCACTGGTGGCGCTGTCCGATCTGGGCGGGGTCTGGTCGCTCGATCAGGTTACCGGTGCGCTGACCGATCTGGCCGACCGTGCCACCGACGTCGCCCTGCGCACGCTGGTCGCAGAGGAAATCCGCCGCGGCAAGCTGCCCGGCATGACGCCAGATGATGCTGGCACTGGTGCCGGCATGGTGGTGCTGGCGATGGGCAAGATGGGCGCGCGCGAGTTGAACTATTCGTCGGATATCGATCTGATCTGCCTGTTCGACGAGACCCGCTTCGACCCCGACGACTACCACGACGCGCGCGCCGCCTTTATCCGCGTGACCCGCAAGCTCTGTGCGCTGCTGTCGGATCACACCGAAGGCGGCTATGTCTTTCGCACCGATCTGCGCCTGCGCCCCGACCCTTCGGTCACGCCCGTCTGCCTGTCGATGGAGGCCGCCGAGCGCTACTACGAAAGCCTCGGCCGCACATGGGAGCGCGCGGCCTATATCAAGGCGCGCCCCTGCGCGGGCGATCTGGCGGCGGGGCGGCGGTTTCTCAAGACGTTGCGCCCCTTTGTCTGGCGCCGCCATCTGGATTACGCCGCGATTCAGGACGCGCATGACATGCGGCTGAAGATCAAGGCGCACAAGGGGCTTGGCGGCGCGCTCTGCCTTGACGGGCACGACATCAAGCTTGGTCAGGGCGGGATTCGCGAGATCGAGTTCTTCACCCAGACGCGGCAATTGATCGCCGGGGGGCGCGACCCCGACCTTCGCAGCCCGCGCACGGTCGAGGGGCTGGCCGCGCTGGCCGCGAAGGGATGGATTCCGCAAGACGTGGCTGAAAAACTGACCGCCCATTACATTCAGCATCGCGAGATCGAGCACCGCTTGCAGATGGTGCAGGACGCTCAGACCCAGACATTGCCCAACACGCCCGAAGGCTTTGACCGGTTGGCCCGCTTCATGGCCGAGAGCGACACGGCGCGCTTTCGTGACCGGCTGACCGCGCGTCTGCGGGATGTGGCCGAACTGACCGAGGGCTTCTTCGCCCCCGACAGCACCACTTGCGACGCGCCCGAATTGTCCGAGTCCGCACTGGCGCTGGTCGAGGGCTGGCCGCGCTACCCGGCATTGCGCTCTTCCCGTGCCAAGGAAATCTTCCGCCGCGTCCGCCCCAGGTTGCTGACCCTGCTGCAGGACGCAGCCGACCCCGAAGCCGCGCTGGCCGAATTCGACCGCTTCCTGGCTGGCCTGCCCGCCGGAGTGCAGCTTTTTTCCCTTTTCGAAGCTAACCCCTCGCTGATCGAGTTGATTGTCGATATCTGCGCAACAGCTCCGAGACTGGCGAGCTACCTGTCGCGCAACTCGGCCGTTTTTGACGCCGTGATCGGCGGCAGCTTCTTCACCCCCTGGCCAGAGACGCGCGCGTTGCGGACCGCGCTCGCCGACCGGCTGGCCGAGAGTGCCGATTACGAGCGCCAGCTTGACGCGGCACGGCTCTGGGCGCGCGAATGGCATTTCCGTATCGGTGTGCATCATCTGCGCGGGCTGATCGACGCATTCGAGGCCGGGCACCAATACGCTGCGCTGGCCGAGGCGACGCTCGGCGCGCTCTGGCCCGTGGTCGCCGCCGAGTTTGCCCGCAACCATGGGCCGATGCCGGGTGAAGGGGCTGTGGTGCTGGGTATGGGCTCGCTCGGGGCGGGGCGGCTGAACGCGGCCTCGGATCTCGACCTGATCGTGATCTATGACGCCGAAAACGACATGACATCAGAAGGGCGTCGTCCGCTGGATGCGCGGCGGTATTACGCGCGGCTGACCAAGGCCTTTGTTACCGCGCTGTCCGCCCCCACTGCCGAGGGGCGGCTGTATGAGGTCGATATGCGGCTGCGGCCGTCGGGGCGGCAGGGGCCGGTGGCGACAAGTCTGACCGCGTTTCGCAATTATCAGCAGACCGAGGCCTGGACATGGGAGCATCTGGCCCTGACCCGCGCCCGCCACGTCGCGGGCAGTGCCGCGATGGGCGAGAAGATCGAGAGCTTCCGCCGCGATCTGCTGGCCGAGAAGGGGAAAGGCCGGCAGATCCGCGATGACGTGGCCGAGATGCGGGCCCGGCTGGCAGAGGCGAAGCCCGCGCATGGACTGTGGGACGCCAAATCCGGCCCCGGGCGGCTGATGGATATCGAGCTTGCCGCGCAGTTCTGCGCGCTGGCGGCTGGCGATCCGGCGCGCCGGGTCGATGCGCAGTTCCGCGCGGGCCGTCGCGTCGGCATCCTGGCCCCCGAGACCGAGAGCTGCCTGACCAGCGCCTACCGGCTGTGCTGGACGATGCAGGCCACGGGCCGCCTGCTCGCCGACCGGATATCCGATATCGAGGCGCTGGGCCCCGGCGCCCGCAAAACCCTGCTCGCCGCTGCCGATGCCCCCGACACCGACGCGCTGGCGACCCGGATGCAGGACCAGACCGCACGCGCAGAGGCCTGCATAACAAGCCTGCTCGCTCCGAATGAGGATCACCCTGATGCAAAAAGCGCCTGACCCGCACGATCCCAAGGGTCTGATCCGCGAAAGCTACCAGATCGCGGGAATTTCGGATGCCGAGTGCCGCTCGATCCTGATCGACTGGGCGCTCAGCCTGCCCGAGGATGTTTCGCAGGACGCGGCACTCGCCGCGCTTCTCGACCGCTTCGCGCCCGAGGCCCCCGACCACCCGATGACCGCGCTCTTGCGCGAGGGCCAGCGCGCCCCCCGCCCGCGCCGTCGCCGGACACGCCCGCGCGCATGACGTCCAGGCACGAGCTTGATGCGACAGGGCTGCTGTGCCCGCTGCCCGTGCTGCGCGCGCGCAAGCGGCTGCTGGCAATGGCGCCGGGCGAGGTGCTGCGGGTACGCGCGACCGATCCCGCCGCGCAGGTCGATATTCCGCACTTCTGCACCGAGGCCGGGCATGTCTTCCTCGGGCAGGAGCGCGATGGCGAGGCCATCGCGTTCCTCATCCGTCGGGGCTGAGCCGCGCCAGTTCCCGCTCGAGATCGCCATACCCCGTGAAGCGCCGCTCATAGGCGAGCCCCAGCCGCGCCGCATGGGACCGCGCCAGCGTATCCAGCGCCGGATCATCGGTCTGCGCCTGATAGATCAGCCGCGTGTAGTTGCCGAACATCATCGGGATCAACTCGGGGTGGCGGTCGAAACCCATGGGCCGCCAGACGAAGGCATCGAACTGCCGCACCAGGAAATCAGTGAGGTAGAAGGCCGTCATCTCTTCATCGCCGCGCGCGGCAAAGGCCTCGACCCCGTCGAAAAAGGCGTAGCAATGCGGCCCCGGGACCATCTCGACACCCAATGCCGCGCAGCGTGACTGCAAGCGCCCGCCGGTGCCGCAGTCAGCATAGACCACGAAGATCGTGTCATACTGGTCACGGTAGCGGTGCACGGCCGCCTCGACAGCATCGGGAATGCGATCGGGCCAGAGATGCAAATCGGCGGGCAGGCAATGCAGGTCCAGATGCGTCCAACCATTCGCCGCTTTCAGCGCCAGGATCTCGCGCGCCAGCGCCCCGCAGGCAAGCAGCAGGACCGACCCCGCCCCTTTCGCGGAAAACCCGTCTTCGGTCAGCACCCGGTCACTCGGCAGCATCGCGCTTCTCGTCGCGTTTTGCGGCATCCCACAGCGCATCCATCTCGGCCAGATCGCTGTCCTCCGGGCGGCGCCCCTGGTCGGCCAGCGCGGCCTCGATGGCGCGGAACCGCCGCGTGAACTTGGCATTGGCGGCGCGCAGTGCAGCCTCCGGATCCACGCCCAGATGCCGCCCGAGATTGGCCATCACGAAGAGCATGTCGCCGAATTCCTCGGACATATCGGCCTCGGAAAGCGCTGCGCGTGCGGCCACGAGTTCCTGCGCCTCTTCCAGCATCTTGTCGAGGACCTGCGCGGTCTCCGGCCAGTCGAAGCCGACCCGCGCCGCGCGTTTCTGCAACTTGACCGCCCGCATCAGCGCGGGCAGGCCCAGCGCCACATCGTCAAGCACCCCGCCCTGCGCCCGGGCCGCGCGCTCGGCGGCCTTGACGGCCTCCCAGTCACGCACCTGATCGTCGGCACTCTTGTCGCGCGAGGCGTCGCCGAAGACATGCGGATGCCGCGACACCATCTTGTCGCAGACCGCGCGCGCCACATCGGCAAAGGTGAAATGCCCGGCCTCCTCGGCCATCTGCGCATGATAGACCACCTGCAACAGCAGATCGCCCAACTCGCCCAGCAATCCGTCCCAGTCGCCCTGTTCGATGGCGTCGGCGACCTCATAGGCCTCCTCGATCGTATAGGGCGCGATCGAGGTGAAATCCTGCTCGATATCCCATGGACAGCCCGTCCTGGGGTCACGCAGCGCGCGCATAATGGCGCGCAGCCGTGCCGCACTGCCCTCGGGCGCGAAGATCAGCGGGTCGTGGGACATATGCGGGCCCTCCAGCGGCTCTTGTGCCCCCGGTGTTACAGCGCCGGTCGCGCCTGTCCAGTCCTGAGCATGTGAACAAGGACGCTCAGCACCGCCACGAGCGCCACGACCACTCCGCCCTGCACCAGCCCGCTGCCGCCCAGATTGGCGACCAGCACCCCGACCAGCGCCCAAAGCAGCGTTAGCGCGTATTCCGGGGCATGCGGGCGCATGACATAGATGCCGATCCCCAGCGCGATGGCCAGTGCGACCGCGATCATGGCCGCGACCTCGCCCGAGGCCAGCCCGTAGCCGCCCAGCAAGATGCCCAGCGACACATGCGCCGCAGCCGTCAGCCAGCCCGCATAGATCGCGACCGGCGCCTGCGCCAGCCAGCGGTCGCGCGCGGGCGCCACGAGCAGCGCCCAGATCGCTGTGCCCATCATCCAGAAAATCAGCATCGCCGACCATTCGGCGCTGACCCCGGCGAGCCACAGCCAGACCGCGCCGGGGCCGAGGCTCAGGATGAGAGGCCCCTGCATCCGCGCCCAGTCGGACGCCCCCCGCCGTACGAACACACCGACACCCGCGCTGACAAGAAGCCAGAGATAGATCAGCGACCAGATCCCGAAGGCGTAGCCTGCGGGCTGAACCGGCGGGTCGATCTGGGCAACCGGAAAGCGGTCGGCGTCAAAGCCCGAAAACGGGTCCGTGACCAGCGGCGAGACCACGAAGGCGAGTGTCGCAAGGGCGGCGAGAAATGGCAGAGCTGCTTTCATGAGCCGCATATAATCCCGAACCGGTCGCAGTCACACCCGTGACCCTGCACAATGCTGTGGCCTTGCCCCCGCCCTGCGTGGCGCGCAAGGGTGGGTGGGTGGGCGCGCCAGGCGGGGCGGGGGCAGGGGCAATCGGCAGCTCAGCGCGTCTCGATCTCGGTATAGTCGCGCCGGGGCGCGCCGGTATAACGCTGACGCGGGCGGCCGATCTTCTGCTCGGGATCCGAGATCATTTCCTTCCACTGCGAGATCCAGCCAACCGTGCGCGACAGCGCGAAGATCGGCGTAAACATCGATGTCGGGAAGCCCATCGCCTCGAGGATGATCCCCGAGTAGAAATCCACATTCGGATAGAGCTTCTTCGAGACGAAATACTCGTCCTCCAGCGCGATCCGCTCCAGTTCCTTGGCGATCTTGAGCGTCTCGTTATCCTCGATTCCCAGAAGCCCCAGCACCTCGTCGGCGGATTGCTTCATCACCTTGGCGCGCGGGTCGAAATTCTTGTAGACGCGGTGGCCGAAGCCCATCAGCTTGAACGGGTCGTCCTTGTCCTTGGCGCGGGCGATGTATTCGGGGATGCGGTCCACTGTCCCGATCTCGCGCAGCATTTCCAGACAGGCCTGATTCGCCCCACCATGCGCTGGCCCCCAGAGGCAGGCGATACCTGCCGCGATACAGGCAAACGGGTTCGCCCCCGAAGAGCCCGCCAGCCGCACTGTGCTGGTCGAAGCGTTCTGCTCGTGATCGGCATGCAGCATCATGATCCGGTCCATCGCGCGGCTCAGGATCGGGTCCACCACATATTCCTCGGCCGGGACCGAGAAGCACATGTTCAGGAAATTGCCCGCATAATCGAGGCTGTTCTTGGGGTAAACGAAGGGCTGGCCGATGGAATACTTGTAGGCCCAGGCGGCGATGGTCGGCATCTTGGCGATCATGCGGATCGCCGCGACCTCGCGCTGCCACGGGTCGTTGATATCGGTGCTGTCATGATAGAAGGCCGACATTGCACCGACCACCCCGGTCATGATCGCCATCGGGTGGCTGTCGCGACGGAACCCGCGGAAGAAATACTGCATCTGTTCGTGCAGCATCGTGTGCCGCGTCACGCGGGTCTCGAAATCCTCCAGCTCGGCGGCCGAGGGCAGTTCACCATAGAGCAGCAGGTAGCAGGTTTCGAGGAAATGCGATTTCTCGGCCAGTTGCTCGATCGGATAACCCCGATAGAGCAATTCGCCCGCATCGCCGTCGATATAGGTGATGGTCGATGAACAGGCCGCGGTCGAGGTGAAGCCCGGGTCATAGGTGAAGACATCGCCCTGAGCATAGAGTTTGCGAATATCCACCACATCCGGCCCCACAGAGGGTTTGTGCACCGGCAGGTCGATCACCTTGTCGCCGATATGCAGCTTCGCGTTTTCCTGAGTTTCTGCCATTGCGCATCCTTTCCAAAAGGCCTGCGGGCAGCATACCGCGCAGACGAACCTGCGTCATCAGGGACCGGAAGGCGCCGCCGCATCGGCCAGCCGGGCCAACGTTTCGTCGCGCCCCAAAACGACCATCATATCAAAGACGCTGGGGGTGCTGGTCCGCCCTGCAAGCGCCGCACGCAGGGCCTGTGCAAGTTTGCCGAGCCCCAGACCATGCGATTCTGCCAGAGCTGCGACCTCCCCTTCCAAACTGTCCCGCGCCCACGTAGCATTTCGCAGTCGCGGCGTCAATTCATTCAGTATACTACGGGATACATCGCCCAGCGCGCGCGCTGCTTTCTCATCCGGCTCGACGGGGCGGGTTGTCAGTATAAAATGTGCCTTGTCAAGCAGTTGGCTGAAACTTTTTGCCTTGTCCTTGACCAATGGCATGGCCCGTCCGAGGCCGTCCCGCTGCGTCTCTGACAGGGCGGGCGCCCCCGTCGCGGCCAGATAAGCGTCGAGTTCATGCAGCAGTGCAGCATCCTCTGCCATGGACATGTGCTGCGCGGTCAGATGATCGAGTTTCTTGAAATCCAGCCGCGCGGGGGATTTGCCGATGCCGTCCAGATCGAACCACTCCCGCGCCTGCGCATCGGAGAAGACCTCGTCATCGCCATGGCTCCAGCCAAGCCGCGCTAGGTAGTTGCGCATCGCCGCTGACGGGTAACCCATGGCCTGATATTCCTCGACCCCCAGCGCGCCGTGCCGTTTCGACAGTTTCTTGCCGTCCGGCCCGTGGATCAGCGGGATGTGCGCCCAGACCGGCACCGGCCAGCCCATTGCGGTATAGACCAGCATCTGCCGCGCGGCGTTGTTGAGGTGATCATCGCCCCGGATCACATGCGTCACGCCCATGTCGTGATCATCGACCACCACGGCGAGCATGTAGGTCGGTGTCCCGTCCGAGCGCAGCAGCACCATGTCGTCAAGCTGGTCGTTACGGATGCGCACATCGCCCTGAACCCGGTCGCGGATGACCGTTTCCCCCTCCAGCGGCGCCTTGATGCGGATCACATACGGGGCGTCGGGATGCGACGCGGGATCAGCCTCGCGCCAGGGCGAGCGATAGAGGGTCGAGCGCCCTTCGACGCGCGCGGCCTCGCGGAACATCTCGATTTCGTCTTGTGTGGCAAAACACTTGTAGGCCTGTCCCGCCGCCAGCATCTGCCGGGCGACCTCGGCATGGCGATCGGCGCGGGCGAACTGGCTGAACGGTTCGCCATCCCAGTCGAGCCCCAGCCATTCCAGGCCGCGCAGGATCGCCTCGGTCGCCTCGGGGGTCGAGCGCGCGCGGTCGGTATCCTCGATCCGCAGCAGGAACTGCCCGCCCCGCCCGCGCGCGTAGAGCCAGTTGAACAGCGCCGTGCGCGCGCCGCCGATATGCAGAAACCCCGTCGGCGAGGGCGCGAAACGCGTTACGACAGCGTCAGACATGCGGGGCACTCCGTTCTGGACCGCCGGGCTGATTAACCATTTGGAAACCAGTTTCGGCGCAATGTGTGCGCTGGTTCTAGGCAAGCGACAAAGGGGTGACAAGGGTGCAGGGAACAGGTGTCGCCCGGGCCGCCCTGGCGGTGCGGGTGCTCCCGCGCGTGTCATGCGACGCGATTGCCGCCCAGCGCGGGCGGTTGTTCCTCTTTGTGCCGGTGCTTCTGGCGATTGGCATCGGGACGTATTTCGCCCTGCCGCGCGAACCGAATGCCCCTGAATGGGCTGCGCTAGCCGCCAGCGTCGCGGCGCTGCTGGTCCTTGCCTGGCGCCAGCCGCCCGAGGTCAGCCCGCTGCTGATGGCACTGGCGCTGGCAGGGGCGGGCGTCCTCGTCGCGGGCGCGCGCGCGCACCATGTTGCTGCCCCGGTGCTGGAATGGCGCTATTTCGGCCCGGTCGAGGGGCGGATCGTCCATATCGACCGCTCTGCCACCGACATGCTGCGGCTCACGCTCGATCAGGTGGTGCTGCAGGGGATCGAGACCCCCCGCACGCCCGCAAGGGTGCGTGTTGCACTGCACGGGACGCAAGATTTCATCACACCCGAGCCCGGCTTGCGGGTGATGACCACGGCCCATCTCTCGCCCCCGCCCGCCCCGTCCGAACCCGGGGGCTTCGATTTCCGCCGCCTCGCCTGGTTCGAGCGGCTGGGCGCGGTCGGTTATACCCGCGTGCCGGTGCTGGTGGCCGAACCCGTCAACGACACCGAATGGCGCTTGCGCATCCACCGGCTGCGCATGCGTATCTCGACTGAAGTGCAGACAGCGATGCCGGGCGACAGCGGGGGTTTTGCCGCCGCGATCATGACCGGCGACCGGTCCGGCATTTCGCAGGCCCGGATGGAAGAGTTGCGGCGCTCGAACCTCGCGCATCTGCTGGCCATCTCGGGGCTGCATATGGGGCTGTTGACCGGGTTTGTCTTTGGTGCGTTGCGGCTGACAATGGCACTGGTGCCCGCCTTTGCCCTGCGAGCGCCGACGCGCAAACTCGCCGCGGTTGGCGCGCTTGGGGTCGGTGCGTTCTACCTGCTGCTCTCGGGCGGCAATGTCGCCACCGAGCGGGCCTTCATCATGGTGGCGGTGATGCTGGTCGCAGTGCTGCTCGATCGCCGCGCGATCTCGCTGCGATCGGTCGCCATGGCAGCGACGCTTATCCTGCTGTTGCGCCCCGAGGCGCTGGTGCAGGCGGGCTTCCAGATGAGCTTTGCCGCGACAGTGGCGCTGGTCGCGGTGTTCCGGTGGCTTTCGACTGAACGCGGCTGGCGGGGGCGCATTCCGCGCTGGGTGTGGCCGGTGCTAAGCGTGGCGCTGTGCTCGGTCGTTGCGGGGGTTGCGACTGCCCCGGTGGCCGCGGCGAGCTTCAACCGGCTGGCCGAATACGGGCTGATCGCGAACCTGCTCGCCGTGCCGCTGATGGGTCTCTTGATCATGCCTGCGGCCGTACTGGCCGCCCTCCTCGCGCCATTCGGGCTGCACGGGCTAGGCCTCGCCTTGATGGATCCGGGGATCGGCTGGATCCTGCGCGTCGCGGCCTGGGTCAGCGGAATGGAGGGCGCGGTGATGCCCGTCCCCTCGCCTGCGCGCTGGGTGATGCCCGCGATGGCGCTGGGCGCGCTGTGGCTGGTGATCTGGCAGGGTCATGCGCGTTGGGCCGGCGCTGCGGTGATCGGCTTCGCGGCGCTGGGCTGGACCCAGACCCCGCGCCCGGCGCTGCTGATCGCGCCCGAGGGCACGCTTGTCGGGCTGATGGGACCCGAAGGGCGAATGCTGAGCCGCGCCCGCGCGGGCAGTTTCGCGGCCAATGCGTGGTTGCGCGCCGACGGCGACGGTGCCGATCAGGCCTCCGCGCAGGCCCGCTCGGGTGCGGAGCCGCAAGCGATGGTGATCCATCTACGCGGCCAGGGTCTCGACGTTGTGCATCTGAGTGGTCGCCGCGCGCTGGCCAAGCTGGACGCGCTCTGCCTGCCTGGGCGGCTCGTCGTGACAAGCGAAAATGCCCCCCCAGCCCAACGCCACTGCCATCTGATCACCCCCGACGACATGCGCCACACCGGCGCGCTGGCCATCGCCGCTGACGGTCGCAAGACGACAGCCGCAATGCGTGCCGGTGAACGACCCTGGACCATGCAGCGCCGCTGAGCCGCCCTATCACATTCTCTTTGCGGTTGACCGGCAATCTCCCCCTTTTTAACGGGGCGCATCCGTAGAATTCACGCAGCCATTCTCAGTTTCATGGCGGGTGTGATGCCGCCGATGCCCATGTTGGGGCGGTCGTTGTTGTAAGTCCATAGCCATTGCGTGGCCTGATCCTGTGCCTCCTCGATGCTTTCGATGATGTATTGGTCCAGCCA
>LFIK01000058.1_pt1 | contig 64600 bp, 52 predicted proteins | sample 643401 | NCBI WGS metagenome assembly LFIK01 (sample SAMN03777447, study PRJNA286221) | soda lake metagenome | biome: soda lake; feature: Kulunda steppe; material: water; isolation source: sample T5-Br brine of Lake Tanatar-5 | place: Russia: Kulunda steppe | collected 2010-07
CGTACCCCCGACCGGATTCGAACCGGCGTCACCACCTTGAAAGGGTGGGATCCTAGGCCGCTGGACGACGGGGGCGTGTGGGAACTCGGGCGTGCGGGCGGCAGGCTAGCGCCCGCTGGAGGTGACTTCGACGCCGACGCCCCGCTGTGTCGGCTCGGACACCCGGCGCCGGGTCCGCAGCCACGCCGCCGCCCCGAAGACCAGGGCGGCGAGGACCCCCGCCCGCGTGAACCACCCGACCACGTCGCCGATGACGAGATAGGGCGTCAGGCCGTCGACCAACGGCACCTCGGCCCGGATCGAGTCGACCGTGAACAGCTCGGTGTCCTGCGCGGTGGTGCCGTCGGGGGCCACGAACGCCGACGAGCCGGTCAGCGCCGCATGCACGACCCAGCGCCCGGTCTCCACCGCGCGCAGCTGGCTCTGCGCCAGGTGCTGAGCGGGCTCGGCCGAGTCGCCGAACGAGGCGTCGTTGGTGAGGGTGATGAGGATCTGCGCCGGTTCCCCATCCTCGCCGAGCACGTTGTCGCGCACGATGTCCTGGAACTTCGTCTCGAAGCAGATGATCGTGGCGATGCGCTCACCGCCGGGCAGCTCGATCATCTGCGGCCCCTCACCGGGCACCGCGTCCCGCGGGATCTGATCCAGGGGCGGGAACCACTCCAACCAGCGCCGGGCGGGGATGTACTCGCCGAAGGGCACCAGGCGGCGCTTGATGTAGCGGTCGGTCTCGTTGAAGCCGTCCTGCAGCAGCAGGGCACCGACCTGCCGCTCGCCGGTGCCGGGGCCGTCGAGGGTCACCCCGCTGAACAGCGTGCCGGCTGCGCCCGCGGCCTCGTCGGCCAGCTCTCGCAGCGCGGAGTTCGGCCGGTAGGGGTCCCGGTCGATCGACGACTCCGGCCACACGGTCAGCCCGGGTGCCCCGTCGCGTTCGATCGCGGCGAGGGTCTCGTCGCGCAGTGCGGTCGTGATCCGGAGGGGCGGATTGGGATCCGGGGTCGGATCCTCCCAGTGACGCCGATCGTTGCCCTGCACCGCGAGCACATCGATGGTGCCGTCCTCGGCGGGTGGCTCGATGGTGGCGAGCACGGATACCAGCAGGCCACCGACGAGCAGTGCCACCGGCAGGTTCGTGACGCGCAGGGCGTCCTCGACGGGCATCCCGTCACGGGTGCGCACCGCGCCGAACCCGGCGCGCACCACCGCGGCGAGCGCCACACCGATCAGCACGACCAGCAGGGTGATCCCACGCCCGCCGGTCAGCCGGGCCAACGGCAGCATCCAGGACCCGTCCGCATGGGCATAGGCGATCGCCCCCCACTCGAAACCGTTGAGCGGCACGATCGCGCGCCAGGCGTCGATACCGGTCCAGACGATGGCGGCCAGGATCGGAAATGTCCGCCACTGCAGCAGCGGAACGAGCAACGCCCCGAGCAGTGCGGTCCAGACCACCTGCACCAGCACGAGCAGGCCCCAGCCGATCACCCCGGCCGGCATGATCAGCCAGCTCAGCATGGGCGCGAATGTCACCGCACCCATGAGTCCGCCCAACCGGGCCCCACGCACGCGCCGCCCGTCGGCCTCGGCGGCCAGGGCATCGACCCACAGGGCTCCGGCGAAGAACGCCGGTGCGAGAAAACTCAGGGGCCACCACCCCAACGGTGGATGGGCCCCCAACAGACTCAGCCCCGCGGTCGCCGCGAGCAGCGGGGCCAGCGCCGCAGCGCGGGCCCTCACGCGCAGTCGCGGCAGAGGAGCTTGTCGGCATCCGCGAGCTGGGTCTCCCGCTTGGCCATGAAGCAGCGCCGGCAGACGAACTCGCCGGCGCGGACGCCCTCGATCTCCTCGTCGTCGTCATCGTCGACGACTGCGGCGACGACCTCGTCCTCGTCGTCGTCGAACGCCGCCGAGGCGTCGAGCACGGTCACCGATGGGCCCTCGGCGGTGTCGTCATCGTCGTCGCCCGGCTCGAGTGCCTCCGGGTCGAGATCCTCCTCGGCGTCGTCCTCCTCCGCGTCGTCGAGGTCGGCGTCGAGGTCCTCGGCTTCGAGGTCGTCCGCGAGGACCTCGTCGTCATCGAACGCATCATCGTCGTCGACCGACGCATCATCGTCGTCGACCGACGCATCTTCCTCGTCGACCGGCTCATCGACCGCGTCCGGCTCATCGACGGCCGGTGCGACGTCGTCGCCTGCGCGGGACTTGGAACGGCTTGCCACGGCGACTCCTGACACGACGCGGGGCGCGGTGGTGTGCGCGGCGTCGCGACGATCGAGCTCGGATGACGGGCGGGACACCCCGTCGCGGGCGCGTTTCGTAGCAGAAAGCACCATGGCGCGCAAGCGCTCGTCTCGGTGTGGCCGACCCGCCCCGACGGACGCGGACGGCGAGCCCCCCAGAGGCATGGACAGCGGGCCACCAGAGGCGCGAACACCGGCCCCCGGCCACGGCCACCGGGCCACGGGACGGACACCGGCCCCGGGGCGCGAACACCGGCCCCCGGCCACGGACACCGGGGCCGAACAGGCGGGAGCCCCGAGCCGTTGCCGGCCCGGGGCTCCCGTCACTGGTGGGGAGGCGTGCACCACCGTTGGGGCCACCTCCGGTCGGTACGGCTGACCGGCGGTGTTGTCTACTGAGTGGTGTCCCCCCGCGACGCTCACGACCGAATTCGACCGGTTTGTTCCTCGGCACCGTGGTCCTCGGGACCGACGGTGATGACCGCCACGGTCTCCCGCGTCCGGTCCCACCAGAGGGGCCGTCCACCGGCCGATTCGTTCGTCGTCGCTGCGAGAGGTACGCAACCACCACGTCACCGCAGCGTCAAGCGATGGCAGCCTCGTGGACGCCCGCGATGCGCTCGTCGCGCGTCCGCTCGACAGGCGCGCTCGCAGACGCTCACCGCCCCGGTGCATCCGGTAGGGGCGCGTCGCCGTGGGCCACCCGACCGGCCACCAGGGTGAGCACGCAGTGCGCGTCACGGGGATCGTCCGCCGCGTACGGATCGTCGGCGAACACCGCGAGGTCGGCCCGCATCCCCGCCCGGACCACACCGACGTACCGATCCTGGCGCAACGCACTGCGCCCACCGAGGGTGGACATCGACACGGCTTCGAGTCGACTCACCTCGTGGCGCGACTCGTGGCGGTGCTCCGCGGCGTGGATGCCTGCCCACGGGTCCATCGGCGTGACGTTGGAGTCGGAGCCGAACGCCAGCCGGATCCCGCGGTCGGCGATCGCCCGGAAGGGGTTGGTCTCCGCTGCCCGGGCAGCCCCGAGCCGGGTGCGGTACAGGCCACCCTCACCACCCCACTTGGCTTCGAAGGCCGGTTGGGCCGAGATGAGCAGCCCCAGCTCCGCGATCTCGTCGAGCAACTCGACCGGGAGTACCTCGGCGTGTTCGAGCCGATGCCGGCCCCGGCGCACGGCATCGGCCCGATCGTCGGCCGTGAGCCGGTCGTCGACCGCACGCCAGCAGCGCAGTGCCTGGTGCAACGCGGCATCACCGATGGCGTGGACCCCGCTCTGCAGCCCGGCGAGGGCGACCTCGGTGAACCAGGTGATCAACGTGTCGTCGTCCAGCTCGAGGTGGCCCCGCGAGGATGGCTCGTCGGCGTAGGGCTCCAGCAACGCGGCCGTGTGGGACCCGAGCGACCCGTCGAGGAACAGATCGCCACCGACCTGCTTGAGGTCACGTTCGATGGGCACGCTGATGTCGAGTCCACCCCAGTACGGGACGATCTCGATGGGCCAGGGCCCCTCCACCCACGCATCGAAGTCCCCGAGCCCCATGATGTCGGGACTGCCCATCTCGTGGACGGAGCCGATGCCCATCGCCGCGGCGTGGGCGACCGCGGCCCGACGCGCCTCGTCGAGCTCGGCCACGCTCATCGCGCCCAGTGCCCAGCGCCGCACGATGTGGTTCGCCTCCCGACGCAGCATCCCGGTCGCACCGTCGGCACCGGACTCGATGCCCTCGGCCCGGGCCAGTGGTGCCGCCGTCAACGTGCCCCGGTCGACCAGACACGCGTGGCCGTCGATCCGGGAGAGGTAGACGGCGCGCCCGTCCGCGGCCGCCGCGAGCTCGTCGGGGCCGGGCAGATCGTCGGGGAACCCGTGGGGATCGAAGCCGTGACCCCACACGACCCGCCCGGTGTGCTGTCCGGCGTAGGCCGCGACGGCGTGGCGCAGTTCGGCACCGGACCGGACGCCGGTCAGGTCGAGTCCGGTCAGGGTCATGCCCGTCGGGGTCAGGTGCGCATGGGCGTCGACGAACGCCGGACCGATCACGCAGCCGGGCAGGTCGATGTGCTCGTGGTGGGGCGGTGCCTGCTCGAGGTCGTCACCGACCCAGACGACACGGCTCCCCCGGATGACCAGTGCCCGTGCGCCGACCCGGGCGTGGCCGAGCGTGACCACCCGGTCCGCGGTCAGCAGTACCCCGCGCGCACGGGTCGGGGACGCCGTTCCCCGCGAGGGCGGCCAGCTGCTCGTCACGATCACTCCCGGTCCGGGGCTCTGGGGCCCGGCATGGGTCGGGGTCGGCACCGACCCCAACCGGGTCGTGCGCACCACCTCCCCCGCATCCTACGACCTCGATCGGAGCGCGGCAGCGACCCCGGACGCGGCAGACCCGACGCGACACCGCGGCCGGCGGGCACGCCGGCACGTCGGGCCCACGTCAGGCCGCCGCGGCGGCACCGGTCGACATGATGAGCAGGACCGCGGCACCCAGGAAGAACCACAACGCGGCGAGTGAGCGCGGCCGGCCCACCGGGCGGTGGTGCCATTCGTCGACCATGGCGAGCATCGCCGTGACCAGGGCGGCCAGGACACAGCCGGCAGCGGCGAACACCAGGACGACGGCGACGCCGGCACCGCCCGAAGCACCCAGCGTGCCGATGGCCACGGCCCCGACCACGCCGATCGCCAGCCCGCCGATGGCGGTGAGGTAGCTGACCCGCAGACGTCGACGGTCCCAGGCGCTCAGGCCCCGCCGATCAGGTCGCCCGTCGGGACGCAACGGTCGCAGTGCCGCGATCTCGGGTGGCTCACGGTCACCGGGGGCACGGTCACCCGGATCGTCCGGGTTCGACGCGGTCATCGATGGCCTCCGACGTCACCCGGATCGTGCGGGTTCGACGCCGTCATCGGTGGCCTCCGACGTCACCCGGACCCCCGGCGACCGGCGTGTTGCGGTCCGACGGGATCACGATGACGGGCGCAGCTGTCGGCTGATGACCAGCCGCTGGATCTGGTTGGTGCCCTCCAGGATCTGCAGGACCTTCGCCTCACGCATATAGCGCTCCGCGGGCCAGTCGGTCGTGTAGCCCGCACCGCCGAGCACCTGCACGGCGTCGGTGGTGGTCTGCATCGCGGCGTCGGTCGCGAACAGCTTCGCCATCGAGGCCACCTTGGTGATCGGGTAGCCGCCCTCGGTCGGCGGCCGGTCGACATATGGGCCGACGCCGGCACTGTGGTCGCGGCGGTCGGCCGCGGACAGGGTCAGGGTGCGGGCTGCCTCGGTGCGCGTGGCCATGTCCGCGAGCAGGAAACCGACCCCCTGGAAGGCGGCGATCGGCTGGCCGAACTGCTCGCGCTGTTCCGCGTAGGCGGTGGCGACGTCCAGGGCCGCCTGGGCGAGGCCGACCGCGCAGGCCGCGATCCCGAGCCGGCCGCCGTCGAGCGACGCCATGGCGATGCGGAAGCCGATGCCCTCCTCGCCACCGAGCAGGCGGTCGGCGGGGACCGGTGCGTCGTCGAAGACCAGCTGCGCCGTCGGCGACGACCACAGGCCCATCTTGGACTCCGGCGGGGCGACGACCATGCCCGGCTGGTCCGCGTCGACCACGAAGGCGCTGATGCCGCCCGGACCCGCACCACCGGTCCGGGCCATGACGAGGTAGCGGTCGGCCACGCCGCCGTGGGTCACCCACGCCTTCACCCCGTCGAGCCGGTAGACGTCACCGTCGCGACGGGCCCGGGTCGTCATCGCCGCGGCGTCGGAGCCCGAGTCCGGCTCGGACAGCGAATAGGCACCGAGGCAGCGCCCGGCGACCATGTCGGGCACGAACCGCTCGCGCTGCTCGGGGGTCGCGAAGGTGTCGATGCCCCAGGTCGCCAGCGTGTGCACGCTCAGCCCCATCCCCAGGGCGAGTGAGCCACGAGCCAGCTCCTCGAGCACGAGCAGGTAGGTGCGGTAGGCCACGGCACTGCCCCCGACCTCCTCGTCGAAGATCAGGCCGGTGAGGTCCATCTTCGCGAGCTGGTCGAACAGCTCACGCGGGAATTCGTGCGCCCGTTCGAAGCCGTCGGCGCGGGGCGCGACCTCCGTGCGGACGAAGCCACCCACGAGCTCGATGAGGTCACGGTGTTCGGTCGGCAGCGTGTGCACGATGGCCTTTCAGCTGGTTTCGTCGTCGGGCACGGCGGCGATCCGTGGCGCGGACGGGGTCAACGACATCAGCACCCGCCGGGGTTCGTACCCGAGCGACTCGAGGAACGCACGTCCGGCGTGGTTCGCCTCGGCCACCGAGATCTCGACCACGGGCACGCGGGTGTCGCCGGCCCACGACTGGATCGCCCGCAGCAGCGCCTCGCCCACACCGCGGCGGCGGGCCATCGAGCGGGTGAACACGGGCCCGATCGTGCAGCCGGTCTGCCGCAGCGTCCCGGCGGCGTAGCCCAGCGGGGTGCCGTCGGCGTCGTTGGCCAGCCAGAAGATGCCACCCTGGGGCAGGGGTGGGTCGGTGGGTTCCCCGAAGTCGGACTCCTGCTCGCGTTTGTACTCCCCCGCGAGCGGTCGAATCTCCTCGATCCGGGCCCGTCGTACCTCGATGCCATCCATGTGCTGTCCTCTCCCGACCGCGTCGCGGCGTCCGCCACCTCGGATCAGCCGGCCACGATGATGCCATGGGGACGCCGGTTGAGGTTCTCGACCCCATCGTCGGTGACGACCACGATGTCCTCGATGCGGGCGCCGTAGTGGTCCGGCACGTAGATGCCCGGTTCGACCGAGAACGCCATGCCCGACTCGAGCAGCAGCTCGTTGCCGGCGACGATCCAGGGCTCCTCGTGCTCCTCGACGCCGATGCCGTGCCCGGTGCGGTGCACGAAGTAGTCCCCGTAGCCGTGGGCGTCGAGGTGGTCACGGGCCACGCGGTCGATGGACGCGGCGGTGACCCCGGGGCGCACGGCCTCGACCGCGAGCCGTTGCGCCTCCTCGAGCACCCGGTGCAGCTCGTCGTAGCCCTCGGGGGCGTGCCCGACGACGTAGTTGCGGGTCATGTCGGAGCAATAGCCGTTGCGCGTCCCCCCGATGTCCACGACGACGGCGTCGCCCGCGGCCAGGGTCCGGTCACCGGTCTCGTGGTGCGGCGAGGCTCCATTGGGGCCCGACGCGACGATGACGAAGTTGACCTCGTCGTGCTCCTCGAGGATCAGCTCGGCGATGTCCCGACCGACTTCCGCCTCGGTCCGTCCGGCTCGCAGCAGCGACGGCACCTGTTCGTGGACCCGGTCGATCGCGGCACCGACCTCGCGCAGTGCGTCGATCTCGGCGGCGGACTTGCGCAGCCGCAGTGCCCGCATCACCTCCGAGCCGGCGACCCAGTCCCGGTCCGGCAGCCGGGCCTGCAGGCTGAGCAGGAAGCTCGCCCACAGCCGGTCGTTGACCGCCAGACGCCCGTGAGGGCCGACACGGCCATCGTCGCCGCCACCGTCGTCGCCGCCGTCGGCTGTGGCCGCGAGGTGGGCGGCCACCAGCGCGAACGGGTCGTCGGTCTCCGTGAACGTCACGATGTCGACGTGGCGGCCGGCCCCACTGTCGACCGCCCGCGGTGCCTCGAGTTCGGGGACCACCAGCGCCGCCGGCCCCGACACCGGGACGACGAGCATCGTCAACCGTTCGAGCGGCAGGGCGTGGTAGCCGACGAGGTAGCGCAGATCGGCCGACGGGCCGACGAGCAGGGCGTCCACCTCGGCGTCGGCAAGCGCGGCACGGAGCAGTTCCAGTCGATCGTCGGCCACGGCTGCACTCGCTTGTCGTCGGGCACGGCCACACCGGGTCGCGGGCGGCTGTGCGTTCGTCTCGGTCGCCGCCCCCGACCGGGAGCGACGGCGGACGCCAGCGTAGGGTCAGCGGCCGGGCCAGGACACACCCGTCGACGGCCGCGAGCGTCGGGTCAGCGGCCGGGCCCGGACACACCCGTCGACGGCCGCCTCAGACCTTCAACCGCAGCGCGCCGGGGAGGACCTCGACCAGCAGGGGCGTGGTCCCGATGACCTCGCCGTCCGCCTCGACGATCAGCCGGCGGGAGGCATCGACGGCGACGCGGGCGGACCGCCAGCTGCGCACGTCGTCGCGGGCCAGGTGCCGGCCGCTGCGCAACTGCGGCTGGGCGCGGACCACATCGATCGGGGTCCCACCCCAACTCTGGACGTCGAGCTGCCCGTCGGTCGGCAGCGCCCGGGGAGCGACCCGCAGACCACCACCGAAGAACTGACCGTTGGCGATGACGACGTTGCAGACCGGCTCGTCGGTGGTGCCACCGTCGTGGGTGAGGGTCGTCGAGGTCCGCCGGAACCCCGCCACCGCGCCCACGATGCCCGCGGCGTAGCGCGCCGAGCCGAGGCGCCGGGGCAACCGGTTCGCCAGCGCCACGACCGAGCCGCCGTAGCCGGCCTCGGCCACGTTGACCCCGAGTCGCACGACCGGCTGACCGTGGGCGTCGCGGGCGGTGAGCCGCATCAGGTCCATCGCCGTGACCGTCTCACCGAGCAGGTGGTCGGCGAGCAGTTCCGGGCGGCGGTCGAGCCCGAAGGTCCGACTCAGGTCACTGCCGCTGCCGGCACCGACGACGCCGACGACCGGACCGCGCACGTCCGGACCGACCCCGTGACCGGTGGCGGCGTCGAAGGCGCCGTTGACGACCTCGTGCAGGGTCCCGTCGCCACCGACGGCAACCAGCAGGCCGCGACCCGCAAGGGTCGCTTCGCGGGCGATCGCGGACGCGTCGCCGGGGCCGGTGGTGGTGGCGACGTCCGGTGTCACCCCGAGCACGCCGAGCGCGGCGACGAGCCGGTCGAGGACCGGCCCGCTCCCCCGGCCGGCCCGGGGATTGACGATCAGCAGCGGACGGCCGTAGGGCAGCCGGGCATCGGCGGCGACGTCCGCCCCGGTCGCCGCCCCGTGCTCCGCCCCGGTCGCCGCCGCGTGCTCCTTGCCGGTCTCCGGCCCGCTCACGAGTCCACGATCCCGCGCCGCAGACCGTCGAGTGCCAGTTCGGCCTCGACGCGCAACCCGGCCCCACCGACCCCACGCAGTTGCCCCACCAAGTCGGCGATCTGCTTGATGTTGCGCACGAAGTCGCCTCCGGTCAGCTCCATACCGCCCAACGCGTCGTCGAGGTCGGCCCCGCTGGCCCAACGGTAGGCGGCGTTGACGAACCCGGCGTCGAGCTCCCGGGTCGTGGAGCGCAGGCCCGCCCGGGCCTCCATCCCCCGCAGCTCCCCGGCGAGTTCCAGGATGGCCTCGGTGGTCTCCTCGAGTTCGATCGTCGGGAGCACCACGTGCTCGGAGGGATCGCCTCCGCGGGGTTCGTAGAGGAACAGCGCCGCGATACCCGCCACCTCGGCGGCTTCCAGTCCGTCGAGCAGCCCGCGCCGCACCGCCTCGGCGACGAGCAGATCGACCTCGCAGTAGATCCCGGCCAGCCGCAGACCGTCGTCGGTCGGGCTCGGCTCGTCGTCGACGTAGCCGAGCTCGGTCAGCACGGCCAGGATGCGGTGCAGGTGGCGCACCAGCGAACCGGTCGCCCGCGAGATGCGGTTGCGCAGCTTCTCCGCTTCGTCGAACAGTTCGTCGGCGCGGTGCTGCCAGACCTCGTGGGTCTCGCGCTCGGCACAGTGGTGGCATGGGTGCGCGCGCAGCTCGCGCCGCAGCTGCTTGACCTCGTCCGATGGCCCGGCCGGCACCGTGGGTGGTGCCGGGGCGTCGACGACCGCCGGTGGCTCGAGCCCTCGCAGGGTGTGTGCGATCTCGCGGCGGTAGTCCGACTGGCGGGGGTTGCCGCTGGTCGGCAGCCGCACCTGCTCGACGGCCTCCGGGGCACCGTCGAGCTCCCGCGGGCCGAGCTTCGCCAACGCCTTGTCGTCGGTCACCACCTGGGCCAGCGGGGTGCCCTTGCGGGTCACCTGCACGCCGACGACGGCGACCAGGCCCCGACGGCCGAGCCGCGGGACGTGCAGCACGTCACCGGGTTGCAGCGCGGCGATCCCGTCGCGCACGGCGGTCTGCTCACGGCGGCGACGGTCGGCGGCCTCGTCCTTCTCGCGACGCGACACCTCGCGGCGCATCGCCCAGTACGCCGCCCAGTCGCCCTGGTCGCAGGTCAGGTGACGGGCATAGCCCTCCAGCCCCCGGTCGAGTTCGGCGAGCTCGTCGGCGCTGCGCACGACCGACTCGTCCGCCTCGAACTGGGCGAACGACGCGCCGAGCAGCGCCTCGGCCTGCACCAGATCGTGGCGACGCAGCAGATTGACCGCCATGTTGTACGACGGCGCGAACGAGCTCGACAGCGGATAGGTCCGCGTGCCGACGAGTCCGGCGACGGTGCGGAAGTCGAGGTCGCGCTGGTAGAGCACCACTGCGTGCCCGACCTTGTCGATACCTCGACGTCCGGCCCGCCCGGTCAACTGGGTGTACTCCCCCGCGCTGAGCAACTGGTGGGATTCGCCGTTCCACTTCTCGAGCCGTTCGATGATCACGGTCCGGGCCGGCATGTTGATGCCGAGCGCCAGGGTCTCGGTGGCCACGACGAGCTTGAGCAGCCCGCGCTGGAACAGCAGCTCGACGCACTCCTTGAAGATCGGGACCATGCCGGCGTGGTGCGCGGCGATCCCGTCGATGATGGCGGCGCGGAACCGCTGGAAACCGAGCACCTCGAGGTCCGCGGGTGGCAGGTCGCCGAGCAGGGTGTCCACGGTCACGGCGATCTCGCGCCGCTCCGCCGCGGTCGTCAACCGGATCCCGGCGGTGAGCAACTGTTCGACGGCGTCCTCACAGCCCTTGCGGGAGAAGACGAACTGGATCGCCGGGAGCCACTTGCGGTCGTGCAGCTCGGCCACGACGTGCGGTCGCGACGGCCAGCGCAACTTGACGTCCGGGCCCATGCGTCGGCCCTTGCGGGTCACGCGGTTGCGCTGCTGGGCGCGGCGCTCGAGCATGACCACTTCCGGATTGGGTACCCCGGCCAGCGCCTGTGCGGCCCGCTCGCGGTGCTCCTTGCTCGCGCCGCCCTTGCGTCCGGCGCGGAAGGTGTCGTGCACCTTGTCGTTGACGAAGTAGTGGTGCTTGAGCGGAACGGGGCGGGACTCCTCGATGACCACGTCACAGCCGTCGCGCACCTGGTCGAGCCACCGGCCGAAGTCCTCCGCGTTGCTGACCGTGGCCGACAGCGCCGCGAGCTGCACCGACGGCGACAGCTGGATGATGACCTCCTCCCACACCGCGCCCCGGGAGCGGTCCGCGAGGTAGTGGACCTCATCGAGCACGACGTGGCGCAGCCCCTCGAGTGTGCGGGAGCGCTCGTAGATCATGTTGCGCAGCACCTCGGTGGTCATCACGACCACGGGTGCACCTCCGTTGACCGACCGGTCGCCGGTGAGCAGGCCGACCCGGTCCTCGCCGTAGCGGTCGACCAGGTCGCGGAACTTCTGGTTCGACAGCGCCTTGATCGGGGTGGTGTAGAAGGCCTTGCCGCCACGCTCGATCGCGTCGTGGCAGGCGAACTCGCCGACCACGGTCTTGCCGGCACCGGTCGGTGCCGCCACGAGCACGGACCGGCCCGCCGACAGGGCGGTGATGGCGCGGCGCTGGAAGCGGTCCGGGCTGAAGCCGAGGGTGGCGATGAACCCGGCGATCACCGGATCCGAGGCGTCGAACGGCTCCTCGGAGGCGTCGGCGGGGTCGTGCCCCTGGTCAGATCCGTCGGCGGGGTCGTGCCCCTGGTCAGATCCGTCGACGGGGTCGTGCCCCTGGTCAGATCCGTCGGCGGGGTCGTGCCCCTGCTCGGACCCGTCACTGGCGGCGGCCTGGTCGGTGGTCGGATCGCTCACGTCACCTCGTCGTCACGTCGTGGTCAGGGTGCGGCGTCCGGGCCGGGTGGCCGGGCGGGGTGGCCGGGCCGGGCAGCAGGTTCCCGTATCCAGGTCCGGCATCCGGGTCCGGCGACGGCGCGCGGCTCACCGGCGGCGGCCATCGAGGAAGTCGCGCAGTGCGGGCAGCGGCGAGACGTCCGTTCGACCGCCATCGAGCTCCGCCGTGGACGCCCGGGCGCTCTGGATGAGCTGCTCACTGCGCGAACGCAGCCGACCGACCTCGGTCGTCAGGTCGAGTCGGTGCACCTCGTCGTCCACGGTAGCGGCGTGGCCGAGCACCTCGACCGCGTCACGCGACAGCGTGAGCGCGGTGATCAGTTGGCGTTGGATGGGCCGTCCGGGGCCGTCGAGATCCACCCCGGCGATGCGGACCACGGCCGCGTCGTAGGCCGTCAACCAACCGTCCAGGTGCTCCTCGACGATCGCGGTGTCGTCCTCACGCCGCAACGCGACGAGCCCGTCGCTGACCGCGGCCCGGCCCTCGGAGCTCGACGTCCAGATCCCGTCGGCCTCCAACGCGATCAGCAGCACGGACCGCTCGACCGCGGGTCGACTCCCGGCACCGGGGTCGGGCGCGGTCACCCGTCCGAGTCCGACCCCCACGACACCGGCCACGAGCGCCACGACGACCAGCCGCCCGACCTGACCGCGGCGGGCCTGGACCCGCCACCGGTCCAGCCGTCGACGCCACGCCGGGCGCGGGCCCACGCCACCCGGGGCCGCGTGAGCAGGAGGGCTGTCACCCGCCCCGGCGTCGGTGGCGTCCCGCTGCGCCGCCGCTCCGAGCTCCTGGTCGTTCATGCGCGCCGCCGGCGACGGATGCCGATCACCCAGGCCGCCGCCATGGAGACCTCGTAGAAGAACCACATCGGGCCCGCCACGAGCAGCAGCGTGACCGCGTCGGTCGTCGGCGTGATGATGGCCGATGCCGTGACCATCCCGACCACCGCGTAGGGCCGCGCCCGGCGCAGCCCACCCGAGGTGACGACCCCGACCATGGCCAGCGACACCAGCACGAGCGGCAACTCGAAGACCAACCCGAGCGCCAGACACATGGCCAGGAAGAACGACAGGTACTCGGTCGCGGACAGCAACGCCTCGATGCGTGGCCCACCGAGGTTCAGCAGGACGCCGAGTGCCTGCGGGATGACGAGGTAGGCGAAGCCGATACCGAACGCGAACATCAGCTGGCTCAGCACGACGAAGGGCCAGGTGAAGCGTCGCTCCCGGGCGGTCAGACCGGGGGTGATGAAGCGCCACAGCTGGTAGAAGATCACCGGACCGGCCAGGAACAGGCCCACGACCAGCGACGTCCGGATGCGGACGCTGAAGGGCTCCAGGGGGCGGAGCGCGACGAGGTTGCACTCGCCACCGGCCACCGTCGGCGACACGTCGCAGTAGGGGGCGATCAGGACGTCGAGCAGCAGCGGGAAGACCGCGTACCCGACCGCCGTCCCGAGGGCGAGGGCGATGACGGCGCGTAGGAGCCGGGTCCGCAGCTCACGCAGGTGCTCCGCGAGCGACATCTCCCCGCCGCGGTGCACCGCGTCGGGATCATTCACGGCGATGCCTCAGCGCTCCGTGTCTCGATCGGCATCGGCCGATCCCTGCGGCGAGGTGTCCGCCGATCCGTCCTGCGGCGTGTCCCCGTCCGGGTCGTCGGTCGCCTTGCGGAACTCCTTGATGGAGCTTCCGAGGGAGCCCGCGAGGTCCGGCAGCTTCTTGGCCCCGAAGAACAACAGCAGCACGGCCAGGACGATCACCAGCTCCTGCCAACCCATCGCGTCTCCTGACGTCTCGAATCAGCAGCGTATCAGCGCCACCCGACGTGACGGGTGGTCGCCCTCAGCGTCCGGTGACGGGTGGTCGCCCTCAGCGTCCACCGTGACCGCGGGCGTCCGGACCCGTCGGGCCGTCCGCGCGGGCCCCACGGCCACCGACGGCGTCGGCACGTGCGGCGCGCAGCGCCGCCATGGCGTCCCCGAGTGCCGCGAGTTCACGGTCCAGCACCTGCTGCTGGTCCCGGAGTTCCTCGCTCGCCGACTCAAGTCGTCCGAAGGCCGCGGTCGCCTGTTCGTAGAGCGAGCGGATCCGACCGATCTGGACGACGAGCACGAAGGCCACCAGCAGCACCGTGACCAGTGCGCCGACGACCAGCGCGATGAGGGCGGCATCGGCCACGCCGACTCCGTTGGATCGAGGACGGGTGCTGCGCCCGGCGACACCGGACCGGTCCCAGCGTAGTGCCCGGGCCCGGGACCCCACCGTGGTGACATCGAGGTGGCAGCCTCGCGCACACAGCGACGCCCCCGTCGGCGGACGGGGGCGTCGATGGTGAACGTCGGCGGCGTCCCGGGAGAGGAGGACGCACGGCCGTCACGTTCAGGAGGAGGCGGCCAACAGCGTCGCGAACCAGTCGTCGGTCTCGAGCGCCAGGTGGAGGTCGAGCAGATCGTCGTGGGTCAGCACCGGACCCGGGCGCGGGGACTCCGGGTGCGGCGGACGCCACTCGACGGCCTGCTCGCCCTCCTCCTCGATCGGCACACCACCGGTGGTCAACAGATCGGCGATCCGTCGATCGGCCGGTTTCACCACCGACTCGGCACAGTCCGGGCAGTCGAAGCGGTAGGAACTGTCGTCGGACACCATCCCGTCGGCATCGCGGACGACGCGGAGTACCACCTCATCGGGGCGGAGATCGACCTCCCCACACATGGGGCAGGTGGCGCGGATCCTGGTCACGATGTCCCCTCCTGTTCCTGGCTCGGTACCTACAACGTCGGCCACCCGGCATCGGACCTGAAGGGTCTGCCGTCGGTCTGCGGCGGATCGCACCGACCGTTGCACCGGCCGCGACTCCGACCGCCACGCTCCGTGACTGATTGGGGTCGAACGGTCACCGAGGGCGACGATCCAGCTATCGGGGGTACCGATCCGGCCGCTCCGCGACCCACCCCGCCCGCCACCGCGCGACCCATCGCTGGCGCATCACCCGAGCGGTGACCGCCCGGTCGGCGGTCAGTCGACGGCCGGCGTCCCGTAGCGCGCCCGGGCGGCGGTCGCCAGTGCGCGTACCTCCTCGGCCAGTGACGCCGGCTCGAGCACGCGGGCCTGCCCCCCGGCCATGAGCACCAGCCGGGCCACGAACGACGGCGCGTCCGTCCGCAACCGCAACCTCGTCGCACCATCCGGTTGCTCGACGACCTCGTCGACCACCACGGCGTCGATCAGCCAGCGCCCCGTCGGCGTGACCTCGAGCACCACCGGCTGGTGGTCCGGTCCCGGCACGTAGCGCGGCGTCGGCAGCTCGTCGGGCCGGGGCCGCGCGATCGGACGATCGGTCGTCGCGGCCGCGACGATCCGGTCGACCCGGAACACCCGCCGGTCGCCCACCCCATGGTCGTGGCCCTGCAGATAGAAGGTGCCGTCCACGACGTGCAGCGCCCACGGGTCGAGCGTGCGTGCCAACGGCTCGATGTCGTTGCGCCCCTGGTAGGTCAGCTCGAGTTGATGGCCGCCCCGGATCGCCGTCCGCAGCGTCACGAGCAGGCCGTGCCCGGACGCGTCCACGACATCCGCGGCGCGCTCGGAGATCCCGAGTGCCGCCCGGATCTTGACCAGTGCCGAGCGCAGAGCCGGCACCTCGTCCCCTGCGACCTCGGCCATCGCGTCCACGGTCAGCACCAGGCGCAACGCTTCGCGCGGGGTCGGTCGCAGCGGCCGCCGGAGTTCATCGGCCATGCTCACCACGACACGGTCCCCCACCGTGCTGACGTCGAACAGGTCCCCGCCACCGAGCCCGGGCAGCCCACAGAAGTCCAGCGCGCCGAGGTCACGTGCGATGGTCTGTTCGTCGACACCGAAACTGGCCGCGATCTCCGCGAGGCTCGCGCCGGGACGTTCCAACAGCCACGGCACGAGCGTCAGCATCCGGGCGACGTCGTCGGTCGCGCTCACGCCGATCCCCCGTGCGGACCGGGATCCAGGATGGTGTCGAGCGCGGCGATGAGCTCCGTGCGCAGCTCGTCCGGCGCGAGCACCGTGACGTCGGCGCCGAGGCCGAGCAACCAGGACCGATCGCGCCAGGGGTGCAGGCCCGTCACCTCGAACACCTCGTCGTCACCGTGGAACCGCCCCGTGGCCCGGCCGCCCCGCAGTTCCACCGCCCACCGGGCCGGCGCGGCGACCGCCAGGGTCACGACCACGCCCTCGAGCTCGGGACCGCTGACCGCGGCGGCGACGTCGAGGTCCTCGGGTGGCTCGAAGGCCTCCGTCGGTCCTTCGGCCCGCGGCCGGTCGGTCATCCGGTCGAGCCGGAAGGCGCGCAACGCATCCCGGTCGTGGTCGCGGCCGACCACGTACCACGCGGCCTTGCGTCGCACCACGGCATACGGGTCGATCCGGCGTACGGCCTCGCCGCCGTCGGCTCGGCGATAGCTGAACCGCAGTACCCGGCGCCCGACGACCGCATCGGCGACCGCATCGACGGGGTCGACCGGCAACGCCACCCGCGTCGAGGGCTCGTCGAGCGCCACCGGGTCCGGTGCCCGTGCCGCCAACTTCGCCAGGGCCAACGGCGTCCCGTCCGCACCGGTCAGGCGGACCGCCAGGGCCAGGGCCGCCACCTCCTCGCCGGTGAGGTCGACGTCGGGCAGTTCGTAGTCACGCCGGGGCACCCGGTAGCCCTGCTCGTCACTCAGCGGCACGGCGGACGTCTCGATGGGGACGCCCAGCCGCCGCAGCTCGTCCTTGTCGCGTTCGAACATCCGGCGGGCCGCCTCCGGGTCCGCCTGGTCGTAGTAGCCGGTCGAGCGTTTCAACTCGGCCAGACTCAACGGGCGTCGGGTCTCCAACAGCGCGACGGTGAGGTTGACCAGCCGTTCGACCTTGGTGGTCACGGTGATCTCCCACTCGACGGATGCGCGACGGATGTCCGGGCGGCTCGACGTGGCCGGGGCGGCTCGACGTGGCCGGGGCGGCTTGACGTGGCCGCGACCGATGGACTCGGATCGGGGCGTGAGCGTAGACGGCGACACCGGCGGCGCAGCCGCAGCCGCACGAAGCCCACCCCACGTGGCAGTCCCCGCACGCCGCAGTCCCCGCACGACACCGCGTCCGCGCACGACACACCGTCCGCGCGACACCCTGCCCGCACGCAGCGCCCCCTCGAGTTCAGGAGCGACACCGTGACCCAGCACGCCGAGGATCCGTCGAACCCGCGCCCACCGCTGCCGGGCTTCGATCTGGCCGCGGTCCGCGCCGGCGTCGGCCAGGCAACTCCCCCGGGGTGGGTCCAGGTCACCGTCACCCGCCGGGTCGGCATTCCCCACCCCCGGGCCGCGGTCTGGGCGTGGATCGACGACCCGGCGACGTTCGTCGACGGGCAGGTGTGGCCCTACCGCGTCGAGTTCGTACGCACCGGTGCCGACCGGACCCCCGACGGCCGCCTGCTGCCGGCGTTCACGCCGGGGGTGCGCAACTCGCACCACGGACCACTGCTGTCGCTGCCGTCCGTGGTCGGCGAGGTCCGCCCGACGACCCACCGCGAGCTGCTCTACCTCTACGGCGCGTTCGTGTTCAGCCACGGGCTGGCCCGACCGTCACGGCTGGTGTTCGACCTCGAGGACGCCCCCGGGCACACGACCGTGGTCACGGTCACCACCGAGTCGGTCGTCCGGCGCTGGTTCGCGCCGGTCTGGCGGATCGGCAACCGCACTTTCTGGGACCGGTTCGGGGGCTGGGCCACTGCGGCGATCGACTAACCGCACGACCACCGCGATCAACCGAACTCACATCGCCGCGATCAACCGAACTCACATCGCCGCGATCAACCGATCGACACGCTCGTCCTCGTTGCGGAACGGGTCCTTGCACAGCACCGTGCGCTGGGCCTGGTCGTTGAGCTTCAGGTGGACCCAGTCGACGGTGTAGTCCCGCCGCTTGGCCTTGGCCTCCCGGATGAACCGACCGCGCAACGCCGCCCGGGTCGTTTCCGGCGCGTTGATCGTGCCGTGCATGATCTCCGTCTCGTCGAGCAGGGTCTGGACCCGCCCCTGACGCACCAGCAGGTGGTAGAGCCCCCGGTCGCGCACGACGTCGTGGTACGACAGGTCGAGCATCTGGACCTTGGCGTGGCCGAGCGGCAGCTCGTGCTTGGCCCGATAGCTCTCCACCAGCTGGTACTTGGCGACCCAGTCGAGCTGCCGACCGAGCGCCATCGCGTCGGTCTTCAACGTCTCGAGCACGTGGCGCCACTCGGTCAGGACGTGCTTGGCCTCGTCGTCGGCCTCGTGGGAGTTGGCCACGAACCGCTCGACCCGCTCGAGGTAGGCCTCCTGGATCTCCAGCGCACTCATCTCCCGCCCGCTGGTGAGCCGGATGCGGCGCGTACCGGTGATGTCGTGGCTGATCTCCCGGATGGCCCGGATCGGGTTGTCGAGCGACAGATCGCGCATGACGGCCTGCTCCTCGAGCATGCGCAGCACCAGGTCGCACGTGGCCACCTTCAACCACGAGGTGTACTCGCTCATGTTCGAGTCGCCGACGATGACGTGCAGCCGTCGGAAGCGCTCGGCGTCGGCGTGGGGCTCGTCACGGGTGTTGATGATGGGACGTGAGCGTGTCGTCGCCGACGACACGCCCTCCCAGATGTGCTCGGCGCGCTGCGCCAGCGAGAAGATCGCCCCGCGCGGCGTCTGCAGGACCTTGCCGGCGCCGGCGAACACCTGCCGGGTGACCAGGAACGGGATCAGGGCCTCGGCGAGCCGCTGGAACTCCCCCACCCGAGCGACGAGGTAGTTCTCGTGGCAGCCGTAGGAGTTGCCGGCCGAGTCGGTGTTGTTCTTGAACAGCGAGATCCGGCCCTGGATGCCCTCCTCCGCGAGTCGTTGTTCGGCGGCGAGCACGAGATCCTCGACGATCCGTTCACCCGCCTTGTCGTGGATCACGACCTGCCGCGGCGAGTCGCACTCGGGCGTGGCGTACTCCGGGTGGGAGCCGACGTCGAGGTAGAGCCGCGCTCCGTTCTCCAGGAAGACGTTGGACGAGCGTCCCCAGGACACCACCCGGCGAAACAGGTAGCGGGCCACCTCGTCCGGACTCAACCGGCGTTGCCCCTGGAACGTGCAGGTCACGCCGTATTCGTTCTCGATCCCGAAGATCCTGCGTCGCACGCTCGCCTCCCGACGTCGCATGGCATCACGCCACGACCACGAGCGTACGGCCTACCCGTCGAACCGGAGCGGGACCCAGACGCCGGGCGGGTCAGCCGCTCAGCACGCCGTCGAGTTCGGCTCCACGAAGCCGGAAGAACCGGCGGCGCGGACGGGTGGCGTCGAGCCCCGCCACCTCGAGGACGTCGGCGGTCAGCTCGCGGGTCGCGGACGCCGCCAACGAGCCGACGGCGAGCCGGACCGCGGCGTCCCGGTCCAGACCGGGCTCCCAGTGTTCCTCGAGGTAGGTGGTCAGCGGCTCGGTCTCGCCGCCGATGGCAACGAACCGGTGCTCGTCGACGATGGAGCCGTCGTAGAGGATGTGGAACAGCTCGAGCCCGACACCGTCCGCGGTGCCGTCCCCGGTCCCGTCCGCGTCACTGACGACCCCGTCGCCGTCGACCTGCGCGATGAGCAGTTCCACCTCGAACGGCTTGGCATCACCCATGAAACTCGCACCGAGCGCCTGCGAGTAGGCGTTGGCCAGCGGCTTGGCGGTGACGTCCTCACGCGCGTACTGATAGCCCTTGACGTCGGCCAGCCGGATGCCGGCGACCCGCAGCGACTCGAACTCGTTGTAGCGACCCACTGCGGCGAAGGCGATGCGGTCGTAGATCTCGGAGGTCTTGTGCAACGAGCCGGACGGGTTCTCCCCGGCGAAGATCACGCCCTGCGCGAACTCGACGGCGACCAGGGCGCGACCGCGGGCGATCCCCTTGCGGGCGTAGTCGGCCCGGTCCTTCATCAGCTGTTCGGGCGCGACGTAGAAGTTGGCCGCCACGGTTGGGCTCCTTGAGTGGGTGCTCCGTGCCGGTCACCGGCACGGCGGTGCCGCGATCAGCGGCGTCGGGTCTCCACGACGGCCTCGACGTGGTCGCGTACGGCGTCCTCGTCGAGTTCGCGGTACCCGTCGGCGTCGATGACCGCCACGATCGGGAAGATGCGCCGGATGAGATCGGGCCCACCGGTCGCACTGTCCTCCTCAGCCGCGTCGTAGAGCGCCTCGATGGCGGTGCGCACCGCGGTGTCGGTCTGCGCCGACGGATCGGCCAGCCGCTTGAGGGTGGCCCGGGCAGCGAGCGAGCCGCTGCCGGTCGCGGCCTGGTCCGTCGCGACATAGCGCCCACCGGCGGGGTCGTACTCGAAGATCCGGGGCACACCGGTGCGGGGATCGACGCCGGCGAACAGCGGTACGACGACCAGGCCCTGCATCGCCATCGGCAGGTTCGCCCGGACCATGCCGGCCAGTTTGGTCGACTTGCCCTCCAGCGACAGGACCTCGCCCTCGACCTTCTCGTAGTGCTCGAGTTCGGTGGCGAAGACCTTGGCCAGCTCCATGGCCGGTCCGGCCGCGCCGGAGATCGCGATCGCGGAGCGCTGGTCGGCGGGGAACACCTTGCGCATGTCCCCGCGCGAGATCAGGTTCCCGGCCGTGGCACGACGATCACCGGCGATCACGACCGCGCCGTCGGCGACGACCGCGAGCACGGTGGTCCCCTCGACAAGCTTGGTCCGCAACTCCTCGGGCATCGGCCGGTTGGCCATCAGGGCCGGTACGGCATCCGGTGCATCCCGACGGAGGACCTCGAAGAACGAACTGCGGTGCGGATCGAACGCCGCGGGCAGGCCCGGGTCGATCACTGGCCACCCTTCTGGACGTAACTACGCACGAACTCCTCGGCGTTCTCCTCGAGCACGTCGTCGATCTCGTCGAGCAACTCGTCGACGTCGTCGAGCAGTTCCTTGGTGTCCTCGGCCGACTCCGCCTGCGGTTCGTGGTCCTGCTCAGCCTCGGAACGGTCCTGGGCGTCACCGCCCTTGCGTACCTGTCCGCCGTCACTCACCGTCGGTCTCCCTCATCGGCATCGGCCTCGATGCTACCCAGCGACACGTCGGCCGCCCTCAACCCGGCCTCGATCCGGGCGCGCACGGCCGCCAGCCGGCGCTCGACCGGTGCGACGACCCGCGCGAACTGCTCGCTGTGTTCCTCACCGGCGAGCAGCGCGCCCCCGTCCGCGGCAGCCGCGGCGCGCAGCAACACGGCCGCCTCCCGCGGGCGGCCCTCCTGCCAGGCCCGCAGACCGGCCTCGGCGCGCCGTTCGACCACCTCGAGGTCGAGGTCGATGCCCGCCGAACGCAGCGTGAAGGCGGTCGAGGTCCCGCTGAGCGCGACGGCCCGACCATCGACACTGGTCACCAGCGCCCGCGCGGCGACGAGCGCGGATGCCAGGCCGGCGTCGTCGTCCGGAGCCAGCCCGAGCCAGGCGAGCACCTCCTCGCGGGCCACGCTCCGCCCGCGCCGCAGCGCCAGGAGCTGCACGATCCGCCGGCCCCGGAGGTCCGCGACGGCCGCCCCGACGGCCGCGGCTCGATCCGCCGCGGCGTCTCGTGGGCCGTCGGCCATCGCATCCACCCGCGTGCCCGCATGGTGGATCGTGAAGCCCCCGAGGACCCGGATCGCCACCGGGGCCGGGACGTCGAGGCCGGTGACGAGCTCGTGGGCGACCTCGCCGCGGTGGATCGAGGTGCCCAGCCGGGCGAGACGCAGTTCCAGGTCCCCGATCCGGGACCGTTCGTCGAGTCCGTGGGCCCGCCGGGCGATCCCGAGTTCGGTTCGGGCAGCCCACACTGGATCGTGCAGACGGTGCCAGGTGCGCGCCGTACGGCGCAGACCCGGCACGGGGTCCCCGTCGAGCAGGGCGAGCAGCGTGGCGGACTCGGCCAGGGCGCGCTCGTCGTGCCGCGGGGTGGCGCGCTCGACGGCCTGCTGCGCGCGATCACGAGCGACGTCGTGGTCCCCCTCGGCGAGCGCCAGCCAGGCCGCGGCCAGCACCGCACCGGTCACCGGGGTCGGCTGCCCGAGGGCCGCGTCGACGGCCCGCCAGGCGGCTGCACGGTCGGTGCGGGCCAGGACCCGGGCGAGCCCGATGGACGCCGCGGCGAGCGGGCGCTGGTCACCGGATTCGTCGGCGATGGCGATCGCCCGCTCGTAGGCGTCCCGCGCCCGCCTCAGCTCACCACGCTGGCGGTGGACGTCGCCGAGCAGGTACCAGCCCCGGGCGCTGGTCCGGGCGTGACGTCGCTCGTCGGCGCGGCGAGCGCCGTCGGCGACCTCGGCCGCGGCATCGATCCGACCGGTGCGCAGCAGCACCTCGGCGCGCAGCGCCCGGGCCTCGGAGACCTCGACCACCGCACCACGGTCGGACAGCAGCCCCTGCGCCCGGTCCAGCTCGAACAGTGCCTCCGTCGTCCGACCGACATCGAGGTGGTGGCGTGCGCGGTCGATGCGTACCTGGGCGATCAGCCGGGCGTCGCCGCTCATCTCGGCCGCGGCGAAGGCCCGCCGGTGCGCGTGCTCGTAGACCTCCCCGGCCTCCTCGCCGGCGGCGAGTGCCGCCTCGACGATCCGCAGGCGCGCGCGGATCCGGGGTGCCTCGGGACTCGCGATCGCCGGCACGGACCGCTCATCGGGGCCGGACCCGGGGCCGGGGCCGCCGTCGGGCTCGGGGTCGGGGTCGCCGTCGACGCCACGGCCGGGGTCTGGGTCGATCAGCGCCCGCGCGACCGTGATCGCGTCGATCGCCGCCACCTGTTCACCGCGCCGCAGATGGGCGGTCGCGAGCCAGATCGCCAGTTCCGCCCGGACGACACCCGCGGCGACCGCACCACCCGCATCGTCCGCGCCGCCCGCGCCGAGCATCGGTGTGCCCTGCTCCAGTGCCTGACGCAGCTCGCCGCGCTGGACCAGCAGTCGGACCCGCCCGAGCACCGACGTGGGATCGTCATCCCGCCCCGCCGCGGCCAGACGGGTCAGGGCCCCTGCGTCGTCGCCGATCAACGCCAGCGCCTCGCCGTGCAGGCGCTCGAGCTGCGGCGTGCGCAACCGCCCACCCACGGACGCCGCAGCACGGGCGACCGCCGCGGCCCGTCCGTCGGCGAGCAGGCGGTCCCCGTGCGCCGTGAGCATGCGCGCGGTGAGCTCCTGCGCTCCGACCGCCACGAGCACCTGCAGGAGCCGACCGAGCTGGCCGGCGCGCTCCAGGCCGTCGAGCACCTCGACCAGTGCCCGATCGGGTTCGTCGGCGTCGCCCGCGGCCAGCCACTCGAGCACGGCCACCCGGACGAGCGGGGTCACCGTGACGGTGCCGACGTCGAGGTAGCCGGGACGCCCCGGCCCGGGGCGGATCAGTCCGCGCCGCAGCAGGTCGTCGAGCTCGGTCCGCAGCGCATCGACGGACCGTTGTTGCACGGCCGCGAGTTCCCGGGCGTCGGTGACATCGAGCAGGGCGACCTCGGCGACCAGTTGGCGCGCCGCCGGCCGCTCCTCACGGAGCAGGAACGCCTCCACCGTGGCCATGACCGCGGGTGCACGGAGCACGTCCGTGAGCTCCGCCGCGACGCTCCGGTCACCGAGGTCCGAGCCGACGGCACCGTCGCCGCCATCCGCAGCGCCCCCACCGACCGCACCGTCGCCGCCATCCGCAGCGCCCCCACCGACCGCACCGTCGCCGTCGACCGCGGGGCCATCATCGCCGATCGACGCGATGAGCGTCTCGCTGACCGCGTCGACACCGGCGGCCCACCCGCCGGTCGCCGTGCCCACCGCCTCGGCCCAGCCCGGTCCGGACCGCGCGGCGCGACCATCGGCGACCTCGGCCTGGGCGATGGCACGATCCAGCCGTCGGGCGATCTCGGTGGGGCGCAACGCCAGCTCGCGGGCATCGATGACCGCGGCCGCACCCCGGCTGCGCACGGACTCGTCCGTCAGGCCCACCTCGATGCGGCTGGCGGTCACCAACCGCACGCGCGAGCCCGGCACGGCGCACAGCGCCCGCATCAGGTCGATGGACCGGCTGTCAACGAGCCGGTCGACCTCGTCGATCGCCACCCGTGTCGGCGGATCCTCGGCGGCCGCGACGATGCGGTCGACCAGGACGTCGAGGGGCGCATCCGCGTCGATCACCGCCCCCAGGTCCGGTGGTGTCGAACCACCCCGACCGTGGGTCAGGGCGGTGACCAGGCGCACCGTGAGGTGATGGGGATCGGCGTCCGCCTCGGTCGCGACGAGCACCGGTACCCCGCGTTGCTCCGCCCAGTGTTCGAGCAGGGCGCTCTTGCCGCTGCCGTGCCCCGCGAGCAGCGACACCAGCGGGCGGGCCGACGCCCGGTCGAGCGCCGCGAGCAGGCGGGGTTCGACGAACGGCGTGGCGGGCTGCAGCACGGCCGTCACCCGGCGATCGAGGTTCGCGGCACGGCCGTCATCCGCACGTCGTCCGATCGCACCCGACCCGCCCCCGGTGGTGCGCACCCATCAGCTCGTCAACCGCTCGAGCAGATCGGCCGCGTCGGTGACCTCGTCGAGCAGTCCCTGCAGCTGTTCCTGCGTCCCGCGACCGGGCTCCATCATGGGGATGCGCTGGAGGGTGTCACGGCCGAGGTCGAAGATCAGTGCGTCCCAGCCGGCCGCGACGATCTGCTTGCGGAACCGCCGGATGCACTCACCGCGGAACCAGGCGCGGGTGTCGGCCGGCGGGCTCGCGATGGCCGCCTGGACCTCGTCCTCGGTGACCAGCTTCTCGACCCGGCCCCGGGCCGCCAACCGCTGGTACAGGCCCTTGTCCTGGCGCACGTCGTGGTACTGCAGATCGACCATCTTGAGCCGGTCGTGGTCCCAGTCGAGCCCGTGGCGCTGCCGGTAGCCCTCCATGAGTTCCAGTTTGGTCGCCCAGTCGACCTGGCCGGACAGAGCCCGTGGATCGGACCCGGCGGTGGTCAGCACCGTCTCCCAGCGCGTCAGCACGTCCGCGACGACCGGATCGTCGACCGCGCGCTCCTTGACCGAGCGCTTGCAGGCCTCGAGGTAGGCCCACTGGATCTCCAACGCGGTCATCCGGGTGCCGTCGTCCATACGCAGCGGACGCGAACAGGTCAGGTCGTGACTGACCTGCTGGAACGCCTGCACCGGATGGGCCAGCCCCGGCAGCGCCGGCAGCGACTCCTCCTCGAGCACGTCGAGCACGAGCAGCATCGTGCCGACCTTGAGGAACGTCGCCACCTCGCACAGGTTGGCGTCGCCGTTGATGACGTGCAGACGCCGGTAGCGGTCCGGGTCCGCGTGCGGCTCGTCGCGGGTGTTCATCAGCGGCCGCTTGAGCGTCGTCTCGAGCCCGACCTCGACCTCGAAGAAGTCCGCACGTTGCGACAGCTGGAAGGGCACGTCACGGTCGAACTCGGTGCCGATCCGCCCGGCACCGACGTAGAGCAGCCGGGAGACGAAGAACGGCAGCAACTGCCGGGTCAGACGACCGAAGGGCACGTCCCGGTTGACGAGGTAGTTCTCGTGCGTGCCGTAGGCCGCACCCTTGCCGTCGGTGTTGTTCTTGTGGACCAGCACCCGGCTGCCGGGCGGCAGGGTGGTCGCGGCCCGAGCGGCGGCGTCCTCCAGGATGCGTTCGCCGGCCTTGTCCCAGATCACCAGATCCCGGGCGTTGGAGCACTCGGGGGTGGCGTACTCCGGGTGTGCGTGGTCGACGTAGAACCGCGCCCCGTTGGTCAGCACCGTGTTGGCCAGGCCGAGTTCGTCGTCGACGATGGCCTCGTGCGGATCCGGGATCTCGTAGCCCCGGGCGTCACGCAACGGATGCTCGTCGGAGTGGTCCCAGCGCACGTCGCGGTCGCCCGGGGCGCGGTAGGCACCGACGACCAGTGACGACGCCAACACCGGGTTGACCTCGCTCGGCCCGTCGACGGTGATGCCGAACTCCGTCTCCACGCCGACGAACTTGGGGGTGAGCCCGGTACCCGACCCGCCGGCACCAGCCGGTGAGGGACCGGCGTGGCTCGGAGCCGGGCGACTCACAGGTACTGCCCCGGGTTGAGGTTCTCGATGGCGCGTCCGGGCTGCTGCTCGTTGGAGATCAACGTGCGCACGTAGACGATCCGCTCACCCTTCTTCCCACTGATCCGGGCCCAGTCGTCCGGGTTGGTGGTGTTGGGCAGATCCTCGTTCTCGCGGAACTCCTGACGGATGGCGACGAGCAGGTCGTCCGCGGTCAGCCCCCGGTCACCGGTCTCGATCAGGCGTTTGATGGCGAGCTTCTTCGCACGGGACACCACCGACTCGATCATCGCGCCGGAGTTGAAGTCCTTGAAGTAGAGGATCTCCTTCTCGCCGTTGGCGTAGGTGACCTCGAGGAATTCGTTGTCCTCGTCCTCGGCGTACATCTTCTCCACCGTGCGATCGATCATCTGCTCGACCGCCGCGGCCGCGGAGCCGGCGGCATCGAGCTCGGCCTGCGCGATCGGAAGCCGCTCGTGGAGGTAGACGGCGAAGATCTCGCGGGCCGCGAGCGTGCCGGGACGGTCCACCTTGATCTTCACGTCCAGCCGACCGGGGCGCAGGATGGCCGGGTCGATCATGTCCTCACGGTTGGATGCGCCGATGACGACCACGTCCTTGAGCGATTCCACCCCGTCGATCTCGGCGAGCAGCTGCGGAACGATGGTCGTCTCCACGTCCGAGGAGACCCCCGACCCACGGGTGCGGAACAGCGACTCCATCTCGTCGAAGAACACGATGACCGGGAACCCCTCGGCCGCCTTGTCCCTGGCGCGCTGGAAGATGACCCGGATCTGACGTTCGGTCTCCCCGACGTACTTGTTGAGCAGCTCCGGGCCCTTGACGTTGAGGAAGAAGCTCTTGACGTCGTCCCGGCCCGTCTTCTCCGCCACCCGCTGGGCGAGCGAGTTCGCGACGGCCTTGGCGATCATCGTCTTGCCGCACCCGGGCGGGCCGTAGAGCAGGATGCCCTTGGGCGCACGCAACTCGTGTTCGACGAACAGCTCCGCGTGCAGGTAGGGCAGCTCGACCGCGTCACGGATGGCCTCGACCTGATCACCGAGCCCGCCGATCTGCTCGTAGGCCACGTCCGGGACCTGCTCGAGCGTGAGCTGCTCGGTCTCGGCCTTCTCGATGCGTTCGATGGCCGTGTTGGCACGGGTGTCCACCAACAGGGACTCGCCCGCCTTGAGTTTCAACTCGCGCAGTGGTTCGGCGAGCACGACGAGCCGCTCCTCGTCGGTGGTGCCGACCACCAGCACGCGACCGTCCTCCAGGACCTCGGCGATGGTCACCAGCTCGCCACGATTCTCGAACTCGCCGAGGGCCACGATGTTCATGGCCTCGTTGAGCCGCACCTCGCGGCCGGGAGCGAGGCCCTCGACCTCGAGCTCGGGCGCGACCCCGACCTCGAGCTTGCGTCCGGAGACCATGACGTCGGCGGTGACGTCGTCGTCGCGGAAACCGAGGAACGTGCCGTAGGTCCGTGGCGGCGCGGCGAGCCGCTCGGCCTCCTCCTTCAGCGCGTTCAGTTGCTCGCGCGCGGAGCGCAGCGTCTCGGCGAGTTTGCTGTTCTGGGACTGGGCCGCCTGCAGCTGGCTCTTGGTCTCCAGCAGCCGCTCCTCGAGCACCCGGATGCGGGTGGGGGCGGTCTCCAGACGTCGCCGCAGCAGATCGACCTCCTCGCGGAGGAACTTCAGCTCGGCGGCGAGTTCGTCGGGGTCATCACTCGGACCGGCACCCCGTTCGACCGGGCCGGACCCGGTGTCGGCAGCTGCCCGGGGCCCACTGCGCTCGGGCTGATCGGTGCCGCCTGCGGCCGCCTCCTCATGCCCGTCAGCGGGGTCGGGCCCTCGCGTCGAACCCTGCACGTGGCCTCCTCGGATCGCCTGGCGCTGGGTCGCGGCGATGCCGGAAACATCGGCGCGCCCGCACGCGAACGAGCGTACAGCACACCCCCTGGACCGCCGTCGGCTCGACGCGACCCCGGACGGCGTCCCCGGAGCCGCGACGACGCGGCCCGCAGGCGCGGCCGATCGCCGGCGAGCATGGCTGATCGGACGGGTGCACCGGCCGCCATCGCCGTGGGCATCGGGCATGATCGGATGCGATGCGGGACGACACCCGGGCAGTCGCCGTCGTCCGCCACCTGTACGCGCCGACCTGTCGGTCGATCCGACATCGAGGAAGCTGTGAGCCGCACGCTGGAGCTGGCCACGACCACCCTTGCCGGCGCACTCGGTGCGCTGGTCGCCGTGCTCGCCGTCGGTGCCAGCCTCGTCCTGGTGCTCCCCGCCGCACTCGGCGTCGGCCTCGTGGCGGCACTCACCGGCACCAGGCGCTGACAGGCGGGTCCCGTCATCCGGTGACCGGCACCACTCAGTCGGTCCGGATGTCGCCGTCCCCGGTCGACGCCGCGGCCTCGAGCTGCTCCCGTCGCCGTGCCTCGTGCGCCGTCCAATCGATCGCACCGCCGGTGTCGGCCTTGCGGCGCGGTGGCGGCGGCCCACCTGCGTCACGGGCCGGCACCCGTCGTGCGGTGGTCAGAAAGGCCGTGTGCGCGACCATGCGATGGGCCGGTCGCACGGCGAGGCCGTCGACGTCCCAGGGTCGCACCAGGGTCTCCGTGGTGCGCACCAGCGTGAACCGACCGTCGTCCCACAGCGCGTCGGAGAACCGCATCACCTGGGGCACGGTCGGCATGTAGGCGAGCACGATCGCCCCCGTTGGCAGCGCCTCGGCCGCGGCCTCGACCATCGTCCACGGCTCGAGCAGGTCCAGGATGAGCCGGTTGGCACGCAGGGTGGCGAGGTGGTCGGCGAGGTCACCGACGATCAGCTCCCAGTTCGCCGGCCGGCCACCATGCACACGCTCGACGTTGCGGGCGGCGATGCGGGCGTGGTCGTCGCGGCGCTCGAAGGACACGACCCGACCCTCGGGGCCGACCGCATCGAGCAGGGCGAGGGTGAGCGCACCGGAACCCGCCCCGGCTTCCACCACCACGGAGCCCGGCCGCACGTCCGCGGCGGCCAGGATCATGGCCTGGTCCTTGGGGTAGACGACCTGCGCCCCGCGCTTCATCTTGAGGATCATGTCCTCGCGCGTCGGCCGGAGGACCACGACCTCCATGTTCTTGTTGGTCCGGACCGCGGAGCCCTCCGCGATCCCGATCATCGCGTCGTGCGCCACGAGCCCCGCGTGGCTGTGCCACTCCCCGCCGGCCTCGAGGTCGACGAGGTAGCGACGGCCCTTGCGGTCCGAGAGCACGACCACCTCGCCCGCGGCCAGCGGGGCGTCGGTTCCCGGCAACAACGGCCGGGCGGTGGCGGCCGCCGTGGCCGGGTCGGCGGCCTGATCCGTGGCCGGGTCGGCGGCCTGATCGGTGGACTGATCGGTCGTCCGGTCGGTGGACTGGCTCATGCATCCGCTCCGAGGTGCGTCGCCGGGGCGATGACGGGCAGCACCGCGAGGATGCGCTCCCGTTGCCGGCAGAACGCGCAGGTGTCGTTTGGTGTGGGCAGGCCGCAACCGGTGCAGGCCCGCAGATCGTGTCCGTGTTCGTCGACGGCGTGGTCCTCGAAGTGGCTCCCGATCCGGTCGAGGAAGCCGAACAGGAACTGGGCCTTGAGCCCGGGCGAACCCGCCTCGAGCTGGTCGAGCACCGCCTTGTTGACGTGACCGGTGTTGCCGTCCACGAGCGGGCACTCCTCGACGACGTAGTCGATCCCGGTGACCACGGCGTAGGCGGCGGTCTCGCGCTCGCTCAGGCGGTAGAGCGGCTTGACCTTGCGGGGCTGCCCCTGCAGGCGCGGTTCGAGCAGGGGCGTCTGACGGGCCAGGAAGTCCTCGTGCCAGCGCAGCACGTTGCCGAGCAGCGTGGCGGCCTCGTCGTCGAGGTTGTGCCCCGTGACCAGCACGTCGTAGCCGTGTTCGGCCGCGACCTCGTCGAACGCGTGCCGTTTGGACAGCCCGCAGACGCCGCAGGTGCTGCGGCCGGTGGCGGTCGACCCCGACGGCGTGGTGAAGCCGTAGCGCTCGGCGAGCTCGACGGTGTGCAACCGCAGCCCACGGGCGGCGGCGAAGGACGCGCACACGTCACGGCTCCGCGCCGAATAGCCCCCGATGCCGAGGCCGACGTACAGGCCGTCGACGTCGTAGCCCAGCGCGACGAGTGCGTCCCACAGGGCCAGGGAGTCCTTGCCGCCGGACACGGCGATCAGGACGCGTTCGCCGTAGTGGATCATGCGCTGTCCGGGGGCGGCACCCGGTGGTTGGTCGATGGCGCGTCGGACACTGCGGCGGACGTGGTCGACGAGGTGGGTGGCACAGAACGCGGCCCGGTGACGGGGCTCCTCGTGCACCGCGGGTCCGCGGCACTCGATGCAGCGGGGGGCACCGTCGGCCCCACCGGAGACGACGGGTCGGATCTCGACGCGGGCACCGGCGGGCAGTTCGTGCTCGCGGGTCACGAGGGCACCGTCGTGCAGCACCAGCACGGTGTGCTCGATGACGTCGAGGTGCTCGAGCAGCGCCGCCACGGTGAGTGGACCGCCGACGTGCTCGGTGCGGTCGGGGTTGCGTCGGCGGACCTCGATCGCGGGCCCGATGCTCAGGACCCCCCACCGCCGGCCGGACTCGGCGTGCGCGCAGCACCATCCTCCGGGGTGCCGCTCGGTCCGGTGGCCCCACCGGGAATGTCGCCGGCCGCCGCCCCACCCGTGGGAGCGGTGCCCTCGGGGCCGTCCGCCCCGATGTCGGCCGGCAGGACCACGCGCTCACCGGGCGGGAGGGTGACCTCGACACCACGCACGCGGATCACCAGTGCCTCGCCCTCGAGCACCTCGAAGCGCAGCTCGTCGTGGGTGAACTCGACCGCCAGCTGGCGATCGTGGAAGCGCAGGTTGAACGCCAGCCGCTGCCAGGGCTGGGGCAGGCGCGGATCGAACGACAACTCGCCGTGCAGATCCCGCATGCCGCCGAAGCCGTAGGCCAGGGTCATCCACACGCCGCCGGTCGAGGCGATGTGCACGCCGTCGACGACGTTGCCGGCCACGTCCGCGAGGTCCATGAGCAACGCGTACTGGAAGTACTCGAGTGCCTTCTCCTCGTAGCCGATCTCGGCGGCGAGGATCGACTGCACACAGGCCGACAGCGACGAGTCACCGGTGGTGAGCGGGTCGTAGTAGTCGAAGTTGCGCCGCTTCTGCTCGAGCGAGAACTCGTCGCTGAGCAGCACCATCGCGAGCACGACGTCCGCCTGCTTGAGCACCTGGTGGCGGTAGATCACCAGCGGGTGGTAGTTCAGCAGCAGCGGGTAGTTCTGCTTGGGCGTGCCGGCGAAGTCCCAGACCTCCTTCTCGAGGAAGTTGATGTCCTGCGGGTGGATGCCGCGTTCGGCGTCGTAGGGCACGAACATGGCGTCGGCGGCCCGTTGCCAGCCGAGGACCTCGTCGTCGTCGAGATCCGTGTCGTGGGCGATCCGGCGGTAGGCCTCGGGATCGTCCTCCCGCAGCCACAGCACCACCTCGACGGCGTAGCGCAGGTTGGCGCGGGCCATCAGGTTGGTGAACGCGTTGTCGTTGACCACCGTGGTGTACTCGTCGGGGCCGGTGACCCCGTGGATGTGGAACGCGCCCGAGTCCGGGCCGTAGAACCCGATGTCGGTCCACAACCGGGCGGTCTCGATCAGCATCTCCGCCCCGACCTCCTTGAGCAGGTCGGTGTCGCCGCGGACGTCGACGTAGCGCTTCAGCGCGAACGCGATGTCGGCGTCGATGTGGTACTGCGCGGTGCCGGCGGCGTAGTAGGACGACGCCTCCTCACCGTTGATGGTGCGCCACGGGAACAGCGCGCCGCGCTGGGACATCTCGCGGGCCCGGGCACGCGACAGCGGCAGCATCGAGTGGCGGAAGCGCAGCAGATTGCGGGTCACACGCGGGTCGGTGTAGGTGAGGAACGGCAGGACGTAGACCTCGGTGTCCCAGAAGTAGTGCCCCTCGTAGGCCTGCCCGGTGAGCCCCTTGGCCGGGATCCCGGTCGTCTCCGCACGAGCGGCGGACTGCAGCAGCTGGAACAGGTTCCACCGGATGGCCTGCTGGACGCGTCGCGGTCCGTCGACCTGCACGTCCGCGCGGGACCAGAAGTCCGCGAGGAACTCCCGTTGGGTGGTCTCGAGCTCGCCGTAGCCGTCGCGCAGCGCCCGGTCCAGGGATCGGGTGCACCGGTCGACGAGTTCCGCCGGTGGCACCGACTGGGAGGTGTGGTAGCTGAAGAACTTGGTGATCCGCACCGGCACACCGGCCTTGGCGTCGATGGTGAACACGACCTTGCCGAGGTCCTCCGACCAGGTGCGCTGCATCCGCCACGGGTTGTCGGTGTCGACGACGTGGTCCATGCCGACCGCGAGCGTCATCTTCGAGTTGGTGGTGCGGTAACCGGTGATGATCCGGTGGGCGTCGTCGAAGTGGGCCTTGGCATTAAGCACCCGGTGGGCGAAGCCCTTGGCCCGGCGCGGATCACTGTCGAGCCCACCGGCCCCGTTGCCGTTGCGCGGCTCGTCGAGCGCGCGCGCGTCCTCACGGTTGAGCACCTGCGAGGAGATCACCACGGGTGCGTCGTGATCGACCACGACCTCGTAGGAGATGGCGGCGAGGTGGCGGTGCGCGAACGACACCAGCCGCCGGGAGGTGATCTGCACCTGCTTGCCGCCGGGTGTCGACCAGTTCATGTCGCGGGTGAGCACGCCCTCGCGCAGGTCGAGCGCCCGTTCGTAGTCGGTGATCCGGGCGGTCGGCAGGAACAGGGGCTCGTCGTCGACGTAGAGCTTCATCAGACTGGCGTCGGGCACGTTGACGATCGTCTGACCGGTCCGCGCGAAGCCGTAGGCCTCCTCGGCGTGGACGATCGGCCAGGTCTCGTGGAAGCCGTTGACGAACGTGCCGGCCTCGATGGACGGGCGCCCCTCCTCCAGGGTGCCCCGCATCCCGAGGTAGCCGTTCGACAGCGAGAAGATCGTCTCCGCGTTGCCCATCCAGTGATCGGCGAACCGCAACTCGCGGATCCGCCACTCGTCGGCGGGGAAGAGGTGTTCGGGCGGCAGCCGGACATCACGGGGCAGCATGGCGTGGTCCTTGCGTGGTCCAGGCCTGGAGCACGTCGAAGATCGCGGGAGACAGTTGTCCGCGACGCTACCCCCGTGGCCCGCGGGCGTCGACGCCGCCGGCTGATCCGACGACGGCCCGCCGATCCGCGGCGCGCTTCCCGGCGACCGCCCGACGGGTCATCGCCGGGCCGGCGTCAGTAGGCGACCTGGCAGAACCCGTGGTTGCAGTAGCCCCCGGGCTGCTTGTGCAGGTACTGCTGGTGCTCCTCCTCGGCGAAGTAGAACTGCCCGTCGCCGGCCTCGGCCAGCGGCGCGAGTTCGGTCGCGATCTCGCCGTAGCCCTTGGCGCTCAGTGCCGCCTGGTAACGCTCGCGCGAGGCGAGGATGGCCTCGCGCTGCTCGTCGGTCGTCCAGTACAGCCCGGAGCGGTACTGCGTGCCGATGTCGTTGCCCTGCCCGTTGACCTGGGTCGGGTCGTGGTTCTCCCAGAACAGCTTGAGCAGCTGGTCGATCGAGACCTCCGCGGGGCGGTAGACGACGATGACCGCCTCGGTGGAGCCGGTCCGTCCCGTGCAGGACTCGCGGTAGGTCGGGTTCGGGGTCCAGCCCGCGGCGAAGCCGACACCGGTGGTGTGCACGCCCTCCTGCTGCCAGTAGAAGCGCTCGGCCCCCCAGTAGCAGCCCATGGCGACGACCAGTACCTCGGTGTCGTCGGGGTACGGCGCCTTCATGTCCGTGCCGAGCACGGCATGCACGCCCGAGATCGGCATCGCCGTGTCGCGACCCTCGAGCGCCTGGTCCGGGGTGATGGGTTCGGGCTTGGGGCGGGTGAAGAACACGGGCGACTCCTCATGGCGGGCATCATCGAGGCTACGGGCGCGTTGTCCCCGTGGACCGGCCAACGCCGGTCGTGCGCGGACAGCGGTCACCGCATCCCCCGTGCACCGGGCTCACCCGGTCACGGACATCCCGGGCGCCGCCGCATCCCGAACGTCGGGCCACCACCCGTCCAACGGGCCACCACCCTTCCAACGGGCCACCACCCGTCCAACGGGCCACCACCCGATCCGAGACGACGAGGACCGTCATGGACCTGCTGGCCGGCTTCGCGCTGGTGTCGGTCGTGCTCGTCGCAGCCGCACTGGCCGCGGGCATGGTCGACCGCGCTCCGCTGTCGTTCCCGATCGTGTTCCTCGGGTTGGGGCTGCTGCTCGGGCCCGGTGCCGCCGGGGTCGTCGACGTCGGACTCGATGACGCCATCGTGGAGATCGTCGCGATCACGACCCTGTCGCTGGTGCTGTTCCTCGATGCCGTCCACCTGGACGTCGGTGCGCTGCGGGCGCAATGGTGGGTGCCCGCCCTGACGCTCGGACCGGGCACCGTGGTGACCATCGGCGGGGTCGCGGGCGCGGCGGTGCTGCTCCTCGGGTGGTCGTGGCCGCTGGCGCTCATCGCGGGCGCAACGCTGGCCTCGACCGATGCGGTCACGCTGCGCGACGTCCTGCGCGACGAGCGGCTGCCGACCTCCGTGCGGCGGTCGTTGGCCGTCGAGGCCGGGACCAACGACGTCATCGTGCTGCCGGTCCTGCTGGTCACGATCGCCGTCGCCTCGGGACAGACGACCGGTGCGCCCGGGTGGCTGCTGTTCGCCGCCCAACTGCTGGTCTTCGGACCGCTGGCCGGCGCGGCGGTCGGCGGCGGTGGGGCCTGGATCATGGCCCGGGTGGACCGGCGCACCCCGATCCGGCTCGAGTACCAGTCGATCTTCGGCGTCGGTCTGGTCCTGCTCGCCTACGTCGCGGGCGAGGCGGTCGGTGGCAGTGGGTTCCTGGCGGCCTTCGCCGCCGGACTGGCCGTGGGGCTCGGCAACCAGGCGTTGTGCGACTGCTTCCTGGACCTCGGTCAGGTACTCGTCGAGGTCCTGCTGCTCGCCGCCTTCGTGCTGTTCGGTGCCGTGCTGTCGGGCCTGATCGGCCAGACGCCGCTGCTCCCGGCCCTCGCCTTGGCGGCGATCGCGCTGCTGGTCGTCCGTCCCGTCGGGGTCGTCGGTGCGCTCACCCTGCGCCGGACCATGCTCAGCCCCGCGGCCCGCCTGGTCATCGGGTGGTTCGGCCCCCGCGGCCTCGCCTCGCTGCTGCTGGCACTGCTCGCCGTGCGGGCCGGCATCCCGGGCGCGGAGACCCTGTTCGCGGTCGTCGGTGTGGTCGTCGCGGTGTCGGTCGTGGTGCACGGCACCACCGTGGGTGCCGTGGCCGGGGCCTACGACCGGCGACACGGCGACGAGGTCTCGCCCGAGGACCGCGACGCCACCCCGATCGGCGTGCTCGGCCGCAGCGACGACGACGTACCACGCATCGACGCCGCCGAGCTCGCGTCGCTGCTCGCCGAGGACGCCGCGGTCGTCGTCGACGCCCGCGCCCCGTCGGCCCGCCGGACCCGGCCGACGGCCATCCCGGACAGCCGACCGATCAGCCCCGACGAACTCGCCGCCGCAGCGTCCGGGCTGCCCCGGGACCGGGTGATCGTGACCTGGTGCACCTGCACCAACGACGCCACGGCGGCCCGTTCCGCCGCCACCCTGCGCGACGCGGGACTCGATGCCCGCGTGCTCGCCGGCGGGCTCGACGCCTGGGCGTCGGGCGGACGACCGGTGGTGCGTCCCGCCGACATCGTGGACCCCTGATCGGCCTGCGGCGTTCAGTCGATCAGCGCGCGCCGCAACAGCCGGACCGCGGCGAACCAGGCCAGGACGTTGAACGCCAGGATCACCGCGACGTGAACCAGCACGACGGGGGTCGGTGGGACCGCGAAGGTGACCACCCGCAGCAGCTCGACGACGTGGTACAGCGGGTTCACCAGGGCGATGACCGCGAGGATCCGGGGCAGCCCGTCGATCGGGAAGAAGGTCCCGGCGACCACGTACATCGGCACGATGACACCCACGATGATCATGTCGAAGCCGTGGGTCGAGCGCAGCACCGCCCCGAACGCGGCTCCCGCCGCCGCGAACCCGAACCCGGCCACCACGGTGATCACGGGGGTCAGCACGACGGTCGCAGCGGGGCGCACGCCGAACGCGAAGGCGACCCCGACCGTGACGATCGCCACCGCCGTCGCCCGCAGCGCGTTCCACAGCGCCTCGCCGGTGACGAGTTCACCGATCGCCAGCGGTGCGGCCAGCAGGCCGTCGTAGAGCTGCTGCTCCTTGCGCCGGAAGTAGCCGTTGATCAGCGCCGGGAAGATCGACGAGAACAGCACCCCGATGGCGACCGCCCCGGTCGCGATGAAGTCGAGGTAGCTCAGCCCCGCGACCTCGGCGACCAGCGCCCCGAACCCGAAGCCGAAGGCCACGAACAGGATCACCGGCTCGGCGATGGAACCGAACGCGGTCGAGAACCAGACCCGCCGGAACACCGCCCACTCCCGCCACAGGACGGCGGCGATGACCGCGAGCGATCCCGTCGCGGTGCGCGCGACGTCGATCGCGTCGTCCGGCGGCGTGACGAAGGCCTCGTCCGGCGGCGTGCGGACCGCGTCGTCCGACGATGCGCTCATGTCAGCTCCTCGCCGGTCAGCACCACGAACACGTCCTCGAGGGTCGCGGCCCGACGACGGCCCGTGGCGAGGACCTCGAGCAGCGCCGCATCGTCGTCGGCCACGCCGAGCCGCTCCGCGCCGAACACCACGATGCTGGTCCCCGCATCCCGGGTCCCGAGCCCGGCCGCGGCTGCCAGTCGCGCGATCCGCGCGAGCTCGGACGCCGGGCCCCACACCTCACACACCTCGGCACCGACCGTGTCGGCGATCAGCCCGCCGGGTGCGCCCTGCGCGACGATCCGACCACGATGCATGATCGCGACCTCGTCACAGAGGCGTTCCGCTTCCTCGATGTAGTGACTGGTCAGCACGACCGTCGCCCCCTGGGCCCGGACGGTGTCGATCTGCGCCCACAGCTGCTGGCGGATCTGCGGATCGAGGCCCACCGTCGGCTCGTCGAGCAGCACGAGCTCCGGGCGGTGGACCAACCCCCGGGCGATGAGCAGCCGGCGACGCATCCCGCCCGACAACTCGTCGACGATTGTCGCCGCACGATCGACCAACTGCGCCAGGGCGAGGCCGTGTTCGATCGCCCGGGCCCGGGCCGCACCGCGCAGGCCGTACAGGCGCGCCGCCACCTCGAGGTTCTCCGCGACCGTCAACTCGTCGTCGAGGTTGTCGGCCTGCGGCACCACCCCGCAGCGGGCCCGGATGGCCTTGGCGGCACCGGGCATGGGCAGGTCGAGCACCTCGACCGAGCCCGCGTCCGCGCGGGCCTGGCCCGTGAGCGTGCGCATCGTGGTCGACTTGCCGGCCCCGTTCGGGCCGAGCAGCCCGAAGCACACCCCGGGCGGGATCTCGAGGTCGAGATGGTCGATCGCGGTGTGGGTGCCGAACCGCTTGACGACGCCCCGCAACACGACCGCCGGGGGACGTGGGACCACGTCCCCCGGCGTCGGACTCACGCGTCGAGCAGCGAACGCAGCACGTACTGCAGGATGCCGCCGTGGCGGAAGTAGTCGGCCTCGCCGGGGGTGTCGATCCGGACCTTGGCGTCGAACTCGGTGGTGGCACCGTCCGCGGCCCGGGCGACGACGTGCACGGTCGCCGGGATGTCGTCCTGCAGTGCGGTGATGCCGGTGATGTCGAAGGTCTCCTCACCGGTCAGGCCCATCTCGTCGGGGCTCTTGCCGTCGGGGAACTCCAGCGGCAGCACACCCATGCCGATCAGGTTCGACCGGTGGATGCGCTCGTAGGAGGTCGCGATGACGGCCTCGACCCCCAACAGCGCCGTGCCCTTGGCGGCCCAGTCGCGTGACGAGCCCGAGCCGTACTCGGCACCGGCCAGCACGACCAGGGGGATGTCAGCGGTCTGGTAGTGCTCGCTGGCCTCGAAGATCGAGGTCACCTCGGCGTCCGACGGGTCGTCGGCGGTGGTGAAGTCGCGGGTGAACGAGCCCTCGGTGCCGGGGGCCACCTCGTTGCGCAACCGGATGTTGCCGAACGTCCCGCGGATCATGACCTCGTGGTTCCCACGGCGGGCACCGTAGGAGTTGAAGTCGGTGAGCTCGATCCCATGCTCGACGAGGTACTCCCCCGCCGGGCTCTGGAGCTTGATCGCGCCGGCCGGGCTGATGTGGTCGGTGGTGACCGAGTCGCCGAGCTTGGCGAGCACACGGGCACCGGTGATGTCGGCCAGTGGCTCCGGTTCGCTGCCCATCCCGTCGAAGAAGCCGGGCTTGCGGATGTAGGTCGAGTCGTCGTCCCACTCGAAGGTGTCGCCCTCGGGCGTGGGCAGCGAGCGCCACGACTCGTCGCCCTCGTAGACCGAGCCGTACTTGTCCTCGAACATCGAGGTGGCCAGCGACCCGGACACGACCTCCTCGATCTCCTGCGGCGAGGGCCACAGGTCGGTGAGGTAGACGGGCTCGCCATCGGAGCCCGTCCCGATCGGCTCCGTGGTGATGTCGAGGTCCATCGTCCCAGCCAGCGCGTACGCGACGACCAGCGGCGGTGAGGCGAGGTAGTTCATCTTCACGTCGGGGCTGATGCGGCCCTCGAAGTTGCGATTGCCGCTCAGCACCGACACGACCGCGAGGTCGGCGTCGTTGACGGCCTTGCTGACCTCCGGGATCAGCGGACCCGAGTTCCCGATGCAGGTCGTGCAGCCGTAGCCGACCAGGTTGAAGCCCAACTTGTCGAGATACGGGGTCAGACCGGCACGGTCGAAGTAGTCGGTGACGACCTTGGAACCCGGCGCGAGTGTGGTCTTGACCCAGGGCTTGCGCTCCAGCCCACGGTCCACGGCGTTCTTGGCCACCAGCGCGGCGGCGATCATGACCGACGGGTTCGAGGTGTTCGTGCACGACGTGATCGCGGCGATGGTCACCGCGCCGTGGTCGAGCTCGAACTCGGTGCCGTCGGCGAGCGTGACCGGTGTCGGCGTCGAGGGCCGCCAGGTCGGCTCGCGGTCGTCACCGCTGGTCGGCGCCGGCGAGCCGTCGTTGGGGCCGTCGGTCGCCTCCAGCGTGACCGGGTCGCTGGCCGGGAAGGTCTCGTCGAGTTCCTCGTCGAGCCCCTCGTAGTGCTCCGAGGCATAGTCCTTGAGCGCGATGCGGAAGGCACGGGACGCGTCGGTCAGCGACACGCGGTCCTGCGGACGCTTCGGCCCGGCGATGGACGGCACGATGGTCGACAGGTCGAGGGTCAGCGACTCGGAGTAGTCGGCCTCGACCGACGGGTCGTGCCACAGACCCTGTTCCTTGGCGTAGGTCTCGACGAGTTCGAGCTGGTGCTCGGAGCGACCGGTGAACTTCAGGTAGCGGATCGTCTCCTCGTCGATGGGGAACATCGCCGCGGTGGAGCCGTACTCGGGCGACATGTTGCCGATGGTCGCCCGGTTGGCCAGCGGGATCGCGGCCACGCCGGGCCCGTGGAACTCGACGAACTTGCCCACGACCCCGTGCTTGCGCAGCATCTCGGTGATGGTGAGCACCAGGTCGGTCGCGGTGGTGCCGTCGGGCATCTCCCCCTCGAGCTTGAACCCGACGACCCGCGGGATGAGCATGGAGACGGGCTGGCCGAGCATGGCCGCCTCGGCCTCGATGCCGCCCACGCCCCAACCGAGCACGCCGAGCCCGTTGACCATGGGCGTGTGCGAGTCGGTCCCGACCAGCGTGTCCGGGTAGGCCTGCAGGCTGCCGTCGGGCCGCTCGTTGGGGAAGACCACCCGGGCGAGGTGCTCGATGTTGACCTGGTGGACGATGCCGGTGCCCGGCGGCACGACCTTGAGCGTGTCGAAGGCACTCTGCCCCCAGCGCAGGAACTGGAACCGCTCCCGGTTGCGTTCCATCTCGATGTCGATGTTGCGCTGCAGGGCGTCACCGACACCGAACACGTCCGCGACCACCGAGTGGTCGATGACGAGCTCGGCGGGGACCAGTGGGTTGATCTTGCTCGGGTCACCGCCGAGGTCGACCATGGCCTCGCGCATCGCGGCGAGGTCGACGACCGCCGGGACCCCGGTGAGGTCCTGCAGGATCACGCGCGCCGGGGTGTACTGGATCTCGGTCGGCGGTTGGGCATCGGCGTCCCACGATGCCAGGGCGCGGATGTCGTCCGCGGTCGTGTTGGCCCCGTCCTCGTTGCGCAGCAGGTTCTCGAGCAGCACCTTGAGGCTGAACGGCAGCCGGGCGGCACCTTCGACCGCGTCGAGGCGGAAGATCTCGTAACTGGTGTCGCCGACCTGCAGGTCGGCGCGGGCATCGAAACTGTTCATCGTCACGTCAGGGGCTCCCGGTGGCAGGTACGTCGGGGTGCAGCTGGGGTCCGGCTGCGGTGCAGCTGGGGTGCGGCGGTGGTGCTGCTCGAGTGCGGCTCGCGGATGGGCGACGGGGTCGGGCCGGCGGGCGTCGCCCGACACGCGCTGGTCGCCGCACGCGGGCCGTGGTTCGAAGGTAGTGGACCGTCAACGCGCCGCACATGGCATGACTCTACGATATAACCTTCAGGGTTATCTTGTCCAGTACGTACGCCGAGCCGGTGGGGGTCGTGGGATGGACGCCGCAGACGAACGAGAATCCGCCCGGGTGGTGGTCGTGGGCGACGTGGTCACCTCACGCCGCTTCGTCGACGAGCGGCAGCTGCTGATCGGCCTGCGTGGCGCGCTGGAACACGTCAACGGTGCCGTGGCCGCCGCCAGTCCCCTCGCGCTCGTGGAACGCGACCAGTTCCACGGGGTCTATGGCGAGCTCGGGGCGGCGGCCGCGGCGGTGCTGCGGCTACGACTCGCCACCGACGATCTGATCCTGCCCACCAGCGATGGCGTCGACGAACCGGTGGAGCTGCGGCTCGGGATCGGGATCGGTGTCAGCGACACCGCGGCCGGTCATCCGACCGGCTCGGCCTGGCGGCACGCCCGCGATGCCCGTCAGGCCGCACAGACCCTGCCCTCGAAGCACAGCTGGCCGGCATCGTTGCGCAGTGCGTGCCGTGCCGACGACACGACGATCCAGGCGACGATGACGGCCTACCTGCTGCTCCAGGACCAGCTGCTGGCCCGGCTCGACGCCCGGGACCGCCGGGCCCTGATCGGCACCCTGAACGGTGAGCGGCAGGTCGACATCGCCGCCGCGCTCGGGGTCACGCAGCCGGCCATCGCCCGTCGGCTGCGTGACCGCGGCGCACTGGCCATCCACCGGGCCCTGCAGGCGCTCCAGCCGCACACGGATGCGCACGGGGCCGTCCGCTGATCGCGCTGCCGGTGCAGCTCGTGCGTGCTGTCCTAGGCTCGGCGACGACCGCGTCCCCGTGAGCCGAAAGCGCATCCCATGCCGACCCTCGTCCTCGTCCGTCACGGCCAGTCGCTGTGGAACCTCGAGAACCGGTTCACCGGCTGGGTCGACGTCCCGCTGACGGCCACCGGTGAACAGGAGGCCCGTGACGCCGGTGACCGACTGCAGGGCCGGAGTTTCGACATCGCCTACACCTCGACGCTGACCCGGGCCCAGCGCACGCTCGACCTGATCCAGCACCAGGCCGGCTTCGACCTCCCGATCATCCGGGACGAGTCCCTCAACGAGCGCCACTACGGCGACCTGCAGGGGCTGAACAAGGCCGACACCGCCGCCCGCTACGGCGAGGAACAGGTGCACATCTGGCGCCGCTCGTTCGCGACTCCACCGCCCAACGGCGAGTCGCTCAAGGACACCGCGGCCCGCACCCTGCCGTTCTTCGAGCGCGCCGTGCTCGGCGACATCCGGCAGGGCAAGGACGTGCTGGTCGTGGCCCACGGCAACTCGAACCGATCGATCGTGATGCAGCTCGACGAGCTCGACGAGGAGGGCGTGCTCGCCCTGGAGCTCAAGACCGGTGTCCCGGTCGCCTACGACCTCACCGAGGACGGCACGGTGCGGGACAAGACCATCCTCGAGTGACGCGCGACCGGTCGCACCCGGTCCCGGCGGGCCGCACCCGAGCCGGGTCGACGCCGCCGGCGGTACCGTCATGCCCTGTCGAGTTCGAGGAGTGCCGTCATGCTCGAGGAAGCCAAGCCCGGTACCGGCTGGGGTGTGCTGCACCTGATGCTGAAGGTCGACCACGCCGCCGTGCCCGGTCTGCCCGAAGCCGCCGCGAAGGAGTTCGCCGGCGTGCTCGAGCGCTGGCAGGACGAACTGCAACTGCACGTGTTCAGCGGCCTCGGCCACAAGGCCGACGTGCTGCTCATGGCCCTGTCGGACGACCTCACCAGGCTGCGTGCGCTGCAGACGGATGTCGCGGCCACCGCGGCCGCACCGGCGCTCACGCTGGTCGACTCGTACCTCTCGCTCACCGAGGGCAGCGAGTACACCTCCACCCCCGAGCGCTACCGCGAGGAGATGGCCGCCAAGGGCGTCGAGGGCGAGGATCTCGACCACCGCGTCGAACAGTTCGCCGAGCGCATGGCGACGTACACCGAGTCCAAACTGCATCCGCAGATGCCCGACTGGCAGCTGCTGTGCTTCTACCCGATGTCGCACCGCCGCGAGGGTGACGACAACTGGTACGCGCTCGACTACGAGGAACGCAAGCGGCTGATGGCCGAACACGGCAAGTCGGGCCGGGCCTACACCGGCCGTGTCCTGCAACTGGTCTCGGGCTCCACGGGCCTGGACGGCTGGGAGTACGCGGTCAGCCTGTTCGCCCACGACCTCGCCGACGTGAAGTCGATCGTCTACACCCTGCGCTACGACGAGGCCTCCGTCCGCTACGCGGAGTTCGGCGACTTCTGGATCGGGATCCGGCGCGAGCCCGCCGACCTCGTGACCGAGATCGGGCTCGCCCGCACCCCGTGAGCCCGGCCCCGCGCCCGTCTCCGGGCGCGTCCGGCCACCTCGACGTCGTCCGCACCCAGTTGCGCGCCCACGTCCCCATCGACGCCGCCGAACGACGCTCCCTGCAGCGCACGCTGACGCTGCTCGCCTGGCTGCGCGCCCCGCTCGACGAGCACGCGGATCCGATCCACGTCACCGGTTCGGCGATCGTGCGTGACGCCGGGGGTCGGGTGTTGTTGCACCGCCACAAACGGCTGGGGATCTGGCTGCAGCCCGGCGGGCACCTCGACCCCGGCGAGCTGCCCTCGGACGGGGCCGTACGGGAGACCCTCGAGGAGACGGGCCTCGTTGCGACGCACCCGGGGGGCGCGCCGACACTCGTCCACGTCGACGTCCACGAGGGGCCGCGTGGTCATGTCCACCTCGACCTGCGCTACCTGCTCCACGCGGACGGGACCGCGGCGTTCGCCCCCGCGGCCGGCGAATCCCGTGACGTCGCCTGGTGCACCGGGCCCGAGGCGTTCGATCGCAGCGACGCCTCGCTGCGCTCGGCGCTGGCGGCGGCCGGCCGGCACCCCGTGGGGCCCACGGGGCCAACCCGGGGACCCGGCACGAGCTGAGGGCCTACCGCGGACGTCGCGGGATGTGGCCGCGAGCGTCGGACGATCGCCGTGAACGTCGCGGGATGTGGCCGCGGACGTCGCTCAGAGAATCCCTGTCGGGGCCGGATGGCCATTGCTAGGTTGCTCCCCGACCGGCGGAGGCCGGCCGCACGACGGCCGAGACACGACGTACGGGGAGCGCCAACCGGGCCGGGGGGTGACCGTGGACACGCGGAGCGAGGTTGCTCGACCACGCCCGCGGGTCGTGTCGTTGCTCGTCGGGATCCTCGCCACGGTGCTCGGGCTCGCGTTGCTGGCGCAGCCGTTCACCTCCGTCGCCCTGCTGACGTTCCTGCTGGCAGGCGCGGCGGCCGTGACGGGGGGCGGCCGGATCCTCGCCGCTCGCGAGGAAGGCGATGCCGATCCGGGTGGCGATCCGGGTCCCGGTCGGGGTCCCGGTCTGGCCATCGGTGTGGGGGCGCTGTGGGTGGCACTGGGCGTCGCGATCGTGGTCTGGCCTGGCCTGTCGGTGCGGGGTCTGGCCGTCCTGATCGGCGTCGGGCTCGTCGTCGCGGGGCTCGGGGACGTCGCGGCTGCGGCCCGGGGGTCGGTCGACGAGCGGCTCGCGTCCGGGGTCCGGGGTGCCGCGACACTGGTGTTCGGGGTCATCGCCCTCGCGTGGCCGGACGTCACGCTGCTGGTGGTCGCGGTGGTCTTCGGTGCCCGGACCGTGCTGTTCGGACTGTCGGAGGCACTGGCGGCCGTCCGCCCGACCACTCACCCACGCTCGCCGCGCGAACGGGGCCGGCTGCGTCGGTTCGCCCGCGTGGTCGGGACGGGGATCGCCGTGCTCGTCGCCGTCGGGCTCGCGGTGGTCACCGCGCAGATCCGGGGTGACGAACCGGTCGTGGACGACTTCTACGCGGCACCCGACGAGGTCGCCGACGAGCCGGGGGTACTGCTCCGGGCGGAGCGCTTCGAGCGCGGCATCCCCGCCGGGGCTGACGCCTGGCGGATCCTGTACACGACGACGCGTGAGGACGGTGTCCCGGGCGTCGCGAGCGGTCTGGTGGTCACGCCGGCGGATCGCGGTCCGGAGCCGGGCGAGGTGATCGCCTGGGCGCACGGGACCACCGGGGTGGACGAGACGTGTGCGCCGACGGTCCTCGAGGATCCGTTCGAGGCGGGTGCCTTCTTCGCGCTGGACCGGGTCCTCGACGAGGGATGGACGCTGGTGGCCTCGGACTACATCGGGCTCGGTACCGACGGCCCGCACCCCTACCTGATCGGTGAGGGTGAGGGCCGCTCGGTGCTCGATGCGGTGCGTGCCGCACGGGCACTCGAGGCGCTGGAACTGGCCGACCGGACGATCGTCTGGGGTCACAGCCAGGGTGGCCACGCGGCGCTGTGGACCGGGATCCTGGCCCCGGGCTACGCACCGGACGTCAACGTGGAGGCGGTCGCCGCGCTGGCACCGGCCAGCGATCTGACCGGCCTGCTCGATGGCCTCGCGACCCTGCCGGGCGGCAGCGTGTTCGCCACCTACATGCTGCAGGCCTACGCCGACCACTACGACGACGTGGCGCTCGGCGACCACGTCCGACCCGGTGCCCGCGTCAGCTTCGACGAGATCGCGCGCCGATGCCTCGCCGAGCCGGCGGTGTTCACGTCGATTCTGACCTCGTTGACCACGGACTGGTCGACGTACTTCGACGACCTCACGACCGGGGCGCTGGCCACCCGGATCGAGCAGAACATCCCGTCCGCACCGATCGAGGCCGACCTGCTGATCGCGCAGGGTGAGAGCGACCCGCTCGTCCTCCCGGCGGTCCAGGAGCGCTTCGTCCGCGCGCGCTGCGACGGCGGCGACGACCTCGAGTACCGCACCTACCCGGACCGCGACCACGTCGGTGTCGTCGCCGCCGACTCCCCGCTGCTGGACGAGCTGATCGAGTGGACCCGCGACCGTCTCGAGGGCATCGAGCCGACCACGAACTGCTGAGCCACGACCGGCCGCTTCACGTCCCGGCACCACGGGGTCGAAGCGGCCACGGCATCAGCACAGCCACGGCATCAGCACAGCCGCGGCATCAGAACAGCCGCGGGTGCAGTTCCTCTTCGCCCCGCAGCAGCCCGATGTCGACCTCGACCCAGCCGATCCCGCGTGACTCGGCCAGCACCCGGGCCTGCGGCTTGACGGTGGTCGCGGCGAACAGCCCGCGGACCGGCCGCAGCAGCGGGTCGCGCTCCATGCGGTCGAGGTAGCGGGTCAGCTGCTCGACGCCGTCGATCTCCCCGATCCGCTTGATCTCGACCGCCACGGCCCCACCGTCGGGATCCCGACACAGCAGATCGACCGGCCCGACGTCCGTGCGGAACTCGCGCTGCACGCACACCAGCCCGGCCTCGAGGTGGTCCGGATGGTCGGCCAGCAGCTCCTGCAGCTCGCGTTCGACCCCGTCGAGGGTCAGGCCGCGACCCGTGTCGAGTTCGTAGCTGACGTCCTCGAACACCTTGTCGAGCTCGATGGTCAGGACCTCGCCCTTGGGATTGGTCACCACCCACCGCTCGCCCTGGTCGTCGAGGTGGTTGGGGGCGTTCATCCAGTTCAGCGGCTTGTAGGCCCCGACGTCCGCATGGATGGCCACGCACCCGTCGGCCTTGACCATCACGAGCCGGACCGCCGACGTCAGCGTGGACGACAGGCGGCCGTCGTAGGTGGCCGAGCAACGGGCGACGAGAAGGCGCATCAGGCCCCGGAAACTAGCGGCTGCACCACCGGCGCGACGGCCACCGGGATCGACCATGACCGTCGGCTACGCTCGCGGGTCAACCGGGCACCGCCCGGCGCGATCGCGTCCACCGACACCGACGCATCGCGTGCGCGTCGCCTGTCCGTCGCAGGCTCACCGTCCGTCCGACGCAGGTGGACGACGCCGCCGGATCCAGGCGATGTCGCCCGTGCCCGCTCGCCCCACGGCGGGTGCGGCCCCCTGCCACCAAAGGTTGTGTGTCCCATGGCTCTCCAGGTTGGTCTCGTCGGCCTGCCCAACGTCGGCAAGTCGACGTTGTTCAACGCCGTCTCCCAGGCCGGAGCGGAAGCCGCGAACTTCCCCTTCTGCACGATCGACCCCAACGTGGGCGTGGTCGGCGTCCCCGACGAACGGCTCGACCGGCTGGCGAGCCTCGCGAGCTCGGCGAAGGTCATCCCGACCGCGATCGAGTTCGTCGACATCGCCGGTCTGGTCGCCGGTGCCTCGAAGGGTGAGGGCCTCGGCAACAAGTTCCTCGCCCACATCCGTGAGGTCGACGCCGTGTGCCACGTGGTGCGGTGTTTCGAGGACCCGGACGTCATCCACGTCGAGGGCTCCATCGATCCGACGCGGGACATGGAGGTCATCACCACCGAACTCGCGCTCAGCGACCTCGACACCGTCGAGAAGCGGCTCGAGCGCGCGTCACGGGCGGCCCGCACCGGCGACAAGGACGTGATCCGGGAGCGCGACACGCTCAAGGAGCTGCGTGACCACCTGTCGGACGGTGGTGTCGCCCGCACCTTCCCGGGCGAGCTCGACCCGGGTGTGTGGCGTGAGCTGTCGCTGCTGACCAGCAAGCCCGTGCTCTACGCAGCCAACGTCCGCGAGGACGAACTGCCCGACGGCAACGCCCACGTCGAGGTCGTGCGCCGCCTCGCCGAGCAGGAGGGTGCCGAGGTCGTGGTCATCGCCGCGCAGGTCGAGGCCGAGCTGGCCGAGCTCGAGGGGCCGGAACGCGACGAGTACCTCGAGTCGTTGGGGCTGGAGCGCTCCGGGTTGGAGCGCCTGATCGAGCGCGCCTACCGCCTGCTCGGGCTGTTGACCTACTTCACCGCCGGGCCCAAGGAGGCCCGGGCGTGGACCGTGCCCGCCGGCTCCAGCGCGCCGCGGGCCGCCCGTGAGATCCACACCGACTTCGAGCGTGGCTTCATCAAGGCCGAGGTCATCGCCTACGACGACTACGACCGCCTCGGCAGCGAAGCCGCGGCCCGCGAGGCCGGCCGTCTGCGCATCGAGGGCAAGGACTACGTCGTCGCCGACGGCGACGTCATCCACTTCCGCTTCAACGTCTGATTCGTTTCATTGACCGAGCCGACCAAGCCGAGCGCCTTCCAGGAGGCTCACATGTCCCGCACGGAACCGATCACGCGGCTCGAGGTCGCGGCCTGCCCGACCCACCGCATGGACGTCAAGCACTACAGCCCGTTCGAGATCGGTTGTGCCTGCCTGAACGACGAGCGTCGCGCGGCGCTCGCCACCCGGCTGGCCGCAGCCAAGGCCGAGGGCAACCCGCTCGCCGAGATGGCCGAGTGACCCCTGGCCGAGATGGCCGAGCTGGCCGAGATGGCCGAGTGACCCGGCGTGCGCACCCGTGACGCCGGCCAGGCCAGCGATGGTCCCGGACCCGAACGCATCCGGGCACGCCAAGCGCTGACGGACGACGAGGAGCACCGTGGCTCGCAAGGGATTGGGCGGTCGGATCGACCGTGGCAGCCGTCTGGCGCGCACCGGCATCAAGGGTGCCCGCGGTGTCGCGGGTGCGCAGGCACGCCGCCTGACCGGTCGGGAACGTGACCCCGTCGAGGCCCACGAGCAGATGGCCGCCCACCTCGCCGAGGTCCTCGGGGAGATGAAGGGTGCCGCCATGAAGCTCGGCCAGCTGCTGAGCTTCGTCGACCTCGACCTGCCCGACGACGTCCGCAACGCCTACCACACCGCGCTGGCGGATCTCCGGGACGCCGCCCCGGCCTTCGACCCCGACGCGATCAACGAGGTGCTCGAGGGCGAGTTCGGGGCCCCCGTCGACCAGGTCTTCGCGTCCTTCGATCCCGAGCCGCTCGCCGCCGCCTCGATCGGGCAGGTCCACGCCGCCAAGCTCGACGACGGCCGCGATGTCGTCGTCAAGGTCCAGTACCCGGGTGTCGCGGAGGCGGTCCGGGCGGACATCCGCAACGCGGAGTCGTTCGCGCCGCTGGCGCGGTTCGTGGCCCCGAACCAGGACATCGAACCGCTGCTCGAGGAGCTGCGCGAGCGCATCGACGACGAACTCGACTACGAGCGCGAGGCGCAGTACCAGCGCGCCTTCGCCGACCGTTACACCGACCACCCGTTCATCCGCGTCCCCGACATCATCGGCGAGATGTGCCGCAAGCGGGTCCTGGTCACCGAGCGGGTGCACGGTGAGCGCTTCAGCGATTTCGCGGCCCGGGCCGACGAGGCCCAGGGGCAGCGCGTCGGCGAGATCATCTTCCGCTACGCCTTCGGGTCCATCGGCCGCTTCCGGCTGTTCAACGGCGACCCGCACCCCGGCAACTACCTCGTCGAGGACGAGGGCACCGCGGCCGACGGCGGTCGACGTGTGGCCTTCATCGACTACGGCTCCGTGAAGATGTTCACGCGCGAACGCTACGGCTCGATGCGCCGCATCGAACAGGCGATGGCGACGGGGGACCGTGACGAGGCCATCGAGACGCTGCGCCAGGAGGGCTTCCTGCCCCGCAACGCACGCGTCGACGAGGACATCGTCTTCGAGTGGTTCCAGCTCTACACCAAGGCCGTCACCGCTGAACAGCCCTTCGAGTTCACCCCGGAGTTCGCCGCCGAGGTGATCCGCTCGACGACCGACCCGCGCAGTCCCTACTCGGACGTGCTGCGCCAGCTGAACCTGCCCCCGGACTACCTGCTGCTCAATCGCATCCAGTGGGGCCTGAACTCGGTGCTCGGCCAACTGCACGCGCGCAACGACTGGCACGCCATCCGCGACGAGTACCTCGACGACGTGGACGCCACCCCGGCCACGCCGCTGGGCGAGCTCGACGCCGCCTGGTGGGCCGAACGCCAGGCCGGCACCGGCATCTGATCAGGCGAGCTGATCCGCGATCGTCGCGCGCAGACCATCCGTGCGCTTGCGGTTCACGCCGAGGTCGCTGTGACCGACGCGCGACGCGGAGCGGTAGTGGATCTGCTGCGCGTCCGCGTCGACCTCGAACTCGACGTCGTCCTTGAAGCGGAACACCGCGGACGACACCACCGCGCGCACGTAGCGATCGTCACGTTCGGCGATCGTCGTCCGCTTCAGCCCTTCGAGCGCGCCGAGCACGGCCGCCATCGCCGCGTCCGCATCCCCGCTGAACGCGATCGGCTCCGCGCGGTGTTCGGTGTCGTCGGTCGGGGCCTTGGTCGACACGCAGTTGGGCGACGACGGGCAGGGTGCGAAGCGGACGCGCGCCATGATCAGCGCTGCACGCTGGCGTAGATGTCGTCGATCACGTCGCCGTACTTCTCACTGACGACATGGCGCTTGACCGACATCTTCTGGCTGAGCTCGTTGCCGACCTCGAAGTCCTCCGGCAGGATCCGGAAGGTGCGGATCGACTCGGCCTTGGACACGGCCTGGTTGGCGTCGTCGACCGCGACCTGCAGCGCGGTGCGCAGGTCCTCGTCGTCGACGAGGTCGGCGACGCTGGCGCCGCCCTTGCCGTGATCCTCGGCCCACTTGGGGAAGGCCTCCGGGTCGATGGTGATCAGGGCCGCGATGAACGGCTGGTTGTCACCGACGACCATGCACTGGCTGATCAGTGGGTGCGCCCGCATCCGGTCCTCGAGCACCGCCGGGGCGACGTTCTTGCCGCCGGCCGTGACGATGATCTCCTTCTTGCGCCCGGTGATGCGCACGAAACCCTCGCCGTCGACCTGGCCGAGGTCCCCGGAATGGAACCAGCCGTCGTCGTCGAGGACCTCCTTGGTGGCTGCCTCGTTGTTGTAGTAGCCCTGGAAGATGTTGCCGCCCTTGAGCAGGATCTCCCCGTCGTCGGCGATCTTCACCGACGAACCCGGCACGGGCTTGCCGACGGTGCCGACCCGGAAGGCCGACGGGCGGCCGATGCAGGCACCCGCGGTCGTCTCGGTCAGCCCGTACCCCTCGAGGACCTTGATGCCGATGCCGTTGTAGAAGTGGCCGAGACGCTCGCCGAGCGCCGCACCACCCGACACGGCGTACTCGACGTTGCCCCCCATGGCCGCACGCAGCTTGGTGTACACGAGCTTGTCGAACACCCCGTGCAGGACCTTGGTGCCGAGCTTCACCTTGCCGCTGCCGAGCGACTGGCGCGAGTACTCCTCGGCGATGTGCGCGGCCTTGTCGAAGATCTTGCCCTTGCCCTCGTCGTGCGCCTTCTGGCGGGCACCGTTATAGACCTTCTCGAACACGCGCGGGACGGCGAGCAGGAAGTCGGGCTTGAAGATCCCGAGCTCCTCGACCAGCTGCGGGATCCCGGTCGAGAACCCGAGCAGCACGCCCTGACGGACACAGGTCGTCTGGATGACGCGGGCGAAGATGTGGGCCAGCGGCAGGAACAGCAGGGTGCGCTTGCCGGGCTGGAAGAACTCCTTGGCCGCCTCGGCGACCTGCTCGGCGTCCCACACGAAGTTGGTGTGGGTGATGACACAGCCCTTGGGGCGGCCGGTGGTCCCCGAGGTGTAGACGATCGTGGCGGTGTCGGCCCCGACCACGGCCGTGGCGCGGGCGTCGAGATCCTCGTCGCTGACCTCCGCGCCCTGCTGCTTGAGCGCCTCGAGGGCACCATCGTCGATGACCAGCGCGTGCTCGCAGCCCGGCAGCTTGTCGCTGACCGTGCCGTAGGCGGCCTTGAGCTCGTCGGACTCGATCAGGATCGCCTTGACCCCGGCGTCCGAGACGATCCACTCGACCTGCTCGGCCGAGGAGGTCTCGTAGATCGGCACCGTGACCGCGCCGGCGGCCCAGATGGCGAAGTCGAGCACCGTCCACTCGAGCCGTGTGCTCGAGTAGATCGCCACCTTGTCGTCCTTGGCGATGCCGAGCGCCATCAGGCCCTTGGCCACACCGCGGATCTCGTCGACGAACTGCCGGGTCGACCACTCGACGAAGCGGTCACCGACCCGATGGGCGATGGCCGGCCGGTCGGGATTGGCGTCGACGGCCCGCCACAGTGCCGCGGTGAGGTTCTCCTCGGGTGCGACAGGGACCTCGCCTGGGCTGGTGTACTCCTGCATCGACTCGTTCTCCCTGCGATCGATTCTCCCGGGACGCCCCCGGCCGGCTCGCCACGTCCGCATGGCGCGACTGCTGGACACCACGATCCTAGCCAACGCCACGACGGCCCCCGCCGGATGGCGTCGACGGGCACCGGCCGCCGGGTCGACGACGGGCGAATATCCTCACCGGACCGTCCGCACCGACCGCCCGGTCCCGAACCCCTGCACCCCGTCCACCGTCGATTCGCTCCCCTGCCGAGGTCCCCGTGACGTCCGTCGCCAACATCCGTGAGAACCTGACCCGTGAGGAAGCCGACGAGCGGGCCGAACGCATCGGGTCGGTCGCGACCACCGTCCACCTCGATCTCACCGGCGGTGCGACGAGCTTCGACTCGCATGCCGAGCTCACCTTCGAGGTCAGCACCCCCGGTGCGAGCTTCGTCGACTGCACGGCCGAGCAGGTCCACCGCGTGACCCTCGACGGTGCAACGCTCGACCGGGACGCCATCGGCCCCACCCGGATCGAGCTCCCCCATCTCGAACCCGGTACGCACACCCTGCGCATCGAGGCCACCTTCGCCTACCGCCATGAGGGCTCCGGCCTGCACCGGTTCGTGGACCCGGTCGACGACCGCGTGTACTTGCACACCCAGTTCGAGCCGTTCGACGCGCACCTGGTCTACGCCTGTTTCGACCAGCCCGACCTCAAGACCCGGTTCACGCTCAGCGTGGATGCACCCGAGGAGTGGGTCGTGGTCTCCAACGAGCGTGCGGTCGAGCAGCCGCCCGAGGGACAGGCCGGCCGGTGGGTGTTCGCCACCACCCCGGTGATCAGTACCTACATCACCGCGTGTGTCGCCGGGTCGTACGCCTCGGTGGCGAGCCGGTATGCGCGTGCCGACGGCACCGGGATCGACCTGCGACTGTTCGTACGACGTTCGTTGGCCACCCACCTCGACGCCGACGAGCTGTTCGAGGTCACCACGCAGAGTTTCGCCGCGTTCGAGCACCTGTTCGGGATGAACTACCCGTTCGGCGACCAGTACGACCAGCTGTTCGTGCCCGAGTTCTCCGCCGGGGCGATGGAGAACCCGGGGTGCGTCACCTTCTCCGAGTCCTACGTCTTCCGGTCCAAGGTCACCGACGCCATCCGCGAACGCCGTGCGGAGACGATCATCCACGAGATGGCGCACATGTGGTTCGGCGACCTCGTCACCATGCGGTGGTGGGACGATCTGTGGTTGAACGAGTCGTTCGCCACCTTCATGGCCGTCCACGTCCAGGCGACGGCGACCCGCTGGTCCAACGCGTGGGTGACGTTCCTGGACGCCGAGAAGGCGTGGGCGAAGTTCCAGGACCAACTGCCGTCCACGCACCCGGTCGCCGACGCGATGCCCGACGTGGAGAGCGTGCATCAGAACTTCGACGGCATCACCTACGCCAAGGGCGCGTCGGTGCTGCGCCAGCTGGTCGCCTGGGTCGGCGAGGAGGCGTTCTTCGCGGGCTGCCGCGACTACTTCGACCGCCATGCGTGGTCCAACACGACGCTGGCGGACTTCCTCGGCGCACTCGAGCGGGCCTCGGGCCGTGACCTGGCCGCCTGGCGGGACGAATGGCTGCTCACCACCGGCGTGAACCGGTTGGCCGTCGACGCCGAGGTGGCGGACGACGACACCTACCGGTCGGTGACCGTCGTGCAGCAGGCCCCGGCACCGAGCTGGACCGACCTGCCCGGCGTCACCGGTGGCGTGCCCGTGCTGCGCCGCCACCGGGTGGCGGTCGGCGTCTACCGGGACACCGACGCCGGCCTGGTCCGTGACCAGCGCATCGAGCTCGACGTCACCGGCGAACGCACCGAGGTGGCCGAGCTCGTCGGCGTCGCGCGCGGTGACGTGGTCATCGTCAACGACGACGACCTGACCTACACCAAGGTCACGCTGGACCCCGCGTCGACCGAGGTGCTGACCACCGCACTCGACCGGTTGGTCGACCCGCTCGCCCGGGCCCAGGTGTGGTCCGCCAGTTGGGACATGGTGCGCGACGCGGAGCTGCCGGCACGCCGCTTCGTCGAACTCGTGCGCCGCAACATCCATGCGGAGACGCAGGTCGGGTCGCTACAGCGCCTGCAGCTGCGGGCGCTGGGTGCCGCCCAGCGCTACGGCGACCCCGCCGCGCGGACACCGGCCTACGCGGCGCTCGCGGCCCGGGCGCGGCGTGGCTTCGAGTCCGCGGACCCCGGCAGCGACCACCAGCTCGCCTGGGTCCGGCACTGGGCCGCGGTCGCACGTGGCGACGTGGACGAGCTCGCCGCCGTGGAGGCACTGCTCGACGGGGAGCTCGCCATCCCCGGGCTCAGCCTCGACACCGACCTGCGCTGGCACCTGCTCAGCGTGCTGGCCGCCGCCGGGCGACGTGACGATGCCGCCATCGACCGGGAGCTCGAACGCGACCCCACCGATCTCGGGCAGCGCCAGGCCGCCACCGCCCGTGCGCTGCAGCCGACGCCCGCGGCCAAGGAAGCGGCCTTCACCCGCCTGCTCGAGGACCGCGAGTTGTCCCACACCATGTCCCGGCAGATCTGGAGCGGCTTCGGTCCGCTGGACCAGGCCGAGGTGCTCGAGCCCTACCGCGACCGCTACTTCGACGCGCTCCCCACCGTCTGGGCCTCCCGGTCCCTGGACTGGGCGATCGAGTTCTCCACCGGCATGTTCCCGCACGCCTCCGCCGGCCCCGAACTGCTCGCACAGGTCGATCAACGACTGGGCGAGCCCGAGCTCGACCGGCCGCTGCGCCGCGTGCTGCTCGAACAGCGGGACACGCTGGTCCGCACCCTGGCGGCGCGGGCACTCGACACCGACGCGGCGTGAACGCGGGCGCGCCGGAACCGTCCGGGATCGTGGACGGCCCGTTGCGGCTCTGCCTCGACGACGTCACCGACGATCCGGCGCTGGACACCGCGATGTCGCGCGCCATCCTGCAACGCGTCGATGCGGGCGAGCTGCCCCCCACGCTGCGATTGTCACGACCCGCACGGGTGCTGGCATTCAGCGCCCGCGACGCCCGCGCGGGCGGCTTCGACACCGCTGTCGCCGCCGCACGGGCCGCCGGGTTCACCCCGGTGCTGCGGCTCGCCGGCGGGCGGGCGGCGGTGTTCACCCCCGACACGATCGCGTTCGCCTGGGCCGTACCGACGGTGATCCCCGCCGAGGCCATCGAAGCGCGATTCGCCCTGATGGCCTCGGCACTACGGACCGCGTTCGCCACGGTCGGCGTCGACGCCCGCGTCGGCGAGGTGCCCGGCGAGTACTGCCCCGGCAGCTGGTCGGTCAACGCCGGTGGACGCCGCAAGCTGGCCGGTGTCGGGCAGCGGCTGCTGCGCCGGGCGGCCCACACCGGCGGGGTCGTGGTGGTCGACGGCGCGGAGGCGATCAACGCGGTGCTCACCCCGGTCCACGCCGCCATGGGCCTGCCGTGGGATCCGGCGGCGACCGGGGCCGTCGCCGACGAGGTTCCCGGGGTTGCCTGGACGACCATGCGTGACGCGATCGTCGGGGCGTTCGCGGACCGCGTCGAACTCGAACCCTGGTCGCTCGACGCCGCGACCCGGGCTCGCGCCGAGACGCTCGCGGCCGACCACCGGATCCCCTGACGGGTCCCGGTGCCGGACCCCGCACCACGGCCACCGGATGCGCGGCGCACGGGACCTGGCTCGCTAGCGTCCCGACCATGGCCCGACTCCCCATCGACCCGCACGCCGGCACGCTCGCCGGCGACGGTTCCCCGCGCGCGATCCCCGAGGTCGAGGCCCGCCCCGGTCTGCTCGTCGAGGTGGCGAGCAGCGCCTTCGTCGGCGCGGTCGTGCGCTGCGACGACCGCACGGTCGTCCTGCGCGACCGGCGCGACCGCGAACGTCGCTTCGAGCGCACCCCGGGTGCCTTCTACGTCGGCGACCGGCGGGTCACGCTGACCCCGCCACCGCGCCCCCGGGCCGGATCCCACCCGACGACGGGCCCGGGGCCCCGGATCACCAACAGCGGCTCCGTCGCGCTGCCCGCGGTCCCGGCCCGGATCGCGCAGCCCAGCCGCATCCTCGTCGAGGGGGTCCACGACGCCGCACTCGTCGAACAGGTCTGGGGCGACGATCTGCGGATCGAGGGCATCGTCGTCGAGGTGCTCCACGGGGCCGACGACCTCGATGCGGTGGTACGTGACTTCGCCCCCGGGCCGCACCGCCGGCTCGGCGTCCTGCTCGACCACCTCGTGGACGGCACCAAGGAGAGCCGGATCGCGGCCAGCGTGCGCCATCCCCACGTGCTGGTCACCGGACACGACTTCGTCGACATCTTCACGGCCGTGAAGCCCGAGGTGGTCGGTATCACCGCCTGGCCGCAGGTCCCCCGCGACGAGGACTACAAACAGGGGCTCGCCGACCGGCTCGGCTTCGACGGGCCGCTGCAGCTGTGGCACCACGTCCGCGGCCGCGTGCGCACCTGGGACGATCTGGACCGCAGCCTGATCCGGGCGGTCGAGTCACTGATCGACTTCGTGACGGAGCCGGGCGCCGACCACGACCCGGCCTGAGCACGAGCCACCCGGTCGACGCCCCGACCACCGACCGCCCCGACCGCCGAACGACCCGACCGCGGACCCCGGACACCGTCCACCCATCGCCACCAGCCCATCGCCACCACAGGACCCACCATGACCGACCCCGCGCCCGCCGACGACCCGACCGACGAACTGGTCCACCTCGACATCGCCCGGGGTGTGGCCACCATCACGCTCGACTCGCCGGCCAACCGCAACGCCCTGTCCGCGCAGCTACGGCGTGAGCTGCTCGCCCACCTGCAGACGGCCATCGACACCGACGAGGCGCGGGTGATCGTGCTCACGCACACGGGTCCGGTGTTCTGCGCGGGAATGGACCTCAAGGAGGCGGAGGGCGCGGACGCCGCCGGACAGGGGGTCAACGAGTTCCCCCGGATCCTGTCGGCCCTGTGGCACTCCCCCACCCCGATCGTGGCACGGCTGGCCGGCACGGCGCGGGCGGGCGGCGTGGGGATCGTGGCCGCCTGCGACCTGGCCGTGGCCGCCGACGACGTGCGCTTCGCGTTCTCCGAGGTCCGGATCGGGGTCGTGCCGGCGGTCATCTCCGTGCCCGTCCTGCCGCGTCTGGCCGCCCGCGCCGCCCATGAACTCATGCTCACCGGTGAACCGTTCGACGCCACCAGGGCGGCCGCGATCGGCCTGCTCACACGGGCCGTCCCGCGCGACGAACTCGACACCGAGGTGGCGGCGAGCTGCGACCGGCTCGCGCTCGGCGGGCCGGCGGCGCTGGCCGCCACCAAACGGGTCCTGCTCGACGCCCACGGCACGGACATGGACGCGGCCTTCGACGCCATGCTCGGGCTGTCCGCCCGGCACTTCGCCTCGGACGAGGGCCAGGAGGGCATCCGCGCCTTCGGGGAGAAGCGGCTGCCTGCCTGGGTGCCCGCCGAACACCCCGATCGCTGAACACCCCGCTCGCTGAGCACCCCGCTCGCTGAACACCCCGCTCGCTGAACACCCCGCCCGCCGGGCACCCGCCCGCTGACGCGAGTCAGTCCGCGCCGACGGTCGGCGCGTCGGCCGAGGGGGCCGGATCGTCGACCCGGACCCAGGTCTCGGACAGCGCCGCATCCTCGAGGTGGTCGGTCCGTCGCCGGTCGACGCCGCGACGCTCGACGCTCAACCCGTCACGCACCGGTTCCCCGGCGGCCCGGGCCACTGCGCTGATCTCCTCGCCGATCAGCTCGTCACGTTCGATCAGCGCATCGCGGAGTGCCTCGACGATGTGGCGGTTGGCGTCGAGCAGGGCGCGGACCCGCGCCTTGGCCTGCGCCAGGATGCGGTCGACCTGCGGACGGGCCTGGGCATCGGCGAGCACCCGACCGACCAGGTTGGTGTCGGAGAAGGGGCCGTTCTGGACCGCGGCCAGGGACACCAGACTGCCCGCCATCCCCGCGGCACCGACGATCTCGGCGGCGACTCGGGTGGCGGAGAGCAGATCCCCCGACGGGCCGGTCCCCGACTCGCCGAACCACAACTCCTCGGCGACCATCCCACCCATCGCGATGTCGATGAGCGCCCGCAGTTCGCTGTGCGAGCGCTGGTAGACCTCGTCGAGGTCCCCGTGGGCGAGCAGCCCCAGCGATCCCGACCGCTTGACGATCGACAGGACCTCGAGCGTGCGCGTGCCGGTGAGGAACGCCACGGTGGCGTGCCCGGCCTCGTGGGTGGCGACGACCCGACGTTCGTGCTCGGTGTAGGCGACCGGGTTCTTCAACCCGATCTCCTCGGTCAGTCGCGCCGCCTGGATGTCGCTGAAGTCGAGGTGGTCGCGGCCCTCGCGCAGACCGTTGAGCAGGGCCTCGTCGAGCAGGTGCTCGATCATGACGGGGGTGTAGCCGAAGGTCTGCCCGGCGATGGCGTCGCGCTGCTCGTCACGGTCGAGGTCGTCACTGTGACGCTTACGGGCCAGGAAGTGGTCGACCAGTTCACGCCGTGACGCCTTGGCCGGCGGCTCGAAGGTCAGCCGTCGGTCGAAACGGCCCGGGCGCAGCAGCGCGGGGTCGAGCCGGTCGGCCCGGTTGGTCGCGGCGATCAGCAGCAGGTTGTTGTAGTCCGACGGCTTGCGCTTGAGCTGACGGTGGGCCGGCAGGTAGGCGTTGATGCGGTCGGTGAAGCCGTTGTACAGCCGCTGACCGAGCGGTGGCTGGTCGAACGACTGCATCTGGATCAGCAGCTCGTTGACCACCCCGCCGGTCCCCTCGCTGACGGCCCGGTCGACCCGCAGGCCGAGCCGTGCGAGGATCGAGCCACCACCACGCGCCCCGGTCGCCGCCGGGACCCCGCCGAGCGCCGCGGCGGACAATCCGGACATCGCGTCGGGGCCAGCGGACATGGAGGCGTGCCCGCAGCCGGACAGGCGCAGCGTGTCGGGCATCGGGGTGGCGTCCATCCCGCCGCGGGCCGTGGCGATCGCATCGATCTCCTCGATGAAGCCGATCGCCCCACCCTCCCGGCGCGCCGCCTTGCGCAGCGCTCGGAAGTAGGCCCGGATCTTGCGGGCGGTCGCGCCGTACCACATGGACTGGAAGCTGGTCGCGGAGACGAACAGGAACGGCACCCCGGCCTCGCGGGCCAGGGCCTTGGCAAGGTGGGTCTTGCCCGTGCCCGGCGGGCCCTCGAACAACAGACCGCGCCGGGGCGTGCCGCCGAGCTGTTCGCGGAACCGGGCGTAGCCGAGGAAGGTGTTGAGCGTGCGCACGACCTCCGCGACGATGCCGTCGAGCCCCTTGACGTCGTCGAGGGTCACGTCGATCTGTTCCGGCCGGTAGAGCATGTGCGGTGATCGGCCGCTCATCAGCGGCATCGCCACCAGGATCAGGATCGCGAGCACGAACACGGCCGGGATGATCCACAGCACCGGGTCCTGCGGCATCGGGGGTGCCTGCAGCAGGTTGATGGGTCGACCGTCGAGGATGCGGAACCAGAGGAACAGGGTCGGGATCCCGAGCACGATCGCCAGGGTGCGCAGCCGCCCGCGACGCATCCGTTCCCGGCTCGCCCCGACGTCGGCACCGGCGGCGTTGACCAGTGCCCCACCCAGTTGCACCGCGATCGCGCTGCGTTGCTGTTCGGTCCCCATCGCTGCCATCGACCCCTCCGGCGTCGCCCTTCACCCGGCCCTCGAGCGGGCGTAGTGTGCACTCTGAGCGGTCAGAACAACGCTCGTAGTGGTTCGCCGGCAGCCAGACGTGCGCTCAGCAGGGCATGCTCGCCCCCGACCGCGCGAGTCGCTCGCTGGCCGTGATCGGTCACGAGCGGAGCGTCACCGGGCCATCGTCGGCCGACGGTCAACCCGCGTCGGTCGCGACGAGCCCGGCACCGTCCGCCGCCAGCTGCCAGCCGGCACCGAGGTCCGCGGCCCCGGCGACCTCGTCGCTGGTGAGCGTCGGTGTGGCGGTCGCGATCAGCCAGCCCGCCAGGCGGCCCTTGGCGACCTTCGTGCGTGCGGCGTTGGCCGGCCGGCCGTCCGGTCGCACGAACCGCACGGGTCGGTGGTCGCGCTCGGCAGTCAGGCCGCGCGGCCAGATCCGCGCGTGCTCGCCCGGCAGCAGGTCCCACACCGGCCGGTCACGGGTGATCGTCGCCAGATGTCCGGCCGCGGCGTCACGCCAGTGTGTCGCGAGCCCACCGAGGGGGGCCACGCTCGCCGCGAACTCGAGGCGGTAGCTCGGCACGGACTCGTCGAGCGCCACCAGCCCCAGCAGCGCGGACACGATGTGCACGTCGACCTCCAGCGCTGCCGGATCGAGCTCGGCCAGACCGGCGTTGCCGTGGACGATGCCGGTGTAGCGGCGGTGGGCCGGCTCGGTCGGCAGCCCGGCGAGGTCCACCAGCCGCCGCCGGCCGTCGTCGACGTGGCTGCGTCGCACCCCGGCGATGCGTGCGACCGCGGCGTCGTCCAACCCCGGTCCGGCGCTCGTCACGGCACCGAGGACCGCGCCCCGGGGTGCCTTCAGGGGATGGGCGCGGCGCAGCGTGGACGCGTAGGCCGGGCCCGTCCCGCCATCGGATTTGCCCTTGGAGGGCGGGAGCAGGACCAGGGGCCGTTCGCCCACGCCCGGCGCGCTCACGCCGCCGGCCGCGAGCCACGGACCGCGAGCAGCACGCCGACGGCCACGGCGACACCCAGGATGGCCACCCCCAGCGGGACGTGCAGCGACGAGGCGATGGCCACACCGCCCCGCCGGCCGGTGTAGCCGAGCCCCGTCTGGGCGACGAGCAGAACGACATTGGCACTCGCCAGGACCGGGATCAGCCGCCCGACACCCATCAGCCACGAGCCGACGGCCACGAGCGCCGCCACCAGCAGCACGCCGTGTCCAATCCCGCCGTGCAGCCCGAACAGCCCCTGCTGGCCGGCGAACCACCCCTGTCCGGCCAGCACCGCCTGCACCAGGACGCCCGCCACCACGACCCACGACAGCATCGAGGTGGCACGGCCCACGAACGGGGGCGGGAACCCACGCAGCCGCTCGTCGCGGGCACGGATCGTGGACATCGACGACCTCCAACCGATCCGGGACGGTGACGGCGGATCGGGGCCGTGACGGTACCCGCCGGGCATGTGCGGCTCGCGCGCGGGATCGCGTCGCGCCGAGGCCGTGACGGGGCCGGGCCTTGACCGGCCCGGTGCCCAGCCGACGGGGACCAAGGCTCGCGTTCCGTCGCCGACCCGGTCGACGGAACCACGCTGGCACCGCGTCAGCACGACCCTGGAGGGCGGTCGAGCGCATCGACGACATGGACCTGATCCGTGATCCGCATCCGCGGGCGGCGACACCGGAGGCAGCGCCGCTGCCTCCGCTCGACGCTGCCACGACATCGCGTGCTCACACGGACGCACCGACGGAACCCGGCGCGCTGCCCCACCTGCCGATCGGGGTGTGGGAGTTCGACCCGGCGAGCGGTCTCACCCACTGGAACCAGGCGCTGCGCGATCTGCTCGGCGTCCCGACCGGCGAGGCGGCGTCACGCGACACCTGGCTCGCCGCCGTCCATCCCGACGACCGGGACCGGGCGGCGGGGATCACGCTCGAGTCGTTGTGTGACGAGGGCCTGTGGGTGCGGGTCCACACGGCCGAGGGTGCCGAGCGCCATCTGTTGGTCCGTGGCCACCGGCTCCCCCTCGACACCACCGAGCGGCTGATCGGCACGGTCGTCGACGTCACCCGTGTGCACCAGTTCGAGACCCGGGCGAGTCAGACGAGCTCGCTGCTGGCGGCCGAACGCCTCGAGCGTGAACGCCTGGCCACCGCCGAGCAGGCCGCCCGCGAGGCGACCGCGGCGCTCGAGGCCGAACTCCTGCAGCAGCGGACCTACGACGCGCTGACGGGGGCACTCACCAGCGAGGAACTGCTGCGCCGGCTCACGTCACCGCGGCCGTCGGCGACCACCGGTCGACGGTTCGTCATCGCGATCGACCTCGACGGCTTCCGGCACGTCAACGACGCGCTCGGTCACGACGCCGGCGACGAACTGCTGTGCCAGGTGACCGAGACCCTGCGCGCCGCGCTGGCCCCGGGTGACGAGCTGGCCCGGTCCGTCGGTGACCTGTTCGTCGTCCTGGCCGACCAACCGGACGAACCCGCGGTGGAGGCCGTCGTGGACCGGCTCCGCGCCGCGGTCGCCGCGCCGTGGACGGTCGCCGGCCAGGCGGTGTTCCTGACCGCCAGCGTCGGAATCGCCGCGGCCGATGACGTGGCACCACGGACCAGCCTGCGCAACGCCGACATCGCCCTGCACCGGGCCAAGACCGCGGGTCGGGACCGGTCGCGTTGGTTCACCCCCGAGGTGGCGGGCGAGGTCGCCGAGCGGTTGCGTCTGACCGGCGAGCTGCGCAGCGCGCTCGAACGCGACCAGTTCGTCCTGCACCATCAGCCGGCCTACGACCTGGCGTCCGGGGCCTGCATCGGCACCGAGGCCCTGATCCGGTGGGAACATCCCGAGCGCGGCCTGATCCCGCCCGGGCAGTTCATCCCGGTGGCCGAGGAGACGGGCCTGATCGGCCCCATCGGCGACTGGGTGCTGGCGACCGCACTCCGCCGGGCCCGCAGCGCCCGGGCCGACACCGGCCGCCGGACGGCCGCGTCCGCCCGGACCTGGATCAACGTGTCGCTCGCGCAGCTACGCACAGGAGGGTTCGCCGCCCGGGTGCTCCTGGAACTGGCCGCGGCCGACGTCGAGCCGACCGCCATCGGCATCGAGGTCACCGAGACGGTGATCATGGCGGACACCGACGCCGTCGCGGCCGAGCTGCGCCAGCTCCGCGAGGTCGGTGTCCAGATCGCGCTCGACGACTTCGGGACCGGCTACAGCTCGTTGTCACGGCTACGGACACTGCCCATCGACATGATCAAGATCGACCGGTCGTTCGTGGCCGAGATCACGACCCGTGCGGGCCGGGCCACGGTGTCCGCGATCGTCGACCTCGCGCACGCCATCGACGCCACGGCCATCGCCGAGGGGGTCGAGTCCGAGAGCCAGCTGGTGGCGCTGCGTGCCGTCGGCTGCGACTTCGTGGCCGGGTTCTATCTCGCCCGCCCCGTGCCCGTCGCCGGGCTCGCCGAAGCCGTCGACGAGGGCGCGGAGCTCCTCGCCGCCTGCCTGGTCCGCCCCGGCGGCGAGCAGCGGCGGCCGTTGGTGGAGCGGGTACGGCGGACGCTTCGCGGCGGGGACGCGGAGCCGGCGACGCCCGGCGCGGACACCCACGCCGATCTGGATCCGCTGACCGGGCTGGGCAACCGCCGCGCGGCCCAGACGGCCCTGCACGAGGCGATCGCCGAGGGCCGGCGACCCGTCCTCCTGCTCGTCGAGATCAACGGCTTCCAGGCCTTCCACCTGATGCGCGGCCAGGAGCTCAGCGAGGCGCTGCTGCGAGGTGAGGCGGCCCGCCTGCGCCTCATCGAGGCCGGCCGGGCATTCCGCCTGGACGAGGCCCTGTTCGCGGTGGTGCTCGACGACGCCCGACGGGGCCCGGTGTCCAGCCAGGTCGACCTGGCCGCGCTCGCGCAGGGCCCGAAGGGCACCACCGCCTGCGTGGGCGTCGCCGTCAGCGGCCCCGCCACGACCGTCGCCGGCCTGTCGGCGCAGGCGCAACGGGCGCTCGAGCAGGCCAAACGGCGGGGGGTCGGCTCGGTCCAGGAGGGCCCGACCACCGCATTGACGTCCGAGCCGGCCACCTCGGCGCAGGCCCGCGCCCTGTACGCGGTGCTCCGCGCGGGGGAACTGCGCGTGCACTACCAGCCGATCTACACCCTGCCCGACGAAGCGGTCCTCGGCTACGAGGCGCTCGTCCGGCCGCAGCTCGACCATGGACTCAGCGGTCCGCAGGAGGCGTTCGAGGTCGCCGCCCAGCTCGGGCTGGTGCCCGAACTCGATGCCGTCTGCCGGCACTCGATCTTCAGTGACGGGCCCGGGTTCGACATGGCGGCATCGACCCGTCTGTTCGTCAACGTCGCGCCCGAGGCGCTCGGTCACCGCACGCTGCACCGCCACGAGCTGCACCGACAGATCAGCCAGGCGGGACTCGACCCCCGGCAGGTCGTCTTCGAGCTGACCACGGCCCCGACCATCACCACCGAACTGTTCCAGACCGAGGCCCGACGGCTGATCGAACGTGGCTTCACCGTCGCACTCGACGATGCCGGTGGTCCGGGAGGCGGGCTGCGCGCCATGCAGGCCGTGCCGTTCCGCTTCATCAAGCTCGCGCCCACGCTGTTGGCCGGCGTGGCGGACGACGCACCCAGCGCGGCCGCGGTCGACGCCCTGTGCACGTTCGCGCAGCACGCCGACATGCTCGTCATCGCCACCGGCGTCGAGAACGCGCGCCTGCTGGCGACCGCGAAACGACTCCGCGGCACCGCGGCCGACGGACCCAGGATCCACGGCGTGCAGGGTTACCACCTGGGCAAGCCCCGGCGCCAGCCACGTCCGACGGCGCCACTCGGGCCCGCAACGGACTGACACCTCGTCGGTCAGCCGGGGATCAGCTCCTGATCGAGATCGATGGTCACCACGATCTCCTCCCCCGGCGGCACCTGCAAGTCGCGACCGTGGAGCAGGACCCGCACCGTCGCCGGATTGTCCTCGGCTCCCCGCACGACCACGCGGTCATGGGCTGCCTCGACGTCCAGCCACGAGCCGCGCACGGCGAGCCCGAAGTCGAGCCGGTCCCACCCA
>LFIK01000059.1_pt1 | contig 63330 bp, 61 predicted proteins | sample 643401 | NCBI WGS metagenome assembly LFIK01 (sample SAMN03777447, study PRJNA286221) | soda lake metagenome | biome: soda lake; feature: Kulunda steppe; material: water; isolation source: sample T5-Br brine of Lake Tanatar-5 | place: Russia: Kulunda steppe | collected 2010-07
CCCGCGCGCGGTGCGGGCATGGGCGGGCGGCCCCGATGCACCGCGCGACAGCGCTTGACCGCCCTGCATTTGCGCCGCATATCCGCTGCCATGACCGAGCTTGACCGCATCCGCAACTTCTCGATCGTGGCGCATATCGACCACGGGAAATCCACCCTTGCCGACCGGCTGATCCAGCTCACCGGGACGGTGGCCGAACGCGACATGAAGGAGCAGATGCTCGATGCGATGGATATCGAGCGCGAGCGCGGGATCACCATCAAGGCCAACACCGTGCGGATCGACTATCCCGCGCGCGACGGGCACACCTATGTGCTGAACCTGATCGACACGCCGGGCCATGTGGACTTCGCCTACGAGGTCAGCCGCTCGATGCGCGCGGTCGAGGGGTCGCTGCTGGTGGTCGATGCAAGCCAGGGCGTGGAGGCGCAGACGCTGGCCAATGTCTACACCGCCATCGACGCCAACCACGAGATCGTGCCGGTTCTCAACAAGATCGACCTGCCCGCCGCCGAACCCGACCGGGTGCGCGAACAGATCGAGGACGTGATCGGGATCGACGCATCGGACGCGGTGGAGATCAGCGCCAAGTCCGGCCTCGGCATCCCCGAGGTGCTGGAGGCCATCGTCACCCGCCTGCCGGCCCCCAGGGGCACGCGCGACGCACCGCTGAAGGCGATGCTGGTGGACAGCTGGTATGATCCGTATCTGGGCGTCGTGGTGCTGATCCGCGTCATGGACGGGGTGATCCGCAAGGGCGACAAGATCCGGATGATGCAGACCGGCGCCACCTATGGTGTCGACAAGCTGGCGGTTCTGAAGCCGGCGATGGTGGACACGCCCGAACTGGGCCCGGGCGAGATCGGCATCTTCACGGGCTCGATCAAGCAGGTGCGCGACACCCGCGTCGGCGACACGATCACGCATGAAAAGAAGGGCTGCGAGGCACCGCTGCCGGGGTTCAAGCCGTCGGTGCCGGTGGTGTTCTGCGGGCTGTTCCCGGTCGACAGCAATGATTTCGAGGGGCTGCGCGACGCGATCGAGAAGCTGGCGCTGAACGATGCGAGCTTCAGCTACGAGATGGAAAGCTCGGCCGCGCTGGGATTCGGGTTCCGCTGCGGGTTTCTGGGACTTCTGCATCTGGAAGTGGTCCGCGACCGGCTGGAGCGTGAATACGACATCGACCTGATCACCACCGCGCCCAGTGTGGTCTATCACGTCCACATGCGCGACGGGTCGATGCAGGAGTTGCACAACCCTGCCGACATGCCCGACCTGACCCATGTCGCGCATATCGAGGAGCCGCGCATCAAGGCCACGATCCTGGTTCCCGACGAGTTTCTGGGCGACGTGCTCAAGCTGTGTCAGGAGCGCCGGGGCATCCAGCAGGAGCTGACCTATGCCGGCGCGCGGGCGCTGGTGGTCTACGACCTGCCGCTCAACGAAGTGGTGTTCGACTTCTACGACCGGCTGAAATCGGTCACGCGCGGTTACGCATCGTTCGATTACGAGATCACGGGCTATCGGCAGGACAATCTGGTCAAGATGCAGATCCTGGTGAACGATGAGCCCGTCGACGCGCTGTCGATGATGGTGCATCGCGACCGCGCCGAGATGCGCGGGCGCGCGATGTGCGAAAAGCTCAAGGAGCTGATCCCGCGGCACATGTTCAAGATCCCGATCCAGGCGGCCATCGGCGGCAAGGTCATCGCGCGCGAGACGCTCGCCGCGCTGCGCAAGGACGTGACCGCGAAATGCTATGGCGGCGACGTGACGCGCAAGAAGAAGCTGCTGGAGAAGCAGAAGGCCGGCAAGAAGAAGATGCGCCAGTTCGGCCGGGTCGAGATTCCGCAGGCGGCCTTCATCAACGCATTGAAGATGGATGGGTGAGGACCGACCCCGGGCGTGCGCCCGGGGTGAAAACGCTCCGGGGGAGCGTTTTCAGGTCCGAACGCCCTGAGCGCGAGCGAAGGGCCGGCAGACCGACCCCGACCGTCACCCCAGCGTGATCGCCGAGATCAACCGGCCGTAATCGGCCTCGCCGGCATGGGTGGCGCGGCGGTAGGAGTAAAACGCGGCGGGGGTGTCGTAGGTGCAGTGGCGGGTCCATTCGGCGTGGCCGATCCCGGCCGCGCGCAACCGGTGGAGGCCGTAGCCCGGCAGGTCCAGCAGGTAGCGGTCGCCCGCGCCGTTGGCGAAGAAGCGCGCGGCGGCGGGGTCCTCGGCCAGGAAATCCTCGAGCAGGTCGGGGCCGACCTCGTAGTTGCGCTGGCTGATGCAGGGGCCGATCACGGCGTGGATGCGGTGCCGCGCGGCCCCGAGGGTTTCCATTGCATCCACCGTGGCCTCGAGCACGCCGGCGAGCGCCCCGCGCCAGCCGGCATGCGCGGCACCGATCACGCCCGCCTGCGTGTCGGCCAGCAGCACCGGCTGGCAATCGGCGGTCAGCACGGCCAGCGCAAGCCCCGGCGTCGCGCTCACCAGCGCGTCGGCGCGGGGGCGGTCTGTCGGGTCGGGCCAGGGGGCATCGACGCGGACCACATCGGCGGAATGGACCTGATGCGCGGTCAGCAGGTGATCGGGCGGCACGTCCAGCGCCTGGGCCACGCGCGCGCGGTTCAGCCGCACGCTGTCGGTCTGATCGCCCGAGCCGCCGCCGCAGTTCAACCCCGCATAGACCCCCGATGACGCCCCGCCGCGGCGGGTGAAGAACCCGTGGCGCAGGGGCGCCAGCGCGTCGGCGGTCAGGATTTCCAGCGTCATGCGACGGCTCCGGCAGGGGGGGCGCTGCCCGGTGGGTGAAGCGCCAGCACCTTGAACAGGTTTCCCATTTCCTGCGGGTGGGTCAAGCGGCGATGTGCGGCGACATGCGCGTCGAGTGCGGGGCCGTCCAGCCGCTGCGCCAGCGCCTGCGCGCGGGCGGTGATCCCGAGCCGCTCCAGAAACGCGCCCTGCGGGGTCAGCGGGGCGTGGGCGGCTCCGGCGGCGGTGGCGGTGCGGGCCAGCGCCTCGAAATCCACATGCGCGGTCAGATCGGCCGCGCCGGGGTCCGCAAGCGGTGGCGCATAAGCGTGCCCGCTGATCGCCTGCAGCGTGTCGCCGCGCGAGCGCCAGTCGCCGTAGTCGATGATCAGCGCCGCGCCGCCGTGCCGCGCGATGCGGCTGGCGATGGCGGTGAGCGCGGGGGTGGCTTCGGGGCAGGTCTCGACGATGTCGCCGTCGGCGGTGTCGCCGAGCCGGTGCGCGAGTGCGGCGAGCGGGGCAGGGGGCGCGCGCCCGAAGCCGAGCGCGCCGCTGTCTTCGAGCCCGACCATGATCTCGGCCCAGCCACCGCCCGCGCGCGCGAACTGGCGGATGGGCAGGGCGTCGAAGAACTCGTTGGCCACCAGCAAGAGCGGCGCCTGCGGCAGCGCGTCCAGCGTGTCGGCCCAGCGCGGGGCGTATTGGGCGAGGGTTTGCGCCTGCGCGGCGCGCAGCGTGGGCGAGGCCTCGACCAGCCAGAGCCGGAGCGCGGCGTGAAAGCCCGGCACCGCGGCGGTGGCGCGCAGCGCATCGGCCATCAGCGTGCCACGCCCGGGGCCGGGTTCGGCCAGCACCACCGGCGAGGGCGCGCCCTGATCCAGCCAGGCCTGCGCGAGCGACAGGCCGACGAGTTCGCCGAACATCTGGCTGATCTCGGGCGCGGTGGTGAAATCGCCCGCCGCGCCCAGCGGGTCGCGCGTGGTGTAATAGCCGTGCTGCGGGTGCAGAAGGCAGCTGCGCATGTACTCCGCCACGGTGATCGGGCCGGTGGCGGCGATCTGGCGGCGCAGGATGTCGCCGAGCGCGCTCACGCCACGGCGGGGGGGTGCTGGCGTGCGCGCCAGACCAGCCAGGCGCCCGCGGCGATCATCGGCAGCGACAGCAGTTGCCCCATGCTCAGCCCGACCGGCCCCAGCGCGACCACGTGCCCCAGCGGGTTGTCGGGGCTGACGAACTGGGCGTCGGCCTCGCGCCAGATCTCGACGATGAAGCGTGACAGCCCGTAGCCCGCGACGAACACGCCGGTGATCAGCCCCGGCTGGCGCAGCGCCCCGCGCCGCCAGGCAAGCCACAGCACCACCGCCCCCAGCAGCAGCCCTTCGAGCGCGGCCTCATAAAGCTGCGTGGGGTGGCGTGCGCAGACCGCGTGCGGCCAGTCCCAGGGGCAGGTCTGCGCTGCCGCGCCGGGGAAGACGACGCCCCAGGGCACCTCGGTCGGCCGGCCCCAGAGCTCGGCGTTGATGAAATTCGCCACGCGGCCCAGGAAGATGCCGATGGGCGCGACCATCGCCATCGCGTCGCCCAGTTGCAAGGGCGGCACGGCGTTGCGCCACGCGAAGACCAGCCCGGCGACGATCACCCCCGCCAGCCCGCCGTGAAAGGACATGCCGCCCTCCCACACGCGCAGGATCTCGGCCGGGTTGGCCAGGTAATAACCCGGCTGATAGAACAGCACGAAGCCCAGCCGCCCGCCAAGGATCACGCCCACGATCACCCAGGTCAGAAGCGATTCGACCGCCCCCGGCGCCATCGGCGCTTGTGCACCGGGCCACAGCGCGGGTCGGCGCATCGCCGCGACGATGATCCGCCATCCGGCGATCAGCCCGACGATATAGGCCAGCGCATACCAGCGCAGCGCGAAGCGGAAGTTGCCGATCTCGACCGCGAAAAGCTCGGGCGAGATGTCGGGGAAGGGAATGAAACCGGGCATCGGAGGTCTTTCGTGTTGCGCGACCACCTGCCGCCCCGGCCGGGGGGAAGTCAACCTTGAGTTCCGCGCCGTTGCGTCACATATTCCCCAGCAACACAGCCGGAGACCGATGATGCAAAGCCGCAACAAGCTGCTCGACGACATGGCGCAACTGATGACCAACGCGATGGGCGTGGCGCAGGGCGCGCGCGCCGAGGCCGAAACCGCGTTCAGGAGCGTGCTTGAACGCTGGCTGGCCGAGAGCGATCTGGTCACGCGCGAGGAGTTCGACGCCGTGCGCGCCATGGCCCAGAAGGCGCGCGAGGAGAACGAGGCGCTGAAGGCCAGGCTCGCCGCGCTGGAGGCCGCGCAGCCCGGCGGCGGCTCCAAGGCACCGCCCGCGGGCGAGTAACCCCCGCCACACTCGCAACGCAACGCCCGTCCGGTTCCGGACGGGCGTTTTTCGTTTCGCACCCTCGGCTTGCGGGGTGTTGCGCGCGGATCAAGGCACCGCGCGGTCTGCTCAGCGCAGCTTTACGACGCCCCGCTATACCTTGGCGCAACCCGAAACGCCGCGTCCCGCATCGCCGGGCTGGCCGGGTGCAACCGAGGAGAACCGCATGACCCAACCCAACGCACCCGAGCAGGACGCGCCGGGGCTGCCCGGTCACCCGGCTGCGGAGGTGAAAACCGCTGTCACCGGGTTCCTGAGCGAATTCAAGGCGTTTCAGGATGATCTTCAGGAAACACTTCAAAAACAGGACGAGCGACTGACCATGCTGGACCGCAAACACGCCTCTGCCGCCCCTCAACAGGCGCCCGCCCGCCCGGTGCTCAGCCGCGCCGATGACGCGGGTGCGCCGCATCTCAAGGCGTTCGACGCCTATCTGCGCAGCGGCGACGAGGCCGCGATGCGCGGGCTCGAAGTCGAGGTGAAGGGGCTGAACACCCAGGTCGCCGCCGAGGGCGGGTATCTGGTCGATCCGCAGACCGCCGAGGCGATCCGCTCGGTGCTGCACGGTGCGGCCTCGATCCGCGCGATCGCGTCGGTGGTCACGGTCGAGGCGACCTCGTTCGACGTGCTGGTGGATCACGCCGACATCGCCTCGGGCTGGGCGGATGAGAGCGACCCGACGGTGCCGACCTCGTCGCCGGTGATCGACCGCATCCCGATCCGGCTGCACGAGCTGTCGGCCATGCCCAAGGCCAGCCAGCGGCTGCTGGACGATTCGGCCTTCGACATCGAAGGCTGGCTGGCCGCGCGCATCGCCGGCAAGTTCGCCCGCGCCGAGGCCAAGGCGTTCATCGATGGCGACGGCGCCGACAAGCCGCGCGGGTTCCTGGACCACACGGCCGTCCCCGATGCGAGCTGGAGCTGGGGCAACCTGGGCTATATCGCCACCGGCAACGACGGCGATTTCGCCACCACCAACGCCGCCGACGCGATCGTCGATCTGGTCTACGCGCTGGGCGCTGGCTACCGCGCGGGCGGCACCTTCGTGATGAACTCGAAAACCGCCGGCGCGGTGCGCAAGATGAAGGACGCCGACGGCCGCTTCCTGTGGTCCGACGGGCTGGCGGCGGGCGAGCCCGCGCGGCTGATGGGCTATCCGGTGCTGATCGCCGAGGACATGCCCGACATCGCGCCGGGCAGCTTCGCCATCGCCTTCGGCGATTTCGCCGCCGGTTACACCATCGCCGAGCGCCCCGACATGCGCGTGCTGCGCGACCCGTTCAGCGCCAAGCCGCATGTGCTGTTCTACGCCACCAAGCGTGTCGGCGGCGATGTGTCGGACTTCAAGGCCATCAAGCTGCTGCGCTTCGCCGAGGACTGATCCCCGGGCACGACCCCTCCGGCGGGGCGCCATGCGCGCCCGGCCGTCCCATCGCAGGATCCGGAGGACCCCATGGACCTGAGCGACGACACCACCGTTCCCGCAGCCGCGCTGCCTGTGGCGCAGCTGCGCGACCAGCTGCGTCTGGGCAGCGGCTTCGCCGACGACACCACGCAGGACGCCGCACTCGAGCGCTACCTGCGCGCGGCCATTGCCATGATCGAGGGCCGCACCGGCAAGGTGCTGTTGCAGCGCACGCTGTCGCTGCGCCTGCGCGCGTGGCGCGATCCGCGCGGCCAGCCGCTGCCGGTGGCACCGGTGGCGGCGGTGCAGGCGGTCGAGCTGATCGACACCGCGGGTGCGGCCGCGCCGGTGGACCCCGCGCGCTGGCGGTTGCACCCCGACCTGCACCGCCCGCGGCTGGTGCCCGGTGGCGCCGTGCTGCCCGCGATCGCGCCCGGCGGCGCGGTGCGCGTGGTGTTCCAGGCGGGCTTCGGCCCGGCCTGGGACGACCTGCCCGCCGATCTGGCGCAGGCGGTGCTGATGCTGGCCGCGCAGCTTTACGAACACCGCACCATGCCCGAAGCGGCGCTGCCCGCATCGATCACCAGCCTGCTTGCGCGCTGGCGTGAGCTCCGCATCGGGGGCGGAGCATGAGCGCGCCCGCGCTGACCCGCGCCGTGGTGCTGGAGAACCCGGTCTCGGCCCCTGACGGCGCGGGTGGCCAGCAGGTTACCTGGGTGCCGCTGGGCACGCTGTGGGCCGAGATCCGCCCCGCGGGCGGGCGCGAGCGGCTTGGCGGGCTGGGCCCCGAGGGCGTCCAGCGGCTGCGCGTCACGCTGCGCGCCGCGCCCGCCGACAGCCCGCGCCGCCCCCGCCCCGGCCAGCGGCTGCGCGAAGGGTCGCGCGCCTTTCGCCTGCTGACCGTGGCCGAGGCCGATGCGCAGGGCCGCTGGCTGATCGCCATCGCCGAAGAGGAGACGCCGACATGAGCTACGCCATCGCCGCCGCGCTGCAACGCGCGGTGTTCGAGCGCCTGTCGGGCGACGCCGATCTGAGCGCGCTGGTGGGCGGCGCGATCCACGACACCGCGCCCCCGCGCAGCGCGCGCGGCACGCATGTGCTGCTCGGCGCCGAGGAGGTCATCGACCGCTCGGACACCACCGCCGCGGGGGCCGAGCACCGGCTGACGATCTCGGTGCTGACCGATGCGGCCGGGTTCATGGAGGCCAAGACCGCCGCGGTGCGGATCTCGGACCTGCTGGAGGGCGCGGCGCTGCCGCTCGAGCGCGGCCGGCTGGTGGGCCTGTGGTTCGACCGCGCCGAGGCCAAACGCGTCGAGGGCGGCCGCGTCCGCCGGATCGATCTGCGCTTCCGCGCCCGCGTCGACGCGGCGGCCTGAGCCGGCCGCAACCGTTTTCCCCGTTACACGAAAGGAACCGCGCATGGGCGCTCAGAATGGCAAGGACCTGCTGGTCAAGGTGGACATGACCGGCGACGGGCAGTTCGAAACCGTTGCGGGGCTGCGCGCCACGCGCATCAGCTTCAACGCGGAAACCGTTGATGTCACGAGCCTTGAGAGCCAGGGAGGGTGGCGCGAGCTGCTCGCCGGGGCGGGGGTCAAGGCGGCCTCGATCTCGGGCTCCGGGGTGTTCCGCGACGCGGGCACCGACGAACGCGCCCGCGCGATCTTCTTCGCCGGCGAGATCCCGCGCTTTCAGGTGGTGATCCCCGATTTCGGCGCCATCGAAGGGCCGTTCCAGATCACCGGGCTGGATTATGCGGGCAGCCACAACGGCGAGGCGACGTATGAGCTTTCGCTCGCCTCGGCCGGCGCGCTCGATTTCGTGGCGCTGTGAACGGGGGGCGCGGGATGGGCAATCCCCATGCGGGCGAGGTGGCGCTGTGGCTCGACGGCAAGCGCCAGGTGCTCAAGCTCACGCTCGGCGCGCTGGCCGAGCTGGAGGCGGCGCTCGAGGCCGACAGCCTGGTGGCGCTGGTCGAACGCTTTGAAGCCGGGCGCTTTTCCAGCCGCGATGTGCTGGCGCTGATCGTGGCGGGGCTGCGCGGCGGCGGCTGGGGCGGCTCGGCCGAGGACCTGCTGGAGGCCGACATCCGCGGCGGCCCGGTCGAGGCCGCGCGCGTGGCCGCGCTGTTGCTGGCGCGCGCCTTCGCCGCCCCGGGCACCGCCCCGGGCACCGCCGCGTGAGCGCGCCGTCGCGCTTCGACTGGGCGGCGCTGATGCGCGCGGGGCTGCACGATCTGGCGCTGACCCCGGCGCAGTTCTGGGCGCTGACCCCGGCCGAGCTGGCGGTCAAGCTGGGCCTCGAGGGCGGCCCCGCACCGCTGAGCCGCGCGCGGCTGGAGGAACTGGCCGCGCGCTTCCCCGACACACGGTCCCGGCCGCCACCTGCCACACCGCCCGACACTCCGCCCGACACACCGCCCGACACTCCGCCCGACACTCCGCCCGACACGCCAAAGGAGGCACCCGATGACGGACATTCCTGAGCTGGAAAACCAGATTGCCGCGCTCGAGCTGCGGCTGGGCAACACCGCCGGCCTCATCTCCGCCTTCGGCGACGAGCTGACCGGACTGGAGCGCAACCTCGGGCTGACCGAGGCGCAGGTCACCAGCCTTTCACGCAGCTTTTCCAGCGGGTTGCGGCGCGCTTTTGACGGCGTGGTGTTCGACGGGATGCGGCTGCAGGACGCGCTGCGCGGCGTGGCGCAGACGATCTCGGCGTCGATCTACAACATGGCGATGCAGCCGGTGCAGACCGCGATGGGCGGCGCGCTGGCGCAGGGGATGAACGCGCTGATGGGCGCGGTGCTGCCTTTTGCGCAGGGCGGCAGCTTCGCGGGCGGGCGGGTGATGGCGTTCGCCAAGGGGGGCGTGATCTCGCAGGCGACGGCGTTTCCGATGCGCGGCGGCACCACCGGGCTGATGGGCGAGGCCGGCCCCGAGGCGATCCTGCCGCTGGCGCGCGGCGCCGATGGGCGGCTGGGCGTCGCCGCGCAGGGCGGCGGTCGGCCGGTGTCGGTGACGTTCAACATCGCCACCCCCGATGTCGACGGCTTCCGCCGCTCGCAGACCCAGATCGCCGCCGAGATGTCGCGCCTGGTGGCGCGCGGACAGAGGAACCGCTGAGATGACCCAGGGCCCCGGTTTTCACGACATCCGCTTTCCCGCCAATCTGAGCTTCGGCGCGCTGGGCGGGCCCGAACGGCGCACCGAGGTGGTGGCGCTGGCCAATGGTCACGAGGAGCGCAACACCCCCTGGGCGCAATCGCGCCGGCGCTACGATGCCGGGCTGGGGCTGCGCGCGCTCGATGACGTGGAGGCGCTGCTGGCGTTCTTCGAGGCGCGGCGCGGGCGGTTGCACGGGTTCCGCTGGAAGGACTGGGCCGATTACAAGTCCTGCCCCGCGTCGAAGCAGATCGACGCCACCGACCAGCAGATCGCCATCGCCGACGGCGGCACGCGGGCGTTTCAACTGATCAAGACCTACCGTTCGGGCGCGCAGGCCGAGCCGCGGCGCATCGTCAAGCCGGTGCCGGGCACGGTGCGGCTGGCGGTGGCGGGCGTGGCGCTGGAGGACCTGCGCGGCTGGTCGGTGGACCACGCCACCGGCATCGTCACCTTCGACACCGCACCCGGCAAGGGCGCCGAGATCACCGCGGGGTTCGAATTCGACGTGCCGGTGCGGTTCGATACCGACCTGATCCAGGTCTCGGTGGAAAGCTTCCGCGCGGGCGAACTGCCCTCGGTTCCGGTGGTGGAGATCCGCCAATGACGCTGCAGGAGCATCTGTCGACCGGGCTGACCACCATCGCGCGCGCCTGGAAGCTGACGCGCGCCGATGGCGTGGTGCTGGGCTTCACCGATCACGACCGCGATCTGACCTTCGAGGGGGTCAGCTACAGCGCCGGGGCGGGGCTGAGCGCGCGCGCGCTGGACACCACCACCGGGCTCGCGGTGGACAATTCCGAGGCGCTGGGCGCGCTGGTCGATGCCGGGCTGACCGAGGACGACATCGCCGCGGGCCGCTATGATGGCGCCGAGCTGGTGATCTTCGAGGTCAACTGGGCCGACCCCGCCCAGCGCCGGGTGATCTTTCGCGGCGCGCTGGGCGAGATCGTGCGCGCAGGCGGCGCCTTCCGCGCCGAGCTGCGCGGGCTGACCGAGCCGCTGGGCCAGACGCGCGGGCGCATCTACCAGCCGCAATGCGGCGCGGTGCTGGGGGACGCCGCTTGCGGGGTGGATCTGGACGCGCCGGGCCGCAGCGTCGAGGTCGCCGCCGAGGAGGTCACCGCCGACGGCGTGTTCACCTTCGCCGCGCTGCCGGGCTTTGCCGAGCGCTGGTTCGAATTCGGGCGGCTCGAGGTCGTCTCGGGCGCGGGGGCGGGGCAGGTGGCGGTGATCCGCGCCGACCGGCTGACCGGCGACGGGCGGCGCGCGGTCGCGCTGTGGTCCGCGCCGGGGCGGTTGCCGGCGCGCGGCGACCTGCTGCGGCTGCGCGCCGGCTGCGACAAGCGCGCCGCGACGTGCCGGCTGAAATTCGACAACTTCCTGAACTTCCGCGGCTTTCCCCATATCCCGGGCGAGGACTGGCTGACGGCCGCGCCGCGCCCCGACCGCCCCGGTGGTGGCGCGGGCCAGTCCTGGCGGCCCGATTGGGGGCGCGAGGGTGCGCCCGGCGGGGTGTTCGGTGGGATCGGTGGCGGTTTCGGTGGGGGCGAGGGCGGATGAGGCCCGCGATCGTCACCGAGGCGCGGCGCTGGAAGGGCACGCCGTATGTCTATCAGGCCGCCTGCCGTGGCGCGGGGGCGGATTGCTTCGGGCTGGTGCGCGGCATCTGGCGCGCCATGATCGGCCCCGAGCCCTGGCCCGCCCCCGATTACGCCCCCGGCTGGGGCGACACCGGCGATCCCGACCGGTTCCGCGCCGCGCTGGCGCTGTGGTTCGCCCAGCGCCCCGCCGTCGCCGCCGCGCGCCCCGGCGACGTGCTGCTGTTCCGCATCGCGCCGGGCAGGGTGGCCAAGCATCTGGGTGTGCGCACCGACGGCCCGCGCGGCCCCGGTTTCGTGCATGCCCACCCGCGCCACGGCGTGATCGAAAGCCCGCTTGGCGGTCCCTGGGCGCGGCGCGTCGTCGCTGTCTTCGCCTTCCCGGCGCGCGGCGCCGTCCCTGTCACCGAAAGGAACGTTCCATGGCAACCCTGATTCTGGCGGCAGCGGGCGCGGCGATCGGCTCGGGCGTGGGCGGCGCGGTGCTGGGGCTGTCGGGCGCGGTGATCGGGCAGGCGGTCGGCGCGACGATCGGCCAGGCGGTGGACCAGCGGCTGATGAGCCCCGCGTCGGGGCCGCAGGCGGTGATGGGCGCCGGCTCGCAGGTGATCGAGAGCGGGCGGCTGGACCGGCTCCAGCTCAACGGCGCGAGCGAGGGCGCCCCGGTGCCGCTGGTCTGGGGCCGGGTGCGGCTGGGCGGGCAGGTGATCTGGTCGTCGCGGTTTCAGGAAAACGTCGAGATCGAGACCACGGGCGGCGAGGATGGCCAGCCGCTGACCGAGCTGCGCCGCTACAGCTACTCGATCAGCCTTGCCATCGCGCTGTGCGAGGGGCCGATCCGCGGCGTGGGCCGGATCTGGGCCGATGGCGAGGAGATCGCCCCCGCCGATCTGGACCTGCGCGTCCATACCGGCAGCGAGGACCAGCTGCCCGACCCCAAGATCGCCGCGGTCGAGGGCGAGGACCGCGCGCCCGCCTATCGCGGGATCGCCTATGTGGTGCTCGAGGAGTTCGACCTCGGACCCTTCAGCAACCGCGTCCCGCAGCTGAGCTTCGAGGTGCTGCGCGCCGCGGCGTCGGAGGCGGGCGATGCCATCGGCGACGTGGTCCGCGCGGTGGCGCTGATGCCCGGCACGGGCGACTACGCGCTGGCCACCTCGCGCGTGCACTTCCCCAAGGCGCTGGGCCGCAACGCCCCGGGAAACACCAACACGCCGTTGGTGCGCACCGATCTGGAGGTGTCGCTCGACGCGCTCGAACGCGAGGCGCCGCGCGCGCGTTCGGCGCTGCTGGTGGCGTCGTGGTTCGGCGACGATCTGCGCGCCGGCGCGTGCAGCCTGCGCCCGATGGTGGAAAACGCGGGCCGCGACGGGTTCCCGCGGCAATGGGGCGTGTCGGGGCGGTTGCGGCCGCAGGCGGCGGTGCTGCCGACGCTCGATGGCCGGCCGGTCTATGGCAGCACGCCCGCCGATTCATCGGTCCGCGATGCCATCGCCGAGATGACCGCGCGCGGCATCGATGTGGTGTTCTATCCCTTCATCCTGATGACGCAGCTTGCCGGCAACGGCCTGCCCGACCCGTGGTCGGATGCTCCCGACCAGCCGGTGCTGCCCTGGCGCGGGCGGATCACCACCGACAAGGCGCCGGGCCGGCCCGGCAGCCCCGACGGCACCGCCGCCGCCGAAGCCGAGGTCGCGGCCTTCTTCGGCACCGTCGGCCCGCAGCACTTCCAGGTCGCGGGCGGGCAGGTGTTCTACAACGGCCCCGCCGGCGAGTGGTCGTATCGTCGCTTCATCCTGCACTATGCCGCGCTGTGCAAGGCGGCGGGCGGGGTGCACGCGTTCTGCATCGGCTCGGAGATGCGCGCGCTCACCCAGATCCGCGGGCCCGGCAACAGCTTTCCGGCGGTCGCGGCGCTGCGCGCGCTGGCCGTGGATGTGCGCGCGATCCTCGGCCCCGATGTCAAGCTCACCTATGCGGCCGACTGGTCGGAATACTGGGGCCACACCGACGCCGAGGGCAACCGGTTCTTCCACCTCGACCCGCTGTGGGCGGACCCCGAGATCGATTTCATCGGCATCGACAACTACATGCCGCTGAGCGACTGGCGCGAGGGTGACGATCACGCCGACGCGCATTGGGGCAGCATCTACAACCTCGACTATCTGATGGCCAATGTCGCGGGCGGCGAGGGGTATGACTGGTTCTACCCCTCGGACGCGCACCGCCGCGCGCAGGCCCGCATGCCGATCACCGACGGCGCGCACCACGAGCCGTGGATCTGGCGCACCAAGGACCTGCGCAGCTGGTGGCAGAACGACCACCACGAGCGCGTCGGCGGCGTGCGCGCCGCGCAGCCCACCGCGTGGGTGCCGCGCTCCAAGCCGATCTGGTTCACCGAGCTTGGCTGCGCGGCCATCGACAAGGGCACCAACCAGCCCAACAAGTTCCTGGACCCGAAATCGTCGGAAAGCAGCGTGCCGTATTTCTCGAACGGTCGTCGCGACGACACGATCCAGATGCAGTATCTGCGCGCCATGCACCGCTATTGGGAGGACCCGGCCCACAACCCGGTCTCCGAGCTCTATGACGGCCCGATGGTGGACATGGCGCGCGCGCATGTCTGGGCGTGGGACGCGCGGCCCTATCCGTGGTTTCCGGCCAATCTGGAGCTGTGGGCCGATGGCGAGAACTGGGAGCGCGGGCACTGGATCACCGGGCGGACGTTGAGCCAGCCGCTCTCGGCGGTGGTCGACGAGATCTGCGCGCGCGCCGGCGTGGGGCCGGTGGACACCTCGGCGCTGCATGGGGTGGTGCGCGGCTACGCACCGGCCTCGACCGACAGCGCGCGCGCGATGCTGCAACCGCTCATGCTCGCCCACGGGATCGAGGCGGTCGAGCGCGCCGGCGTGCTGGTGTTCCGGTTGCGCGCCACGTCGCCGGCAACGCCCGTCGGCGCGGATGATCTGGCCGCGCGCGACGGCGGCGCGCTGGAACTCGCGCGCGCGCCCGAGGCCGAGCGCATCGGCCGCGTCGCCATCGGCTATATCGAGGCCGGCGGCGATTTCGCCACCCGCAGCACCGAGGCGCGCTTTCCCGATGCGCGCGACACCGTGTCCACGCAAAGCGATCTGGCGATGGTGCTGGCGCCGGGCGAGGCGCGGCTGATCGCCGAGCGCTGGCTGGCCGAGGCACGCGTCGCGCGCGACAGCGCGCGGCTGTCGCTGCCGCCGTCGCGCGCGGTGGCGGCGGGGGACGTGCTGGCGATCGAGGGCGGTGCGGGTGCAGGGCTCTACCGGGTCGACCGGCTGGCGCGCACCGGCGCGCAGGAGATCGAGGCCACACGCGTCGAGCCCGGCGTCTATGCCGCCGCCGAGACCGAACAGGACCGCGTCGCGCTGGCGCGCTTCTCGCCGCCGCTGCCGGTGCTGCCGGTGTTCATGGACCTGCCGCTGATGCGCGGCGACGACAGCCCCCATGCGCCGTGGCTGGCGGTTGCCGCCGATCCCTGGCCCGGCGTGGTGGCCGCCTACAAGGCCACGCTTGAGGGCGAATTCGCGCGCAACCGGCTGTTCGAGGCCCCGGCGGTGGTGGGTGAGACCGAAACCCCGCTCGATGCCGTCGCTGCGGGGCGGTGGGATCGCGGCCCGGCGTTGCGGCTGCGGCTGGCGCCCGGGGCGCAGCTGGCGTCGGTGGGGCGCGCGGCGCTGCTGGACGGCGCGAACCTGATGGCCATCGGCAACGGCGCGGTGTGGGAGCTGTTGCAGTTTCGCAGCGCGCAGATGCTGGGCGAGGATGTGTGGGAGGTTTCGAACCGCCTGCGCGGGCGCTTCGGCACCGACGGGGTGATGCCGTCGGTCTGGCCGCCGGGCAGCACCGTGGTGCTGATGAACGGCGCGCCGCGGCAGATCGCGCTTGCGCGCGCGGCGCGGGGGCTGGCGCGGCGCTACCGGATCGGCCCGGCCGCGCGCCCGGTCTCCGACCCGGCCTATACCGAAGCGACCGAGGCGTTCGACGGGGTCGGCCTGCGCCCCTATGCCCCGGCGCATCTGCGCGCGCATGCGCTTCCCGGCGGCGATGTGGCGGTGAGCTGGGTGCGCCGCACGCGGGTCGATGGCGATGACTGGCAAAGCTACGAGGTGCCGCTGGCCGAGGAGTTCGAGCGCTACCGCGTGCAGGTCTTCGACCCCGCCATGACCCTGCGCCGCGAGGCCGAGGTCAGCACGCCCGGCTGGACCTATACCGCCGCGATGCAGGCCAGCGACGGACTGGCCGCGCCCTGGACGCTGGCCGTGGCGCAGATCTCGGCCGCCTTCGGCCCCGGTCCGGCGCGCCGCCTTCTGGTCGCCGACTGACGCCATGCGCGGCATCACCCAGGGCGACATCGCCGCCGCCGCGCGCGCCGCACTCGCCCGCCCGGCGCCAGAGCGCGCGGCAGCGATCGCCGCGATCATCGCCGAGGCCGAGCTTGCCGACCGCTACCGCCGCCGGCTGGGCCGGGTGCATCCGTGCCTGGGCAACGGCACGCTGATGGCCGCCGCGCTCGCCCGCGGCGCGGCCCCCGAACCCGCGCCCGGCGACCCCGCCTATCTGCGCGCCATGGCGCAGGTGATCGAGGCGCTGCTGGCCCGGCATGAGCGGCGCGGGCGGTGAGGAACGGCCGCAGGACAGTCGGGAGCGTCCCCGCTACCGCCGCCGCAGCCCCTCACTCGCCGCGTCCTGCTGCGCCCAGTCCTGCAGGCCCGAAACCAGCGCCGCGACCATGCGCGCGCGCCACGCGCTGTCCTGCAGGTTGGCCAGATCGCGCGGGTTCGACATGAAGCCGAGCTCGATCAGCACCGACGGGATGTCGGGCGCGCGCAGCACCGAGAACGCGCCGTATTGCCGCGGGCGGCGGTGCAGGCGCAATTCGGCCGCGCCGATGGCGCCGATCAGCGCCTCGCTCAGCGCCTCGGTCCGGGGTTTGGTCTCGGTCTGCGCCAGCGACATCAGCACATCGGCGATCGCATCCTCGGCCCGCGTCAGATCGACACCCGCCAGCAGGTCGGCGCGGTCGTGGCGCTCGGCCAGGATCGCGGCCGAGCGGTCCGAGGCCTCGTCCGACAGCGTGTAGAGCGTGGCGCCCACCGCCCCCCCGTCGGGCAGCGCGTCGGCGTGCAGCGACAGCAGCACATCGGCGCCCGCCGCGCGCGCCGCCCGGATCCGCCCGTCGAGCGAGACGAACACATCCGCGTCACGCGTCATCGCCACCTCGAACCCGCCGGCGCGCAACAGCGCCTCGCGCAGTTCGCGCGCGAAGCTCAGCATCAGGTCGGATTCGCGCAGGCCCTCGCGTTCGGCGCCCGGATCGATCCCGCCATGCCCGGGGTCGAGCATCACCACCAGCGGCCGCGCGGGTGCCGGGGCCGGGGCCGGGCGCGGGGCCTCGGCGTGCAGCAGCCCCGCGCCGAAGCGCGCGGCGAAGGCGGGCTCGTCCTCGGCCAGCGCGGCAAGTTCGGCTGCGGTGGCGGGTGCGAGCCGCAGATGCAGCACGCCCGCACCGCCGTCCTGCGCGCTGCGCAGATCCGCGCGCTCCAGCCGGTGCGGGGCGTCGAGCGCGATCACCAGCCGCGACCACCCCGAGCGCAACTGCCCCGCGCGCAGATCGGACACCGCCGGGGTCGCGCTCAGCGCCGCCCGGTCCAGCCCCGCCCAATCGACCGCGTTCAGATCGAGCACCACCCGCGCCGGCCCGTCCAGCAGCCGCACCCGCCACGGCACCGGCTGGCTGAGCGGCAGCCGCAGCGTCACGCCGCCGCCGTCGGCCTGCAGCGCGACCTCGCCGGCGATCCGTGCCATCGCGCCCGGCTCACGCTCCTGCGCGCCGGCGGGCGTCAGCGTCAACGCGAGCACCAGCGCGCATGCGCCAATGGCGCGCGCGATCCCGGCCGCGATGCTGCTGTGCCCCATGCCTCTGCCCGCCCTGTTGATGCCTGCTGCGGCACCATACCCCACCGAGCGCGGCGCGAACATGGGTGCGGCGCAGGCCACGCGCGGACAGCGCGGTCACGAGCCGTTGAATTCCCGCCCGGCCCCGGCCCTGCGACCGCATTGGGGTTGAACGCGCGCAGCGGGCTTTCTACACACGGGCTGAGGTTTTTCCTGCGCGGCGATGCTGCGCGGCAGCAGTCTGGAGTGCCCGATGACCCTTCCCGTGAAAGATTCGCTTGTGATCGGGGGCGCGCTGGCCGCCTCGGCGGTCGCGATCCTTGCGCTGACCGCGCCCGCGCGCAGCCCCGCCCCCGTCGCGCCCGAGCCCACCGCGCAGGTCGCCACTCCCCCCGAGGACACCGCCGCCGCGCCGCTGGTGGCCGAGGTCGCGGGCGACGAGGCCCCGCCCGATGTCGATCCCGAGTTCGGCGCGCAGGTCCGCGCCTATCTGCTGGAAAACCCCGAGGTGATCTTCGAGGCCGTCGCCGAGTTCGAGCGCCGCAACGCCATGAATCAGGCCGACGCCGATGTGGAGCTGATCTTCGCCAATGCCGAGGAGCTGTTCGACAGCCCCGATGACTGGGTCGGCGGCAACCCCGACGGCGACATCACGCTGGTCGAATTCCTGGATTATCGCTGCGGCTTCTGCCGGCAGGCGCATGACGAGCTCGAGCTGCTGCTGGCCGAGGATGACAATATCCGCTTCGTCATCAAGGAGTTCCCGATCCTGGGCCCCGATTCCGAAGCCTCGTCGCGCTTTGCCATCGCCATGCTGCAGCTTGAAGGCTCCGACGCCTACAAGGCCGCGCATGACGCGCTGATAAAGCTTGAAGGGCGGCCCGACGATGCCGCGCTGGCGGCGATTGCCGACGACATCGGCGTCGATTTCGACGCGATCCGCGCACAGATGGGCGCGGTCGAGGTCAGCCAGGTGATCGAGGACAACCGCCTGCTTGCGCAGCGGCTGCAGATCAGCGGCACGCCCACCTTCATCATGGAAACCGAAATGGTGCGCGGCTTCGTGCCCGCCGACGCGCTGCTGGGACTGGCCGAGGAACTGCGCGGCGGCTGAGCCGGGCAAGCCGTTCGCCCTTTCGCCGCGCGGGGTTTCAGCCTCGCGCGGCGGCGCGCAGCCGGTCGCGGTGGCGCGCAAGCCACAGCGCGCTGATCTGCAGCGGCGCGTTGTCGATCTCGCCGCTGTCGAGCAGCGCCAGCAGCCGGTCGAACCCGATGACATGCGCGCGGATGTCTTCGGCTTCGGTGTCCAGCCCGCCGATGCCTTCGTCGGACGGCGCCAGCGTCGCAAGCCCCAGATACAGCGTCAGGTATTCGGTCACCGCGCCGGGGCTGGGATAGCAGCGGCTGACACGCTCCAGCGCCGCAAGCCGCAGGCCGGTTTCCTCGGCGGTTTCGCGCCGCGCGGCGTCTTCGGGGGATTCGCCCGGATCGATCCGCCCGGCGACGGGTTCCAGCGACCACGGATTCGGATCGCCGCGCAGCCAGGGGCCGAAGCGGAACTGCTCGATCAGCATCACCCGGTCGGTGGCGGGATCGTAGGGCAGCACCGTCACCGCATCGGCCATCACGAAGCCTGCGCGGCGCACGGGGGCGCTGAGGGTGCCGTCGAAGCGGCGAAAGCGCAGGTCGGTTTCCTCGACCCCGAAGAACCACGCATAGGGGTGGCGGTGGCGCTGGACCTGCACGTCGTCCGGTCCGGGGTGGCGGCGCAGCGTGGCAGGTGCGGGCTGCGCGCGGGCGCGCAAGGCGCTGTCGGCGCGCGCCAGCGCCATCGCATAGCGCGCCTGCTGCGCCTCGGGCGGGTGTGCGCGGGCAAGCGCCATCACCTCGGGCACGGCGGCGATGGTGGCGGGCGCCCAGCGCGCGGCCCAGTCTGCCAGCGACCACGGCCCGTCGGGGCGCAGCGCCGACGTGTCGGCCTGGAACACGCGCGCGGGCACGGGGCCGGTGTCGGTCTGCACCTCGATCACGCGCGGGTGGTAGTCGAAGCCGCCTTCGTAGAGGTCAAGCCGCGCCGCACCCGCGGCATCGGTGTCGACGACCAGCCCCTCGGCCAGCGCGCCGGGTTCGGGCACGAGGATCGGAAAGCTCTGCCCCGCCACGCGGCGCACCGCGTGATCGGGCAGCGTCGCGGGGCGCGCGTGCGGCTCGGTGCCCAGCACCGCGCGCAGCAGGGCCGGGTGGCGCAGCGTGCCGAACAGGAAATAACGCGCCCCGCTCACCGAAAGCGCCGCCGTTCCGCGACGCGGTGGAAAAGGTTGCAGATCAGCGCCAGCACCACCCCGCCGCCAAGGATGAACAGCGCGAAATCCGGGTCGGCCATCCGCGCCAGATGCTCGAGCGCGATGTCGAACAGGCCCAGGAATGCCTCGCCCACATCGTCATAGGCGCGTCGATAGCCGCGCACGAACACCTCGGCCGTGCCCAGCAGCACAAGCGCCCAGAACACGATCAGGATCACCCCCTGCACGCCGACCCAGGCGGCGTTGGCGAGCGATCCGCCCACCCGCGCCCCGACGAACCGCCACCCCACCGCGCCGCCGATCAGCGTCAGCCACAACACCAGGCTGCCGTGGCGGGGCGGATCGTCATGAAGCGCCAGATAGCGCCCGTCCGCCACGGCCGCGAGGCCCGCGAACAGCAGCAAGGCGACAAGCTTGGTCAGGCTTGGCATCGGCCCCTCCGGCACGGCTTGGCCGGCCGGTGCCGGTCCGACGCGACCTTACGCCAGCCCCGCGCCGAACGGAACCGGGTCCGCGCGCTCAGGCCGGATCGAAGCGCTCGGACCGGTTGAGCACGTGCTGCGCGTGGCCGACAAGCAACGGATCGGGCGCGCAGGCGACCTGCGGGTCCTTGTCGGGGTAGTCGAGCGTCGACAGGAAATGGCGCATGCAGGCCAGCCGCGCGCGCTTCTTGTCCTTGGACTTGACGATCGTCCAGGGCGCGTCGCCGGTGTCGGTGTAGAAGAACATCGCCTCCTTCGCCTCGGTGTAGTCGTCCCATTTGTCCAGGCTGGCCATGTCGATCGGCGACAGCTTCCAGCGCTTGACGGGGTCAAGCTCGCGCGACTTGAAGCGGCGGCGCTGTTCGTCGGGGGTGACCGAGAACCAGTATTTGTAAAGCCGGATCCCCGAGCGCACCAGCATGCGTTCGAAATCCGGGGTCTGGCGCATGAATTCCAGATACTCGGCCCCGCTGCAGAAGCCCATCACCCGTTCGACGCCCGCGCGGTTATACCAGGACCGGTCATAGAACACCATTTCGCCCGCCGTGGGCAGATGCTCGACATAGCGCTGGAAATACCACTGGCCGCGCTCGCGCTCCGAGGGTTTGTTCAGCGCGACGACGCGCGCGAAGCGCGGGTTGAGATGTTCGGTGAAGCGCTTGATCGTGCCGCCCTTGCCGGCAGCGTCGCGCCCCTCGAACAGCAGCACGAAGCGCTGGCCGGTCTCCTGCGCCCATTTCTGGACCTTCAGAAGCTCGATCTGCAGCAGCCGCTTGTGCTCCTCATAGGGTTTGCGCGCCATCTTGCGCGGGTAGGGATAGCGCGTGCTTTCGAACGCCGCGCGCAGCTTTTCGGCGCTGGGCGGCGTATCGCCGGCGGCGGCTGCGGGAATGGGGGGCGGGGTCGGGACCCGTGCGCTGTCTTCCATGTCGGTCCTTTCGTGGCGTGGGACCGCGCAAGGCTGACACGGCCGGACAGGGCGCGCCTTGATCCTGCGCAAATCACGCGCGCCATGCCTCGGACGTGTCGCACCGCCAACACGCACGCGGAAGGTTACGCAGCCCTCGGCGCTTGTGAAACAATGTGTCGCGCGTTATTGAGGCGCCGCATTGCCGCAGATCGCGGCCGAAATACGTCTTGAGCACTCCACAACCATCACGAGGGGACAGAACGCGTGAGGATCGGGGCACCAACGGAAAGACACAAGGGCGAGGCGCGCGTTGCGCTCACGCCGGACAGTGCGCAGCAGTTGCAGAAGCTTGGCCACACCTGCCTGATCGAGGCCGGCGCCGGCGCGCGCGCAGGGTTCACCGACGCAGCCTATGAGAAGGCCGGGGTCGAGGTGGTGGCCGACGCCGCCGCGGTCTATGAGGGCGCCGATGTCGTGGTCCGCGTCCGCGAGCCGGTGATGGAGGATGTCGAGCGGCTGCGCGAGGGGCAGACGCTGATCTCGTTCTTCTGGCCCGCGCAGAACGAGGAGCTGCTGAAGGCCGCCGCCGAGCGCAAGGCCACCGTGGTGGCGATGGACATGGTCCCGCGCATCAGCCGCGCGAAGAAGATGGACGCGCTGTCGTCCATGGCCAACATCGCCGGCTACCGCGCGGTGATCGAGGCCGGCAACAATTTCGGCCGCTTCTTCACGGGGCAGGTGACGGCGGCGGGCAAGGTCCCGCCGGCGCGCGTGCTGGTGGTGGGTGCGGGCGTGGCGGGGCTGGCGGCCATCGGCACGTCGACCAGCCTGGGCGCGATCACCATGGCGTTCGACGTCCGCCCCGAGGTCTCGGAGCAGATCGAATCGATGGGCGCCGAGTTCGTGTTCCTCGACTTCGACGAGGACACCACCGACGGCGCCGAAACCGGCGGCTACGCCGCGCCGTCGAGCCCCGAATTCCGCGAAAAGCAGCTTGAAAAGTTCCGCGAACTGGCGCCCGACGTCGACATCGTCATCACCACCGCCCTGATCCCCGGCCGGCCCGCGCCCAAGCTGTGGACCGAGGACATGGTCTCGATGATGAAGCCGGGCTCGGTGATCGTGGACCTTGCCGCCGAAAAGGGCGGCAACTGCGATCTGACCGAGGCCAACGAGCGGATCGTCACCGACAACGGCGTCATCGTCATCGGCTATACCGACTTCCCGTCGCGCATGGCCACGCAGTCGTCGACGCTCTACGCCACCAACATCCGCCACATGCTGAGCGATCTGACGCCCGAGAAGGACGGCGCGATCGTGCACAACATGGAGGATGACGTGATCCGCGGCGCCACCGTCGCCCATGCGGGCGAGGTGACCTATCCGCCGCCGCCGCCCAAGGTGAAGGCGATCGCCGCCAAGCCCAAGGAAAAGAAGAAGGAACCGACGGCCGAGGAAAAGCGCGCCGCCGAGCTTGCCGAGTTCAAGGCGCAGACGCGCAATCAGGTGATCCTGCTGGGCATCGGCAGCGCCGCGGTGCTGTCGGTGGGCCTCGTGGCGCCCGAAAGCTTCATGCGCAACTTCATCATCTTCGTGCTGGCGGTGTTCGTGGGCTTCCAGGTGATCTGGAAGGTCTCGCACAGCCTGCACACGCCGCTGATGGCGGTCACGAACGCGATCTCGTCGATCATCATCGTGGGCGCGCTGCTGCAGATCGGGTCGACCTCCGCGTTGATCACGATCCTTGCGGCGCTGGCGCTCCTGATGGCGGCGGTGAACATCTTCGGCGGCTTCCTGGTGACACGGCGCATGCTCGCCATGTTCCAGAAGTCCTGAACGCGAGAGGGATAGAACATGGATTTCGGTTTCACGGTTGCGGCCTATGCTGTCGCGACGGTTCTGTTCGTGCTCTCGCTGGGCGGGCTGTCGGGGCAGGAAAGCGCCAAGCGCGCGATCTGGTATGGCATCGCGGGGATGACCGTTGCGGTCATCGCGATGATGGTCGGGCCCGGCTCGGCGCTGTGGCTGGTGTCGCTGGCGCTGATCGGCATCGGCGGCGTGGTGGGCTGGCAACTGGCCACCCGCGTGCAGATGACGCAGATGCCCGAACTGGTGGCGATCATGCACAGCCTTGTGGGGCTGGCGGCGGTGCTGGTGGGCTTCAACGCGCATCTTGAGATCGGCCGCGTGGCCGAGGCCTTCGCCGCCGACGGGCTGCCCTTCCCGCAACCCGAAGGCCCGATGACCACCCAGGCCTATGAGCTATGGCTGGGGCTGAGCGATTTCGCCGCCATCATCGGCAAGAAGATCGCGGTCGAGGTGACGATCCTGCGCGTCGAGCTGATGATCGGCATCTGGATCGGCGCGGTGACCTTCACCGGCTCGGTCGTGGCCTATGGCAAGCTTGCCGGGCGCATCGGCAGCGCGCCGCAGCAGCTGCCCGGCGGGCATGCGCTCAACGCCGGCGCGGCGGTGTTGTCGCTGGTGTTCGCGGGGATCTACCTGGCCAATGCCGATGTCGGTGCGGTGGCGATCCTGTCGCTGCTGGTGCTGACCGCGCTGGCGCTGTTCATCGGCTATCACCTGATCATGGGCATCGGCGGTGCCGACATGCCGGTGGTGGTGTCGATGCTCAACAGCTATTCGGGCTGGGCGGCGGCGGCGATCGGCTTCAGCCTGGGCAACGAGTTGCTGATCGTGGTGGGCGCGCTGGTGGGCAGCTCGGGCGCGATCCTGAGCTACATCATGTGCAAGGCCATGAACCGCAGCTTCATCAGCGTCATCCTGGGCGGCTGGGGCGGCACCAGCGGCCCGCAGATGGAGGTCGAGGGCGAGCAGGTCGCCATCGACGCGGGCGGCGTGGCCACCGCGCTGAACGAGGCCGACTCGGTGGTGATCGTGCCCGGCTACGGCATGGCCGTGGCGCAGGCGCAGCAGGCGGTGTCGGAACTCACGCGCAAGCTGCGCGCCAAGGGCAAGTCGGTCCGTTTCGCCATCCACCCGGTCGCGGGGCGTCTGCCGGGGCACATGAACGTGCTGCTGGCCGAGGCCAAGGTGCCCTATGACATCGTGCTGGAAATGGACGAGATCAATGACGACTTCCCCGACACCGATGTGGTGATCGTCATCGGCTCGAACGACATCGTCAACCCGGCCGCGCAGGACGATCCCAACAGCCCCATCGCCGGCATGCCGGTGCTCGAGGTCTGGAAGGCGAAGCAGGTCTTCGTGTCCAAGCGCGGGCAGGGAACCGGCTATTCCGGGATCGAGAACCCGCTGTTCTACAAGGACAACACGCGGATGTTCTACGGCGACGCCAAGGCGTCGGTGGACAGCCTGCTGCCGCTGATCGACTGAGCCGTCCGCAAGACAACGAAAAAGGCCCCCGCGCGCAGCGGGGGCCTTTTTTACGTCCGAGCGTTGCCGTGGCGTCAGTTCCGCCTGCCCGATGCGATGTCGATCAGGCGGCGCGCGATCACCTGCGCCTGAATTTCGGCCGCGCCTTCGAAGATGTTCAGGATCCGCGCGTCGCACAGCACGCGGCTGATGGGGTATTCCAGCGCAAAGCCGTTGCCGCCGTGGATCTGCACGCCGTTGTCGGCGGCGGCCCAGGCCACCCGCGCGGCCAGCAGCTTGGCCATGCCGGCCTCAAGGTCGCAGCGGCGGCCCTCGTCCTTCTCGCGCGCGCTGAAGCAGGTGAGCTGGCGCGCGATCATGATCTCGACCGCCATCATGGCAAGCTTCCCGGCCACGCGCGGGAACTCGACAAGTGACTTGCCGAACTGCTTGCGGTCCTCGGCATATTGCAGCGACATCTCCAGCGCGTTCTGCGCCACGCCCACCGCGCGCGCCGCGGTCTGGATGCGCGCCGATTCGAAGGTCTGCATCAGCTGCTTGAAGCCCTGCCCGGTCTGCCCGCCCAGCAGGTTCTCGCCGCTGACCGTGAAGCCGTCGAAGGCGAGCTCGTATTCCTTCATGCCGCGATAGCCCAGCACCTCGATCTCGCCGCCGGTGATGCCGTCATCGGGGAAGGGGTGCGCGCAGTCGCCCGCGGTCTTTTCGGCCAGGAACATCGACAGTCCACGGTAATCGGTGCTGTCGGGGTCGGTGCGCGCCAGCACGGTCATCATGTTGGTGCGCGCGGCGTGGGTGATCCAGGTCTTGTTGCCGGTGATCTTCCAGTCGTCGCCGTCGCGTTCGGCGCGGGTGCGCAGCGCGCCCAGGTCCGAGCCGGTGTTGGGCTCGGTGAACACCGCCGTGGGCAGCGTCTCGGCGCTGGCCAGCCGCGGCAGCCATTCGGCCTTCTGCTCCTCGGTGCCGCCGCACAGGATCAGTTCGGCGGCGATCTCCGAGCGCGTGCCCAGGCTTCCGACCCCGATATACCCGCGCGAGAGCTCTTCGGAGACCACGACCATGGCCGATTTCGACATGCCGAAGCCGCCGAACTCTTCGGGGATGGTCAGGCCGAAAACGCCCATCTCGGCGAGTTCCGAAATGATCTCCATCGGGATCAGCGCGTCCTGCAGGTGCCATTCATGCGCGTGCGGGACCACGCGATCGTCGGCGAAGCGGCGGAACTGCTCGCGGATCATGTCCAGTTCGTCATCAAGGCCGGGATCGCCGACCGTGGCGCGCCCGGCGTTGTCGCGCATCAGCTCGGCCAGCCGCGCGCGGGCGGCGGCGGTGTTGCCGGTGGCGCACAGCCGGTCGATCGCCGGGTGCTCCAGCGTCACGGCGACGCCCAGATCGCCCAGCCGCGCGGCCTCGTTCTGGCTCATCGGAACGCCGCCGCGCAGCTGGCTGAGGTATTCGCCAAAGCCGATCTGCAGGATCAGCGCCTCGGTTTCGCCGAATGTCCCGGCCTTTGCCAGACGGTCGGCCCAGGCCTGCAACTGGCGCAGCGCCTCGACATAGGTGGCGATCCAGGCCAGCGCGTGCGCGCCATGCTGCTCGGCTTCGAGCGCGGGCGCCTCGATCCGCCCGCTCGGGGCCACGCGCGCGGCCAGCGCGCCGGTGGCGGTGTCGAGCATCGCATCGAGCGGCGCGAGCGTCTGGCGCGTCAGCTCGGCAAGACCGGGCAGCAGGAGTTCGGGCAGTTGCTGGCCATCATGCGGCATGAAACCCTCCAAAGGTGTTTGCAGTTGCAGCATGACATAGAACCTGCCGCGCGGCGGCGCAACATTTTTCCAAGAAAACGCCTGGTTGCTTTGCGAAAGTGTCGCACCCGCTCTGCGACCCCCGGAAAATGCGCCGCCCGGTGGCGCAACAAGCGCGCACCGGGCGGGATTCCGTGTCTGCGATATGAGGCGCCTCGGCGCCCGCCGAGGCGGGTTCAGGTCGTTGAGTCCTCGACCACGTGGCGCGGTTCGCGCGGCTCGCGCTGTTCGCGCGGGGGGCGGCCGATCACGTCGCGCAGCTCGTCGAGCTCGATGAAGTTGTCGGCCTGGCGGCGCAGCTCGTCGGCGATCATCGGCGGCTGGCTGCGGATGGTCGACACCACCGACACCCGCAACCCCTGCCGCTGCAGGCTTTCGACCAGCGGCCGGAAGTCGCCATCGCCCGAAAACAGCACCGCATGATCGAGCCGGTGGGCGAGTTCCATCGCGTCGACCGCAAGCTCGATATCCATGTTGCCCTTGACCTTCCGCCGGCCCATCGAATCGATGTATTCCTTGGCGGGCTTGGTCACCATGCTGTAGCCGTTGTAATGAAGCCAGTCGACCAGGGGGCGGATGGGGGAATACTCTTCGCTCTCCAGCAGGGCGGTATAGTAGAAGGCTCGCACCAGCTTGCCGCGGCGCATGAACTCCTGCCGCAGCAGCTTGTAGTCGATGTCGAAGCCGAGCGCGCGGCCGGCTGCATAGAGGTTCGAGCCGTCAATGAACAGCGCGAGGCGTTCATCCTTGTAAAACATCATGAAACCTTTCAAAGCGCCGCTTGCGGGTCGGTGAAACATGAACGCCGGTTGCGGCGAGATGGGGTGCAGCACATGCTGGCCAAAAGCTATATTTAAGATGTGGCACAGCGAACACAACCTCGCGCTCGTGGCGCTTGGGGGTAACATTGCGGCGCATTCGGATAATCCGGAAGCGAATTTGGGGCGCGCGATCAACATGCTGCGCGACCTGGATCATTCGGGCTTGCGCGTCAGCCGGCTGTTCCGGACGCCCTGCTTTCCGCCCGGCGCAGGGCCGGACTTCGTGAACGCCGCGGTGCGCTTCGACACCGCGCTGGGGGCCGCGGCGTTGCTGGCGCATCTGCACCGGATCGAGGCTGCGCTCGGGCGGGTGCGCCGCGAACGCTGGGGCGCGCGCGTGATCGATCTCGATCTTCTGGCGCTTGGTGCGCAGGTGTTGCCCGATGCCGCGACCTTCGATCACTGGGCGCGGCTTCCGCCCGACCAGCAGCGCAGCGCGACGCCCGGGGACCTGATCGTGCCGCATCCGCGCCTGCACGAGCGCGCCTTCGTGCTGGTGCCGCTGGCCGACGTGGCGCCCGACTGGGTCCATCCGGTGCTGGGGCGATCGGTGCGCGCGATGCTGGCGGCATGTCCTGCCGCGGACCGCGCCGCGATCGTGCCGCTCACCGCTGCGTGCGACGATGACGCAGGCTGTTGAAGCCACCGCCCGGACAGGGTATACCACCGGCTTGACCCTGTCCTGCCCCCAAGTATCGGAGATCACATGGCCCGCGTGACGGTTGAAGATTGCGTCGACAAGGTTCCCAACCGGTTCGAGCTGGTGGCGCTGGCCGCGCATCGCGCGCGCGAGATCGCTTCAGGCGCGCCGATCACGGTGGATCGTGACAACGACAAGAACCCGGTCGTCGCCCTGCGCGAGATCGCCGAAGAAACGCAATCCGCAAGCGGCCTGCGCGACCGCCTGATCGAAAGCCTGCAGACCGAGATCGAGGTCGACCTGCCCGAGGAAGACGACATGGCGCTGCTGATGAGCGGCGAGCGCGAGCGCGGCGACGCCCCCGCCGACGAGATGTCCGAGGAGCAGATGCTGCGCGCGCTGATGGAGGCGCAGGGCAACCCTGGCTGAGGCGCTGACGAGCCACGAGGCCGACGATCCCGGCGTCGCGGGCGAAACGCGCGCCGCCGTCTTGCGCTGCGCCGATGATCTGGTCGCGCGCGTGCGCGCCTACAACCCGCGCACCGACGCCGGGCTTCTGCGCCGCGCCTGGGCCTATGGCGAGCGCATGCATGACGGCCAGCGCCGCCACTCGGGCGAGCCGTATTTCACCCATCCGGTCGCCGTGGCCGCGATTCTGGCCGAGATGCGGCTGGACGATGCCACGCTCGTCACCGCGCTGCTGCATGACACCATCGAGGACACGCGCTCCACCCATGCCGAGGTCGCGCGGCTGTTCGGCGAGGACGTGGCCGAGCTGGTCGACGGGGTCACCAAGCTGACCAACCTGCAGCTGTCCTCGTCGAAGGCCAAGCAGGCCGAGAACGTGCGCAAGCTGTTGATCGCCATGTCGCGCGATCTGCGGGTGATCCTGGTCAAGCTTGCCGACCGGCTGCACAACATGCGCACGATCAAGTCCATGCGCCCCGACAAGCAGGCGCAGAAGGCGCGCGAGACGATGGACATCTTCGCCCCGCTGGCCGGGCGGATGGGGATGCAGTGGATGCGCGAGGAGCTCGAGGATCTGGCCTTCCGCGTGCTCAACCCCGAGGCGCGCAGCTCGATCCTGCGCCGCTTCATCACCCTTCAGCGCGAGGCCGGCGACGTGGTCCACCGCATCACCGGCGACATCCGCAGCGAACTTGCCGCGGCGGGGATCGAGGCCACGGTCTATGGCCGCGCCAAGAAACCCTATGCGATCTGGCGCAAGATGCAGGAGAAGGAGCTGGCGTTCTCGCGGCTGTCGGACATTTACGGCTTCCGCATCATCACCACGCGGGTCGAGGACTGCTACCGCGCGCTCGGCGTCGTCCACCAGCGCTGGCGCGCCGTGCCGGGGCGGTTCAAGGACTATGTCAGCCAGCCCAAATCCAACGGCTATCGGTCCATCCACACCACCGTTTCGGGGCGCGACGGCAAGCGGGTCGAGATGCAGATCCGCTCGCGCGAGATGCACGACGTGGCCGAGGCCGGGGTCGCGGCGCATTGGGCCTACAAGGACGGCGAACGCGTCGCCAACCCCTTCGCGGTGGACCCGGCGAAATGGGTCAGCACCCTGACCGAGCGGCTCGATTCGGCCGAGGATCACGACGCGTTCCTGGAACACGTGAAGCTGGAAATGTATTCCGATCAGGTGTTCTGCTTCACGCCCAAGGGCGATGTGGTGCAGCTGCCGAGGGGCGCGACACCGCTGGACTTCGCCTATGCGATCCACACACGGATCGGCGACAGCTGCGTGTCGGCCAAGGTCGACGGGCTGCGCGTGCCGCTGTGGACGCGGCTGAAGAACGGCCAGTCGGTCGAGATCATCACCGCCGACGGCCAGCGCCCGCAGGGCACCTGGATCGATCTGGTGGTGACAGGCCGCGCCAAGCACGCCATCCGCCGCAGCCTGCGGATCGAGGACCGCGAGCGCTTCATCCGGCTGGGCGCGGAACTCGCGCGCGTGGCGTTCGAGAATGTGGGCCGGAAGGTGTCGGACAAGGCGCTGACGACGGCGGCCCGCACGCTGGGCATAAAGGGCGGGCGGCCCGAGCTTCTGGCACGCCTCGGCGCGGCCGAAATGAGCGCGCGCGCCGTGGTCGAGGTGCTCTATCCCGACCTTGCCGTGCAGACCGGCGACGAGGTCGACGCGCAGCGCCCCGTGGTCGGGCTGGAGCCCGATCAGTCCTTCCGCCGCGCGGCGTGCTGCCAGCCGCTGCCGGGCGAACGGATCGTGGGCATCACCTATCGCGGCAAGGGGGTGGTGGCGCATGCCATCGATTGCGCCGCGCTTGCCGAACACGAGGACCAGCCCGACCGCTGGATCGATCTGCGCTGGCACGAAGGGCGCCACGCCGCGGTGCATGGCGTCACGCTCGAGGTCACGATCTCGAACGATGCGGGCGTGCTGGGGCGGATCTGCAGCTTGATCGGCGAGCAGAAGGCCAATATCTCGGATCTGACGTTCGTGGATCGCAAGCCCGATTTCTACCGCCTGGTGATCGAGGTCGAACTGAGCGACGTCGAACATCTGCACCGCCTGATGACGGCGCTGGAGGCCGAAAACGATGTTGCCCAGATCGCGCGGCACCGCGACCCAACCCGCCGGCCCTGAGCGCGGCGGCAGGTGAAAGCGCGCGCGTGGTGTTCAAGCGCCGCACCCGCCAGGGGATCGCCGAACGGCTGGCCCGGGCCTTCTATCCGCGCGGCGGCTGGCGGCGCGCGGCCAGCTACGTGGTCCACCGCCTGCGCCGGCTGCCCGACGCGCCCGAGCGCATCGCCGCCGGGGTGGGGGCGGGGATCTTCGCGTCGTTCACGCCGCTTTACGGGTTCCATTTCCTGCTCGCCGCGCTGGTGGCGTGGCTGGCGCGGGGCAACATCCTGGCGGCGCTGCTGGCCACTTTCTTCGGCAATCCGATCACCTTTCCCTTCATCGTTCTCGGCTCGATCGAGCTGGGCAGCTGGCTTCTGGGGATCGACCAGTCGATGAAGGCGCCCGAGGTGATGAAGGCCTTCGGTGCGGCATCGTATGAGCTGACCGGCAATCTGGGCGCGCTGTTCGGCGACCGGCCCGTCTATTGGGGCCATTTGCTGCGCTTCATCAACGAGGTCTGGCTGCCCTACATGCTGGGCGGCGCGATTCTGGGCACGATCTTCGGCGTTGCGGGGTATTTCGTGTCGCTGCCGGTGATGCGCGCCTATCAGGCCCGGCGCCGCGAGGTGCTGCGCAAGCGCTTTGCCCGCGCGCGGCGGCAGGGCGGCGATGACTGAGCGCGCGCGGCCCGGATTGTGTTCGCGGCCAGAGCCGCTATGTCTCGGGGTGTATCGGCGCCATGAACGGGGGGTATCGCGATGGCCGGGACCGGGAAGGCAACCGCCGCGCTGCGGCTGGGAGTGAACATCGACCATGTCGCCACGCTGCGCAACGCGCGCGGCGGCGCGCACCCTGACCCGGTGCGCGCGGCGTTGCTGGCGCAGGAGGCGGGCGCCGACGGCATCACCGCGCATCTGCGCGAGGATCGCCGCCACATCCGCGACGACGACATCGCCCGGCTGATGGCCGCGCTGCGCGTGCCGCTGAACTTCGAGATGGCCGCCACCCCCGAGATGCAGGCGATCGCGCTGAAGCACCGCCCCCACGCGGTCTGTCTGGTGCCCGAGCGGCGCGAGGAGCGCACCACCGAAGGCGGGCTCGAGGTCGCCGCCGACGCCGAGCGCCTGCGCGACTTCATCGCTCCGCTGGCCGAGGCGGGCGCGCGCGTGTCGCTGTTCGTGGCCCCCGAGGAGCCGCAGATCGAGGCCGCCGCCGAGATCGGCGCGGCGGTGGTCGAACTGCACACGGGCAGCTACTGCGACCTGCACGCCGCAGGGCGCGATGCGGCGCGCGACGCCGAACTCCGCCGGCTCTACACCGCCGCGGTGCTCGCCCAGCAGCTGGGGCTCGAGGTCCATGCCGGGCACGGGCTGGGATTCGACACCGTCGGTCCCATCGCCGCCATGCCCGAGGTCGTCGAGCTCAATATCGGCCATTTCCTGATGGGCGAGGCGGTGCTTGTGGGCCTCGGCCCCGCCATCGCCGAGATGCGCCGCCAGATGCAGGCCGCGCGGGCATGATCCTCGGGATCGGGACCGATCTGGCCAATATCGACCGCATTGCCGGGGTGCTGGACCGCTTCGGGGACCGGTTCCGGACCCGCGTGTTCACCGACACCGAACTGCGCAAGGGCGCCAGCCGCGCGGGGCAGGAGGCCGCGACGCTGGCCAAGCGCTGGGCGGCGAAGGAGGCGTGTTCCAAGGCGCTGGGCACGGGCCTGCGCATGGGGATCGCGTGGAAGGACATGGGCGTTGTCAACCTGCGCAGCGGCCAGCCCGGCATGACACTCACCGGATGGGCGGCGGATCGGCTCGCCGCGCTGACCCCGCCGGGGCACCGCGCCGTGGTCCATGTCAGCCTGACCGACGATCTGCCCTGGGCGCAGGCCTTCGTGGTGATCGAGGCGCGCCCCGAGGGCTGACGCCCTCAGCCGACCGCCACGCCGCCCAGCCAGACGCCGCGCAACTCCAGCCTGTCCGACAGATGCACCAGATCGCCGCGCGCGCCGGGGGCGATCCGGCCCCGGTCCTGCGCGCCGATCAGGTCGGCGGGGACGCGGCTGGCCATCGCCAGCGCCGCCGCGCGGTCCACCCCCAGCCCCGCCATATGCGCCACCGCGCGCGGCAAGGTGACATCGGCCCCGGCGAGCGTGCCGTCGGCGAGCGTCAGCCGGCCCTCGCGGCGCTGGATCTCGCGGCCGTTGAGGGTGATCCGCTCCAGCGTCGTGCCCGCCACGGCCATCGCGTCGCTGACCAGAAACAGCCCGTCGGGCGCCTTCATCCGCGCCGCGACCAGCAGGCATTCGGGTGCCACATGCACCCCGTCGGCGATGATCCCCGCCGCCATGCGCCCCGTCAGCGCCGCCCCCACCAGCCCCGGCGCGCGGTTCATCAACCCGCCCATGGCGTTGAACAGATGCGTCACCGCGCGCGCGCCCGCAGCCTCGGCCGCCTGCGCCTGCGCCGCCGCGCAGCCGGTGTGGCCCAGGCTCACCACCGCGCCCGCCGCCGACAACGCGGCGATCTGCGCGGGGGTGGCCGCCTCGGGCGCCAGCGTCACCATCAGCGCGGGCAGCGCGCGCGCGGCGGCGCTGAGCTGCGCGAGGTCCGCCTCGGTCATCGGCCGGATCAGCGCGGGGTCGTGCGCGCCCTTGCGCGCGGGGTCCAGATGCGGCCCCTCCAGATGCAGCCCGGCAAAGCCCGGCACGCGCTGGCACGCGGCCTCCCGCCCCGCGTCGATCACCTGCGCGGTGATCTCGGCGCGATCGGTGATCAGCGTGGGAAGGATCGCCGTTGCGCCGAGCCGGGCATGCGCCGCGCAGATCCGGGCAAGCTGCGCGGCGTCGGTCTCGGGGCCGACCATCGCCCCGTCGCCGCCATTGACCTGCAGGTCCACCAGCCCCGGCGCCAGCACGCCAGCGCCCAGATCGACGCGCGCCGTGCCCTCGGGCCACGGGCTGCCCGCGGGGTGGAGCGCGGCGATGCGCCCCTCGGGCGTCACGCTGACGGCGGCGCCCTGGTGGAGCTGCCAGCCATCGAAAACCTGTGCTGCGGTGAAAAGCTGCATGGCTCAGATCGTCTCGGTGATCTTGCGCAGGTGGCGCGGGGTGTCGGGGTCAAGCCCGCGGCGCCGCGCCAGCCCCTCGACGAAGGCGTAGAACGACACCACGCGCAGCAGCGGGTCCAGCAGCGGGTGCAGCGGCTCCGGCGCGGGCAGGGCGGTCAGTCCGGCGGCCTCGGCGGTGACGAACACGTCGGCGCCCTGCGCGTGCAGCCGCGCGGCGGTGGCGGCAAAGCCCGCGCGCGCGGCATCGTCGCAGATCAGCCCCAGCACCGGAAAGCCGCGTTCGACCAGCGCCGCCGGGCCGTGCAGCACCTCGGCGGCGGAATAGGCCTCGGCGTGCAGCGCCGAGGTTTCCTTGAACTTCAGCGCGACCTCGCACGCGGCGGCGTAGCCCGGACCGCGCCCCAGAACGTAAAGCGCGGGCGCGCGCACCAGCCGGTCCGACAGCGCCGACCAGTCGGCGGCGCGTGCGGCGCGGCTGGCTTCGGGGAACCGGGCGAGTGCGGCGGCAAGGGGGGCATCCTCGCGCCACGCGGCCAGCAGCGCCAGCCCGCCGATCACCGAGGCCACGAAGGTCTTGGTCGCCGCGACCGAGCGTTCCGGGCCGCAATGCAGGGCCACGCAGTGATCGCTGCCGCGCGCCAGCGCGCTGTCGGGGGTATTGGTCAGGGCCAAGGTCACCGCGCCGGCCGCGCGCGCGGCCTCGGTCATGGCGACGATGTCGGGGCTCTGCCCGGACTGCGAGATCGCCAGCGCGAGCGTGCGCGGCAGTCGCAAGGGTGCTGCGTAGACCGAGGCGATGGACGGCCCGACCGAGGCCACCGGCACGCCCGCGGCGATCTCGACGGCGTATTTCAGATAGCTTGCGGCGTGGTCCGAGGAGCCGCGCGCCACGGTGATGACAAGCTGCGGGTCGGCCGCGCGCAGCGCCGCGCCAAGCTCGGCCAGAAGCGTGGCGTTCTCGGACAGGACCGAGGCGGCGCAGCCGGGGATCTGGGCGATCTCGCGCGCCATGTGGGTCTGGGTCATCGTGGGAAAGCTCCGGTTGGGACGGCGCGGCGCGCGGTCGAGAGGGCGCCGTCCAGCGCGGTGCCGCGCGGCGGGCGGGTGTGCAGCTCGGCGCCGTCGCGGGCACGCAGACGCTCGAGCAACGGCGGGCCGAGCCCGCCGAGCGGAACCACGGGCAGGTCCGTGGCGCCCGCTTGCAGGTGGCGAATCGCGTGCAGGAGCCAGCCGCAGCCGTCATCGAGGATTGCCCCCGCGACCGGGCAGCCGGCGCGGTCATGCTCCAGCACGCGCGGGGCGAGTGCGGCGAAATCGGCGGGGCTGGCACGGCGGGCAAAGCCGATCAGCGCGGGCAGGGGGCCGTGGCTGCGCCAGAGCGCGTCGGTCAGCGGGCCGGCGGGGCGAAGCCCGTCGCGCGCGTGCAGCGTGCGGCGCAGCGCCTCGCGCCCGATCCAGGCGCCGCTGCCTTCATCGCCCAGCACCAGCCCGTAGCCGCCCACGCGCAGCACCTGCCCGCCGCGCTGGCGCGCCAGCACCGAGCCGGTGCCCACCGCCAGCACGATGCCGTCCTCGGCGCCCAGCGCGCCCGCAACGGCGATGTCGATGTCGCCGCAGACCGTCAGCGCGGGGTAGGGGAGCGCGGCCTGCAACCGCGCCGCCGCGCCCGATTCGGAGGCCCCGGCCAGCCCCAGCACCACCCGCGGCGCGGCAAGCGTGGCGCCGGGGGCGAGCGCCTGCGCGGCCTCCACGGCGCGCGCCAGCACGCCCGCGATCTGCTCCAGCGCGCGGTCGAAATCGGTGGTGACGTTCGCCGCGCCCCCGGTCAGCACCGCCGAGCGTTGCCCGTCCTCCAGCTCTGCCTGCGCCCGGCACGCGGTCCCGCCGCCGTCGAGCCCGATGAAAACCTGCATCCGCGCCTCCTGCGGCAGATAATACCAAACGCATACCATAAGAAAAGGGCCGATGGTGGATCAGACGCGGTGCGGCGCGCGCTCGGGTCCTGCAAAGCGCCGCACGCCGCACGGAGCGGCGGGGCCTCGCCGAAAATTCTCTGGACAGGTGGTATTGTTTTGGTTCTACTCGGGCGCAGGGGGCGGCTCATCAAGCGCCGGACCCCCAAACGGGCCGGCAAACAAGACCCTGATCCATCAAGGAGGACTGCCATGATACCCCGCAAGACCCTGCTTCTGTCCACCGCGCTCGCGCTCACCGCCACCGGCGTGACGGCGCAGGACGTGACGCTGACCATCGAAAGCTGGCGCAACGACGATATCTCGATCTGGCGCAACCAGATCATTCCTGCCTTCGAGGCAGCGCATCCCGGCATCCGGCTCGATTTCCAGCCCACGGCACCGGCGCAATACAACTCGGCGCTGAACTCGAAGCTCGATGCGGGCACCGCGGGCGACATCATCACCTGCCGCGCGTTCGACGCGTCGCTGGAGCTGTTCCAGCGCGGCCAGCTGGCCGATCTGACCGACCTCGACGGGATGGCGAACTATTCCGATGTCGCGCGCTCGGCCTGGTCCACCGATGACGGCGGCCAGACCTTCTGCGTGCCGCTGGCCTCGGTCATCCACGGCTTCATCTACAACGCCGACATCTTCGCCGAACTGGGCCTGGAAGCGCCCGAAACCGAGGACGCGTTCTTCGCGCTGCTCGACGCCATCGCCGAGGATGGCAGCTACATTCCCATGGCCATGGGGATCAACGACCAGTGGGAAGCCGCGACCATGGGCTACGCCAACATCGGCGTGAACTTCTGGCGCGGCGAGGAAGGCCGCGCGGCGCTGATCGCCGGGGAAAGCCGCCTGACCGATGACGAATGGGTCGAGCCCTTCCGCCAGCTGGTGCGCTGGACCGACTATCTGGGCCGCGGCTTCGAGGCGCAGAGCTATCCCGACAGCCAGAACCTGTTCACGCTGGGCCGCGCGGCGATCTTCCCCGCCGGCTCGTGGGAGATCGCGGGTTTCCGCGAGCAGGCCGATTTCGAGATGGGCGCCTTCCCGCCGCCGGTGCCCGCGGGCGCCGACGGGTGCTTCATCTCGGATCACACCGACATGGGAATGGGGCTGAACGCGGCCTCGCCGCACCAGGAAGCGGGGCGCGTGTTCCTCGAATGGCTCAGCAGCGACGATTTCGCCAACCTGTTCGCCAACGCGGTTCCGGGCTTCTTCCCGCTGTCGGACGCCGAGGTGACGCTGGAGGACCCGCTGGCGCAGGAGTTCATCGGCTGGCGCGACCAGTGCGAGAGCACGATCCGGCCCTTCCACCAGATCGTCTCGCGCGGGACGCCGAACCTGTCGAACGAAAGCTGGACCGCTTCGGCCAACGTGATGCGCGGCACCTGGACCCCCGAGGAAGCCGGCGAGAACCTGCAGGCGGGCCTGTCGTCGTGGTTCGAGCCGCACCAGTGAGCGCCTGACACGCGGCCCCCGGAGCACCGCTCCGGGGGCATCCGCCTGCCCCGGAGGCTGCCATGTCCCGACCGCCCGCGCCCCGGCGCCCCATCCGCTGGCACATCGCCGTGTTTCTGGCACCTGCGGTGCTGGTCTACACCGCGATCATGATCATCCCGCTCTTCGGGACGCTGAACCTGTCGCTGTTCACGCGCGGCGAGGGCAACACGCGCGATTTCGTGGGGCTGGCGAACTTCGTCACGCTGTTTACCGACCCGCGCTGGTCGGCGTCGTTCTGGAACGCGACATGGAACAACCTGTGGTTCTTCATCATCCACATGCTGGTGCAGAACCCCATCGGCATCGCACTGGCGGCGATCCTGTCCTCGCCGCGGCTGCGCTTTGCCGCCTTCTACCGCACCGCGATCTTCATCCCCGCGATCCTGAGCTTCGTGATCGTGGGCTTCGTGTGGCGGCTGATCCTGTCGCCGCTGTGGGGCGTGGCGCCCAACATGATGGACGCGCTGGGCATCGGCGACTGGTTTTCGCCCTGGCTGGGGCAGGAGGCTTCGGCGCTGACGACGCTGGCGCTGATCTCGGTGTGGCAGTTCGTGGGCATCCCGATGATGCTGATCTACGCCGCGCTGCTGTCGATCCCCGACGAGGTGCTGGAAGCCGCCGAAATGGACGGCGTCACCGGCGCGTCGCAGTTCTGGAAGATCAAGCTGCCGCTGATCCTGCCCACCATCGGGATCGTGTCGATCCTGACCTTCGTGGGCAATTTCAACGCGTTCGATCTGATCTATGTGGTGCAGGGGGCGCTTGCGGGGCCCAATTTCAGCACCGATATCCTGGGCAGCTTCCTGTTTCGCACCTTCTTCGGCTTCCAGCTGCAACTGGGCGATCCGCATATGGGCGCGACGGTGGCGACGGTGATGTTCTTCATCATCCTTGCGGGGGTGTCGCTGTATCTGTTCGGCATCCAGACCCGGATGCGCCGTTATCAGTTCTGAGGGGAGGGCCAAGATGTCCGCACGCGTCAGCATCCTGCGCAGCTCGGCCGCCCATGCGATCCTGATCGCCTATACGGTGATCGCGCTCTACCCGGTGCTGCTGATCGTCATCAACTCGATGAAATCGCGCCGGGCGATCTTCAACGAGCCGCTGGCCTTTCCCACGCCCGAGACCTTCGATCTGGTCGGCTTTCACACCGTGTTCGAGCAGAGCGATTTCTTCCTCTACTTCCAGAACTCGCTGATCGTCACGCTGGCGTCGCTGTTCTTCGTGCTGCTGTTCGGGGCGATGGCGGCGTTTGCGCTGGCCGAATACCGGTTCCGGGGCAACCTGCTGATGGGGCTCTATCTGGCGCTGGGGATCATGATTCCGATCCGGCTGGGCACGGTGGCGATCCTGGAGATCATGGTCGCGGCCAATCTGGTCAACACGCTCACCGCGCTGGTGCTGGTCTACACCGCGCAGGGGCTGCCGCTGGCGGTGTTCATCCTGACCGAATTCATGCGGCAGGTCTCGGATGACCTGAAGAACGCCGCGCGCATCGACGGGCTGAGCGAATACCGCATCTTCTTCACCATTTCGCTGCCGCTGGTGCGCCCGGCGCTGGCCACGGTGGCGGTGTTCACCATGATCCCGATCTGGAACGACCTGTGGTTCCCGCTGATCCTGGCGCCCAGCGACGCCACCAAGACGCTGACGCTGGGCAGCCAGGTGTTCCTGGGCCAGTATGTGACCAACTGGAACGCGGTGCTGGCGGCGCTGTCGCTGGCGATCCTTCCGGTGGTGGTGCTGTATCTGATCTTCTCGCGCCAGCTCATTCGCGGGATCACGCGGGGGGCGGTCAAATGATCCGGGTGCTGGTGGTCGGGCTGGGGCAGATGGGGCAGAGCCACGCGCTGGCCTACGCAAAGCTCCCCGAATTCGAGCTGGTGGGCCTTGTCAACCGCTCACAGGTGGCGCTGCCGGCGGAGCTGTCGCACCTGGAGGTCGAGCACGATTTCCCCGCCGCGCTGGCCCGCCTGCGCCCGGACATGGTGGCCATCGCCACCTATTCCGACAGCCACGCCGCGCTTGCCATCGCCGCGCTGGAGGCGGGCGCGCATGTGTTCGTGGAAAAGCCGCTTGCCACCACCGTGGCGGATTGCGAGGCGGCGGCGGCGGCGGCGGCGGCGGCCAGGGCCAGCGGGCGGCAGCTCATGGTCGGCCACATCCTGCGCCACCACCCCACCTGGCAGGCGCTGATCGGCGCGGCGCGCAGCATGGCGGGGCCGTATGTGTTCCGGCTCAACCTCAACCAGCGTTCGGACGGGCCGGCGTGGGAGATCCACAAGGCGCTGATGGACAGCACCCCGCCCATCGTCGATTGCGGGGTGCATTATGTCGATGTCATGTGCCAGATCACCGACGCCCCGCCGGTGGAAGTGCGCGGCATGGGCCTGCGGCTGAGCGACGAGATCGCGCCCGAGATGTATAACTACGGCCATTTCCAGGTGCTGTTTGCCGACGGCTCCTGCGGCTGGTACGAGGCCGGCTGGGGGCCGATGATGTCCGAGACCGCGCATTTCGTGAAGGACATCATCGCCGCCGGGGGCGCGGTCAGCCTGCGCGCGCCGCAGGGGCTGGCATCGGCCGATGTCGAAGGCCATACCGCCGCCGACCAGCTGATCCTTGCGCCCGCCGGCGCGCCCGAAACCGTGCAGAGCTTCGCGGGCAGCCCCGGCCATCAGGGGCTGTGCGAGCTGCAGGCGGCGGCGATGGCGCGGGCGATCACCGACGGCGCGGACCTCGCGCGCCATGTCGCCGATGCCGTGCGCGCGGTCGCGGTGTGTCTGGCGGCCGATGAAAGCGTGCGCACGGGCGCTCCCGTGCGGCTCGATGTTTGACAGGGGAGCACGATGGGCAATCTGACGCTGCACGGGATCTGCAAGTCCTTCGGCGCGGTGGACGTGATCCACGATGTCGACCTGGAGGTGCGGCACGGCGAGTTCTGCGTCTTCGTCGGCCCCTCGGGCTGCGGGAAATCGACGCTTCTGCGCATGATCGCGGGGCTTGAGGACATCACCGCCGGAGAGGTGCGCATCGACGGGGCACTGGTCAACACTGTCCCGCCCTCGAAGCGCGAGATCGCGATGGTGTTCCAGTCCTACGCGCTTTATCCGCACCTGAACGTGCGCGACAACATGGCGCTCGGGCTGAAGCAGGCCCGGTTCCCGCGCGCCGAGATCGACGCCGCCGTCCGCCGTGCCGCGAAGATGCTCGACCTCGATCCCTATCTGAGCCGCCGCCCGGCCGAGCTGTCGGGCGGGCAGCGCCAGCGCGTGGCCATCGGGCGCGCCATCGTGCGCAAGCCCAAGCTGTTCCTGTTCGACGAGCCGCTGTCGAATCTCGACGCCGCGCTGCGCGTGCAGACCCGGATCGAGATCGCGAACCTGCACCGCGAGCTGGGCGCGACGATCATCTACGTCACCCATGACCAGGTCGAGGCGATGACGCTTGCCGACCGGATCGTGGTGCTGCGCGACGGGCGGATCGAGCAGGTCGGCGCGCCGATGGAGCTGTATCGCAACCCCGCCAACGAATTCGTCGCCGGGTTCATCGGCTCGCCGCGGATGAATTTCCTCGACGCGCCCGCGCTGGGCCAGCCCGGCAAGTCGCTGGGCATCCGCCCCGAGCATCTGAGCTTCTCGCGCGACGGGGGCCAGATCGAGGGCCGCGTGAGCCATGTCGAACAGCTCGGCGGCGAGACGCTGATCTATCTGCACGCCGACCCCCACGGGCTGGTGACGGTGCGGCTGTTCGGCGAACACGCCGCCGAGGTCGACGAACGCGCCTTCATCACCCCCGACATGGCGCGCGCCTTCCATTTCGGCGCCGATGGCCAGCGTCTGGCCGCCTGATCCTGCCGTCCGAAGGGCCGCCCCGATGACCGAACATGCCGACCCCCGTTACGAAGCGCTCGACCGCTGGGACAGCCTGACCGCGCTGGGCGCGATCTGGGAAAGCCAGCTGGCCGCGGTGGGTGCGATCGGCCCCGCGCTGCCCGCCATCGCCGCGCTGGTCGAGGCCGCGGTGCCGCGGCTGCGCGCGGGCGGGCGGCTGGTCTATGCGGGCGCGGGCACGTCGATCCGGATCGCGGTGCAGGATGGCACCGAGCTGGGGCCGACCTTCGACTGGCCCGAGGCGCGCACGCACTACCTGATCGCGGGTGGCCCGGCGGCGCTGAGCCTGGGCATCGAGGGCGCCGAGGATGACGCCGAGGACGCGCGCGCGCAGGTCGCCCATGCCGGGATCGGCGCGTCGGACGTGGTGCTGGGGATCGCGGCCAGCGGACGCACACCGTTCACCATCGCCGCGGTCGAGGCCGCGCGCGCCGCGGGCGCGCTGACCGCCGGGATCGCGTGCAATGCGGGCACACCGCTGGCGGCGGCGGCGGACCACGGCATCGCCACCGTCACGGGGGCCGAGGTCGTGGCGGGCTCGACCCGGATGAAGGCGGGGACCGCGCAGAAGGTGGTGCTGAACATGGTCTCGACCCAGATCATGGTGCGGCTGGGCCATGTCCATGACGGGCTGATGGTCGATCTGCGCCCGCAGAACACCAAGCTGCGCGGGCGCGCGCGCGCCATGGTCGCGCGCATCGCCGAGGTGCCCGAGCCGCAGGCCGAGGCCGCGTTGCTTGCCGCCGACTGGCGCGTGAAGCCCGCGATCCTGATCGCGCGCGGCGCCAGCCTTGCGCAGGCCGAGGCCGCGCTGGCCCAGGCGGGGGGCGTGCTGCGCGCGGCGATGGCGGCGCTGGGGGCGGCGCGATGACCCTGCGCCCGGACCTGCTGGCCACCGGGTCCGAAGCCACGCCGCTCTATGTCCGCCTCGCCGCGGTCCTGCGCGAGAAGGTGCGCGGCGGCGAGTTCCGCGTCGGCGAGGCGCTGCCGTCGGAGCGCGACATGGCCGCGCTGATGGATGTCTCGCGCGTCACGGTGCGCAAGGCGGTCAACCTGCTGATGCGCGAGGGGGTGCTGTCGCGCAGGCACGGCTCGGGCACCTTTGTCGCGCCGCGGATCGAGCAGCCTTCGTCCCTGTTGGCGGGCTTTACCGAGGATCTGCGCCGGCGCGGGCTGACGGCGGGGTCGATCTGGCTCGGCCGTTGCACCGACACCGCCGCGCCCGACGAGGTCATCGCCTTCGGGCTGCCGGTCAACGCGCAGGTCACTCGCTTCAGCCGCATCCGCACCGCCGATGGCGAGCCGCTGGCGCTGGAACACGCGGTGGTGCCCGCGATCTACCTGCCCGACCACCACGCGGTGACGGACTCGCTCTACGCCGCGCTCGCCGCGCGCGGCACGAAGCCGGTGACCGGCCTGCAGCGGGTGACGGCATCGCTTGCCACCCCGGCCGAGGCGCAGCATCTGGGCGTGCCCGGCGGCGCCGCGGTGCTGCGCATCGAACGGCGCGGCTACCTGCCCGATGGCGCGCTGGTCGAATTCACCCGCTCGGCCTATCGCGGGGATCGCTACGATTTCGTCAGCGAGTTGCGGGAAATCTAGCGCCGGCGCGCGCGGCGCAAAAGAAAACGCCCCGGCGGATTGGCCGGGGCGGGATCGTTGCAGGTTGCGCGCCTCAGGACGCCGAGAGGCCGGTCTCGCCCGCCAGCGCTTCCATGTCGGCGACGGTCTGTTCCAGCAGCGCGGCGGTTTCGGTGGTGGCGCCCTCGGCGGCCTTGCGCGCCTCGGCCAGCATGTCGGAATAAAGCTCCTGCGTGAGCGCGTCGACCGCCACGCCGCGCTCGGCCAGCACCGACACCCCCTCGGCGCCGATCTCGGCGAAGCCGCCGGTCACCACGTAGCGGCTTTCGCCATCGGCGGCTTCGGCGGCGACGATGCCGGGGCGCAGCGTGGTGATCGTCGGCGCGTGACCGGGCATGGCGGTCAGATCGCCCACCGCGCCCGGAATGCGCACCGCGGTCACCGCCACCGATGCCAGCTTGCGCTCGGGCGAGACGAGGTCGAATTGCATGGTATCGGCCATTGCGGCACGCTCCCTTCGCTTATGCGGCCGCGGCCAGACGCTCGGCCTTGGCGATCACCTCGTCGATGCCGCCGACCATGTAGAACGCGGCTTCGGGCAGGTGGTCGTATTCCCCCGCCACCACCGCCTTGAACGAGCGGATGGTTTCTTCCAGCGGCACCTGCACCCCGTCCGAGCCGGTGAACACCTTGGCCACGTCGAAGGGCTGCGACAGGAAGCGCTGGATCTTGCGCGCACGGGCGACGGTCAGCTTGTCCTCTTCGCTCAGTTCGTCCATCCCCAGGATCGCGATGATGTCCTGCAGCGACTTGTAGCGCTGCAGGATGCCCTGCACGTCGCGCGCGACCTGATAATGCTCCTCGCCCACGATCTGCGGGTCGAGGATCCGGCTGTTGGAATCGAGCGGGTCCACCGCCGGATAGATGCCAAGCTCCGAGATCGCGCGCGACAGCACCGTGGTGGCGTCGAGGTGCGCGAACGACGTGGCCGGCGCAGGGTCGGTGAGGTCGTCGGCGGGCACGTAGATCGCCTGCACCGAGGTGATCGAGCCGTTGCGGGTCGAGGTGATGCGCTCCTGCAGCGCGCCCATGTCGGTGGCAAGCGTCGGCTGATACCCCACCGCCGAGGGGATGCGGCCCAGAAGCGCCGACACCTCGGAGCCCGCCTGCGTGAAGCGGAAGATGTTGTCCACGAAGAACAGCACGTCGGTGCCGGACTGGTCGCGGAACTGCTCGGCCAGCGTCAGGCCGGTCAGCGCGACGCGGGCGCGTGCACCCGGGGGCTCGTTCATCTGGCCGTAGACCAGCGACACGCGGCTGTTGGCCAGGTTGTCGGGGTCGATGACCTTCGAGTCCATCATCTCGTGATAGAGGTCGTTGCCCTCGCGCGTGCGCTCACCCACCCCGGCGAACACGGAAAAGCCCGAGTGCACCTTGGCGATGTTGTTGATCAGCTCCATGATCAGCACGGTCTTGCCCACGCCGGCACCGCCGAACAGGCCGATCTTGCCGCCCTTGGAATAGGGCGCCAGCAGGTCGATGACCTTGATGCCGGTGACAAGGATCTCGCTCTCGGTCGACTGCGCGTCGAAGCCGGGGGCGGGCTGGTGGATGGCGCGGTATTCGGTGGCCTTGACCTCGCCCTTCTCGTCGATCGGCTCGCCCACCACGTTCAGGATGCGGCCCAGCGTGGCGTCGCCCACCGGCACCTCGATCGCCTTGCCGGTGTCGCGCACCTGCTGCCCGCGGACCAGCCCTTCGGTGGCGTCCATGGCGATGGTGCGGACGGTGTTTTCACCCAGATGCTGGGCGACTTCGAGCACCAGCCGCTTGCCGTTGTTGTCGGTCTCCAGCGCGTTCAGGATCGCCGGCAGCGCGCCGTCGAACTGCACGTCCACCACGGCGCCGATGACCTGTGCCACCTTGCCGGTCTGTTTCGTGTCTGCCATGTCGTTTCTCCGGTTCCGTCAGAGCGCTTCGGCGCCCGAGATGATCTCGATGAGTTCCTTGGTGATCGCCGCCTGGCGCGAGCGGTTGTATTCGATGGTCAGCCGGTCGATCATGTCGCCCGCGTTGCGGGTGGCGTTGTCCATCGCGCTCATCCGTGCGCCCTGTTCCGAGGCCGCGTTTTCCAGCAGCGCCGCGAAGATCTGCGTGGCGACCGAGCGCGGCAGCAGGTCCTCCAGCACCGCCTTGTCCGAGGGCTCGTAATCATAGAGCGCGTCGGGGGCGGCGTCCTCGTCCACCGGGGCGGGGATGATCTGCTGCGGCGTGGGGACCTGGCTGATCACCGACTCGAAGCGGTTGTAGAAGATCGTCGCCACGTCGAACTCCTCGGCGGCGAAGCGGGCGAGCACGTCGTCGGCGATCTCGCGCGCGTTGGCGTAGGAGACGCGCTTGACGTCCGACAGGTCCACATGCCCGATCAGGTGATCGCCAAGATCGCGGCGGAGTTGCTCACGGCCCTTCTTGCCGACGGTGATGATCTTGACCGTCTTGCCCTCGCCCTTGAGCTTCTCGGCGCGGTAGCGCGCGATCTTGACGATCGACGAGTTGAACCCGCCGCACAGCCCCCGCTCGGCGGTCATCACCACCAGCAGATGCGTCTGCTCCGCGCCGGTGCCGGTCAGCAGCCGCGGCGCGGTGTCCGACTCCTTGAGCGAGGTGCCCAGCGCGTTGATCACCGCCTCCATGCGCTCGGCATAGGGGCGGGCGTTTTCGGCGGCTTCCTGGGCGCGGCGGAGCTTGGCCGCCGCGACCATCTGCATGGCCTTGGTGATCTTCCGGGTCGACTTGACCGAGTTGATCCGGTTCTTGAGGTCCTTGAGGCTTGGCATGCTACGCTCCCCTCACGCCGTCAGGCGAAGTCTTTTGCGTAGGCGTCCAGCGCGGCCCTGATCTTGTCTTCCAGCTCGCCCTTCACCTTGCGGTCGTTGTTGGTGATGTCATCGAGCAGGTCGCGGTGCTTGGAGCGCAGATGCGTCAGCAGCCCCTGTTCGAACCGGCCGACATCGCCGACCGCGATCTTGTCGAGGAACCCCTGCGTGCCGGCGTAGATCACGCAGACGATCTCGGCGTTGGTCAGGGGCGAATACTGCGACTGCTTCATCAGCTCGGTCAGGCGCGCGCCGCGGTTCAGCAGCCGCTGCGTCGCCGCGTCGAGGTCCGAGCCGAACTGCGCAAACGCCGCCATCTCGCGGTATTGCGCCAGCTCCAGCTTGACGGGGCCGGCCACGGATTTCATCGCATCGGTCTGCGCCGACGAGCCCACCCGCGACACCGACAGACCGGTGTTCACGGCGGGGCGGATGCCCTGATAGAACAGCTCGGTCTCCAGGAAGATCTGCCCGTCGGTGATCGAGATCACGTTGGTCGGAATGAAGGCCGACACGTCGCCGCCCTGCGTTTCGATGATCGGCAGCGCCGTCAGCGAGCCCGCGCCGTGATCCTCGTTCAGCTTGGCCGAGCGTTCCAGCAGGCGCGAGTGCAGGTAGAACACGTCGCCCGGATAGGCTTCGCGGCCCGGCGGGCGGCGCAGCAGCAGCGACATCTGGCGGTAGGCCACGGCCTGCTTGGACAGGTCATCATAGATGATCAGCGCGTGGCGGCCGTTGTCACGGAAATACTCGGCCATCGCGGTGGCGGCATAAGGCGCGAGGAACTGCATCGGCGCGGGGTCCGATGCGGTGGCAGCCACGACGATGGTATAGTCGATCGCGCCCGATTCCTCGAGCTTCTTGACCAGCTGCGCCACGGTCGAGCGCTTCTGCCCGACGGCGACATAGACGCAGTAGAGCTTCTTGCTCTCGTCGTCGCCGGCGGCTTCGTTGTAGCTTTTCTGGTTCAGGATCGTGTCCAGGGCCACGGCGGTCTTGCCGGTCTGGCGGTCGCCGATGATCAGCTCGCGCTGGCCGCGGCCGATCGGGATCATCGCATCGACCGATTTCAGCCCGGTTGCCATCGGCTCGTGCACCGACTTGCGCGGGATGATGCCGGGCGCCTTGACGTCGGCGATGCGCCGCTCGGAGGCGTCGATGTCGCCCTTGCCGTCGATGGGGTTGCCCAGCCCGTCAACGACGCGGCCCAGCAGCGCCTCGCCGGCGGGCACGTCCACGATGGACTTGGTGCGCTTGACGGTGTCGCCTTCCTTGATGCCGCGGTCGTCGCCGAAGATCACCACGCCCACATTGTCGGCTTCCAGGTTCAGCGCCATGCCGCGGATGCCGCCGGGGAATTCGACCATCTCGCCGGCCTGGACCGAGTCCAGCCCGTGCACGCGCGCGATCCCGTCGCCGATCGACAGCACGCGGCCGACCTCGGCGACCTCGACCTCCTGGCCGAAATTCTTGATCTGCTCCTTGAGGATCGCGGAGATCTCGCTTGCTTGGATACCCATTTATCCGACCTCTTTCATTGTATTCTGGAGAGCCGCGAGCTTCGAGCGGATCGAGGTGTCGATCATCCGGGAGCCCACTTTGACAACAAGACCGCCGATGAGGCTTTCATCGACGGCCATCGAGAGCATGACATCCTTGCCGATGCGCGCCTTGAGCACCTTCGCAAGCTCGGCCTGCTGGGCGTCGCTGAGCGCGCGCGCCGCGGTCACTTCGGCGGTGACTTCGCCCTTTTCCTCGGCGATCAGGGCGCGCAGGCCCTTCAGCATCGCCGGCAGCGTGAACAGCCGCCGCTTGGACGCCATCAGCCCCAGCGCGCCGGTCATCGTCTGGCTCAGCTTCGCCTTCCCGGCGATCGCCAGCACCGCGCGGGACTGGTCGTCGCGCGAATAGACGGGCGAGGCGATCAGCACACGGAAGTCGGCGCTGTCGCGCAACGCGGCTTCCAGGGTGGCGATGTCGCCTTCCAGCGCGGCAAGGGCGTCGGCTTCCCTGGCAAGATCGAAAACGGCGGTGGCATAGCGCTTGGCGATGCCTGAGGAAATCGAAGCTGGTTCGGACACGTCCACCCTTTCGATGTCTGTCGGCCCCGGTGCCTGCGCCGTGCTGTGGCGGCAGGGAGCGGTGCGTCACTTGGCGTTGCAAATCCGGCGCGGGTTTAGCAGAGCCCTCACGTCGCCGCAACAGCGAAGGTCACCCGCGCGTGACCCTTGCGAAAGCGGCGCGCGGCGCGGATGCCGCGCCGCAGCAACTCCGCGTGCGGGTGCCGGATGCAGGGCCGCTCATGCAGGGCCGCTCAGCGCCCCGGCCGCCGCGCATCGGTGGCGTGCGGCGCGCGGTCCCGGTTCAGCGCCGGGCGCGCGCCGCCGGGCTGGGCGACCCCGTCGAGCACGCGCAGCGGGCGGCGCACGGCGTCGCGCAGCCCCGAGCGCGGACGCCCCGGCCGTTCGAGCCGAGCGCGCACCAGCAGCACGCCCCCGGCATGATAGCGCGACAGCCGCCGCCCCATGCGTTCGATCACCCGCGCCGCGCGCAGCCAGAACGGGGTCGCGCGCGGCGGGAAGAACAGCGCCGCGACGTGGTCCGCGGGGGTGAAGCCATGCGCGGCAAGCTGCGCCTCGATCTGGCTGAGCGAAAAGGGCCGGCCCAATGCGAACGGCGTGCCCTCGCGCCGCGCCCACAGGCCCAGCCGGTTGGGCACCACGAACAGCGCCTCGCCGCCCGGCGCCAGCACGCGGGCGCATTCCTCCAGCATCGCGGCGGGGCGTTCGGAATTCTCCAGCCCGTGCATCACCAGCAGCCGGTCGATGCTGTCGGTGGCCAGCGGCCAGCGCGTTTCCTCGACCAGGACCGAATGATTGTCCATCTCGGCGGGCCAGTGCATCACGCCTTGCTGGCCGGGCATCAGCACCACAACCCGGCGCGCCGAGGCCAGATACGGGCGCAGCGCGGGCGCGGCGAAGCCGAAGCCTGCCACCGACAGCCCGCGCGCCTCGGGCCACATGGCCACGATCTGGTCGCGCACCGCCTTCTGCGCCGTGCGCCCCAGCGTGGTGGTGTAGTAGAACGCGCGCAGATCGGTGACGTCGAGATGCATTGATCCCCCGGCGCAGGTGTCGCAGGCTGACCGCAGTCTAAGCGGAAACCTGTCGGAGAAACCATGCCTTTCATCCTGCGCGCGATCCCCTGCCTGTCGGACAATTACGCCTATCTGATCCACGACCCCGACACCGATGACACGGCGGTGATCGATGTCCCCGACGCAGCCGCGGTGCAGGCCGCGCTGGACGAGACCGGGCGCAGGCTGAGCCATATCCTGATCACGCATCACCATGACGATCACATCGGCGGCGTGGACGTGTTGCGCGCCGCCACCGGCGCGCGCGTGGTGGGCGCGGCGGCGGATGCGCACCGGCTGCCCGCGCTCGATCTGGCGGTGGCGCCGGGGGACCGCGTGCAGGTGGGCCGCGAATCGGCGCGGGTGATCGATGTGTCGGGGCACAGCGTCGGGCATGTGGCGTATCACTTCCCCGACAGCGGGCTGGCCTTCACCGGCGACAGCCTGATGGCGCTGGGCTGCGGGCGGCTGTTCGAGGGCACCGCGGCGCAGATGTGGGACAGCCTGATGCGGCTCGATGCGCTGGACGGCGAGACGCTGATCGCCTCGGGGCATGATTACATGGACGCGAACGCGGCGTTCGCGCTCAGCATCGAGCCCGGCAATGCCGACCTGAAGGCCCGCGCCGAGCGCATCGCCCCCGACCGCGCCGAGGGCAGGCCGATGGCCGTGGTGCCGCTGGCGCTGGAGCGGCGCACCAACCCGTTCCTGCGCGCGCGCGAGCCGGCGGTGAAGGCCGCGCTGGGCATGACGGGCGCCCCCGACGCCGAGGTCTTCGCCGAAATCCGCCGCCGCAAGGACCGGTTCTGACGCGGGGACGGGCGTGCCCCGCAGCCCGAAGCTCCGCGTGGCGGGCCGCCGGGGGCCCGCTCACACGTGTTTCTCAGCTGAACTGCTCGCGGATCAGCCGTTCCTCCAGCCCGTGGCCGGGGTCGAACAGCAGCCGGTGCGTGATCGCGGGCTCGGACGCCACGTCCACGCGCAGCACGTCGCGGACCGAGCGGCTGTCGGCATCGGCCATCACCGGGCGCTTGTGCGGCGACAGGACCTCGAAGCTGACCTGCGCGGATTTCGGCACCAGCGCCCCGCGCCAGCGCCGCGGGCGGAAGGCGGCGACGGGGGTTATGGCCAGCACCTCGGCACCGATCGGCAGGATCGGCCCATGCGCCGAATAGTTGTAGGCGGTGGACCCGGCGGGCGTGCAGATCAGCGCCCCGTCGCAGACGAGTTCCTCCAGCCGCAGCCGCCCGTCCACCCAGATGCGCAGCTTCGCCGCCTGCGGGCCCTGACGCAGCAGCGACACCTCGTTGATGGCCAGTGATTGCGTGACGTCGCCGGCCGCCGTGTGCGCGGTCATGCGCAGCGGGTTGATCAGCGCGCGCTCGGCCCGCTCCAGCCGCGCGGGCAGGCCCCGCGCGCTGTAGCTGTTCATCAGAAAGCCCACGGTGCCGCGGTTCATGCCGTAGACGGGGATGTCCAGATGCTCGGTCGCGTGCAGCGTGGCCAGCATGAACCCGTCGCCGCCCAGCGCCACGATCACATCGGCCGCTTCGGCGGGCAACTGGCCGTAATGGCCGGTCAGCTCCGCCAGCGCGGCCTGGGCGTCCTCGGCGGGGCTGGCCGTGAAGGCGATCTTCGGGCGGGGCATTGGCGGTCCTGCGGGGCGAGCTTCGCGCGACACCTTGTCGCCCGCGCTGGCGCGATTGGCAAGCCTGCGCCCGCTTTGTCGCAGCAATGCGTCGCTTTCGGCGTTTGCCAAGCGGGGCGAATGGGGTATGTGGCCCCCCAACCACGTGCGTGACGCGCAAGGAGGCCCCATGAACATCACCCATCGCAGCGCCGGTTTCTTCGCCGACAGCCTGGAGAGCCGCGACCCCGAACTCGCCAGCGCCATCAGCCGCGAGCTTGGCCGTCAGCGCGACGAGATCGAACTGATCGCGAGCGAGAACATCGTCAGCCGCGCCGTGCTGGAAGCACAGGGCTCGGTGATGACCAACAAATACGCCGAAGGCTATCCGGGCCGGCGCTATTACGGCGGGTGCCAGTATGTCGATATCGCCGAGAACCTCGCGATCGAGCGGGCCTGCGCGCTGTTCGGCTGCGGCTTCGCCAACGTTCAGCCCAATTCCGGGAGCCAGGCCAACCAGGGCGTGATGCTGGCGCTGCTCAAGCCCGGCGACACCGTGCTGGGCATGAGCCTGGACGCGGGCGGCCACCTGACCCACGGCGCGCGGCCCAACCTGTCGGGGAAATGGTTCAACGCCGTGCAATATGGCGTGCGTCGTGATGATCTGACCCCCGATTACGACCAGATCGAGGCGCTGGCGCTCGAACACCGCCCCGCGATGATCATCGCCGGTGGCTCGGCGATCCCGCGCACGCTCGATTTCGCGCGCTTCCGCGCCATCGCCGACAAGGTGGGCGCGTATCTGCTGGTGGACATGGCGCATTTCGCCGGGCTGGTGGCCGCGGGGCACTACCCGTCGCCGTTTCCGCATGCGCATGTGGCGACGACCACCACCCACAAGACCCTGCGCGGCCCGCGCGGCGGGCTGATCCTGAGCGACGACGAAGCGCTGGCCAAGAAGTTCAACAGCGCGATCTTCCCGGGCCTGCAGGGCGGGCCGCTGATGCACGTGATCGCCGCCAAGGCCGTGGCCTTCGCCGAGGCGCTGCGCCCCGAATTCAAGGACTACCAGCGCCAGGTGATCGCCAACGCCCGCGCACTGGGCGATCGGTTGCAACAGCGCGGGCTCGATATCGTCACCGGCGGCACCGACACGCATCTGCTGCTGGTGGACCTGCGCCCCAAGGGCGTGAAGGGCAACGCGACCGAGGCCGCGCTGGGCCGCGCGCATATCACCTGCAACAAGAACGGCATCCCGTTCGACACCGAAAAGCCGATGGTGACCTCGGGTGTGCGGCTGGGCACGCCGGCGGGGACCACCCGCGGCTTCGCCGAGGCCGAATTCCGCCGGATCGGCGACTGGATCGCGCGGGTTGTGGACGGGCTCGCCGAGAATGGCGCGGATGGCAACGCCGCGGTGGAGGACGGCGTGAAGGGCGAAGTTCTGGAACTCTGCGCACGCTTCCCGATCTATCCCGACCTCTGATCCCGGCGCCCGGCCGCGCGGGCGCGCGGCCACGCCCCGCCGAGGGCGCGCCGTGCCCGAGACGGGGCGTTCCCTGCCCGACGTCGGGGGAAAGCGCCCACGAGCCGCTCCCACCCGCCCACCGCCGCGCCTCGTGGGCGCTGCACGCGCCGTGCGCGTGCGGGGCGCCCGTGGCTGGTGACTACACGATGAACTCGGCGTGGTGCTTGAGCGGCAGCGAGCGCGCCCGCGTCCCGGTCAGGGCATGGAGGGCGTTCGCCAGCGCCGGCGCCGCGGGCGGGGTGCCGGGTTCGCCGACGCCGCCCATATGCGGGGTGTCTTCCAGAATGCGCACCGTGATCCGTGGTGCCGTGTGCATGCGCAGCGCGTCATAATCGGGAAAGTTGCGCTGCTCGACCGCGGCCTCGGCGAAGGTGATCTCGCCCGTCACTGCCGCCGACAACCCGTAGATCAGCCCCGATTCCATCTGCGCGCGCACGATCGCGGGGTCGAGCACGCGCCCCGGATCGCAGGCGATCCAGGCGCGGGTGATCTTCAGCCCGCGTCCCGTATCCGTCAGTTCGACCACCTGCGCGGTGGGGGTGCCGAAGCTGAAGGTGAACGCCACCCCATGCGCGTGCCCCTCGGGCGGGTTGCCCCAGTCCGACATCTCGGCCACGGCCTCGAGCACGCGGGCCGAGGGCGCGTGGCGCTCGCGGATATGCCTCAGCCGGAACGCCAGCGGATCGGCGCCCGCCGCGTGGGCGAGTTCGTCGATGAAACACTCGTGGAAGAACGCGTTCTGCGAGTTCCCGACCGCGCGCCAGAACCCCACCGGCACGTCGAGATCCGCCAGATAGCCGCGCACGCGGCAGTTGGGGATCGCGTAGGGCTGGTCGAACAGCCCTTCCACATGCCCCTTGTCGGGACCGCCCATGCGCCGCCCCGTCATCCGCCCGATCGCCTGCTGGCTGACCGACGGCGCGGCGACCTGCGCGTCGAACGCCACCGCGCGGCCATCGGCCACCGCGCCGCGCATCCGCGCAATCGCCGCGGGGCGGAAGAAGCCATGCGCCATGTCCTCCTCGCGCGAGTAGGTCAGCCGGATCGGAGTGCCGGGGAGTGCTGCGGCCAGCTTGGCCGCGTAATGGGTGAAATCGCTCTCGGCCCGCCGCCCGAAGCCGCCGCCCATGTAGGTGGTGTGCAGCGTGACGTCCGCGGGGTCGATCCCGGCGGCGTCGGCGGCGCGGTCCACATGCAGGCGCGGCGCCTGATTGCCGCACCAGAGCTCCAGCTGGCCGTCGTGGAGCCACGCCGTCGCGCTCATCGGCTCCATCGTGGAATGGTGCAGGAACGGGACGCGGTATTCGACCTCCAGCGGGGCGGCCCCTGCCAGCGCCCCTTCCGGATCGCCATCGTTGCGCATCCGCGAATTGTGCCGGCCCTCGAACGCCTCGGCGATGCGGGCGAGCATCGCGTCGGTATCCTGCGGCAGGGGCGAAGGCGTCCAGGTGACCTCGACCGCTGCCGCGCCCTGCATCGCCGCCCAGGTGTTGCGCGCCACCACGCCCACACCATCGCCAAGGTCGATCACCTCCTCCACCCCGGCAACCGCAAGCGCGGGGGCGGGGTCGAAGCCCTCCATCCCGCCGCCCAGATGCGGGCAGAGCCGCAGCGCGGCGCATTTCAGCCCCGGCAGCTTGATGTCGGTGGCGAATTCGGCGGTGCCGGTGACCTTGGCCACCATGTCGAGCCGCGGCAGCGACCGGCCCAGCAGGCGCCACTGCGAGGGGTCGCGCAGCTCGGGCTGGGGCACGGGGCGGGTGGCGGCGGCCTCGGCCAGGTCGGCGTAGGGCAGGCGGATGCCGTCGGGGGCGATGACGTGGCCGTCCGCGGTCGACAGCGCGGCGGGCTCGACCCCCAGCCGTTCGGCCGCGACGGCCTTGAGCGCCTCGCGCGCGCCGGCGCCCGCCAGCCGCAGCCGTTCATACGCGTCAACGGTCGAGGTCGATCCCCCCGTCACCTGCAGCCCCAGCACGCGCGAGGCGCGGCCCAGCGTCTCGGCCAGCGCGGTTTGCCAGCCGGTCATCGCATACTCGGCCACCGGCAGCGCGGCGTGCATCAGCGCGCCGTTGAAATAGCTCGCCGATGGCGGGCCGTGCCAGCTTTTCACCTGCTCCCAGGCAACATCCAGCTCCTCGGCCACCAGCGCGGCGAGGGTCGTGTGGATGCCCTGTCCCATCTCGGCGCGCGGGGTGATGATGGTGACGCCGTCGCCGTCGATGATCAGGAACGGGTTGAGCGTGGCGCCGCGCTCGGGCGCGAGCGGGTTGTCCAGAGGGCGGCGGATCTGCCACACGCCGAAGGCCGCGCCACCCGCGACCGCCACGGCGCCGACAAGCAATGTCCGGCGGGTGATCTTGCCGATCCTGCTGGCCATTGGCTACGCCTCCGACAGGGCGCGCGCGGCGTCATGGATCGCGGCGCGGATGGCGGGGTAGGTGCCGCAGCGGCACAGATTGCCGGCCATCGCGTCGTCGATCTGGTCATCGCTGGGCGATGGCGTCTCGCGCAGAAGCGCTGCCGCCTGCAGGATCTGGCCGGGCTGGCAATAGCCGCATTGCGCCACCTGATGGCGCGCCCAGGCGGCCTGGATCGGGGCGAGCGCCTCGGGCGTGCCGACGCCTTCGATCGTCGTCACCGCGCCCGCCACCGCGTCCAGCGGCAGCGTGCACGACCGCACCGCGTCGGCGTCGAGCAGCACCGTGCAGGCGCCGCAGGAAGCGACCCCGCAGCCGTATTTCGTTCCCGTCAGCCCGAGTTCGTCGCGCAACACCCACAGCAGCGGGGTGTCGCCGGGGGCGTCGGTCTCATGCTCGGTGCCGTTCACGCGCAGGGTTGTCATGGCGAACCTCGTCCTGTCCTGCCGTGAAGGTAGGGCAGTGCCGCGGCGCGGTCCATCACAGCTTCGCGGTGGTCACGGCATCGATGGCGCTGGTGTAGCGCCCATGCGCGGTCTTGTCCCAGTAATGCGGGGCGTGGATCAGCTCCCACAGCGCCTTGTAGGCCGCGAGCGTGGCCAGCGGCCAGTAGGCCCACATCAGCGGGAGCGCGCGCCAGAGCCCGCGGTGATGGCGGCTGCGCAGCGCCACCAGCGCCAGCGCGACATCAATCGCCGCCGCGCTGATGAAGACCACGACGAGGCCCTGCAGCATCCAACCGGGCAGCACCGCGCCCGCCGGGTGGCCAAGGCCCATCGCCAGCACCCAGCACGACAGGATCGCAGGCGCCAGAAGCACGCTCAGAAGCGCGCCGAGGAACTGCACCTGCACCCCCGCGAAGGCCCACGGGCCGAGCGCGCGCCACAGCGCGCGCGGGTCGCGCATGTGCACCGCATAGGTGATCGCATAGCCCTTGAGCCAGCGCGAGCGTTGCCGGATCCAGGCGCGCAGGTGGCAGGTGGCTTCCTCGAAGGTGGTGGTGTCCAGAACCTCGGTCCGGTAGCCCATGCGCGCCAGCCGCAGCCCCAGATCGGCGTCTTCGGTCACGTTGTGGGCGTCCCAGCCGCCAAGCTGGTCGAGCACCTCGCGGCGCAGGAACAGCGTGGTTCCGCCCAGCGGCAGCGCAAGCCCGAGCGCCTGCTTGCCGGGCAGCAGCACGCGGAACCAGGTGGCGTAATCGATGGTGAAACACCGCGTCAGCCAGGTGCTGCGCGGGTTGTAGAAATCAAGCATGCCCTGCACGCAGCCCAGCCGCGCATCGGCGCGGGCGAAGCGGCCGGCCACGCGCAGCAGCTGGTCGGGCTCGGGCGCGTCCTCGACATCGTAGACGCCGATCAGCGTGCCGCGCGCGAAGTTCAGCGCGTGATTGAGCGCGCGCGGCTTGGTGCGCAGGGGGCCGTCGGGGACCACGATCACCCGCATCCAGCGCGGCAGCGTCATCGCGTCCAGCGCCGTGAGGGTGGTGTGATCGCAGGCCTCGAGGACCAGCATCACATCCAGCCGGGTGCGCGGATAGCTGAGCCGTGACAGACGATTGATCAGCCGCGGCACGGTTTCCGGCTCGCCGAACATCGGCACCATGATCGAGATCACCGGCAGCATGTCCGGCAGCCGCGTGAGCCCGCCCTGGGCCTCCGGCGCTGCGTGCGGCTTTGCGCGGCGCCCCGCTGCGAATGCCGCAAGCTTCAGCGCCGTGCCGGCGATCAGCACCGCCACGGCCAGCGCCAGCGCCGCAAGCAACAGCGCCTGCGGTGCCGCCAGTGCCGCCACGATCAGCCCCCCCAGCCCCAGTGCCAGCACGCGCGGCGCCGGGCCGTTGCCCCAGCCGCGGCAACTCAGCGGTGCCGCCAGCCCATCGCTCGCCCGATCCGCCAGCGCCGCGCCGCGCAGCGTGCTGGCGACCCGGAACAGCGTGGGGTCATCGATCAGCGCCATGACCACCGGGCCGAGCGCCTGTTCAAGCTCGGCGCGGTGGGTGTCGAAGCGGTCGGGCCGCGTGGTGGCGACCACGCAGACCGCGCCGGCCCGCGCCCAGGGCAGACACCCCAGCCGCAACGCCCGCGCGATGCCCAGCCGGTCGATCAGGCGCGGATCGGGCGGCGTTTCGTCGGGATCGACATGTGCGGTGCCGAACTGCCGCTCCAGCGCAGCGCGCAGGGCAGGGCGGGTGACAAGCCCGTGGGTGACCAGAACCTCGCCCAGCGGGGCGGGGTGGCGCGCCTGCAGGCGCAGCCCGCGCATCAGATCGGCGGCGCTGACCGCGCCCATGTCCAGCAGGATCTGCCCGATCTGCGGGCGCGGACGCGCCGGCGGCGGGACCAGCGACACGGGGCGGGGCGCGCGTGCCGTCGCGACCGCCGCCGCCATGCGGTGCCCCGTGATCGGTTCTGTCGCCTGTGCCACCGGTGCCGGTCCCGCCAAAACGTCCAGGCGTCAGCAGAGCACGGGGATGATTAACATGCGGTTAACGCCCGCCCCGCGACGACGCGATACCCCGCGGCGCTCAGCCGCCCTGCGCGATCCCGATCAGCGCATAGGTCAGCTGCGCGGCGGTGAAGTCCCACACCGGCGCGCCGTCGATGGGGGCGAGTTCCACCACGTCGACGCCGACGCAGCGCCGCCCCGCCAGCGCCGCGCGCACCAGCGCAAGCGACTGGTAATAGCCCAAGCCCCCGGGCACCGGGGTCCCCGTGGCGGGCATGATCGCGGCGTCGAGCCCGTCCACGTCGAAGCTGATATAGATGTCGTCGGGGAAATCCTCGGGCAGCGCGACGCTGTCGATGCCGTCGGTGACCAGCTCCTCGGCGTCGATGTAGCACACGTCCAGCCGCTCGCGCCGCGCGGCTTCCTCGGCCGACAGGGCGCGGACGCCGAACTGCGCCAGCGGCAGGCCCGCCTCCTCGGCCAGAAGCTGCATGACCGAGGCGTGGCTGTGCCGCTGCCCCTGATAGGCGCGGCGCAGGTCGGCGTGGGCGTCGATCTGCACGATCCCCAGCGGACGGCCCAGCGCCTCGGCCACGCCCAGCGCGGCGCCCCAGGTCAGGCTGTGCTCGCCGCCCAGCGTCACCGGCACCTTGCCCGCGCGCGCGATGGCGCCTGTGCGCGCGCGCAGATCGGCGAGCGCGGCGTCGATCGGCTGGGTGCAGTCGATGGCGGCGGTGGTGTGAATACCCGCCGCGCAGGGCTCCATCCCGCGCCACAGCCGTTCGAGTTCATGCGACGCCGCGATCAGCGCCGCCGGCCCGCGCGCGGTGCCGGCGCCGTAGCTCACGGTCTTCTCCAGTGGCATCGGCACCACGTGGAACCGCGCCGCGGGGCCGCGCTCGGATGCGCCGAGTTCGCTATCGAGGAAGATCATGACAGCCGCCCGCGGAAATCGTCATGGTCGAAGCTGCGCACCACACGCAGCGCGTCGGTGTCGCTGTTCCAGATGGCGATCGACGGCAGGCGCACGCCGTTGAAGGTGGTGGTCTTGACCATCGAATAATGCGCCTGATCCAGAAACGCCACGCGCGCGCCCGGCACGGGCGTTTCGGCAAAGGCGTAGCGGCCGATCACGTCGCCCGCCAGACAGCTCGGCCCGCCGAGGCGGACCTGCACCGCGCCGCCTTCGCCCAGCAGCGCGGGGCGGTAGGGGGCTTCGATCACGTCGGGCATGTGGCAGGTGGCCGAGACATCGAGCACCGCGTTGGGGCCGTCGTTTTCCACCACGTCCAGCACCTCGCCCACCAGCACGCCGGCATCCAGCGCCACCGCCTCGCCGGGTTCCAGATAGCAATGCAGGCCCGTCTCCTCGCGCACGCGGCGCAGGAAGGCGATCAGCCCCTCGCGGTCGTAATCGGCGCGGGTGATGTGGTGCCCGCCGCCGAAATTGATCCATTTCAGCCGCGGGGCCAATTCGTGCACGCGCGGGGCGATGTGATCCCAGATCGCCAGCAGCGGCTCCAGCCCCTGTTCGCACAGCGTGTGCATGTGCAGCCCGTCCACGCCGCGCAGCGCCGCCGCGTCGATCTGCGACAGCGGCGTGCCCAGCCGCGAGCCCGGCGCGGCGGGGTCGTATTTCGGATCCTCGCCCAGCGGCAGTTCGGGGTTTATGCGCAGCCCCAGCTGCACCGGGTGGTCGGCGGCCTTCACGCGGGCGGCGAAGCGGTCCTTCGCGGCGGGGGTGTTGAAGACGATGTGATCCGACAGCGCCACGATCTCGTCGATCTCGTCGTCCTTGTAGCCGGCGGCGAAGGTCTCGACGATGCCGCCATAGGCCTCGCGGCCCAGCCGCGCCTCCCACAGCCCCGAGGCGCAGACCCCCGACAGATACCGCCGCACCAGCGGTGCCAGCGACCACATCGAAAACGCCTTGAGCGCCAGCAGCACGGTCGCGCCCGACCGCGCCTGGATGTCGGCAAGCACGCGCAGGTTCGCCTCCAGCCGCGCCTCGTCCACCACGAAGCAGGGCGAGGGCACGCGCGCCAGGTCGAACCGGGTCCACGCGCCCGGGTCGCCCGCATGGGTCTGCATGGCCATCGCGAACGCCTCTCAGAAATCGACCGGGCCGGGAAGCTCGGTGATCTGCCAGGGCAGGCCGTGGCGGTTCAGCATCTCCATGAACGGATCGGGGTCGAGCTGCTCGGTGTTGAACACGCCTGCGCCCGACCATGTGCCGTCCAGCATCAGCGCCGCACCAATGAAGGCGGGCACGCCGGTGGTGTAGCTGACCGCCTGGCTGCCGACCTCGCGGAAGCATTCCTCATGGTCGCAGATGTTGTTGATGTAATACGTCTTCTCGCCCGAGCCGTCCTGCGCCGGGCCGGTGATGATGTCGCCGATATTGGTCTTGCCCGTGGTGCGTTCGCCCAGATCGCCGGGGTTGGGCAGCACCGCCTTGAGAAATTGCAGCGGCACGATCTGCTGGCCCTGGAATTCCACCGGCTCGATCGCGGTCATGCCGACATTCTGCAGCACCTGCACATGGTTGATGTAGGCATCGCCGAAGGTCATCCAGAAGCGCGCGCGCGCGATCTCCGGGAAATGCGTCACGAGCGATTCGAGCTCCTCGTGATACATCAGATACATGTTCTTCTCGCCCACCTGATCGAAGTCGAAGGCCACGCGGGTGGACATGGCGGGGCTGGTTACCCAGCCGCCGTTTTCCCAGTGGCGGACCTCGGCGGTGACCTCGCGGATGTTGATCTCGGGGTTGAAGTTGGTGGCGAACGGGTGGCCGTGATCGCCGCCGTTGCAGTCCAGAATGTCGATCTGGCGAATGCCCGAGAGGTAATGCTTGCGCACATGGGCGGCGAAGATGCTGGTCACGCCGGGGTCGAACCCCACGCCCAGCGTCGCCATGATGCCCGCCTGCCGGAAGCGCTCATGCAGCTTCCACTGGTGGGAGTATTCGAACTTCGCCTCTTCGGGGGGTTCGTAATTGGCGGTGTCCAGATAGGGCACGCCGGTGCGCAGGCAGGCCTCCATCAGCGCGAGGTCCTGATAGGGCAGCGCAAGGTTGACCAGCAGCGCGGGCTGCACCGCGTCGATGATCCTGACCGTCTGCTCCACATCGTCGGCGTCGACCGCATAGGTGTCGATCTCGACCCCGGTGCGGGTGCGGATCGCGGCGGCGATGTCGTCGCATTTCGATTTCGTGCGGCTGGCCACGGCGATGGTGCCGGGGAACAGATCACGGTTCATCGCCATCTTGTGCAGCGTGACCGAGGCCACGCCGCCCGCGCCGATCACCAGCACGTTGCGGTTCGTGTCAGCCATGAGCGTCCTCCTCCGGGGGGTGTTCGTAATAGGTGTAGCCGCCCAGCGCCTCGCGGTAGGTGTCCATCATCTCGCGGCGCTGGCGCGGGTTGATCCGGCCCGAGCGCACGGCGCGCTCGACGATGCCCTTGAACGCGTCAAGGCACTGGCGGGGTTCGTATTCCACCGCTGCAAGGACCTCCGACACGGTGTCGCCCTCGACCTCGTCCACCAGCTCGAGCGCGCCGTCGTCGTTGAAATCGACCGTGACCACGTTGGTGTCGCCGAACAGGTTGTGCAGATCACCCAGCGTCTCCTGATACGCGCCGACAAGGAAAATGCCGATGTAATAGGTCTCTGCGGGTCGAAGCTCATGCACGGGCAGGGCATTTTCGATCCCGTCCTCCAGCACGAAATGGTTGATCTTGCCATCGGAATCGCAGGTGATGTCGGACAGCACCGCGCGGCGGGTCGGGGCCTCATCGAGCCGTTGCAGCGGCATGATCGGCAGGATCTGGTCGATCGCCCAGACATCGGGCAGCGACTGGAACAGCGACATGTTGATCCGGTAGATGTCGCGGTGTTCGGCAAGTTCATCCGCGACCTCGGGCGGGACATCGGGGGTGCGGGCGACGACCTCCTTGATGCGGCCGACCAGATACAGGAAGATCTGCTCGGCGCGGGCGACCGCTTCGATGTCGATCACCCCGCGGCGGAACAGCGCGCGCAGCTCCTCGCGGTAGTATTCGGCGTCGTTGAGGCATTCCTGCACGCGCCGCGGCGACAGATAGCCCTCGATCGCGGCCATGTCGGACAGCATGTGGTGGTCGTCGGGTTCGGGCGTGACGGGGGCGGAGCGGTCGAAATACGCCGCCTCCAGCACGTCGGTGATCAGGATCGAGCTGGTGGCGACGATCGCGCGCCCGCTTTCGGTGACCAGCACCGGGTGCGGCTGGCCGGCCTCGTCCATCGCGTAGCGCACGGTCTCGACGATGTTGGTGCAGTATTCGTCAAGCGTGTAGTTCATCGAATTCTCGGTGGCGCGCGCCTCGCCCGTGTAGTCGATGCCCAGCCCCCCGCCGAGGTCCAGATATTCGAGCGGCGCGCCCAGCCGGCGCAGTTCCGTAAAGAAGCGGCACGCCTCGTCCACCGCCTGACGGATGTCCATGATGGCGGGCACCTGGCTGCCCAGATGCGAATGCTGCAGCGCCAGACAGTCCAGCATGTCGGCGTCGCGCAGCTTGCCGATCAGGTCCACCACCTCCTTGGTGGTCAGCCCGAAGCTGGAGCGGTCGCCCGAGCTGTCGGCCCAGTTGCCGCTGACCCGGCGGGTGAGCTTGATGCGCACGCCCAGGAGCGGCTTTTCCTTCAGCCGCCGCGCCTCGGCGATCACGGTGTCGATCTCGCCCGGGCTTTCGAGCACCAGCACGCAGTTGATCCCGGCCTTGCGCGCCAGGATCCCCAGCCGGACGAATTCGGCATCCTTGATCCCGTTGCAGATCAGCAGCGCCCCGGGCGGCAGATCGCGCGACAGCGCCAGGATCAGCTCGGGCTTGCTGCCCGCTTCCAGCCCGAACTGCCACGGCCGGCCATACTGCACGATCCGGTCGATCACGCCCGATTGCTGGTTGACCTTGATCGGAAACACCCCGCGATAGGGCGCCTTGTAGCCATTGGCGGCGATGGCGCGCTCGAACGCGGTGTTCAGCGTCTCCAGCGAGCGGCGCAGGAACGCCCCCACCCGCAGGATCATCGGCGTGTCGATGCCGCGCGCGCGCAGGTTGCCCAGCAGATCGGGCAGGCTCGCGGGCGCGGCCTCGGTGCGGGCGGGATCTACCAGCCCCAGCGCGCCGTCCGGGCAGCGTCCGACCAGCCCCGCGCCCCAGCGATGCGCGGCATAGGCGTTGAACACCTCGGCCTCGGTGTCGGTATCGAGCATCCCGGCTCCCTTCGTGGCTGCGCGCGCCGTCCGTGAGGGCGCTATCTATGCACGCGGCCCGCGCGTGTCTAGCGGTGGCGCCATTCTCCGCGCGCCTTCAGGACCTCGCGCAGGCGGGTGGGGCGGTCGGTGATCAGGCCATGCACGCCGATATCTAGGAAATGTCTCATCTGTGTGGCATCGTCCACCGTCCAGACCTGCACGGCGATCCCGCGGGCGCGCGCGGCGCGGACGAAGCGCGGTGTGACCACGGGGATGGCGCGAAAGCGCGGCGGCACCTGCACCACGGCGAAGCCCCCCGCGCCCAGCGGCAGCCCCCATCCCGCCAGCCACAACCGCGCGACGCCGGCATGCGCGGGCGACCAGCACAGCCGCGCGCCGAAACGCTCCACCAGCGCGGCGGTGCGTTTCGGATCGAACCCGCCCACGCAGACGCGGTCCAGCAGGCCGGGGCGCTGCGCGAGCAGATCGCCCAGCGGGGCCACCACCGCATCCGATTTCAGCTCGATCACCATCCGCAGGTCGGGGTGCGCGTCCAGCAGATCCTCCAGCCGCGGGACCTGCGCGCCGCCGCGGGTGCGCAGCGCGCGCAGCTCGGGCCAGCTCAGATCGGCGATGGCGCGCGGGTCAGCGCAGAGCCGCTGCAGCGTGGGGTCGTGGTGGATCACCACCACCCCGTCGGCGGTGGCGTGGACGTCCAGCTCCACGTCGTCATACCCCAGCGCGACGGCGTGCGCGAAGGCCGGGAGCGTGTTCTCCTCGGCTTCGGCGGCGCCGCCGCGATGCGCGATGGCGACCGGGAAGGGGCGGTCCAGGAACGGGTGCGGCGCAGCGGTCATCGCGCCATCATGGCGATCGCGCGCGCCCTGTCAAAGGGCCGCGCGGGTTGATCCGGATCATGGCACGCGGCCCGCTCAGCCCCTATATCGGCGGTGTTCACCCGATCATTTCCATGGAGGAGTGTCATGGTCGAAAAGAACCCCATCAGCACATTGTGGCCGTCGCTCTACGATCCGCTGCGCCAGTTCGGCACGCGGCTGGCCGAGTTCCTGTCGCCGGCGGCGGATGCGTCTTCGGATGACGACGCGTATCGCATCACGCTCGAGCTTCCGGGCGTCACCGAGGACGACATCCATCTCGGCGTCAAGGACGGCGTGCTGACCGTGAAAGGCGAGAAATCGTCCGAGCGCAGCGAGCAGGGCGATACCTGGTATTTCACCGAGCGCCAGTATGGCAGCTTCTCGCGCGCGTTCCGGCTGCCGGTGGACGCCGACGAAGGCGCCATCAAGGCCGATCTGCGCGACGGCGTGCTGACCGTGACCCTGCCGCGCAGGTCGGAACAGGCCGGCACCGAGACGCGGATCCCGATCTCGCGCGGCTGAGCACGCCCCGGAGCCTGCGCATGCGTTCGGGTCCGGATCCCGGGGCGCGCGCGCGCAGGCTCACACGGCAGCGCCATGCGCGCGCAGCACCTCCACCAACGCGGCCTTGCGCAACGGTTTGGTCAGATAGCCGGTCATCCCGGCCGCGCGGAACCCGTCTTCGTCGCCCGCAAGGGCATGCGCGGTCAGCGCGATGATGGGAACCCCGGCGCCTTCGGGCAGCGCACGGATCGCGCGGGTTGCGGCGCGCCCGTCCATGCCGGGCATCGAGATATCCATGAAGATCAGATCGGGGCGAAAGGCGCTGAACTGCGCCACAGCCTCGTGCCCGTCGACCGCGAAGGCGAGTTCGACCGGCTGGTCGGCAAGCATGCGTTGCAGGACCAGCCGGTTGGTGCGGTTGTCCTCGGCCGAGAGGACGCGCAGCCGGCGGGCGGGGTCGGGGCCGGGGCCGGGGTCGGGGCCGGGGCCGGGGTCGGGGCCGGGGTCGGGGC
>LFIK01000060.1_pt1 | contig 63216 bp, 69 predicted proteins | sample 643401 | NCBI WGS metagenome assembly LFIK01 (sample SAMN03777447, study PRJNA286221) | soda lake metagenome | biome: soda lake; feature: Kulunda steppe; material: water; isolation source: sample T5-Br brine of Lake Tanatar-5 | place: Russia: Kulunda steppe | collected 2010-07
AGAAGGGCATCAAGTCGGTCATGGATAGCGGCCCGCTGGCCGGTTTCCCGGTGATCGATTTCAAGGTGGCGCTGCTGGACGGCAAGTATCACGATGTCGACTCGTCGGTTCTGGCCTTCGAGATCGCATCCCGGATGGCCATGCGCGAAGGACTGAAGAAGGCCGGTGCGAAGCTGCTGGAGCCGATGATGAAGGTCGAGGTGATCTCGCCCGAGGAATACACCGGGTCGATCATCGGGGACCTGACCTCGCGGCGCGGACAGGTGACCGGGCAGGAACAGCGCGGCAATGCGATTGCCATCAACGCCTTCGTGCCGCTGGCCAACATGTTCGGCTACATCAACACCCTGCGGTCCATGTCCTCGGGGCGGGCGAACTTCACCATGCAGTTCGATCATTACGAGCCCGTGCCGCAGAACGTCTCGGACGAGATCCAGAAGAAATACGCCTGATCGGTGCGGCGGGGCTCAGCCCCGCCCTACCACGCAACCTGTAGGGTGGCCCGGCCACCGCACCCCAATGACTGAGGAGTAGCCACGATGGCAAAGCAGAAGTTTGACCGCTCGAAACCGCATGTGAACATCGGCACGATTGGCCATGTCGACCATGGCAAGACGACGCTGACCGCCGCGATCACCAAGTATTTCGGCGATTTCCGCGCCTATGACCAGATCGACGGCGCGCCGGAAGAAAAAGCGCGCGGCATCACCATCTCGACCGCGCATGTCGAGTATGAGACCGACAACCGCCACTACGCGCATGTCGACTGTCCCGGCCACGCCGACTACGTCAAGAACATGATCACCGGTGCCGCGCAGATGGATGGTGCGATCCTCGTGGTGAACGCCGCCGACGGCCCGATGCCCCAGACGCGCGAGCACATCCTGCTGGGCCGTCAGGTGGGCATCCCCTACATGGTCGTCTACATGAACAAGGTCGATCAGGTGGATGACGAGGAGCTGCTGGAACTCGTCGAGATGGAGATCCGCGAGCTTCTGTCCTCTTACGACTATCCCGGCGACGATATCCCGATCATCAAGGGCTCGGCTCTTGCCGCGATGGAGGGCCGTGACGACGAGATCGGCGAGAACTCGATCCGCGCGCTGCTGGAAGCTGTCGACACCTATATCCCGACGCCCGAGCGTGCGGTTGACCAGCCCTTCCTGATGCCCATCGAAGACGTGTTCTCGATTTCCGGTCGCGGCACGGTTGTCACCGGCCGGGTCGAGCGCGGCGTCATCAATGTGGGCGACGAGATCGAGATCGTGGGCATCCGCGACACCAAGAAGACGACCTGCACGGGCGTTGAAATGTTCCGCAAGCTCTTGGATCGCGGCGAGGCGGGCGACAATATCGGCGCACTTCTGCGTGGTATCGGCCGCGAGGATGTCGAGCGTGGGCAGGTGCTGTGCAAGCCGAAATCGGTGACGCCGCACACCAAGTTCGAGGCCGAGGCCTATATCCTGACCAAGGAAGAGGGTGGCCGCCACACGCCGTTCTTCGCCAACTACCGCCCGCAATTCTACTTCCGCACGACCGATGTGACCGGTACGGTTCAACTGCCCGAGGGCACCGAGATGGTGATGCCGGGCGACAACCTGAAATTCACGGTCGAGCTGATCGCACCCATCGCGATGGAAGAGAAACTGCGCTTCGCCATCCGTGAAGGCGGCCGCACTGTCGGCGCCGGTGTGGTGTCGAAAATCATCGCGTAACAGCCCGGTCGGGTGCGCGTCACTGGCGCGCACCTGTCTCATCGAAGGAAATCAGAGATGCAAACCCAGACGATCCGCATCCGGCTCAAGGCCTTCGATTACCGCGTGCTGGACGCCAGCACGCAGGAAATCGTCAACACGGCCAAGCGCACGGGCGCACAGGTGCGCGGCCCCATCCCGCTGCCCAACAAGATCGAGAAATTCACGGTTCTGCGCGGTCCGCACATCGACAAGAAGTCGCGCGACCAGTGGGAGATCCGCACTCATAAACGTCTGCTCGACATCGTCGATCCGACCCCGCAGACCGTGGACGCGCTGATGAAGCTCGACCTCGCCGCCGGTGTCGATGTCGAGATCAAAGTGTAAGGAGCCAGATCAATGCGCTCTGGAGTTATCGCCAAGAAGCTGGGCATGACCCGGCTGTTCATGGAGGACGGGCGGCAGGTGCCGGTGACCGTCCTGCAACTGGACGGGCTGCAGGTCGTCTCGACCCGCACCGCCGAGAAGGATGGCTACACGGCCGTCCAGCTTGGCGCCGGCACGGCCAAGGCCAAGCGGGTGGCAGCACCCATGCGCGGCCATTTCGCCAAGGCCAGCGTCGCGCCCAAGCGCAAGCTGGCCGAGTTCCGCGTGAGCCCCGAGAACCTCATCGATGTGGGTGAGGAGATCACCGCCGACCACTATTTCGAGGGCCAGTTCGTGGATATCGCGGGCACCTCTATCGGCAAGGGCTTTGCCGGTGCGATGAAGCGGCACAACTTCGGCGGTCTGCGGGCCAGCCACGGGGTGTCGATCAGCCACCGTTCGCACGGCTCGACCGGGCAGTGCCAGGACCCGGGCAAGGTGTTCAAGGGCAAGAAGATGGCCGGTCACATGGGTGCTGCCCGTGTCACCACGCAGAACCTGCAGGTCGTCCGCACCGACAGTGACCGTGGCCTGATCATGGTCAAGGGCGCGGTCCCGGGCTCGAAAGGCGGCTGGGTCACGATCAAGGACGCGGTGAAGAAGCCCTTCCCCGAGAACGCGATCCTGCCCGCGGCGCTGAAATCCGCCGCCGAGGCCGCCCGCAAGGCCGCCGAGGAAGCCGCCGCAGCGGCTGCCGCCGAGGAAGAGGCAGCCCGTCAGGCTCAGCTCGAGGCCGAGGCCGCCGAGCAGGAGGCCGCGCTGAAAGAGGCCGAGGCCGAGATCGAGGCCGAGAAGAAGGAAGACGAGTGAGATGAAACTCGACGTTGTCAATCTGCAGGCAGGCAATGCCGGCGAAGTCGAGCTGAACGAGGCCATCTTCGGCCTCGAGCCGCGCGCCGATATCCTGCACCGCGTGGTGCGCTGGCAGCGGGCGAAAGCCCAGGCCGGCACCCACAAGGTCAAGACCCGCTCGGAAACCAGCTACTCGACCAAGAAGATCTACCGCCAGAAGGGCACCGGGGGCGCACGCCACGGCGACCGGAACGCGCCGATCTTCCGCAAGGGTGGTGTCTACAAGGGCCCGACGCCCCGCAGCCACGCATTCGACCTGCCCAAGAAGGTCCGCGCTCTGGGGTTGCGCATGGCGCTTTCGGCCAAGGCGGGCAGCGGCAAGCTGGTGGTCCTCGACTCGGCTGACATGGCCGAAGCCAAGACCAGCACGCTGGCCAAGGCCGCGAAGGATCTGGGCTGGAAGAAGGCGCTGGTCATTGATGGCGTGCAGGTGAACGCGAACTTCGCCCGCGCCGCGCGCAATATCGAGGGCATCGACGTGCTGCCGTCGATCGGCGCCAATGTCTATGACATCCTGCGCCGCGACACGCTGGTGATCACCCGCGCGGGGCTCGAAGCACTGGAGGCTCGACTGGCATGAGCATCAAGGCACAATATTACGATGTGATCCGCAAGCCGGTCATCACCGAAAAGGCGACCATGGCGTCCGAGAACAACGGCGTGGTCTTCGAGGTGGCGATCGACGCCAACAAGCCGCAGATCAAGGAAGCCGTCGAGGCGATCTTCGGCGTGAAGGTGAAGGCGGTCAACACCACGATCACCAAAGGCAAGACCAAGCGGTTCCGGGGTGTTCCCGGTCGCCGCAAGGACGTCAAGAAAGCCTATGTTACGCTCGAAGAGGGAAATGCTATCGACGTGACCACCGGGCTTTGATACACGCCTGACCAATGGCGGCCCCCTGACGGGGCCGCTGTGCATTTCGCGCGGGTGTCGTGCCCGCATCACGATAACCGGACCTCGACAGGTTCAGAGCTGACGGAAGACAGGAAGCATGGCACTCAAGTCGTACAAACCGACGACGCCGGGCCAGCGCGGGCTGGTGCTGATCGACCGTTCGGAGCTTTGGAAAGGTCGCCCGGTCAAGGCCCTCACCCAGGGTCTGACCAAGTCGGGCGGGCGGAACAATACCGGACGGATCACGGCACGCCGCATTGGCGGTGGCGCAAAGCGTCTTTATCGCATCGTGGATTTCAAGCGGAACAAGCTTGACGTCCCGGCCGTCGTGGAACGGATCGAATATGACCCGAACCGCACCGCCTTCATCGCGCTGATAAAGTATGAAGATGGCGAGCAGGCGTATATCTTGGCCCCGCAGCGTCTGGCTGTGGGCGACAAGGTCGTGGCCTCGAAGAAAGCCGACATCAAGCCCGGCAACGCGATGCCGTTTTCGGGCATGCCCATCGGCACGATCGTGCACAATATCGAGATGAAGCCCGGCAAGGGCGGCCAGATCGCACGCGCGGCGGGCACCTATGCGCAGTTCATTGGCCGTGATGGTGGCTATGCGCAGATCCGGCTGTCCTCGGGCGAGTTGCGGATGGTCCGGCAGGAATGCTTTGCCACGGTGGGTGCGGTGTCGAACCCCGACAACAGCAACCAGAATTTCGGCAAGGCCGGGCGCACCCGCCACCAGGGCAAGCGCCCGTCGGTGCGCGGTGTCGCAATGAACCCCATCGACCACCCGCATGGTGGTGGTGAGGGTCGGACCTCGGGTGGCCGCACGCCGGTCACGCCCTGGGGCAAGGACACCAAGGGCCGCAAGACGCGCTCCAACAAGCAGACCGACAAGTACATCGTCCGGTCCCGCCACGCGAAGAAGAAGGGTCGCTAAACCATGGCACGTTCAGTCTGGAAAGGCCCTTTCGTCGATGCCTATGTCCTGAAGAAGGCAGAGAAGGCACGCGACTCGGGCCGCAATGAAGTCATCAAGATCTGGTCGCGCCGCTCGACCATCCTGCCGCAATTCGTGGGCCTCACCTTCGGGGTCTACAATGGCAAGAAGCACATTCCGGTGAATGTGTCCGAGGACATGATCGGCCAGAAATTCGGTGAGTACTCGCCGACGCGCACCTATTACGGGCACGCGGCCGACAAGAAAGCGAAACGGAAATAAGCCATGGGTAAAGAGAAGAATCCGCGCCGCGTGGCCGAGAACGAAGCGATGGCCAAGTCGCGCATGCTGCGCACCAGCCCGCAGAAGCTGAACCTTGTCGCGGCGATGATCCGTGGCAAGAAGGTCGACAAGGCGCTGACCGATCTGACCTTCTCCAAGAAGCGGATCGCCGGTGACGTGCGCAAATGCCTGCAATCGGCCATCGCCAATGCCGAGAACAACCACGGGCTCGACGTTGACGAGCTTGTCGTGGCCGAGGCCTGGGTCGGCAAGAACCTCGTGATGAAGCGCGGGCGTCCGCGCGCGCGGGGCCGCTATGGCCGCATCATGAAGCCGTTTTCCGAACTCACCATCAAGGTTCGCCAGGTCGAGGAGCACGCATAATGGGTCAGAAGGTCAATCCGATCGGTATGCGCCTGCAGGTGAACCGCACCTGGGACAGCCGCTGGTTCGCCGACAGCAAGGACTATGGCAACCTGTTGCTCGAGGATCTCAAGATCCGCGAGTTCATCAACAAGGAATGCAAGCAGGCCGGCGTCAGCCGCGTCATCATCGAGCGTCCGCACAAGAAATGCCGCGTGACGATCCACACGGCGCGGCCGGGGGTCATCATCGGCAAGAAAGGCGCGGATATCGAGACGCTGCGCAAGAAACTCGCCAATCTGACCGACAGCGATCTGCACCTCAACATCGTCGAGGTGCGCAAGCCCGAGCTTGACGCGCAGCTTGTCGCCGAAAGCATCTGCCAGCAGCTCGAGCGGCGGGTCAGCTTCCGCCGCGCGATGAAGCGGTCGGTACAGAACGCGATGCGCATGGGCGCGCTGGGGATCCGGGTGAACCTGTCGGGCCGTCTGGGCGGGGCCGAGATCGCGCGGACTGAGTGGTATCGCGAGGGCCGCGTGCCGCTGCACACGCTGCGCGCCGATATCGACCACGCCCATTCCGAGGCGCAGACCGCTTACGGGATCATCGGCGTGAAGGTCTGGATCTTCAAGGGCGAGATCATGGAACATGATCCGCAGGCCCGCGACCGTCGGCATCAGGAACTTCAGGACAGCGGTGGCGCCGCGCGCCCGCGTCGCTGATCCGCGTGAAGGAGTAAAGCAATGCTGCAACCGAAACGGACGAAGTTCCGCAAACAGCACAAGGGTCGCATCCATGGCGAGGCGAAGGGCGGGTATGACCTGAACTTCGGCAGCTATGGCCTGAAGGCCGTCGAGCCCGAGCGCATCACCGCGCGCCAGATCGAGGCTGCGCGCCGTGCCATGACGCGCCACATGAAGCGTCAGGGCCGCGTCTGGATCCGCATCTTCCCGGATGTGCCCGTGACCTCGAAGCCCACCGAAGTGCGGATGGGCAAGGGCAAGGGCTCGGTCGATTTCTGGGCCGCCAAGGTCAAGCCCGGCCGGGTGATGTTCGAGATCGATGGCGTTGGCGATGCCGTCGCGCGCGAGGCGCTGCGGCTGGCCGCGATGAAGCTGCCGATCAAGACCCGCGTCGTGCAGCGCGAGGACTGGTAGTCCGCGCGCGAGAGATCAGGCGCTCCGGCGTGCCACGCCGGGGCGTTTTGTTTGCCATGAGCCTTGTCAGAACGGGCGATCCCGCCTATACGACGCGCTCATCCACCTCCGCCGGGAATCAGGGTGACCCTTTCAGGGGGCTCTCCGGCGATTGTTGACCGAAGGAAGAGGCCATGAAAGCCGACGAACTGCGATCCAAGACACCGGACCAGCTGCGTGACGATCTGGTGTCGCTGAAGAAAGAGGCGTTCAACCTGCGCTTCCAGAAGGCGACCAACCAGCTCGAGAATACCGCCCGGATCCGTCAGGTGCGCCGCGACACTGCGCGCGTCGCCACCATCCTGAACGAAAAAGCCCGCGACGCGGCGGCGCAATAAGGAGCACGCACATGCCCAAACGCATTCTGCAAGGCAAGGTGACGAGCGACAAGAACGACCAGACCGTCACTGTGCTGGTCGAGCGCCGCTTCACGCACCCGATGATGAAGAAGACGGTGCGCAGCACCAAGAAATACCGGGCGCATGACCCGGAAAACCAGTTCAAGGTCGGTGACACGGTTCGCATTGTCGAATGTGCTCCGGTCTCGAAATCCAAACGCTGGCAAGTGGTGACCGAAGCAACGGTATGACCCCCCTGCCAGTCTGACGAAACCCTGGGCGAATGCCCACAGGTCGGGAGACTGAAACATGATCCAGATGCAATCCAATCTGGATGTCGCTGACAACTCCGGCGCGCGCCGGGTGCAGTGCATCAAGGTCCTCGGTGGGTCCAAACGGCGCTATGCGTCCGTTGGCGACATCATCGTGGTCTCGGTCAAGGAAGCGATTCCGCGTGGCCGGGTGAAGAAGGGCGACGTGCGCAAGGCCGTCGTCGTGCGCACCGCCAAGGAAGTGCGCCGCGAGGATGGCACCGCCATCCGCTTCGATCGCAACGCCGCCGTCATTCTCAACAACAACAACGAGCCCGTTGGCACCCGGATTTTCGGGCCGGTGGTGCGCGAGTTGCGCGCGAAGAACTTCATGAAGATCATCTCGCTGGCGCCGGAGGTGCTGTGATGGCTGCGAAACTGAAAAAAGGCGATCAGGTGATCGTTCTGACCGGCAAGGACAAGGGCAAGAAAGGCGAGATCGAACGCGTCATGCCCCAGGACAACAAGGCCGTCGTGTCGGGCATCAACATCTCGGTCCGTCATACCAAGCAATCGGCGCAGACCCAGGGCGGGCGGATTCCGCGCCCCATGCCCATCGACCTGTCGAACCTCGCGCTGATCGACGGCAAGGGCAAGCCTACCCGCGTCGGCTTCCGTATCGAGGACGACAAGAAGGTGCGCTACGCCAAGACAACCGGGGAGGCGATCTGATGCTTGACCAGGCCAACTACACCCCGCGTCTGCGCACGGTCTATCGCGACCAGATCCGCGCGGCGATGAAGGAAGAATTCGGCTACAAGAACGCCATGATGATCCCCAAGCTCGACAAGATCGTGCTGAACATGGGCATCGGCGAGGCCGTGAAGGACAGCAAGAAGATCAAGTCGGCGCAGGCCGATCTGACCGCGATTGCCGGTCAGAAGGCGGTCATCACCAAGGCGCGCAACTCGATCGCGGGCTTTCGGGTGCGCGAGGAGATGCCGTTGGGCGTCAAGGTTACGCTGCGCGGCGACCGGATGTATGAATTCCTCGACCGGCTGGTCACCGTGGCGCTGCCGCGGGTCCGCGACTTCCGCGGCGTGAAGCCCACCTCGTTCGACGGGCGTGGCAACTACGCCATGGGGATCAAGGAACACATCGTCTTTCCCGAGATCAATTTCGACCAGATCGACGAGGTCTGGGGGATGGACGTCATCATCTGCACCACCGCGAAAACCGACGCGGAAGCCAAGGCGCTGTTGAAGCATTTCAACATGCCCTTCACCAGCTGACGCGAGAGGGAGATTAGTCATGGCCAAGAAAGCAATGGTCGAGCGCGAGAAGAAGCGTCAGCGGCTGGTGGCGAAATACGCTGCCAAGCGTGCGGCGCTGAAGGCGATTGCCGCCGACCCCGAACGCCCGATGGAAGAACGGTTCAAGGCGAACCTGAAGCTTGCGCAACTGCCGCGCAACTCGTCCGAGACTCGGCTGCACAATCGCTGCCAGCTCTCGGGGCGCCCCAAGGCATATTACCGTAAACTGAAACTGTCGCGGATCGCGCTGCGGGACCTGGCCTCGAAGGGCCAAATCCCCGGCATGGTCAAGTCGAGCTGGTAAGGAGATCGCAAGATGATGAACGATCCTCTCGGCGATATGCTGACCCGCATCCGCAACGCGCAGCTGCGCGGCAAGTCCACGGTCCGCTCGCCTGCCTCGAAACTCCGCGCCTGGGTGCTCGATGTGCTGCAGGATGAGGGCTATATCCGCGGCTATGAGCGGGTGACAAGCGCGTCCGGGCATGACGAGCTGGAAATCAGCCTGAAATATGCCGATGGCCAGCCGGTGATCCGCGAGCTGAAGCGTATCTCGACCCCGGGCCGCCGCGTCTATTCGGGCGTCAAGTCGATCCCGCAAGTCCGCAACGGGCTGGGCATTTCCGTGGTCTCGACGCCCAAGGGTGTCATGTCGGACGCAAACGCACGCGCGGCCAATGTCGGCGGCGAAGTGCTCTGCCGTGTGTTCTGAGGAGGGCTGAGATGTCTCGTATTGGCAAGAAGCCGGTCGAACTGCCCTCGGGCGTGTCGGCCGAGATCAAGGGCCAGACCGTCGAGGTCAAGGGCCCAAAGGGCACCCGTGCCTTCACCGCGGGGGACGATGTGGATATCCTGCTCGAAGGCAGCACCATCACGGTCAAGCCGCGCGGCAATTCCAAGCGCGCGCGCCAGCAATGGGGCATGACCCGCTCGATGGTGGCCAACCTCGCCCAGGGTGTGACCGACGGCTTCAAGAAAGAGCTGGAGCTGGTTGGCGTGGGCTACCGCGCCGCGATGCAGGGCAAGGATCTGAAGCTCTCGCTGGGCTACAGCCATGAAGTGATCTTCAAGGTGCCCGAGGGGATCACGGTCTCGACCCCGAAGCAGACCGAGATCGTTGTCGAGGGCATGGACCAGCAGGCTGTTGGCGAAACGGCTGCGAATATCCGCAAGTGGCGGTCGCCCGAGCCCTACAAGGGCAAGGGGATCCGCTACAAGGACGAGTATATCTTCCGCAAGGAAGGCAAGAAGAAGTAAGGGCGCATCAGATGGCGAACACGAAGCAAAAGCTGTTCCAGAAACGCCGCCTGCGCGTTCGGAACAAGATCAAGAAAATGGCCAATGGGCGCCCGCGCCTGTCGGTGCACCGCTCGAACAAGAACATCAGCGTGCAGCTGATCGACGATGCGAACGGTGTGACGCTGGCCTCGGCCTCGACGCTGGAAAAGGATTTCGGCGTCGTGGGGGTCAACAACAAGGACGCTGCCGCCAAGATCGGTACCGCGATTGCCGAGCGCGCCAAGGCCGCCGGCATCGAGGAGTGCTATTTCGACCGTGGCGGGTTCATCTTTCACGGCAAGGTGAAGGCTTTGGCCGACGCTGCCCGTGAAGGCGGCCTGAAGTTCTGAGGAGACGATCATGGCAAGAGAAGACAACCGCCGGGACCGCCGCGACCGCGACGACAACCCGGAATTCGCCGATCGTCTGGTCGCGATCAACCGCGTGTCCAAGACCGTCAAGGGCGGCAAGCGCTTCGGTTTCGCGGCGCTTGTGGTGGTCGGTGACCAGCGTGGCCGCGTGGGCTTCGGCAAGGGCAAGGCCAAGGAGGTCCCCGAGGCGATCCGCAAGGCGACCGAACAGGCCAAACGCCAGATGATCCGCGTGCCGCTGAAAGAGGGCCGCACGCTGCATCACGATATCGAAGGGCGTCACGGCGCGGGCAAGGTGGTTCTGCGGACCTCTGTTCCGGGGACCGGGATCATCGCCGGTGGTCCGATGCGCGCCGTGTTCGAGATGCTGGGCCTGCAGGATGTGGTCGCCAAGAGCCTTGGCAGCCAGAACCCCTACAACATGATCCGGGCAACCTTTGACGCGCTGCGCAACTCCGCCAGCCCCCGTCAGGTCGCCCAGCGTCGCGGCAAGAAGGTGGCAGAGATCCTGCGCAAGCCCGAAGCCGAGACTGTGGACGCGTAAGGAGTGGATGCAATGGCAAAGACCATCGTCGTCAAGCAGGTCGGCTCGCCGATCCGCCGCCCGGCCGTCCAGCGCGCGACGCTGAAGGGCCTGGGTCTGAACAAGATGCACCGCACCCGCGAGCTTGAGGATACCCCCTCGGTGCGCGGCATGGTGAATTCCATCCCGCATCTGGTGCAGATCATCGAGGAGCGCGGCTGACAGGCCGCGCCCTCGCGTCACGCCGCGTGGCCCTGATCCGTCGCTGGCAGGGCACTCCGGCAGATAAGGAGAAGCGACATGAAACTGAACGAACTGCGCGACAATCCCGGCGCATCCCGCACCAAGAAGCGCGTTGCACGCGGTCCGGGCTCGGGCAAGGGCAAGACCGCTGGGCGCGGGATCAAGGGGCAGAAGTCGCGCTCGGGCGTGGCCATCAACGCCTATGAGGGCGGCCAGATGCCGCTTTATCAGCGCCTGCCCAAGCGGGGCTTCAACAAGCCCAACCGCAAGAGCTTCGCGGTGGTCAATCTCGGCGCGATCGAGAAATTCGTCGCCGCCGGCAAGCTCGATGCGGGCCAGGCGATCACCGAGGAGACGCTGGTGGCTTCGGGCCTCGTCCGGCGCAAGCTTGATGGTGTTCGGGTTCTGGCCAAGGGTGACATCGCCAGCGCGGTGACGCTGCAGGTCAGCGGCGCCTCGCAATCGGCCATCGCGGCGGTCGAAAAGGCCGGCGGGCGTGTCGAGATCATTGCGCCTGTGACCAAAAACGCGACGGCGGCGACTGAATAAAGGTTGTGAGGGGCGGCCCGGCCCCTTACATCACCGATCATTGGGTTCACGCGCCGCCGACCGGGCCCCCGGTTCGGCGGCGTTGACTTCTAGACAAGAGAGACGCGCATGGCTTCCACTGCTGACCAAATCGCGGCCAATACGAGCTGGGGGGCGCTGGCGAAGGCCACGGATCTGCGGCGTCGCATCTTCTTCGCGCTCGGGCTGCTGATCGTCTATCGCGTCGGCACCTACATCCCCGTGCCCGGCATTGACGGCATCGCCCTGCGCGAGTTCATGGACGAGGCCGCCTCGGGTCTGGGCGGGATGCTCAACATGTTCACCGGCGGCGCGATCAGCCGGATGGGCATCTTCGCGCTGGGGATCATGCCCTACATCTCGGCCGCGATTATCGTGCAGCTTATCGGCGCGATGTACGAGCCGTGGAAGCAGCTCAAGAAAGAGGGCGAGATGGGGCGGCGCAAGCTGAACCAGTATACGCGCTACCTGACAGTGCTGCTGGCGACGGGGCAGTCCTACGGGCTTGCCGTCTCGCTTGAATCCGGCGATCTGGCGACCGATCCGGGCTGGTTCTTCCGCGCCGCCGTGGTGATCACGCTGGTCGGCGGCACCATGTTCCTGATGTGGCTGGGCGAGCAGATCACCGAGCGCGGCATCGGCAACGGCATCTCGCTTATCATCTTCGTGGGCATCATCGCCGAGATTCCGGCGGCGCTTGCGCAGTTCCTCAGCCAGGGGCGGTCGGGCGACCTGTCGCCTGCCGTGGTCATCGGGGTGATCATCATGGTCGTGCTGGTGATCGCCTTCGTTGTGTTCATGGAACGCGCGATCCGAAAGATCACCATCCAGTATCCGCGCCGCCAGGTGGGGATGAAGGTGTTCGATGGCGGTGCCTCGCACCTGCCGATCAAGGTCAACCCGGCCAACGTCATCCCGGCCATCTTCGCCTCGTCGCTGTTGCTGCTGCCGACGACCATCGCGACCTTCTCGGGGCAGGGGCAGAGCGAGTTTACTGCCACCATGCTGGCCTATTTCGGCCCCGGCCAGCCTGCCTATCTGGCCTTCTTCACGGCCATGATCGTGTTCTTCACCTTCTTCTACACGCAGAATGTCAGCTTCAAGACCGAGGATGTGGCCGAGAATCTGAAGAACCAGAACGGCTTCATCCCCGGCATCCGGCCCGGCAAGCGCACCGAGGAGTATCTCGACTATGTCGTCGTGCGGCTGGTCACGGTGGGGGCGACCTATCTGGCGGCCGTCTGTCTGTTGCCCGAAATCCTGCGCGGCCAGCTTGCCATTCCGTTCTATTTCGGCGGCACATCGGTGCTGATCGTGGTGTCGGTGACGATGGACACGATGAACCGCGTGCAGTCGGCGCTGGTGGCGCATCAGTATGAGGGCCTGCTCGAGAAATCGCAGTTGCGCGGCAAGGGCAGCAAGAACCGCAAGCGCGATGGCGGCAAACCCAAGGCACCGTCGCGGCGATGAATATCATCTTGATCGGCCCGCCCGGCGCGGGCAAGGGCACCCAGGCGCGGCGGCTCGTCGCCGAGCGCGGGATGGTTCAACTCTCGACCGGCGACATGCTGCGCGCGGCCAAGGAGTCGGGCACCGAGATGGGCCAGCGCGTGGCCGAGGTGATGGCGCAGGGCGCGCTTGTGACCGACGAGATCGTCATCGGCCTGATCGACGAGAAACTCGACTCTCTGGGCGATGCGGGCGCGATCTTCGACGGCTTTCCGCGCACATTGGCGCAGGCCGACGCGCTGGACGCGCTGTTGCGGGGACGCGGCAGCCGGATCGACCATGTGATCGAGATGCGCGTCGATGACGAGGCGCTGGTGACACGTGTTTCGGGGCGGTTTTCCTGCGCCAGTTGCGGCGAGGTCTATCACGACACAACCCGCCCCACCGCGCGCCCGGGCGTCTGCGATTCCTGCGGCAGTACCGAATTCACCCGCCGCGCCGATGACACTGCCGAGGCACTGCGCGCGCGGCTGATGGCCTATTACAAGCAGACCTCTCCGCTGTTGGGCTATTACCACGCCAAGGGGGCCTTGCAGGGCGTCGACGGGATGGCCGAAATGGATGCGGTCGCCGCCGAAATCGCTGCCCTTCTGGCGCGATGAGCAGCCTCGCGCGCAGGTGAGTCCCCCGCTCTTGACGCGCGCCGGAAAACGCCATACGCGACGGGCTTGACATGCGAATCGCGCCTCGGTTCCGGGGCGCGTGCGCATTTGAAAGGCACGCGGAGGGTTCGCCTCTCGTGTTGTGAAAAAAGGTTCTGGGATTACGGAACCGCAACGAAAGGAAACCCCAAGCGTGGCACGCATTGCTGGCGTCAATATTCCCACCGGAAAGCGCGTTCCCATCGCGCTGACCTATATCCACGGCATCGGCCCCAAGACCGCCCAGAACATCTGCGAGGCTGTGGGTATCGACCGCTCGCGCCGCGTCAATGAGTTGTCGGATGCCGAGATCCTCGCCATGCGCGAACATATCGACGCGACCTACACGGTCGAGGGCGATCTGCGCCGCGAGGTGCAGATGAACATCAAGGGTATGATGGATATCGGTTCTTATCGCGGCCTGCGGCATCGTCGCAACCTGCCCGTGCGCGGCCAGCGCACTCACACCAATGCGCGCACGCGCAAAGGTCCGGCGAAAGCAATCGCCGGCAAGAAGAAATAAGCGGAGGGTGTGAGAGATGGCTCGTGACAAGACGCGCGTGAAGCGCAAGGTCCGCAAGAATATCGCTGCTGGCGTCGCACATGTGAATTCCAGCTTCAACAACACCAAGATCCTGATCTCGGATGTGCAGGGCAATGCGATCTCGTGGTCGTCGGCCGGCACGATGGGCTTCAAGGGTTCGCGCAAGTCGACACCCTATGCCGCGCAGCTTGCCGCCGAGGATGCGGGCAAGAAGGCGCAGGATCACGGCGTCAAGACGCTCGAGGTCGAGGTGCAGGGCCCCGGCTCGGGCCGCGAGTCGGCGCTGCGCGCGCTGGCGGCCGTGGGCTTCAACATCACCTCGATCCGCGATGTGACGCCGATGGCCCATAACGGCTGCCGCCCGCCCAAGCGCCGCCGCGTCTGATCGGGTTCGATACTACCGGCGGGCCGCATGACACATGCGGCCCGACCTTGTCATTTTTGCCCTCGGGCGTTGCTGCGTTTCGGACATGGCGCGGCAACAGGAATGGAGGCGACACGCATGATCCACAAGAATTGGCAGGAACTCATCAAGCCGGCGCAGCTGAACGTCAAACCGGGCGGCGACCCGATGCGTCAGGCCGTGATCGTGGCCGAACCGCTCGAGCGCGGCTTCGGTCTGACGCTCGGCAACGCGCTGCGCCGGGTGCTGATGTCGTCGCTGCAGGGCACGGCGATCACCAGCGTGCAGATCGACAACGTGCTGCACGAGTTCTCTTCGGTGCCCGGGGTGCGCGAGGATGTCACCGACATCGTCCTGAACCTCAAGTCCGTGGCGCTGCGCATGGATGTCGAGGGGCCCAAGCGCATCTCGATTTCGGCGCAGGGGCCTGCGGTCGTGACCGCCGGTGACATCGAGACGAGTGCGGGCATCGAGGTTCTGAACAAGGATCAGGTCATCTGTCACCTGGATGATGGCGCTTCGGTCTACATGGAACTGACCGTCAATACCGGCAAGGGTTATGTCTCGGCCGACAAGAACCGCCCCGAAGACTCGCCGATCGGTCTGATCCCGATCGACGCGATCTTCTCGCCCGTGCGCCGCGCCAGCTACGAAGTGCAGCCCACCCGCGAGGGGCAGGTGCTGGACTACGACAAGCTGACCATGAAGGTCGAGACTGATGGCTCGGTCAGCGCCGAGGATGCCGTCGCCTATGCCGCGCGCATCCTGCAGGACCAGCTTCAGGTCTTCGTCAATTTCGACGAGCCAGAATCGGCAGGCTCCAAGGACGACGAGGACGGGCTGGAGTTCAACCCGCTGCTGCTGAAAAAGGTCGACGAGCTGGAGCTGTCGGTGCGTTCGGCCAACTGCCTGAAGAACGACAACATCGTCTATATCGGCGATCTGATCCAGAAGACCGAGGCCGAGATGTTGCGCACGCCGAATTTCGGCCGCAAATCCCTGAACGAGATCAAGGAAGTGCTCTCGGGGATGGGCCTGCATCTGGGCATGGATGTCGAGGAATGGCCGCCCGAGAATATTGACGAGTTGGCCAAGCGCTTCGAGGACCAGTTCTGAGTTTTCGCGCGCCGGGGAAACTCCGGCGCGCGTGCCCCGGGCACCCCGCCCCAAGGAGAGTCGGGGGTCACGCAGCCCCTGACCGGACAAAGCATAACGGACGTTGAAGGAGAAACATCATGCGTCACGCCAGAGGCTACCGCCGCCTGAACCGCACCCATGAACATCGCAAGGCGCTGTTCGCGAACATGGCCGGCTCGCTCATCGAACATGAGCAGATCAAGACCACCCTGCCCAAGGCCAAGGAACTGCGCCCGATCATCGAAAAGCTGATCACGCTGGCCAAGCGCGGCGATCTGCACGCGCGCCGTCAGGCCGCCGCACAGCTCAAGCAGGACCAGTATGTCGCCAAGCTGTTCGACGTTCTGGGCCCGCGCTACAAGGAGCGTCAGGGCGGTTATGTGCGCGTGCTCAAGGCGGGTTTCCGCTATGGTGACATGGCGCCCATGGCGATCATCGAGTTCGTCGAGCGTGATGTGAGTGCCAAGGGCGCCGCCGATCTGGCCCGCGTCGAGGCCGAGGACGCGGAATAAGCGCCGGGCAGGGGGCAGTGGGCCCTCGCTGCCATCAAGCGAATTGACCTGGATCGGGGGTGGCGGCGCGTTCGGCACCCCTTTTGCTTGTTCGCCCGCTGCTGCGAGCGTTGGGGCTCTGAACAGACGCCCCTTGCCAAGCACCGGCCAGCCTGAACGCGCTCGGCCCCCACGCGCCATGCGGTTGGCCCGTGCGTGATCCTTACTATATGCCGACAGGCGGGCCGCCCGAAACCCAGCGCCCGCAAGGAGATGACATGAGTATCGGCGGACAGATCGCCTGGGACGACACAGTGCTTCCCTTCCAACTCGACGCCAGCGACATCCGTGGCCGTGTCGCGCGGCTCGACACTGCGCTGGAGCGGCTGCTCTCCGGTCACCGCTACCCGGCTCCGGTCGAGGAGCAGGTGGCCGAGGCCGCCATGCTGACCGCGATGATCGGCCAGACGATCAAGCTGCGCTGGCGGCTGTCGTTGCAGATCCGCGGCGACGGTCCGCTGCGGCTGATCGCGACAGACTATTACGCCCCCGACGCCGCCGGTCGCCCGGCGCAAGTCCGCGCCTATGCCAGCTTCGACCCCGAGCGGCTGGACACCGGCGCGGCGGGCTTTCCGCAGATCGGCAAGGGCTATTTCGCAGTCACGCTCGACCAGGGCCCCGACATGGAGCCCTATCAGGGCATCACCCAGATTGCCGGGGCGGCGCTGTCCGATTGCGCCGAGATGTATTTTGAGCAGTCCGAACAGTTGCCGACCCGCTTCGCCCTCAGCCTCGGGCGGCATGGTGACCGGCAGTCGTGGCGCGCGGGCGGGGTGATGCTGCAGCACATGCCGCAGGCCGCCGGGGCCAGCCCGCGCGAGCGCGAGAGCATGGCAGAGGACTGGTCGCGCGCCAATCTGCTGCTCGACACGGTCGAACCGTCGGAGCTTGTCGGCCCCGATGTGCAGCCGCCCGATCTGTTGCTGCGGCTGTTTCACGAGGAAAGCCCGCGCGTCTTCGACCCGCAGGCCGTGCATTTCGGCTGCTCGTGCTCCGAGGACAAGGTGCGGCAGAGCCTGTCGATCTATTCCAGCCGCGACATCGCGACCATGACCACCCCCGAGGGGGTGGTGACGGCCGACTGCCAGTTCTGCGGCGCGCATTATGTGCTCGACCCGGCGACGCTGGGCTTCGGGGATGACGGCGATGCGCGATGAGCCGGGGGCGCTGCTGCGGGCAGCGCTGCAGGTCAGCGGAGCCCCGTCCAGCGATTTCGACCTGAACCCGGACATCAGCCTGCCAGCCGGGCGCAAGTTGCGCCCGGCAGCGGTCCTGATCGCGCTTGCCGAGGGAACAGGTGGGCCGGAGGTAGTGCTGACCAAGCGCGCCTCGCATCTGAGCAACCACCCCGGCCAGATCGCATTGCCCGGCGGGCGGCAGGACCCGGAGGATGCGGATCTGCTGGCGACGGCACTGCGAGAGGCGCGAGAAGAGGTCGGCCTGCCGCCGGACATGGTGGAGATCTTCGGCACGCTGCCCCCGCATGAGACCGTGACCGGCTTTCAGGTGACGCCGGTGCTCGCGCAACTGCGCGGCCCCGTGGCCTTTCGTGCCGAACCGGGCGAGGTGGCCGAGGTGTTCACTGTCCCGCTCGCGCATGTGCTGGACCCGGCGCGGTTCCGGGTCGAGCGGCGGCAGTGGCGCGGGGTCTGGCGGCATTACTTCGTCGTGCCCTGGGGGCCGTATTACATCTGGGGGGCGACCGCGCGCATCTTGCGCGCACTGGCCGAACGGGTGGCGCGATGCGGGTAGAGGGGCCGTGGCAGGTGCGCGCGCAGCCGCTACTCGCGCTGCTGGGGGATGCCGGGCATCAGGCCCTAATGGTCGGCGGCTGCGTGCGCAATGCGCTGCTTGGCGCGCCTGTGGGCGATGTCGATATCGCGACCGATGCTCGCCCCGAGCAGGTGCTCGCACTGGCCGAGGCGGCGGGGATCCGGGCCGTGCCCACTGGGCTGGTGCATGGCACCGTAACGCTGGTGCAGGACGGGCAGGGGCATGAGGTCACGACCTTCCGCCGCGACGCCGAGACCGATGGCCGTCATGCACGGGTCGAGTTCTCGCAAAGCCTGGCCGAGGATGCCGCGCGCCGCGACTTCACCATGAACGCGCTTTACGCGCGGGCGGACGGGCAGGTGCTCGACCCGCTGGGCGGGCTGCCCGATCTGCGCGCGCGGCGCGTGCGCTTCGTGGGCGACCCCGCCGCGCGGATTGCCGAGGATTACCTGCGCATTCTGCGCTTTTTCCGATTTCAGGCGCAATATGGCGACCCGGAAATGCCGATGGACGCCGCCGCCCTGGAAGCCTGCGCCGCCGGGGCAGGGGGCCTGGCGCGGCTGTCCGCCGAACGGATCGGGGCCGAGATGCGCAAGCTTCTCGCCGCGCCCGACCCCGCCCCTGCAGTGGCGGCGATGGACCGGACGGGCGTGCTGGCACAAGTGCTGCCGGGGGGCGATTCAGTGCCCCTCGGGCGGTTGGTGGCGCTGGAGGGCGATCTGCCGCCGGGCGCGCTGCGCCGCTTGCTGGCGCTAGGCGGCGATGCGGGCCGGTTGCGCCTGACGCGCGCCGAGGGGCGCGCGCTCGCCACCGCGCGCACGGCGCTGGCGGGCGACGCGCCTCCGGCAGAGCTGGGCTACCGGCTGGGTGCGGAGGCCGCCCGTGATGTGGTGCTGGTGCGGGCGGCGCGCGATGCAGACCCGCCCCCGCCCGACTGGCAGGCGCAGGTCGCGCGCGGGGCCGCCGCCTGTTTCCCGCTGCGCGCGCGCGATCTGCCGGGGCTGGAAGGCCCGGCCCTCGGCGTGGCGCTGAGAGAACGCGAAGCGCGCTGGATCGCCTCGGATTTCACCCTCGACCGCGCCGCGCTCTTGCGCTGAGGCGCGGGCCGCTGGCCTTTGACCGGCCGCCCGCCTATATCAGCCCAAGCAAGAGGGGCCGCGCGTGCTGCAAAACACCAATCCGGGCGAGACCGAAAGCCAGGGCCGCGCACAGCGGCTGGCAGGGCTGATCGATGCCTTCGCCCCCGCCGACGGCGCGCCGCCCCGCAGCCTCTGGGCGTTCATCCTGTGGTCGGTGCGCGGGGCGTGGCCGGTCTTGCTGGTCGCCGCTGTCATCTCGGCGCTGGTCGGCACCAGCGAGGTCGTCTCGGCGCTGCTGCTGGGGCTGGTGATCGACGCGGTGGTCAGCGCGGGCCCGACAGATTTCCTGGCCGACAATACCGGGCTGATCATCTTCTTCGTGCTGTTCTTTCTGGTGCTGCGCCCGCTGGCCTTCGGGCTGTCCTCGGCCGCGAACAGCATTGTCGTCATGCCCAATGTCTATGTGCTGGTGCAATCGCGGCTGAACCGCTGGACGCTGGGCCAGCCGGTGACCTTCTTCGACAACGACTTCGCCGGGCGCATCGCGCAGAAACAGGTGCAGACAGCCCGCGCGCTGACCGATGTGGCCAATGAGGTCATCAACACGCTGGCCTTCGCGCTGGCCTCGATCCTCGGCTCGGTCATCCTGCTTCTGACCATTGATGCCCGCATCGCGCTGGCCCTGGCGGTGTGGCTGGTGGGGTATCTGGCGCTGATCCGTTTTTTCCTGCCGCAGGTGCGGGCGCGGTCAGGGGCGCGCGCGGGCGCGCGGGCGCAGGTCAGCGGGCAGGTGGTAGACACGATTACCAACATCAAGACCGTGAAGCTCTTTGCCCATGCCGATTTCGAGGACCGTGCCGCGCTGAACGCGATGGGCGTCTTTCGCGACCGCGCGGTGGAATTCGGCGAGGTGCAGGTCTGGTTCCGCTTCTCGCTGATGGGGGTGGCGGGGCTCTTGCCGGTGCTGCTGACCGGCGGCACCGTCTGGCTCTGGACACAGGGGGCGGCGAGTCCGGGCGATATTGCCGCCGCAGGCACGGTCGCCATCCGCATCGCGCAGATGACCGGCTGGGTCAGCTTCGTGCTGATGGCGATCTACAGCAATATCGGCGAGATCGAGGACGGCATGAAGACCCTGACCCCGCCGCCCAGCCTGCGCGACGCGCCCGGTGCGGCGGTGCTGGGGCGGGTGCAGGCCGCGATCCGCTTCGACGAGGTGGATTTCGCCTATGGCCGACAGGACGGGGGTGTGACCGGCCTCGACCTGACCATCGCGCCGGGTGAGAAGATTGGCATTGTCGGCACCTCGGGGGCGGGCAAGTCCACGCTGCTCGCGCTCCTGTTGCGGCTTTACGATGTCGAGGGCGGGCGCATCACCATCGACGGGCAGGATATCCGCGAGGTGACGCAGGAGAGCCTTCGCCGCAACATCGCCATGGTCACGCAGGAAACCGCGATGTTCAACCGCTCGGCCTATGACAACATCGCCTATGGCCGCCCCGACGCCACCCGCGCCGAGGTCGAGGCCGCCGCCCGTGCCGCCGAGGCGCATGAGTTCATCCTCGGGCTGGCGGATCACCAGGGCCGCAGGGGCTATGACGCGCATCTTGGCGAGCGCGGCGTGCGGCTGTCGGGCGGGCAGCGCCAGCGGATCGCGCTGGCGCGCGCCTTCCTCAAGGACGCGCCGATCCTGGTGCTGGACGAGGCGACCTCGGCGCTGGACAGTGAGGTCGAGGCGGCAGTTCAGGGCGCGCTCGAGCCGCTGATGACGGGCAAGACGGTACTGGCCATCGCGCACCGCCTCTCGACCATCGCGCGGCTGGACCGGATCATCGTGCTGGAGGCGGGCCGGATCATCGAACAGGGTACGCATGACGAATTGCTCGCGCGCGAGGGCGTCTATGCAAGGTTCTGGGCGCGGCAGTCCGGCGGGTTTCTGGGCTGTGTCGAGGAGGAGGCGTGAATGGATCTGGCGACTGCCGACCCCCCGGAGCTAGGCCGTTCGCTGCGCGGGATCGGGGTGAACCTGCTGTGCCGCGATGTGCAGGCGATGGCGGCCTTTCTGCGCGAGGTGTTGGGGCTCGAGGTCTTGCGCGCGGACGATGATTTCGCCCTGCTGCGCCATGCAGGCGTGCTCTTGCAGTTGCATTCCGACGCGACATTCGGCGCGCATCCGCTGCACGGGCTGTTGCCCGAATTGCCGCCGCGCGGGGCCGGGGCGCAGTTCTATCTCTTCGGGCTCGACCCCGATGCCTGCGTCGCCCGCGCCAACCCTGATGTCGTGCTGGAGCCGCCGCGCGACAAGCCCCACGGGCTGCGCGAGGCCACGATCCTGACGCCCGAGGGTTACGCCGTCAGCCCTGCAATCGCGACATGACGCGCGTCGAGAGCCCCTGTTCGGGCGGTCGCGTCGTCCCGCTGCGGCAGGGGCGATGCCCGGCTCACCGCCCCGGGGTGGCGATCCGGGGCAACAGTTCCGGCAAGCTGCTGCGTGGCGTGCGCTGTCTTGCAGCGATAGGGTGGCAGCGGCGCCGCCCCGCATTACCTACCCCTCGGTCTTACAGGAAAGGTTGCGCCCCATGATGCTGCTTTCGCGTCGGTCCCTTATCCTTGGCTCGCTGGCGCTTGGCGCCTGTTCGCGCGTGCCGCCCTCGCCCGAGGGACCGCTGCGCCCGATCCGGCTGGAGGATGCGTTTGTCGGGCGCTCGACCGGCAGCGGCGTGTTCCGCGTCACGCTGACGGGCAGCGAGCGTCGCTTTCGCGCCGATCTGGACGGCCGGCTGGAGGGGGATCGTCTGACCGTGGTCGAGGATTTCTTCTATGATGACGGCGAGGAGAACATCCTGACCTGGGTGTTTGACCGTGCGGGCCCCGGGCGCTGGACCGGGCGGCGCGACGACACGGTGGGCGAGGCCGAGGTGGTCGAGACGGGCACCGAGATCCGCCTGTCCTACACGGCCGATTTCGAGTCCGAGGGCGAGGTCACGCGGCTTGGCTTCGAGGATGTGATCTATTACGGCCCCGAGGGCCAAGTCATCAATGACGCCGTCGTCACCCGCTGGGGCCTGCCCGTGGGCACGGTCCGCTTCGAGATCACGCGGCTGGCCGGATGATGCGCGCGTCGCGTCGCGGAACCCCTGCGGCGGGTCGTGGCCTGTGCCACGCAGGGATCGGGCCTGCGTGTCCACATCGCCTGTCCCCGATACCAGCGCGGTCCGCATGATCCGGGCGACGATCGAGCGGCTGGGCCATCTGGGCGACGGCGTGGCCGAGGGGCCGGTCTATGTGCCCCGTGCCCTGCCGGGCGAGGTGGTCGAGGGCACGGTGACGGGCGACCGCATGGACACCCCGCGCATCTTTGCCCCGTCGGCCGAGCGTGTCAGCGCGCCCTGTCCGCATTACCGCAGCTGCGGCGGCTGCGCGCTTCAGCACGCGCGCGAGAGCTTTGTCACCGGCTGGAAGCACGAGGTGATTGTCCGCGCGCTGGCCGCACAGGGGCTCGAGGCGCCGTTTCGCCCGGCCCATCTCTCGCCCCCAGGTGCGCGCCGCCGGGCGGGGTTTGCGGGGCGGCGGCTGAAGCGCGGCGCGCTGGTGGGCTTTCATGGCCGCGCCTCGCATGTCATCACGCCAGTGCCCGACTGTCTGGTGCTGCACCCCGATCTGACCGCCGCACTGCCGCTGCTGGAAGAGGTGACGACGCTCGCCGCCAGCCGCAAGGGCGTGCTGGGGCTGGCGCTGACGCGCTCGGGCGCAGGGCTCGACCTGGCGCTGAGCGGGGCAAAGCCGCTCGACCGTGCCCTGCGCGCAACCCTTGGTCAGTGGGCCGGGCGGGCGGGCCTCGCGCGGCTGGCTTGCGACGGGGACGTGATTGCCCAGGCCGCGCCCCCCTGGCAGCAATTCGGCCGCGCCCGCGTCACGCCGCCGCCCGGCGCCTTTCTGCAGGCCACGCCGCAGGCCGAGGCTGCGATGCAGGACGCCGTGCGCGAGATCATGGCAGGGGCAGGCCGGGTGGTTGACCTCTTCGCCGGGTGCGGGACCTTCAGCCTGCCGCTGGCCGAGACGGCCGAGGTCCACGCGGTCGAGGGCGCGGGCGACATGCTGCGCGCGCTCGATCAGGGCTGGCGGCAGGCGACCGGTCTGCGCCGCGTCACGACCGCAACGCGCGATCTGTTCCGCGAGCCCCTTGCTCCCGACGAGCTTGCCGAATTCGACGCCGCCATCATCGACCCGCCGCGCGCCGGGGCCGCCGCGCAGGCCGCAGCACTGGCCGAAAGCGCCATTCCGCGCATTGCCGCGCTGTCCTGCAACCCGGTCAGCTTTGCCCGCGACGCGAAAACCCTCGTCGTGGGTGGCTATCGCCTGGAATGGGTGCAACTGATCGATCAATTCCGCTTCAGCCCGCATGTGGAGCTTGCGGCAGAATTCAGCAGGTAGCATACCGCCCCGGTGACGCGTCACAATCGGAGGACCCATGCTCAGCCGCGAGAAGACCGCCGCCTTCCTGGATCAGGCCTGGGTGCGCAACACGATCATCGGGGTGATCCTGTTCAACGCCGTGCTCTTGGGGATGGAGACCTCGCCCACCCTGATGGGCGCGGCGGGGCCGGTGATCATTGCGCTGGACACCGCCTGCCTGACCATCTTCGTGATCGAGTTGGCGCTGAAATTTCATGCCCAGCGCGGGCAGTTCTGGCGCTCGGGCTGGAACATCTTCGATTTCCTGATCGTCGGCATCTCGCTGATGCCCGGCGCGCAGACTTTCAGCGTGCTGCGTGCGCTGCGCATCCTGCGGTTGTTGCGCGTTGTCTCGGTCAGCCCCAACCTGCGCCGCGTGGTCGAGGGCTTCATCAAGGCGCTGCCGGGGATGGGCTCGGTCTTTCTGCTCATGGGAATGCTGTTCTATATCGGCGCGGTGATGGCCACCAAGCTCTTCTCCGAAAGCTTCCCGGAATGGTTCGGCGATCTGGGCAATTCCGCCTATTCGCTCTTCCAGATCATGACGCTGGAAAGCTGGTCCATGGGCATCGTCCGCCCGGTGATGGAGGTCTACCCCTACGCCTGGGCGTTCTTCGTGCCCTTCATCATGGTCACCACCTTCGCGGTGGTGAACCTGCTGGTCGGTCTGATCGTGAACTCGATGCAGGATGCCCATGCCGCCGAAAGCAATCAGGCCACCAGCGACTACCGGACCGAGGTGCTCAAGCGGCTCGAGGCGATAGAGGCGCGGCTGACAGCCGAGGAGAAGGCGCGCGAAACGGTCACCAAATGACGGATTTGTGAGTGTGCGCACAGGATGGCGGCATTTCTGCGCTTGGCAGAATCGAGCCGCTCGGGCATTGTCATCGGAAAAAAACCGAGGCAGTGACATGACTTTTCTGCGCATTCTGGTCGCGATGGTGCTGGTGGGCATCGTCGCCTCCTGCGGGAAACCGCCGAGCAAATTCCGCACCTATAACGGCCCCGAGGTCACGCAGGTCGTCGTCCACAAGGGCGCGCGGCGGATGGACCTCTATCACCACCACACGCGGCTGCGAACCTTCCGCGTCCAGCTTGGCGGCAACCCCTTCGGCCACAAGCAGCGCGAATGGGATCGCCGCACGCCCGAGGGCGACTACATCATCGACCGGCGCAACCCCAACAGCCGCTTTCATCTGTCGCTGGGAATCGACTACCCCAACGAGGATGACAAGGCCCGCGCCGAGGCGAATGGCTGGCGCCCCGGCGGTGACATCTTCATCCATGGACGCGGGCCGAATTTCCAGAACGCGCGCGGCGACTGGACGGATGGGTGCATCGCCGTGACTGACCGCGAGATGGAGGATATCTACGCCATGGTCCGCGACGGCACCCCGATCCGAATCCTTCCCTGAGGCCAGGGCGCGCGGACGGCGCCAACCACCCTCCGCCATTCGCATTTGCCTGATGACGCGCCTATCCTGCGAAGGGATCGTCACGCAACGACCCCGCGCTGGCACGATTTGTGTGCGATCATGGCAATCTCGTCGTGACCTCGTTGCGAATTGGAAAGACCATGAGCCGTGCATTGAATGATATGCCCGGTCATCGGTATGCACCCGGGCGCAACCCCGAGGCAGACAAATCGACTATCGAGGTTGTTCTCGACAGTGTCGCGCGGAATCCGGAAGCTCTGATACCCTTCGCGATGGTCTGTTTCGCACTCGTCGCAGTGCGGAGTGTGATCGGACGCCTGTGAAGATCGACGCGGGCAGACAAGCGGGTTGATCGACCATAGCCTCGTATGTGGCGTCGCCTGGGGGCTCTGCCACGCAACTGCCTGGCGCGCATGACCGGGTCCTGCGCCCCGCCGCGCTTTCGCCACCCCAGGCCGCGCCGTGCGCGGCATCGTCAGGCCGCCATGTCCGATCCCTGTCCCGCATTTATTGATAGTTATTATCTATCAAATGACGCAAATTCGATATTGATTCCGCGTGGAGGAATCTGGTTGGGTCCCCGCAGCCAGATAGGAGCCCCGCGATGTCGTCATCCGATCCCAGCCCCGACGAAATCCGCGCGCTCATCGCGCCACTGCTGCCGCTCGAGGGGCCGCTCTTGCCGATCCTGCATGCCGTGCAAGACGCGTATGGGCATATCCCCGCAGCGGCGCTGGCCCCGATCGCCGAGGCGCTGAACAACTCGCGCGCCGAATTGCACGGGGTGATCAGCTTCTATCATGACTTCCGCGACCAACCGGCCGGGCGGCAGGTGCTGAAGATCTGCCGGTCCGAGGCCTGTCAGGCGATGGGCGGCGCGGCGCTGGCCGAGGCGACGCTGACGCGGCTGGGCCTCGACTGGCATGGCACGACGCGCAATGGCGCGCTGACGGTCGAACCGGTCTATTGCTTGGGCCTGTGCGCCTGCGCGCCCGCTGTCATGCTGGGCGACAGGGTCGTGGCCCGGGTCGATACCGCCCGCATGGATGCCGTTCTGGCGGAGGCGGGCGCATGAAGGTCTTCGTCCCCATGGACAGCGCCGCCAAGGCGCTGGGTGCGGAAGATGTCGTGGCCGCGCTGCAGGATGCGGCGCGCGCGCGGGGCATCACGCTCGATCTTGTACGCACCGGCACGCGCGGCATGATCTGGCTCGAACCGCTGGTCGAGGTCGAGATCGACGGTATGCGCCACGGCTTTGGCCCCGCCGCGCCCGAGGATGCGGGCGCGATCCTGGAGGGCACGAGCGACAAGGCGCTGGGGCCGGTCGCGGACCTCGACTGGATGGCGCGCCAGACGCGGCTGACATTCGCGCGCGTGGGCGTGATCGACCCGCTGAGTCTGAGCGACTATGCTGCGCATGGTGGGCTGGCGGGGCTGCGCCGCGCGCTGTGCATGTCCGGGGCCGAGATTGTCGCGGAGGTCACGCAATCGGGGCTGCGCGGGCGCGGCGGGGCCGGGTTTCCGACCGGCATCAAGTGGCAGACCGTGCATGACGCGCAAGCGCCGCAGAAATATATCGTCTGCAACGCCGATGAGGGCGACAGCGGCACTTTCGCCGACCGGATGCTGATGGAGGGCGACCCCTTCACGCTGATCGAGGGGATGGCTATTGCTGGCCTCGGCGTGGGGGCGACGCGCGGCTATGTCTATCTGCGCTCGGAATACCCCGATGCAATCCGGGTGATGCGCCGCGCGGTCGAGATTGCCCGCGCCGAGGGGATGCTGGGCCGCGATGTGCTGGGCTCGGGCCGGGCCTTCGACATGGAAATCCGCATTGGCGCGGGGGCCTATGTCTGTGGCGAAGAGACGTCGCTGCTGAATTCGCTCGAGGGCAAGCGCGGCGTGGTGCGCGCCAAGCCGCCGCTGCCCGCGTTGCAGGGGTTTCTGGGCCGCCCCACAGTGGTCAACAACGTCATCAGCCTGGCGACCGTGCCGGTGATCTTCGAGAAGGGCGCGCAGCATTACGCCGATTTCGGGCTCGGGCGCTCGCGCGGGACCGTGACGCTGCAGATTGCCGGCAATGTCGCGCGCGGCGGGCTGTTCGAGACCGCCTTCGGCATCACGCTGGGCGAGGTCGTCGAGGGGCTGGCGGGCGGTACGGCGAGTGGTCGGCCGGTCAAGGCGGTGCAGGTGGGCGGGCCTCTCGGCGCGTATCTGCCCGTGTCGAAGTTCGAGGCGCCGCTCGGCTATGAGGAGCTGGATGCCGAGGGTGGATTGCTTGGTCACGCGGGCCTCGTCGTGTTCGACGATCATGCCGACATGCTGGGCCTCGCGCGCTTCGCGATGGAGTTCTGCGCTATCGAGTCCTGCGGCAAATGCACCCCCTGCCGGATCGGTGCCGTGCGCGGGGTCGAGACGATCGACCGCATCCGGCAGGGCGATGGCGCGGCGGTGGACCTGCTGCGCGATCTGTGCGCGACGATGACGGACGGCTCGCTTTGTGCGCTGGGTGGGCTGACGCCGCTGCCGGTGGAATCGGTGCTGGATCACTTCGCGGATGAGGCGCTGCCGCGCCGCGAGGCGGCGGAATGAGCGGGCGGTGTGCACGATCGCAAGCTGCGTGGGGGCGTTGCCCCCACACCCCCAGAGTATTTTCGGCAAGAAAATGGAAAGTGAGGCTCGCATGAAGGATTTCATCATTCCAGTGCGCGAGCGCGACATGGGCACACCGGCGCGGACCGGCGCACCCGTGACGCTGAAGATCGACGGCGTGCAGGTGACAGTGCCCGAAGGCACCAGCGTGATGCGCGCCGCCGCCGAAGCGGGGATCGCGGTGCCCAAGCTGTGCGCGACCGACAGTGTCGAGGCGTTCGGGTCCTGCCGTCTGTGCGTGGTCGAGATCGCCGGGCGGCGCGGCACCCCCGCCTCCTGCACGACGCCAGTGGCCGAGGGGATGGAGGTGCGCACCGGCTCGGACCGGGTACGCAGGGTCCGGCGCGGGGTGATGGAGCTGTATATTTCCGATCATCCGCTGGATTGCCTGACCTGCGCGGCCAATGGCGATTGCGAGTTGCAGGATATGGCCGGCATGGTGGGGCTGCGCGATGTGCGCTACACGGCGCCCGAGGGGGCGGGGCTCGCCAATCATTTCACTGCGCGTGACACGAGTGGTGCGGCCAATCTGCAGTGGCTGCCCAAGGATGACAGCAACCCCTATTTTACCTATGACCCCAGCAAGTGCATCGTCTGCTCGCGCTGCGTGCGTGCCTGCGAGGAGGTGCAGGGCACCTTCGCACTGACGATTGAGGGGCGCGGCTTTGACAGCCGCGTGTCGGCGGGCGCGGCGGGGGACGACTTCCTGACCTCCGACTGCGTGTCCTGCGGGGCCTGCGTGCAGGCCTGCCCGACCGCCACGTTGCAGGAGAAATCGGTCATCGAGATGGGCACGCCGGACCGCGCGGTGGTGACGACCTGCGCCTATTGCGGGGTGGGCTGTTCCTTCAAGGCCGAGATGAATGGCGACCAGCTTGTGCGGATGGTCCCTTACAAGCATGGCAAGGCCAATCGCGGCCATAGCTGCGTCAAGGGCCGCTTCGCCTATGGCTATGCCCAGCACCCCGACCGGGTGCTGTCGCCCATGATCCGCGAGCGCATCGACGAGCCCTGGCGCGAGGTTGACTGGGACACGGCCCTGTCTTTCGCCGCCCGCCGCCTGCGCGACATCCAGGCGCGGCACGGGCGCAAATCCGTGGGCGTGATCACCTCGAGCCGCTGCACAAATGAGGAAACCTATCTGGTGCAAAAGCTCGCCCGCGCGGTCTTCGGCAACAACAACACCGACACCTGCGCGCGGGTATGCCACTCGCCCACGGGCTACGGGCTGGGGCAGACCTATGGCACCAGTGCGGGCACGCAGGATTTCGACTCGGTCGAGGAAACGGATGTGGCCATCGTCATCGGCGCCAATCCGACCGACGGGCACCCGGTCTTTGCCAGCCGCCTCAAGAAGCGGCTGCGCGCGGGCGCGAAGCTGATCGTGATCGACCCGCGCCGGATCGACCTGGTGAAATCCCCGCATGTCGCCGCCGCGCATCACCTGCCGCTGCGCCCCGGCACCAATGTCGCGGTGCTCAGCGCCATGGCGCATGTCATCGTGACCGAGGGGCTGGTCGATGACGCCTTCATCCGCGACCGCTGCGACGCCGAAGCCTATGCGCATTACGCCGAGTTCATCAGCGATGCGCGCCACAGCCCCGAGGCGGTCGAGATGCTGACCGGGGTTCCGGCAGCAAGCCTGCGCGACGCGGCGCGGCTTTATGCGACGGGCGGCAATGGCGCGATCTATTACGGGCTGGGCGTGACCGAGCACTCCCAGGGTTCGACCACGGTGATGGCGATTGCCAATCTGGCCATGCTGACCGGCAATATCGGGCGCCCCGGCGTGGGCGTGAACCCGCTGCGCGGGCAGAACAACGTGCAGGGCGCCTGTGACATGGGGTCGTTCCCGCATGAGTTGCCGGGCTACCGCCATGTGAAGGGCGCCGAAGTCCGCGCCATCTATGAGCGCATCTGGGGGGTCGAGATCGACCCTGAGCCGGGGTTGCGCATTCCCAACATGCTGGATGCCGCGGTCGATGGCACGTTCAAGGGCCTTTACTGCCAGGGCGAGGATATCCTGCAGTCGGACCCCGACACCAAACATGTGGCCGCGGGCCTCGCTGCGATGGAATGCGTGATCGTCCATGACCTGTTCCTGAACGAGACCGCGAATTACGCGCATGTCTTCCTGCCGGGCTCGACCTTTCTGGAGAAGGACGGCACCTTCACCAATGCCGAGCGGCGCATCAACCGCGTGCGGCAGGTGATCCCACCGCGCACCGGCTATGCCGACTGGGAGGTCACGCAGCTTCTTGCCGGCGCCATGGGGGCGGATTGGGGCTACACCCACCCGGCCCAGATCATGGAGGAAATCGCGCTGACCACCCCGTCCTTTGCGGGCGTGGACTACGCGCTGCTGGAGGAGAAGGGCTCGGTCCAGTGGCCGGTGAACGCGGCCGCCCCCGAGGGCACGCCGCTGATGCATGTCGATGGCTTCGTGCGCGGGCGGGGGCGGTTCATGGTCACCGAGTATGTCGCGACTGACGAGCGCACCGGGCCGCGCTATCCGCTGCTGCTGACGACCGGGCGCATCCTCAGCCAGTACAATGTCGGCGCGCAGACCCGGCGGACCGACAATGTGGTCTGGCACGCCGAGGATGTGCTGGAGATCCACCCCCATGACGCTGAAGTGCGCGGCGTGTCCGAGGGGGATTGGGTGAAGCTCGCCAGCCGGTCGGGAGAGACGGCGCTGCGCGCGAAGCTCACAGACCGGGTCAGCCCCGGCGTGGTCTACACGACTTTCCACCACCCCGACACCCAGGCCAATGTGATCACCACCGATCATTCGGACTGGGCCACGAACTGCCCCGAATACAAGGTGACGGCAGTGCAGGTGAGCCTCTCGAACGGGCCGACCGAGTGGCAGGAGGACTACGCCGCACAGGCCGCGCGCGCGCGGCGCATCCTGCCGGCGGCCGAATGACGGGCACGGCGCGCAGCATGGCAGGCCATTCGGTGCAGCCCGACGGGGTGCGGGCGATCACCCGCGCCCTGCCCGAGGAGGTGCCGGTGGCGCTGGTCTTCGACGGCACGACGCTGGCGGTGATGATGGCGAGCCCCGCTGACATCGCCGATTTCGCGCATGGCTTCGCGCTGACCGAAGGCATCGTGACCGCGCCCGACCAGATCGAGCGCTTCGAGGTGGCCGAGCACGCGGCGGGCATCGAGGCGCGGTTCTGGCTGCGCGCCGACCGGGCCGAGGCGCTTGCCGCGCGGCGCCGCTTTCTAGCCGGGCCGGTGGGGTGCGGGCTGTGCGGGATCGACTCGCTGGAACAGGCCTTGCGCGAGGTGCCCCCGGTCGCGCCCGGCGGGCCGCACTTTACCCGGGCCGAGATTGCGGGCGCGGCGGATGCGCTGGCCACGCATCAGCCGCTGCATGACCGCACCCGCGCGGCGCATGCGGCAGGGTTCCTGCTGCCGGGGCAGGGGCTTGTCGCCGCGCGCGAGGATGTGGGCCGGCACAACGCGCTCGACAAGCTGCTGGGCGCGCTCTGGCGGGCAGGGCAGGACCCGGGCGCGGGCGCGATCGTCTTGACCAGTCGCCTGTCGGTCGAACTGGTGCAGAAATCCGCCGTCGCGGGCTGCGCGGTGCTGGTGGCGGTTTCGGCCCCCACTGTGTCGGCACTGCGGCTGGCAGAAGGGGCCGGGATCACCTTGGCCGCCTTTGCCCGTGGCGGCGGGTTCGACCTGTTCAGCCACCCGCATCGCATCAACGCCGGAGTCCCCGATGTCGCCTGATAAGATGGTCCGCATGGCCAACCAGATCGCCGTGTTCTTCAGCACCCAGCCGGACGTCGATGCGGCGGACCGCGTGGCCGCACATCTGGCCGATTACTGGGACCCCCGGATGCGCGCGCAACTTCACGCGCATGTCGATGCCGGGGGCGAGGGGCTGGACCCGCTGGTGATCGCGGCGGATGCAAGGCTGCGCGCGGATCAGACCGCGGATTGATCCGAAACGCCGCGCTTGATTTGGCGGGGGCAGTCGTTACATCTGCCTCAGCCCTTGTGACAATAGTGACATGATCCGTTTCGCGCTGCGCTGCACGCATGGCCATGCGTTCGAAAGCTGGTTCCAGTCGGGCGCAGCCTATGATGGGCTGCGCGCCCGAGGGCTTGTCGTCTGCCCGGAGTGCGGCAGCACCGAGGTCGAGAAGGCATTGATGGCCCCGGCGGTCGCCAGCGCCCCCGAGACTGCGGCTCCCGCGCCGCGCGCGGAAATCGCCGCCAGGTTGCGCCGCCTGCGTGAAGAGGTCGAGGCCAATTCCGACTATGTCGGTCCGCGCTTCGCGCAAGAGGCCCGCGCGATGTATCTGGGCGAGATCCCCGACCGCGCCATCTATGGCGAGGCCCGCCCGGATGAGGCGAAGGCGCTGATCGAGGACGGCGTGCCGGTGCTGCCTCTGCCGTTCACGCCCAAGGCCAAGGTGAACTGAGCCGCGCTGCGTCGTCGGTGCGTGTCTCGACGCTTTGCAGCGGCGGTATTGCAGCCTAGATTGAAACATTGCGCTGCCGTGTGCGTATTGGATGCACTGGACCGCGACCGAGGCGAGATCATGCTGGACCGACATCTGCGCCCCTATATCGACCCGCCGCTCGACCGGCTGGGCGGGCAGGTTGCGCGGTTGGGGCTTAGCGCGAACGGCGTCACGCTGGCCGGGCTGGGTTTCGGGCTGGCGGCGGCCGGGGCCATTGTCGCGCAGTATTTCGCGCTGGCGATCCTGCTGATCCTCGCCTCGCGTCTGGCGGACGGGCTTGACGGGGCGGTGGCGCGGGCGCAGGGGGTGACGGATTTCGGCGGCTATCTCGACATCACCTGCGATTATGTCTTCTACGCCGCGATCCCGCTGGCCTTCGTGATGCTCGATCCCGGCGCGCACGGGGTCGCGGGCGCGTTTCTGCTGCTGTCGTTCTACGTCAATGGCGGGTCCTTCCTGGGCTTCGCGATCCTGGCCGAGAAGGCGCGGATGCAAAGCAACACGCATGGGACGAAATCGCTCTACTTCACCTCCGGCTTGCTGGAAGGCACCGAGACGATCCTGTTCTTCCTGATCCTGTGCCTGCTTCCGGGTTGGTTCGTGCCGCTGGCCTATCTCTTCGGCGGGCTGTGCCTGCTCACCGCGGGCGCGCGGGTGGTGCTGGCCGCGCGGACATTTCGCGGCTGAGCGCGCTTGCACTTCGGCTGCGGCAGGCGTAGCCCTTGGCCCATGCGCGCGCTGACCGATCCCGACCCGCTTCCTGCCTGCCCGGCGCCCTTCAACATGGCGGCCTATGTGCTGGCTGCGGGCCGTGCCGCGCCCGACCGCAGCGCGTTGCAGATCCTGCGCGCCAGCGGGGCCGAGCGGTGGTCCTATGCGCGGCTGATCGCGGCGGTGCGCGGCACGGGCACGGGGCTGTTGCGCGCAGGGCTTCAGCCGGGCGACCGGGTGCTTATGCGGCTGGGCAACACGGTGGACTTCCCGCTGGCCTATCTTGGCGCGATTGCCGCCGGGCTGGTACCGGTGCCAAGCTCGACGCAGTTGACCGGGCGCGAGATCACCGCCATCGCGCAAGAGGTCGCGCCCGCGCTGGTGCTGGCCGCCGAGGGGGTGGCGCTGCCAGACCATCCGGCCCCGGTGCTGGACGTGGCCGCCTTGCGCGCCATGCACGACCTGCCGCCTTGCGACTGGCAGATGGGCGATCCCGACCGGCCCGCCTATATCATCTACACCTCGGGCAGTGGTGGAAGTCCGCGCGCCGTGGTCCACGCCCATCGTGCCATCTGGGCGCGGCGGATGATGTGGGGCGGCTGGTATGGCCTGACGCCCGAGGACCGGATGCTGCATGCCGGCGCCTTCAACTGGAGCTATACGCTCGGCACCGGGCTGATGGACCCCTGGGCCATCGGCGCGACCGCGCTGATCCCCGCGCCCGATGCACCGCTGGCCCTGCTGCTCAAGCGGTTCGACGCGACGCTCTTCGCCGCTGTGCCGGGTGTCTATCGGCAGATGCTGAAAGCCGGGGCCAAGCTGGACCTGCCGCGCCTGCGACACGGCCTCTCGGCGGGCGAGAAGCTGCCCGATGCAACCCGTGACGCCTGGCGCAATGCCACGGGCTGCGAGATTTACGAGGCGCTGGGCATGTCGGAATGCTCGACCTTCATCTCCAGCGCGCCGGGCCGCCCTGCGCCCCCGGGCAGTGCGGGCTACCCGCAGGACGGGCGCCGCGTGGCGGTGCTGGGCAGCGACGGCACCCCTGTCGTGCGCGGGCAGGACGGGGTGCTCGCCGTCCACCGCAGCGATCCGGGGCTGATGCTGGGCTATCTGGGCGCAGGCGGGGCGGAGCTGCCGCTTTCGGGTGAGTGGTTCGCGACCGGCGACCGGGTGCGGATGGAGGATGATGGCGCGATCACCTATCTGGGCCGCGACGACGACATGATGAACGCGGGCGGCTTCCGCGTCTCGCCCATCGAGGTCGAGCGCGCGCTGGCCGATATTCCGGGCGTGAGCGATATCGCCTGCACCGAGGTCAGCCTGCGCCCCGGGGTCAGCGTCATAGCGGCCTTCTACACCGCCGAGGCGCCGCTGGCGGAAGAGGGGCTGATGGCGCATGCCGCCGAACGCCTCGCGCGTTACAAGCAGCCGCGCCTGTATCGGCATTGCGAGGCCCTGCCGCGCAGCGCCAATGGCAAGCTCTCGCGCCGCGCCCTGCGCGCGGATTTCGAGGGGGCCGCATGATCCCGCTCGAGATCTGGTCCGACCCGATCTGCCCGTGGTGCTATATCGGCAAGGCGCGGCTGGACCGTGCGCTGGAATCGCGCCCCGACCACCCGTTCGACATTCGCTGGCGGCCATTCCAGCTGAACCCCGACATGCCTGCTGGCGGCATGGACCGCGAAGAGTATCTGTCGCTGAAATTCGGCGGCACCGAAGGGGTGCTCGACGCCTACCGCCCCGTGATCGCCGCCGCGGAAGAGACGGGCCTCGCGCTGGACCTCTCCGGCATCGCGCGGGTGCCGAACACGCTGGGTGCGCACCGGCTGATCCACTGGGCCGGGCTCGAGGGGCGGCAGGCGGCCATGGTCGCAGCCCTTTTCCGGGCCTATTTTCGCGAAGGGCGCGATATCGGCGCGCATGCGACCCTGGCCGAACTGGCCGAGGGTTGCGGGATGGACCGCGCAATGGTCGAGCGCCTGCTGGCAAGCGATGCCGATGCCGGGGCGATCCGCGAGGCCGATCGCGACGCCCGGGCGCGGGGCATGACCGGCGTGCCCTGCTTCATCCTGGGCGGCGAATACGCCATCGCGGGCGCACAGCCGGTTTCGCTGTGGCAAGAGGTGATCGACGACCTGGCCCAAGCGGGCCGCGCATGAACCGCCTTACCCCGACGCGGCAGTTGCGCTTCGGCGAGTTCGTGGCGCTGATGGCGTTGATGATGTCGACCGTGGCGTTCTCCCTCGACGCGATGCTGCCCGCGCTGCCCACGATCGGGCGGGAACTCTCACCCGACATGCCGGCGCGCGGGCAACTCATCATCACGGCCTTTGTCTTCGGGCTGGGGCTGGGCACGCTGATCTGCGGGCCGGTCTCGGACGCGTTCGGGCGCAAGTCGGTGCTGCTGGCGGGGCTCGCGCTCTACCTCGCGGGGGCGCTGCTGGCCGTGCAGGCGGCCAGCATCGAGGCGCTGCTTGCGGCGCGCTTCCTGCAGGGGCTGGGGGCGGCGGCGCCGCGCGTGGTGGCCACTGCAATGGTGCGCGACCTTTATGAGGGCCGGGCGATGGCGCGTGTCACCTCGATCATCATGACGCTCTTTGTTCTGGTCCCGGCGATTGCGCCGTCGATCGGGGCGGGGATCATCTGGCTGTCGGACTGGCGGATGATCTTTTTCGCCTTCGTCGTGTTCGGCCTCGTCTCGGGTCTGTGGCTGATGCTGCGCCAGCCGGAATCGCTGCCGCCCGAGCGGCGTCGCCCGCTGCGCCCGCGCGCCATCGGTGCCGCGCTGGTCGAGATCGTGACGAACCCGTCGGTGATGGTCTATGTCGTGGCGCTGATATTCGCCTTCGCGCCGCTGTTCGCGTGGCTGTCCAACCTGCCGATGATCTTCGACGACGTCTATGATCGCGCCAGCACCTTCCATTTCTGGTTTGCCGCCACGGCGCTGGTCGCGGGCACGGCCAGCTTCGCCAATGCGAAACTCGTCATGCGCCACGGCATGAAGAAGATCGCCACCTATGCCTTTGCCTGGCAGGCGGGCGTGTCGGTGCTGTTTCTGGGGCTCTTGCAACTCGGCCCGCCCGCGCCGTGGGATTTCGGGCTGTTCTTCGCCTTCATGTGCACGGCGTTCTTCTCGATCGGGATGACCTTCGGCAACCTCAACGCGCTGGCGCTGCAACCGTTGGGGCATATGGCGGGGCTTGGCTCTTCGGTGGTCATGTCGCTCTCGACCACGGGCTCGGTGCTGGTCGCGCTGCCGATCTCGCTGGCCTATGACGGCACGCCGCTGCCGCTGATCGCGGGCATGATCTTCTGTGCCACGATGGCGCTGTCGCTCATGCTGCTTGCGCGCAGAGTTGCGCGCGATGAGCCGGCGTGATTAAGCTTGGCGCGACGCCGGTCTGACATCGTGCAGCCGGAACTTGTGAAAGGGTCCGTCATGGAACTTGTCCTCGCGCTGGTGGTGCTGCTGGTTCTGATCGTCCTGCTGGGGCTGAAGATCGTGCCGCAATCCGAGAATTTTGTCGTCACCCGTCTGGGCGCCTACCGGCGAACCCTCGATGCGGGCGTCAATGTCATCGTCCCGTTCCTCGACCGGGTGCACTCCAAGGTGCCTGTGAATGATCAGGTGCTTAATGACATCTCGCTCGAAGTAGTTTCCGCCGACAACGTCGTCTTCGGCTGCCAACTTCTCGTCGTCTACCGGATCGAGAATCCCGAAGCCGCCGTTTTCCGGGTCAACAAGATAGATGATCTGGTCATAGGTCTGGTACAATCGCTGGTGCGTTCCGAACTCGGCAAGGTGGAACTGGACGCAGTGCAATCGGATCGTGGATCGCTGAACGTGGCGCTTCTTGAAGCGCTGGAGGATGCAGGCAAGACCTATGGCATCCGCATTTCGCGGTCGGAAATCACCGACGTCAAGCTGAACGAGACCACGCAGAAGGCCATGGCCGAGGTGCTGGCCGCCGAGCGCGAGCGCCGCGCCGCCATCACCCGCGCCGAGGGCCAGCGCCGTGCCGCCGAGCTTGCCGCCGATGCCGAACTCTATGAGGCCCAGCGCCGCGCCGATGCCATCCGCGCCATCGCGGACGCCAACGCCGAGGCCAACCGCGCCATCGCCGCCTCGCTGGAGGGCGAGAATGCGCGCGAGGCGCTGACCTTCCAGACCGCGCGCATGCAGGTCGAGGCGCTGGAAGGGCTGTCGAAATCCGACAACGCGAAACTCATCATGCTGCCGGGCGGGGCGTCCAACGCCTTCCGCGAGGCAGCGGCGATCCTGAAGGAGGTCTAGCGCGATGGAGGCTCTCGGGCTGCCCGACTGGCTGATATGGGGGCTGATCGCGGTCGCGCTGCTCGCGGTCGAGATGATGACCGTGACCTATATCGCGCTGGGCTTTGCGGCGGGCGCGGTGGTGGCGGGGCTGTTGAGCTTCCTGTTTCCCGGAATGCACGTTTTCGTGCAGGCGCTGATCTGGGCGCTGGTCGGGGCGGCGGTGTGGCTGGGCATCGCGCGCTGGAATGCCGCGTTCCGCAAGACCCATCGCGACATCAACGACTTCGACCCGCTCGACTCGCTGCCCGAATCCGACCGCCGTCGCCGCGCACCGTCCAGGGACAAGGGCAACGAGAAGTAGAGCCGCGACCCTTGCCCCGCGCAAGCGCCCTCGGGGCGTGCGGGGTGGGCGGGCTCGGCCCGAGGGCGCTTTGCGCATGCGCCAGTGGGGTCAGGCGGTTGCCGAGTAAAGCCCCTCATAGATCGGTGACAGAGTCTCGGTGTCAAAGAGCGACGAGACCGAGGTGCCCTTCCAGGTATTCAGGATGCCCTGCGCGAACATCGGCGCGGTCGGCACGATGCGGATATTGGGCGCGTCGAGCACGGCTTCGGTCGGCGTGATCGAATCGGTGATGACCAGCGATTTCATCACCGAATTGGTGATCCGCTCGACCGCCGGGCCGGACAGCACGCCATGGGTGATATAGCTGTGCACCTCGACGGCGCCGGCCTCGACGAGCACCTCGGCGGCCTTGCACAGCGTCCCGGCAGTGTCGCAGATATCATCGACGATGATGCAGGTCTTGCCCGCCACATCACCGATCACCGTCATCTCGGCCACCTCGCCCACCTTCTCGCGGCGCTTGTCCACGATGGCCAGCGCGCAGCCCAGCCGCTTGGCCAGCTCGCGCGCGCGCGCCACGCCGCCCACATCGGGCGAGACGATCGTCACATCCGCCAGCCGCCCCTTGAAATGGTGCTGGACATCCAGCGCAAAGACCGGCGCCGCATAGAGGTTGTCCACCGGAATGTCGAAGAAGCCCTGGATCTGCGCCGCATGAAGGTCCAGCGTCAGCACCCGCTCAATCCCGGCCTGGGTGATCATGTTGGCCACCAGCTTGGCCGAGATCGGCGTGCGTGCCTTGGTCCGCCGGTCCTGCCGCGCATAGCCGAAATAGGGGATGACAGCTGTGATCCGCGCCGCCGAGGACCGCTTGAGCGCATCAGCGATGATCAGCAACTCCATCAGATGGTCATTGGCGGGTTTCGAGGTCGACTGGATGATGAACATGTCCTCGCCGCGGACATTCTCGAACACCTCGACGAACACTTCGCCATCGTTGAACCGCTCGACGCGTGCGTCGACCAGCGCGACCGACATTCCGCGGTGCAGGCTCATGCGGCGCGCGATTCCCCGCGCCAGCATGGGGTTGGCGTTCCCGGCTATCAGTTTGGGTTCCTGTCGGTCGATCATGATGGGTCCTTGCTACCGCATAGCGTTGACACCGCTTATCACCCCGTCACAAGCTTGCAAACTCCATCTCCGCCAACAGGGGGCAGCACGCATGGCGCATATCGACTATTATCTCAGCCCGATCTCGCCCTGGACGCATCTGGCCGGGCAGCGGCCGGCGCAGATCGCAAAGGCGGCGGGCGCGACGATCCGCTACAAGCCCGTCGACATGGCGGCGCTGTTCCAGCGCACGGACGGCAAGCTGGCGTATGATCGGCATGAAAGCCGTCAGGCCTACCGGCTGCAGGAACTGGCGCGCTGGTCGACGCGTCTGCAGGTGCCGCTTACGCTGCGGCCCGCGCATTTCCCCACCAACGCCGCGCCTGCCGCCTACGCCATCATCGCCGCGCAAGAGGCGGGCGGCGATGTGGGGGCGCTGGTCCACGCGCTGACCCGCGCCTGCTGGGAAGAAGAACGCGACATCGCTCAGGACGACGTGATCCGCGACTGCCTCAGCGCCACCGGCTTCGATACCGGGCTCGCCTTCAGCGCGATGCTGACCGGCGCCGAGATCTACCCCCGCAACCTTGAGGAGGCAGTGCAGGCGGGCGTGTTCGGGGCACCGTTCTTCATCGTCGGCGACGAGCGCTTCTGGGGGCAGGACCGGCTGGAGTTTCTGGCCGAGCATCTGGGCGTCAGCCCTTAGCGTCGCGCCTGCTCACGGCACGCACGCAAGCAGAAGCCCCGCGCAGGTCAGTGCGCGGGGCTTGCCGGAGTATCTGCAAACTGTCAGGCGGCTTCGGCGGCCGCCGCTGCCGCGGCATTGCGGCGCTCACTCTCTTCGCGCGACAGCGCGACCGAGGTGCGCACCCCGCGTGCCACGAATTCCATCAGCCCGTTGACGACCCGCTCATTGGGGTCGATGCCCGCACAGCTCAGCACTTCGCGCCCGTCGCGCGACCGCGCCCAGCGGGCAATCTGCTCGGGACCATTGCCATACTTCTTGTCGTCGGAGATGGCGTCGTCCAGCGCAGCAAGAACCACCGCCGCAAACAGCTTGCGAGCGCGTGCGCCTTGCTCATGTGTGAAGGCCGTGCCATCTGCTGCATCAAACATAAATCCGTCCTTGTTCTTGCTCTTGCATTCACCGCGAACGCCTGCATACGACCTTTCGCCCGTGATTCGCTACGTCCAAAACGCATGCCTGCCATGCGTCAGGCGCATATCTGGGCAGGTGGCGAAGCTATATCCTGTTCTTGCGCCAGACCCATCCGCGCGATATAGGCACCGCAGTCTCTCATTCAAGGTCAGTGCAAGGCCCGCTCATGCCCAAGATCAACGGAAATGAAATTCGCCCGGGAAATGTGCTCGAGCATGATGGCGGGCTGTGGGTCGCCGTGAAGGTCGGCCATGTGAAGCCCGGCAAGGGCGGGGCGTTTGCTCAGGTCGAGTTGAAGAACCTCCGCGACGGGCGCAAACTGAACGAACGCTTTCGTTCGGACGACAAGGTCGAGCGGGTGCGGCTCGAACAGAAGGACCAGCAATTCCTTTATGAGAGCGACGGGCGGCTGGTCGTCATGGATATGGAGAGCTTCGAGCAGGTCGAGCTTGACGCCGAGATCCTCGGCGAGCGCCGTCCCTTCCTGCAGGACGGCATGACCGTGACGGTCGAATATTACGGCGACGAGGCGCTGAACATCGCCCTGCCACAAAAAGTGACCTGCAAGGTGGTCGAGACCGAGCCCGTGGTAAAGGGCCAGACCGCTGCCAAAAGCTTCAAGCCAGCCGTTCTGGACAACGGCGTGCGGGTGCAAGTGCCGCCCTTTGTCGGGCCGGATGAAGATATTGTCATCAATACTGAAACGTTCGAATACGCCGAACGCGCCTGAACGGCATCACTTTTCGGTCTGACCGGCTTGCCGCGTCGGGCACTGGTGGCGTATGCCGCAGCCAGACCCGCGATGGAGCCTCCGATATGCGCCTTGCCGCCGCCCTGACGGCCCTGTGCCTGTTTGCAACCGATCTGGCGGCAGACGGGGTGCAGATACGGCTGGACTGGACCGAGGGAGCGGGGCTGGGGTCAGAGGCGCTGGTCGTGATCCGCTCGCCCGAGGGGGTGCCTGTGATGTCGGTGCGCGAGCGCGTCACTGAGGAGGGCACGATGGCGCAGGTCGTGTTGCCTGCGCTGACCAGCACTGCGGCAAGCGTTCAGGCCGGGCTGGTGACCGAAGGGCGCGTCGTGGCGCAAAGCGCCACGCGCCCGATCACCGGACGCGATTTCGAACTGGATCTGCGCCTCTCGCGCGCGTTGGCCGTGGGGTTCGCCGATGTCTGGGCCTGCGCCGAGGACGACACGGTGCGCATTGTCTGGACCGAGGACGGCTTGCGCGCCGAAAGCCGTGACGCCAGCGCCGAGATGCGCGCGACCGCGGTCGAGGACGTCTATCGCGACACCGAAGGCAGCCGCGCGGCGTTTGGTGTGAACATCGCCGAGATCAGCATCGACGGGCGGGAAATGGGTGCCTGTCGCCCGACACTCTACCCGCCGGTGCTGCCGATGGACCTGCGGGCTCTGGACGACGACTGGCGCATTCATCTCGGTGTTGATCGCGCCGAACTCGACCTGCCGGGGCTACCCGAAGAGGTCGCCGAAACCGGCATTCGCCTGGCGGCCCCGCGCGATGGGACAGTCCGCGTCACGGGGACGAATCTCGACCTGCTTCTGCGTGACATGTCCTGCCGGACACAGGTGACCGACCTGACTTATCCTGTCTCGGCATCCCTGCGCGACGGGCCCGAGGGGGTTACGGTCGAGGGCTGCGGGGGCGACCCGCTCGCGCTGCTGGCGGGCGAGGCGTGGGAGGTCACGAGCCTTTTCGGCATTCCCTTCAATACGACGACACCGCGCATGACCCTGCGCATTGCCGGGGCGGAAATCTCGGGGCGCACCTCGTGCAACCGCTATCTCGGGCGTGCCGAGACCGGCAACGGGCAACTCGCGTTCCGCGAACTCGGCACCACGCGGCTGGCCTGCCCGACCGATCTGTCGAATCTCGAACTGCGCTTCCTCGACGTGCTGGAGGGGGCCACCGGGTTCGACATCTGGCGCGACGGCACCGGGCTGACCCTGCGCGCGGGACCGATCCCGCTGCTGACAGCGCAGCGGCCCTAGCCCCGGGGCTGCGCGCCGCCTTCCTTGACCGCCTCCATAACCACATGGGTCGAGGTCGAGGTGATATGCGGCAGTCCCGAGATATGCTCGGCCAGCACTCGGCGATAGGCGACGATATCGCTGCTGCGTACCTTCAGCAGGTAATCGAAAGCCCCGGCGATCAGGTGGCACTCCTCGATCTCCGGCACTGCGCGCACGGCGTCGTTGAAGGCCCGCAGCGCCGCTTCGCGGGTGTCGGACAACTTGATCTCGACAAAGGCGATGTGCGCGGCATCAATAGCTTGCGGGTCGATCTGCGCGCGATAACCTGTGATCACGCCAAGTTCCTCCAGCCGGCGCAGCCGCGCCTGGGTGGGGGATTTGGTCAGCCCGATTCGGGTCGCCAGTTCGGTGACGCTGATCCGCCCCTCGACCGCCAGATGGCGCAGGATCGCATGGTCGAAGCTGTCCAGTTTCACGCGGGTCATATGCTTGCGTTCCTTGCTGACTGAAGTCCGATTTCCTGCCTTCTGTGACATTTCAGGCGAATATCAGCAAGCAAATCTGACATACTCAGGGTATCTTCCGTCTTGCGATTGCGAAGGAGGTTCGCCATGCCGACCCAGACCCTGCCCCGTTCGATCAGCCATGATATCCTGCGCGACGAGGCGCAGCTGGTGGCTGATGCCGTCGCCACTGCGGCGCTGGACGCCGATGCGCGGGCGCGGATCAGCGCGCAGGCGGCGGCGCTGGTCAGCGATATCCGCAACAGCGACACGCCGGGGCTGATGGAGGTGTTCCTGGCCGAATACGGCCTGTCGACGGATGAAGGTATCGCGCTGATGTGTCTGGCCGAGGCGCTGTTGCGCGTGCCTGATGCCGAGACGATGGACGATCTGATCGAGGACAAGATCGCGCCGTCCGACTGGGGGCGGCATATGGGCAAATCCTCCTCCAGCCTTGTCAACGCCTCGACCTGGGCGCTGATGCTGACGGGCCGCGTGCTGGACGACCGGCGCGTGAGCGCGGCGCAGGTGCTGCGCGGTGCGATCAAGCGTCTGGGCGAGCCGGTGATCCGCACCGCTGTCGGGCGCGCCATGCGCGAGATGGGCAAACAATTCGTGCTGGGCGAAAGCATCGACGGCGCCATGACCCGCGCCGCAAAGCTCGAGGCGCGCGGCTACTCGTACTCCTACGACATGCTGGGCGAGGCTGCGCGCACCATGGACGACGCCAAGCGCTACCACGCGGCCTATGCGCGGGCGATCAAGTCGATCGGGGCGCGCGCCAGCGGCAATGACATCCGCACCAATCCCGGCATCTCGGTCAAGCTCTCGGCGCTGCACCCGCGCTATGAGGTCGCGCAGCGCGACCGGGTGATGGCCGAGCTGGTGCCCCGGCTGCGCGAACTGGCTCGGCTGGCGGCGGCGCTGGGGCTGGGTTTCAACATCGACGCGGAAGAGGCCGACCGGCTGGCACTCTCGCTCGAGGTGATCGGCGAAGTGCTGCGCGACCCCGCGCTGGAAGGCTGGGACGGCTTCGGCGTCGTGGTGCAGGCTTATGGCCCGCGCGCGGGCGATGTGATCGACTGGCTGGGCGAACAGGCCGACGCGCTCGACCGCAAGCTGATGGTGCGGCTGGTCAAGGGGGCCTATTGGGACACTGAGATCAAGCGCGCACAGGTGATGGGGCTGGACGGCTTCCCGGTGCTGACGCGCAAGTCGGCGACCGATGTGAACTACATCGCCTGCGCGCGCAAGCTGATGGGCTGGCGCCAGCGGCTCTACCCGCAATTCGCCACGCATAACGCGCATACGGTCGCGGCGGTGCTTGAGATGGCAACGCAGATGGGCGTCAGCGCGCTGGATTACGAGTTCCAGCGACTGCATGGCATGGGCGAGCAGTTGCACGATCTGGTGCTGACACGCGAGGGCACGCGCTGCCGCATCTATGCGCCGGTGGGGGCGCACAAGGACCTGCTGGCCTATCTGGTGCGGCGGCTGCTGGAAAACGGGGCGAATTCGTCCTTCGTCAACCAGATCGTCGATGAGGATGTGCCGCCCGAGACTGTCGCGGCCTGCCCCTTTGCCGCGCTCGAGGCGCAGGCGACAGGGCCGGACCCGCGCATCGCGACCGGGCCGGGGCTGTTCGGGGCCGGACGGCGCAACGCGCGCGGGTGGGACCTGACGGCAGCGGATGATCTGGACGGGATCAGTGAGGCCCGTGCGCCCTTCCGCAAGACACAGTTTGACGCCGGTCCGTTGCTGGCCAGCGCGGTATCGGCGAGCGTGGCGCACCAGGTGGTGAACCCCGCTGACCCGGATGATGTCGTGGGGCAGGTGCGCTGGGCCACGGCCGAGGATGTGGACCGCGCGCTTGACCACGCGACGCCCTGGCAGGTCGAGGCCAGCCAGCGCGCCGCGGTCCTGCGCCAGGCGGCTGACCTTTATGAAGCGCATTTCGGCGAAATCTTCGCGCTGGTCGCGCGCGAGGCGGGCAAGAGCCAGGCCGATGCGGTGGGCGAATTGCGCGAGGCAGTGGATTTCCTGCGCTACTACGCGACACAGGCCGAGGCGCTCGAACATCCGGCGCGCGGCATTTTCACCTGCATCAGCCCGTGGAACTTTCCGCTGGCGATCTTCACAGGCCAGATCGCAGGCGCGCTCGCGGCGGGCAATGGCGTGCTCGCCAAACCCGCCGAACAGACGCCGCTGATCGCCCACCGCGCCGCGCAACTGCTGCACGAGGCCGGGGTGCCGCGCGCGGTGTTGCAGTTTCTGCCCGGCGAGGGTGCCAGCGTCGGTGCGGCCTTGACCTCGGACAGCCGCGTGGATGGCGTGGCCTTCACCGGCTCGACTGCGACGGCGCAGGTGATCCGCCGCGCCATGGCCGAGCATTTGGCCCCCGGCGCGCCGCTGATCGCCGAGACGGGCGGGCTGAACGCGATGATCGTGGACAGCACGGCCCTGCCGGAACAGGCCGTGCGCGATGTTCTGGCCTCGAGCTTCCAGTCGGCGGGGCAGCGCTGCTCGGCGCTGCGCTGTCTTTACGTGCAGCAGGACATCGCCGAGGACTTCCAGAAAATGCTGTTCGGCGCGATGGATGAGCTGCGGCTGGGCGACCCCTGGGATCTGTCCACCGATGTCGGGCCGGTGATCGACACCGAGGCCCAGGAACAGATCGCCGCCTATGTGGACGCGGCGCGCGCCGAAGGCCGGGTGCTGCACACGCTGACGGCCCCCGAGCGCGGGCGCTTCATCGCGCCGAGTGTGATCCGTGTGGACGGGATCGCGGCGCTGGAGCGCGAGGTGTTCGGGCCGGTGCTGCATCTGGCGACCTTCCGCGCGGGCGATCTGGACCGCGTGCTGGCCGACGTGAATGCCACGGGCTACGGGCTGACCTTCGGGCTGCACACCCGCATCGACGCGCGCGTGCAGCATGTGGTCGAGCGCGTTGCAGTGGGCAATGTCTATGTCAACCGCAACCAGATCGGCGCGGTCGTGGGCAGCCAGCCCTTCGGCGGTGAGGGCCTGTCGGGCACCGGCCCCAAGGCGGGCGGGCCGCATTACGTCACACGCTTCACGCGCCATGCCGCCGACCCGGTTGCCAAGCCAGCGCCCGCACTGCCCCGCACCAAGCTGGAGGCCGCGCTGCGCGGCCTTGCCGACGCCCCACCCGAGACGAGCGTGCAGGACATGCCCGGCCCGACGGGCGAGGCCAACCGGCTCGCGACAACGCCTCGCCCGCCGCTACTCTGCCTCGGCCCCGGCGCAGAGGTGGCAGAGCGACAGGCGCAGGCGGTCAGGGCACAGGGGGGGCGCGCTGTGGTGCTGCCGGGCCTGCCCGAGGGGCTGGATGCGGTCGAGGGGTTCAGCGGCGTGATCTTCTGGGGCGACGAGCGTCAGGCGCGCGAAATCGCCCGCGCGCTGGCCACCCGCCCCGGCCCGATCCTGCCGCTGATCACCGACTGGCCCGATGCGGCGCATCTGCTGCTGGAGCGGCATCTGTGCGTGGACACCACCGCTTCGGGCGGGAACGCGCAGTTGCTGGCCGAGATCGGCGGCTGAGGCGGGATCCGGCTGGTCCGTTCGGTGCGGCGCTTTCGGGCCAGTCGCAAGGGCCGGAAAACACGTCACCTTGCGCCGTGGTCAGCCGGAAGCTCTATGACGCGGGGCAGGGGGGCTCTACCCCCTGCGTCGCCATTGTCGCTCCGACCAATGGCGCGACAATGGCGATTACCCCCGGGAAATTTGCGACAAAGATGAATTGGCGTGGTTATTCGGCAGCCTGGGCGCTGGCCGCTTCGATCTCGGCGGCGCGGCGTTCGACCTGCTCGACGATATGCTCGATCATCTGCTCGTTCGAGAGCTTGTGGCTCTGCTTGCCCGCGAGATAGACCATGCCCGAGCCCGCGCCGCCACCGGTGAAGCCGATATCGGTCATCAGCGCCTCGCCCGGGCCATTGACCACGCAACCGATGATCGAGAGCGACATCGGCGTCTTGATATGCGCGAGCCGTTCTTCGAGGATGCCGACAGTCTTGATCACGTCGAAGCCCTGCCGTGCGCAGGACGGACAGGAGATGATGTTGACGCCGCGATGGCGCAGGCCCAGCGATTTCAGGATCTCGTAGCCGATCTTGACCTCTTCGACCGGGTCGGCCGAGAGCGAGACGCGGATCGTGTCGCCGATGCCCATCCACAAGAGGTTGCCCAGCCCGATGGCCGACTTGACCGTGCCCGAGACCAGCCCGCCCGCCTCGGTGATGCCGAGATGGATGGGGGCGTCGGTGGCCTCGGCCAGCCCCATATAGGCGGCCGAGGCGAGGAACACGTCCGACGCCTTCACGCTGATCTTGAACTCATGGAAATCATTGTCCTGCAGGATGCGGATATGGTCGAGCCCGCTCTCGATCATCGCCTCGGGGCAGGGCTCGCCGTATTTTTCCAGCAGATGGCGCTCGAGCGAGCCTGCATTGACGCCGATACGGATCGAGCAGCCATTGTCGCGCGCGGCCTTGATCACCTCGCGCACGCGGGTCGCGTCGCCAATATTGCCGGGGTTGATGCGCAGGCAGGCAGCACCCGCCTCGGCGGCCTCGATCCCGCGCTTGTAGTGGAAATGGATGTCCGCGACGATCGGCACTGGGCTTTCACGCGTGACCTCGCGCAGGGCGCGCGAGGCGGCCTCGTCCGGGACCGAGACGCGGACGATATCAGCGCCCGCCTCGGCACAGGCGAGCACCTGCGCGATGGTGGCTTTCGCGTCCGACGAGTCGGTGTTGGTCATCGTCTGGACCGTGATCGGCGCGTCCCCGCCCACGGGCACCGGTCCGACCATGATCTGGCGCGACTTGCGGCGGGTGATGTTGCGCCAGGGGCGAATGTGGTTGTGGTCCATCGGGCGCGTGCCTTTGCCTGTCATCCGTGCCTGACACCATACGGGAAATGCGGCGCGGCAACAACGCCGCACCGCCGGTTGGGGCAGGAAAAACCCTGTCGGATCAGTTCTCGATTTCCGCGACGTCGATGAATTCGCGCAGATCGCCGTCGCCTTCGATATCGGCCACGGCGAAACGCTCGGTCACCGCATCGGGCGACAGCGCGATCTGGTCGACCACCTGCGCGCCAGGGGCGGTGGGGCCGTAGGGCTGGCCATCGACAAGCAGATAGACCGAGCCCGAATTGCCCGCGCGCAGGGTGGGCGGGGTCTCGGATTGCGGCACGGTGTAGCGCTCGCCTGCGTCCAGCACCTTTTCAAACAGAACGGTACCATCGGCCCCGCGCACGCGAATCCAGCTTGGCCGAACCGCCAGCAACTCAAGCTCGGGCGGGCCGTCGCGCGTGACACGGGTGACGCCCGGGCTGGTGCTCATTTCCTCGACCTCGGCCAGCGCCGAGGCGATGGCCGAGCGGATATCGCCCTCATCGGCGTCCTGGGCAGGCTCGCGCGGGTCGATTGCGGCAATGGGGCCGTCACGCGACACGATGACGGGCAGGTCCAGCGCCTCGGGGCGGTAGTCGCGGACCACGCCCTGCGCCGAGCTTGTCACCTCGTCGCTGATCTGGCCGACGCGCAGCGCGGGTTCCTCGGAAATGCCCATCCGCGGGCCCGAGCCGGCGATGATCGGGTCCAGACTGTCAAGCACTTCGGGCGACTGGTCGGCAGGCGCCAGATTGACGCGCTGCACCTCGCGCAGCACGGTCCAGCCGCCAAAGCCGATGCCGAGGATCAACAAGACCATCACGGCGATGGAGCCCACGGCCACCGGGTCGATACGACGCCAGATCGGATCGGGCTCGGCCGCCATGCGGGTGCGCGACAGCAGACCTTGCGAGAAATCCCGGTTCGCGGCGGATACGGCAACCGGGGTGTTCGGCGAGGTTCGGATCACGTCCGCGCTGACGGCAAAGCCGGTCTCGGCGCAGAACTTCGCGTAACACCAGTCCGGGTCCATCCCCAGATACCGCGCGTAAGAGCGGACATAGCCCGCCACGAAACTCGCTGCCTCGAAGGCCGACAGATCGCCCGCCTCTATCGCCGCGATGTAGGTCGCGCGGATGTGCAACTCGCGCTGCACATCAAGAAGCGATTTGCCCAGGGTCGCGCGCTCGCCGCGCATCAGATCGCCGAGCGTGACCTCGAATTCATCAAAGCCCAGTGCTGCGGGCTGTTGTGTGCTGTGATCGCCCTGTTCAGGCTTGCTGCCGAACCATTTCATTACCCGCCCCTAAGATCGCCGTGCTGCCGTCAACCGCCTATTGTCGTGTCCGCCCGCAGTTTCCCTGCGTGACAGCGTAATGACATGATAGTGATTTCTGCGCGGAATTGAAGCGATAAGAGGGGTCACGCCGAAATTTCGGCGCGATTCAGCGCACAATGTGCCCACAACCCATCCATGGCGCGCACAAGATCATCAATCATCCCGGGATTGTGGACGGGCGAGGGGGTGAACCGCAACCGTTCTGTCCCGCGCGGGACCGTCGGGAAGTTGATCGGCTGAACATAAATCCCGTGTCTTTCCAGCAGCATGTCAGAGATGAGCTTGCAGTGCACCGGGTCGCCGACATGCACGGGCACGATGTGGCTGCCATGGTCGATGATCGGCAACCCCAGCCCGCGCAGACGCAGCTTGAGAATGCGGGCGTGTTCCTGTTGCTTGTCGCGCAGGTGCTGCGCTGTCTTCAGGTGGTTGACCGAGGCCACCGCCCCGGCGGCCACAGCGGGCGGCAATGACGTGGTGAAGATGAAGCCCGGCGCGTAAGAGCGCACGGCGTCGCACATTTTCGCGCTGGCGGCGATATAGCCGCCCATCACGCCGTAAGCCTTGGCCAATGTGCCGTTGACGATGTCGATTCGGCCCATCAACCCGTCGCGCTCGGCCACACCGGCACCGCGCGGGCCATACATGCCCACGGCATGCACCTCGTCGATATAGGTCAGCGCGCCGAATTCGTCGGCCAGATCGCAGATCGCCTCGATCGGGCCGAAATCGCCATCCATCGAATAGATCGACTCGAACGCGATCAGCTTGGGCGCGGCGGGGTCGTCGGCTTCCATCAACTCGCGCAGATGGGCGACATCATTGTGCCGGAAGATGCGCTTGGCCCCGCCATTGCGGCGCACCCCCTCGATCATCGAGGCGTGGTTGAGCGCGTCCGAATAGATGATCAGCCCCGGAAAAAGCTTGGGCAGGGTCGAGAGTGTGGCGTCATTGGCGATATAGGCCGAAGTGAAGATCAGCGCGGCCTCTTTCTGGTGCAGATCGGCCAGCGCGCCCTCGAGCCGTTTGTGCCAGACCGTCGTGCCAGAGATGTTGCGCGTGCCGCCCGAGCCCGCGCCCGTGGCGTCGAGCGCCTCGTGCATCGCTTCGAGTACGACGGGGTTCTGGCCCATGCCCAGATAGTCGTTGCCGCACCAGACGACGATGTCCTGCTCGCTCCCGTCGGGGCGGGTCCAGACCGCGCGGGGGAAATGGCCCTTGCGACGCTCGATGTCGATGAAGGTCCTGTAGCGCCCTTCTTCATGCAGCCGGTTGATGGCGGCATCCAGTGCAGCAGTGTAGTTCAAGACCCTCTCCTCGCCGTCCAGCTGGGTGGTGTCACATCGTCTTATCTGACTATCGCCCCTCAGGCAAAGACAGACCCCTCTCCTACCCAGAGCTATCCCGGGAAATATCGGACAAACATGATCCAGATCAATGCCGAACGCCTCTATTCCGCCCGTTCGACCGGCGACCGCTTGTCGCGGGCGGGTCCGCTCATTCCGGGCTGATTTCCAGCACGATCTCGCACCCGGCCGCGTCGTTGCGGACTGCATTACAACCTTCCAGCGCGGCCATGCGGGCCTCGTCAAGATTGGGCAGGTCCGCGATGGCGACCGCGGACTCGACCGGCACGCCGTCGCGGATAAAGCCTTCGCCGGGCGCCACGGCCAGCGCGGCGAAGCCGCCGCTTTGCGGCACGAACAGCTCTAGCGCATCGGAACTCTGGCCGATGATTCGTAGCGTGGTGACCTCTTCCTCGGTCAGAAAGGGATGCAGGGTCACGGCGACGGTCGCGCCATCAAGGCTGTATTGCTCGACCTGCTGGGCAGGCAGGGCGGTGGCAGCGCAAGCCAGCGCGAGCGCGGGAAGGGCGGTGCGGATCATCAGAGCCTCCGGAATCACTGTGTTTCGCCCTGCTTATACCGTGCAACACCGTTCTGGACAGCCCGTCCCGCTCTGTTACGTTGCGCCGCGATTGCCCAGACAGGAGTCGCTGATGTCCGATGCCCTCAACGCCGTTCTTGACCGGATCGATGCGGAGTTGCCCGCAAGTCTCGATCGGTTGTTCGATCTCTTGCGCATCCCGTCGATCTCGACCGACCCGGCCCATGCCGGTGATGTCGCGCGCGCAGCCGACTGGCTGGTACAGGACCTTGAGAGCATTGGCTTTTCTGCCCGCGCCGACCAGACAGCGGGGCATCCGATGGTGGTTGCAAAAGGCGGGGCCGGGGAGGGGCCGCATCTGCTGTTCTACGGTCATTACGACGTGCAGCCGGTCGACCCGCTCGATCTGTGGGACCGCCCACCTTTCGAGCCTGAACTGCAGGACACACCCAACGGAAAAGTGATCCGCGCGCGCGGCGCGTCCGATGACAAGGGCCAGCTCATGACCTTTGTCGAGGCCTGCCGCGCGTGGGTCGCGGTGCATGGCAGCCTGCCGGTGAAGCTGACCTTCTGTCTGGAGGGCGAGGAAGAAAGCGGCTCGCCCTCGCTGGTGCCGTATCTCGAGGGCAATCGCGACGCGCTGCGCGCGGATCTGGCGCTGATCTGCGACACCGGGCTTTTCGACGCGCAGACGCCCGCGATCACCACCATGCTGCGTGGTCTGCTGGGCGAAGAGGTGGTGATCCATGGCCCCGAGCGCGATCTGCATTCGGGGCATTTCGGCGGTGCCGCGATCAACCCCGCGCGGGTGCTGGCGCGCATACTTGCCGATCTGCATGACGATCAGGGCCGCATCACGGTGCCGGACTTCTATGACGGGGTGCCGGAACTGCCCGAGGATCTGCGCGCGCAGTGGGGCGGGCTGGGGTTCGACGCCGATGCGTTCCTGGGTGATGTCGGGCTGTCGCAGCCGGCGGGCGAGGCCGGCAGGTCCGCGCTCGAGATGATCTGGTCGCGCCCCACCTGCGAAATCAATGGCATGGTGTCGGGCTACACCGGCGCGGGCTTCAAGACGGTGCTGCCCGCGCAGGCCTCGGCCAAGGTCAGCTTCCGGCTGGTCGGCCAGCAGGACCCGCACAAGCTGCGCGAAAGCTTTCGCGAGTTCGTCCGTGCCCGGCTGCCCGAGGATTGCCGGGTCGAGTTTCAAGAGCATGGCGCCTCGCCTGCCTCGGTCATGGAGACGGCGCATCCTGCGTTCGAGGCAGCGCGCGGGGCGCTCTCGCAGGAATGGCCGCAACCGGCAGCCTTTGTCGGCGCCGGGGGCTCGATCCCGATCGCGGGCTATTTCAAGACCATCCTCGGCATGGATTCGATGCTGGTGGGCTTCAGCAAGGAAGACGACCAGATACACTCGCCAAATGAAAAGTATGATCTGGCAAGTTACCATCGGGGCATCCGGTCATGGGCACGGATTATTGAAGCGGTTGCAAAGGCTTGAGTGGCGAAGCTCACGTGTTGCCCGAGTTCCGGCAGGACCTGCGCGATGTCGGGTTTGTGCAAGACCCTTATGCCGCCTATGACCGGATGCGGGCGCTGGGTCCGCTGGTCTGGTGGCACGAGCTGGGCCTGCCCTGCGCTGTCAGCTTCGCTGCCGCCAATGCGATCCTGCGCGACCGGCGTTTCGGTCGTCCTCCGCCCGAGCCCGTGCTGCATCCCGACCGTCTGGCGCCTTTCTACGCGGTCGAGGCGCATTCGATGCTGGAGATGGAGCCGCCGCGCCACACGCGGCTGCGCGGGCTGGTGCTGCGTGCCTTCACCTCGCGCCGGATTGCGGCGCTTGGCCCTGAGATCGACGCGCTGGCGCACCGCCTGATCGATGCGTTGCCCGCGGGCGAGCCGTTCGACCTGATCCCCGCCTTCGCCCAGGCCATACCGATAACCATCATCGCCCGCCTGCTGGGGGTGCCCGAAAGCATGGCCCCCGATCTGCTGCGCTGGTCGCACGCGATGGTCGCCATGTATCGCCCCGCCCGCACCCGCGCCGAAGAGGATCAGGCCGTTGCCGCCGCGACCGCGTTCGTCGATTTCCTGCGCGCCTATATCGACCGGCGCCGCAGCGAACCGCGCGACGATCTGATCACGCATCTGATCGCCGCCGAGGAAGACGGCGCGCGACTGACGTCGGACGAAATGATTTCGACCTGCATCCTGCTGCTGAATGCCGGGCATGAGGCGACCGTCCACAGCATCGGCAACGCCGTCGCGACGCTGCTTGCGACGGGCCAATTCGGCGCGCCCGTCACCGAGGCGCTGGTCGAGGAATGCCTGCGGATCGATCCGCCGCTGCATCTGTTCACGCGCTGGGCCTATGCGGATATCGACGTGATGGGCCGGGTGATCCCGCAAGGTACGCAAATCGCCTGCCTGCTGGGCGCCGCCAATCGTTGCCCGCGCCATTGGGACGCGCCCGACCGCTTCGACCTCTCCCGCATCCCGCGCCCGAATCTGGCGTTCGGGGCGGGGCTGCATTTCTGCCTCGGCGCACCGCTGGCCCGGCTGGAACTGCAGCGGGCGCTGACTGTTCTCGCCGCCCGGCTGCCCGGTCTGCGGACGGTCGGGCCCCCGCGCTATGCCGATAGCTGGCACTTCCGTGGGCTCGAAGCGCTGCAGGTGGTCGCAGCCTAGGCCTTTCGCTTGCACCCGCGCCCGATATGTTTCACATGAGGCGCGCAAACGGCGGCAAGGCGGGAAAGACGACGGCATGACGGCAAGCGAGAAACCGACCGAGGAAATCTCTGTCCGCGACGTGTTCGGCATCGACTCGGACATGAAGGTAAAGGCCTTTGCCGAGCCCGGCGAGCGGACACCCGCCATCGACCCGACCTACAAGTTCGACCCCGACACCACCCTCGCGATTCTTGCAGGTTTCACCTACAACCGCCGGGTGATGATCCAGGGCTATCACGGCACCGGGAAATCGACCCACATCGAACAGGTGGCAGCCCGGCTGAACTGGTCCGCAGTGCGGGTCAATCTCGACAGCCACATCTCGCGTATCGACATGATCGGCAAGGACGCGATCAAGCTGCGCGAGGGCGTGCAGGTGACCGAGTTCCAGGAGGGCATCCTGCCCTGGGCGCTGCGCAACCCGGTGGCGATCGTCTTCGACGAATACGATGCGGGCCGCCCGGATGTGATGTTCGTGATCCAACGGGTGCTGGAACATGACGGCAAGCTGACCCTGCTGGACCAGAACGAGATCATCACCCCGCACCCGTCCTTCCGGCTGTTCGCCACGGCCAACACCGTCGGTCTGGGCGACACGACGGGCCTTTATCACGGCGTGCAGCAGATCAACCAGGCGCAGATGGACCGCTGGTCGCTGGTGGCGACGCTGAACTACCTGTCCCACGACGCCGAGACCGCCATCGTGCTGGCCAAGAACCCCGCCTACAACACGGCCAAGGGCCGGCAGGAGATCAGCCAGATGGTGACCGTCGCGGACCTGACGCGCACGGCCTTCATGAATGGCGATCTGTCCACGGTGATGTCGCCCCGTACGGTCATCAACTGGGCCGAGAATGCGCGCATCTTCCGCTCGGTCGGCTATGCTTTCCGGCTGTCCTTCCTCAACAAATGCGACGAGCTGGAGCGCAAGACCGTGGCCGAGTTCTATCAGCGCTGCTTCGACGAGGAACTGCCCGAAAGTGCCGTGAGCATGGCGCTGGGCTGACCCGCCCGCATCCCGATCCACAGGCACCGGCGCAAGGCGGCCACGGGGGCGATTGTGGTGGCTTTGCATCGCGATCGCAGATTCATCCTTCGTCTCACGATCTGGTGTTGAGGCCTTGACCCGCTGCGGCTAAGGTCCCCGCGAAAGCGCGTGGCCCGAAGCCCGCGCTCCCCAGCGTTTGGAAGGAAGATCATGGCCCGCCGCAAGCCCGTCCTGACCGCGCCCGCCCCCACCCGCCAGATCGGCATCCGCCAGCGCTCGCTGGTCGGTCGCTGCCGCCTTGGCCGGGCGACCGAGCTGGTGTTCATCCTCGCGACAGGGACCGCGCTGGTGTTGAGCAGCGGCGCGGTGGCGCAGGTGGTCTGGGAGGGCGGCACCGATAATGATTGGACCGAGGGTACGAATTGGGATGGCACGGCCACCCCCGAAGACACCGAAACCGCCCAGATCGGCGCCCCCCTTGCTGGCCCCCCTTTCGGCGCCCCCTTTGCTGGTGGTGACGACCCGATCATCCTTGGCGTCGACGAGGTGATTGTCGACCAGACCAATATCATCGCCGACGGTTTTCTGACCGTGGAGGGCACGCTCATTTCGCCGGTCACGCTGACCGATAACGGCAGCCTTTCGATCACCGCAGACGGCGAGGTGCAGGGCACCGTCGACGCCTCGGACGACAGCAACGTGACCAATGCCGGCGAGATCGACGGCAACCTGACCCTGAACGACGATGCCACCTATCAGGGCGCCGGCACGATCACAGGCACGCTGGACGTGAACGGCGGGACCGCGACCATTGACGATGGCGGCACAGTGGGCGGCGTGACCACTATTACCGACGGTGGCACTGTGAACAGCGAAGGCACGCTAGCCGGTGTGACCGTGACCGAAGGCGAACTGAACCTGTCGGGCGACGGCACGGCCGAGGCGGTCGGCGTAGGAGCGGACGGCACGCTGACCCTTGTCGATGACAGCAGCGTGGCCAGCGTGACCAGCGCCGGCACGGTGACGGTCGGCGACGGGACCTCGATCACCGGCACGCTGGATGTGAATGGCGGGACGACGACCATTGACGATGGCGGCACAGTGGGCGGCGCGACCACCATTACCGACGGTGGCATTGTGAACAGCGAAGGCACGCTAGCCGGTGTGACCGTGACCGAAGGCGAACTGAACCTGTCGGGCGACGGCACGGCCGAGGCGGTCGGCGTGGGAGCGGACGGCACGTTGAGCCTTGTCGATGACAGCAGTGTGGCCAGCGTGACCAGCGCCGGCACGGTGACGGTCGGCGACGGGACCTCGATCACCGGCACGCTGGAGGTGACCGGCGGGACGACCACCATCGATGATGGCGGCGAGGTGGAAGACCTGACCACGATCGACGGCGGGACGGTGGACAACTCCGGCACGCTGGCGGCGGTGGACAATCAGGTCGGGGGCACGTTCAACAACCTTGTCGGCGGCGAAGCGGGTGCCGTGACCAACGCAGGCACCGGGTTGAATGCGGGCGAGATTGCCTCGCTCGAGAACCTCGCAGGCGGGGTGTTCACCACCACCGGCACGATCACCGGAGACCTGGAGAATTTCGGCACGGTTGAAGCCTCCGGCGTAATATCGGGCGATGTCGACAACGACGCCACGATGAATGTCACGGGCAATCTGGGCGATATTGCGACGTTCACCAACAACGGCACGCTCGATCTTAGCGACGGAACCACGACCACTGCCACCAGTTTTCTGAATTATGGCGACATCATTGCGCAGGGGCCAGTGACGCTAGAAGGCGATTTGGAGAATTTTGCTGATTCAACGATCAGCATTGATACAGGCACCGTGGGCGAAACCTTTACAGTGAATGGCAATGTATCCGGAACGACCACCCTGGCGCTGAATGCCGACATCAGTACCGTCGATATGGGTTCCTCGGACAGGTTCGTCGTAAACGGGACGATCACCGGCAGCATCGAGGCGAATTTCAACGCCACCGGTGCCAGCCCGCAGGATGGCCCGATCATTTTCATTGAGGGGACCGGTGTTAATGATCCGGCTCTGACCGTCACGACATCGGGTCTCGATGCCGGTGGTTTGCTTGAGGTTTTGCTTATCCGAGAGGCCGACAATATCGGCTTCCAGCTCTTGCCGAATACATCGCTTGGCGGGGTCGCGGGGACGCTGGGCAGTATCCAGGGGCTGATCGGCACTGTCGTGAATCGCCCCTCCAGCCCGTTTGTCAGCCGCGTGCTGTTCGAGCCCGAGGACGGCTGCTCGCCGGGCGGCTGGGCGCGCGGCATCGCGGGGACAGCGACCTCGGACACCTCGACGCTCTTCGGTGCGTCGGGCGTCTCGGTGCCCAGCACCTCGCGCCTGCGCTATCGTGGCATTCAGGCCGGGTTCGACTTCAGCTGCATCGATGATGGCCCCGGCGGGCTGGAATATTCCTTCGGGGTGACCTTTGGCCAGAACACCGGCACCACGCGCCAGAACCGTTTTGCCCTTGGTGGCGACGGGACGCCGGATCTCGACAATCCACTCGAGCCCATCACAGGCAGTTTCACTCAGCGCTACGGGGCGGTCTACTCGGTCTTCGGGCAGGATGACTGGGCCGGGGATCTGCAACTGCGCCGCGAGCATACCTCGGTGACCTTCAATAACGAGGCTCTGGGGCTGGACGACTCAGAGATCAGCACGACGGGCACCACCTTCAGCGGCAGCCTGACCTATTTCTTCAGCCTCGATGACGGGCTGACGCTGGCACCGACGGCGGGCTTCTCGATCACACGCACCGGTGCGGGCGAGCTGCTGTTCGGTGACGACCCCGATGACCCGACCGCGACGCTCTTTGCCGATTCACACACCTCCCGCGTCGGGTTCGTGGGGGCGACCATCGCGCGCAATTTCGTCAATGAAGAAGCGCAATCGGCGACGACGGCTTTTGCGACGGCCACGTTCTATAATGACTTCGCGGGAGCACGGTCCACGCGTTTCGGCCTGTCTGGCGGCGGCACCACCGATCTGAGCACCGACAATCTCGGCGCCTTCGGTGAGGTGAGCCTTGGCATGAACTATGTGCGGCTGATGAATGGTGGCGCCGGGGCACCGCGTCAATTCACTGCAACGATCCGCGGCGATGCCCGCTTCAGCAACCGGCTGGAGAGCTACGGTTTGACCGCGCAGGTGCGGGTAAACTTCTGAGCCTGTCGCGACACCATGTCGTGTGTTGCCGGGGCGACCTGCCCCGGCATCTGCCGTTTCCGACGGGTGTCGATCGATGGCCCCTGACACGCGTGCGACCTGCCCGCGCATCCGAGGGACATCTGCGAAGAACGTCCCGGGCCGTGCCCACCCACCCGCAGTTGCGCGCGCCCCTATGGCGTTTTCTTGTCGGCAGTCGGGTATCTGCCGGGTGGCGCATCAGGGCCGTCGCGCTGTGGGGTCCGCCCTCTCAGCGCATCCGCGTCAGCAGGTCTCGGTGATGCAGCCGCATCAGCATCATGCCCGCGACCAGCGGCACCAGACACCACACGCCCAGATAGACCAGCGAGACATATTCGGGCCGGTAGGTCGGGTAGAAGGCCGCGCGCATCAGCCCGGTCAGGTGCAGGACCGGGTTGAACCACAGCACGGCCTGCGCCTGTTGCGGCATGTCCTCGTACAGGAAAATCACCCCCGAGATCAGGAACAGCGGCGCGGTCAGGATCGCCCAGGCCTGCTGCCACAACTCGAACCGGTGGAACAGGAAGGCGTTCAGCACGCCCAGTGACAGCCCCAGCGCCGCCGTCAGCCCAACGGCCAGAAGCAGCTTCGGCCAGTCGAGCACCGGCTCCAGCCGCTCATGAAGCAGGATGCCCCCGAGGATCACGCCCATCACCCCGATCAGCACAAGCAGGTTCAACCCGAACCGCGCCAGCACCGCGTCGAACCAGGTCACCCGCGGATAAAGCAGCAGGCTGCGCGAGAACGAGATCGCGCGCCCCGACACATCGGCCAGCACCGTGAACTGGCGCAGGATCAGCACGCCGGTGGCCTTGAACAGAAGGAAGCTGGTGCCCAGCGCCGGGCTGCGCTGCAGCAGCGCAAAGGCATAGGCCAGCACCACGATCATGCCCAGCGGCTGCAGCAGCGCCCAGAGATAGCCGCCCGGCGTGCGGCCATAGCGCGTCGCCATCTCGCGCAGGGCGAGCGCGCCGATGGTGCGCAGGGCGCTGGCGCGCCAGTCCGGGGGGGCATGTCGGGGCATCGGCACACTCGCATCGGGGTTACGCTGTCTTAACGCGGATTTGCTAGCCAAGGCTTAACGCCCCCGACGACCTTGCCCGCGCATGATGCCCATGTCCCCGACCGCCCCCCTGCGCCAGACCCCCGACGCGCCCGAGGCCATGCCCGTGCCGCCTGTCGCCCCGCCTGCGAGCGGCGCGCAGCGCGGCCTGCGCCTGTCGTTCCTGCTGGTCGTGGTGCTGCCGCTGGTGGGGGTTGCAAGCTACCTCTGGGCTTTCGCGCAGGACCAGTATGCCTCGCAGGCGGGCTTCACCGTCCGGCAGGAGGAGAGTGCGTCGGCCTCTGACCTGCTGGGGGGCATGTCGCAGCTTCTGGGCGGCGGCGGGGCGGGCCATGCCGACCTGTTGTTCGAGTATCTGCGCAGTCAGGAACTGGTCTTGCGGCTCGATGAACGTCTGGATCTGCGCGCGCATTACGCGGCGCACTGGCCGCGCGACCCGGTCTTCGCCCTGCCGCCCGACGGCTCGGTGGATCAGCTCGTGCGGTTCTGGAGCCGGGTCCTGCGCGTCTCTTTCGACCGCAACACCGGCCTTCTACTGGTCGAGGCGCGCGCCAACGACCCCGGCTATGCGCGCGCGCTTGTCACCGCCCTGGTCGCGGAGAGCGAGCGGATGATCAACGACCTGAACGCGCAAGCCCGGCGCGACCGGATGCGCCTGGCCGAGGCCGATCTCGAGCTTGCCATCGCCCGGCTGCGCAGCGCGCGCGAGGATCTCGCCGCGTTTCGGGCGCGCACCCAGATCCTCGACCCGGATGCCGATATTCAGGGCCGCATGGGAGTGTTGAACAACCTGCAAGGCCAGTTGGCGCAAGGGCTGGTCGAGTATGACCTGCTCGCCCAGATCACCGACCCGAACGATTCGCGGCTGCGCCAGTCCGCCCGCCGGATCGAGGTGATCCGCGACCGCATCCGCGAGGAGCGTGCGACCTTCGCCTCGCAGGCCGAGGCGTTGGGCGAGATCGATTACCCGACGCTCATCGCGCAGTATGAAAGCCTTGTCGTCGAGCAGGAGATCGCGCAGCAGGGCTACAGCGCAGCCCTTCGCGCGCGCGATCTGGCGCGGTCAAACGCCGAGCGACAGAGCCTGTTCGTCGCGCAATTCATCCGCCCGACGCTGACGCAGGAACCGGCCTATCCCGAACGCTTCCTGCTGACCGGGTTGACCGGGCTCTTCGCGCTGCTGCTGTGGGTCTTCGGGCTCTTGGCCTATCTGTCGCTGCGGGACCGGAACTAGGCGATGGCGGTTCTTCCCCTCACGGCCGCCGAGGCTGCGCCGCGCGCGCCCATTCTGCGCTTCGAGAATGTGCTCAAGGGCTACTGGCTGCGCGGCCGCTGGCGCCCGGTGATCCGGGGCCTCAGCCTGACGCTGCCTGCGGGCCGGGCGCTGGCGCTGCTGGGCGCGAACGGCGCTGGCAAGACAACGCTTCTGGACCTTGTCGCGGGCCGCCAGCGCCCCGATGCGGGGCGCGTGCACCGCTTTGGCACGGTCTCCTTTCCCGTGGGCTTTGCCGCGGGGTTCCACCGTGACCTGACCGGCGCGCAGAACATCCGCTTTCTTGCCCGCGTCTATGGCGCCGACCCGATGGCGCTGGTCGAGTTCGTCGCCGATTTCGCCGAGCTTGGCGCCGACTACCACGCGCCCTTGCGCACCTACTCCACCGGGATGCGCGCCCGGCTGGGGTTCGGCGCGTCGATGGGCCTGCCCTTCGACCTCTATCTGGTGGATGAGGCCACGGCGGTGGGCGACGGTGCCTTCCGCCGCAAGAGCCGCGCGCTCTTCCGGGCGCGGATGCGCGCAGCTAGCGGGATCATGGTCAGCCACAACCTGCGCGAGTTGCGCCGCTTCTGTGATGCCGGGCTGGTGCTGCATCAGGGCCGGCTGGAGGTTTTCGACGACATCCACGCCGCAATCGCCCGGCACGAGGCGTTGCTGGACAAGGGAGAACGCCCATGACGACCGCTCGGCCGCTGCGCGTGCTGCATTATAACTGGACCGACCCCGACGACCCCGCACGCCGCGGCGGGGGCGTGCGCGGCTACATGCAGGGGCTGACGCGCGCGCTGGCCGCACTGCCGGGCTGCGAGGTGACGACACTCGCCTCGGGCCTTGCGCATGACCTGCGTGGGCGGCCCGCGCGCTGGCGACAACTCCGCCCCACGCATTACGAGATCGTCAATGCCCGCCCGCTCGCCCCCTCTCAGGCCGATTTCGTCAGCCCCGCGCAGCTGTCCCACACGCCGACCGAGGCCGCATTTCGCGACGTCCTGACCCGCACCGGCCCCTATGATATCGTGCATTTCCACACCCTCGAAGGGTTGCCCGCGCAGGCGCTGGCCATCGCTGCCGAGAGCGCGCGCGTGGTGCTGAGCCTGCATAATTATCATGTGCTCTGCCCGCAGGTGAATCTCTGGTGGCGCGAGCAGGCGCACTGCACCGACAACGATGGTGGCGCGCGCTGCGCCACCTGCCTGCCGCTGATCCCCAACCCGGCTGCCGTGCGCCGCGCCTATCAGGTCGAGACGCTGCTCGCGCGTTTTGGCGTGGGCCCGGGGCATTGGCCGCATGATCGGCTGCTGCGCCCCGCCCTGCAACGCGGATGGCGCGCGGCGAAGTGGCTCGCAGGTCGGTCGCGCACCCAGAACGCCACGCCGACAACCCCGCCGCCGCCCCCGCTGCGCGGGCGGCGCGCGCAGATGGTCGCATTGATCAACGCCCATTGCGCGCAGGTGCTTGCCGTCTCGAACCGCACGGCGGATATCGCCCGCGCGCATGGCATCAGACGGGTCGCGACGCAGTATATCGGCACCACCCATGCACCTGTCTGGGCGCGCAGTCAGCCGCGCCCTTGGCCCGCGCGCTTCACCGCTGCCCGACCGCTGCGCCTGACCTATCTGGGCTATATGCGCCGCGACAAGGGATTTGCCTTCCTGCTCGATGCGCTGGCCGGGCTGCCGCGCGAGGTCGCGCAACGTGTGCACCTGCAGGTCGCTGCGCGGCGCGGCCCGCCCGAGATGATGGCAGGGATAAACGCACTGCGTGCGCGTCTGGCCGGGCTCGACTGGCAGGACGGGTACACGCACGCCCGGCTCGACGCCGTGTTGCGCGACACGGACCTGGGTGTCGTGCCGGTGTTGTGGGAGGACAACCTGCCGCAGACCGCGCTCGAGATGCATGCCCGCCGCATCCCGCTGCTGACCTCGGACCGGGGCGGAGCGTCCGAGCTGGGGGGGAGCGCGGTGCTGACCTTCCGCGCCGGGGATGCAGCGGATTTCGCCCGCCGCCTGGGCGCCGTGCTGGCGGGCGATGTCTGCCTTGCCCGCTACTGGGCACAGGCGCGCGCGCCGCAAGACATGGCGCAGCACGCGCGGCAACTGTGCGAGATCTACGCCCAACTGATCGAAGGAAAACCAGATGAAGGCCCTGATCCATATCGGCCTGCCGAAGACCGGCACCTCGTCCATTCAGGCGTTCTTGCAGATCAACCGCAGGCGGCTGGCGGATCAGGGGGTGCTTTACGCGCGCTATGACCCGGCGCTGGGCAGCCAGTTCGAACTGCCCGTCACCGCGCTGGAGGCCTGCGATACGACCGTCCCGCCCGAGTTGGAGCGGCGCAGGCTCGGATTTCGCAATCGCGCCGACCAGCGCGCCTATGTGATGCGATATGCCGCCTGGCTGGACGCGCGCCTCGACGGGTCCGCGCTGTTCGTGGGCTCCAGCGAGCATATCCACGCCTGGCTGACCACGCCCGCCCTGATCGCGGCATTGGACCGCTTTCTGACCGCACGCTTTGCCGAGGTGCGCTATCTGGTTTACCTGCGCCCGCAAGAGGAATTGCTGACCAGCGGCTATTCCGAAGCCGTCCGCCGGGGCGCCACACATGATTTCGCGACCCATCTGGCGCGGTCCCCGGGGATCAACCTGTGGCGCGGGCTGAAGCCATGGGTCCAGACCGTGGGCCGCGACCGGCTGGAGGTGCGGCTGATGCAGCCCGACGCGTTGGCAGGCGGTGATCTCTTGGCCGATTTCTGCGCGACTGCGGGAATTTGCGCAGACAGGTTCGAGCGCCCGCCGCGCGTCAATGCGAGTCTGGATCTGGGCGAGATCGCGCTGCGGCGGCGGCTGAACGCGGTATTGCCGGTGCTGGCACGCTCGGGCCGCCCGCATCCGCTGCACAGCGCCGCGTTGCGGCTTTTGCGCCCGTTGCTGCGCGACCGGGGCCGGTTGCGGCTGCGTGCAGAGGAGGTCGCGCAGATCCGCGCGCGCACTGCAGCGAGCAACGAGAAACTGCGCCGCCGCTTGTTCTGGACGCGCCCGGAATTGTTCTGAGCGGGGCTCAGCCGCTCGGTTGGGGGGGGCGCTGGCGTCAAAGCGCCCTCGGGCCGTGCCCACCCACCCGCCCTTGCACGCCCCGAGGGCGCTGCCCGCGCAAGCGCGCGGGCGGGGCCGGGTGGCGGGGAAGCGGGCCTCAGCCCGGCAGCTTCTGGCCGAGGCAGGCGCGCAGATAGGGGCCGATATGCGGCGCGGCGTCGGGCCGGGCCAGCCCGGCGCGGGCGCGGGCCAGCCCGGCTGCGAGGGCGATGCCATAGCGCCGGGGGCGCGTCGGCGTGGCCGCAAGCTGGCATTGCATCAGATGCGCGAAGATCGCCGCGCGCTGGGCGGGCGAGAGAGAGCAGTGCGATGCAGGCAGCCGCGCGAGGGCGCGGGCGGTTCGGGCCAGCGACACTGGCGCACGCGGGGCCAGCGTCAGGAGCGGCTGGGGCAGGCAGGGCACGA